>Ga0315283_10000796_pt1 | contig 23971 bp, 12 predicted proteins | sample YL17G09_0_MG_FD_204541 | JGI IMG/M metagenome (GOLD analysis project Ga0315283, IMG submission 204541) | Sediment microbial communities from Yellowstone Lake, YNP, Wyoming, USA - YL17G09_0 | ecosystem: Environmental > Aquatic > Freshwater > Lake > Sediment | place: USA: Wyoming | collected...
AGAGCGACAACCAGTTCACGACTTTCGTTGAAGCGCTCCTGCCCGACCTCCGTGTGGCGGAGCTCATCCGCTGGAATTGCACGGAGGGCCTGGCCAACCCGCTTTTCCTGGTAGTGGAGAACAACGGTACTGGCGACACGCTGAGGCTGGCGCTCGTGGATGTTTACATCGGCGGAATGGTGCATTCCAAGCACCAGGTACGCGGCCTGCTGTCCGGCGAGAAGTTTGCCATCCCCGTAAAATGGCTCGGGATATCCGGCGACAACGACATAGTGATAACCATCGACCCGCTCGGCGAGATGCCCGAATCGGACAAGAGCAACAACCAGCTCACGGATGTGGTCTTCTCGAAATGGCCCGACCTGTCCGTGGAGAGGATAGACTGGACGCCCCACCGCGATGGTGAGAATACGCTCACCATCTTCGTGACTGTACAGAACACGGGCACTGGCGCCGTCGGCAATTCGTTCTATGTCGACCTCCAGGTCGACCATATTCCACTCTCCAGAAAGGAGGTCTCGGGGCTTCCGGCGGACAGCAGGACGGTCCTGGCGTGGAAGTGGGACATCGCCCCCGGGAACCACACGTTCACGGCCATGGCCGATTACACCGACAGCGTATGGGAGCCCAACGAGAACAACAACCGGTACGAGCTGGAATTTCCGTCAAGAAGGGAAGGTGCGATGGCCCCGGTCATCAACCTCAGGCTCGCGAACATGACCTATCACCAGTCCAACAACAATTCGAAGAACCTGCTGACATTCACGATAACCCTCGACAACGACGGCGAAGAGAACCTGACCGCTACCGCGCTATTCTTCATCGTCAACGGGCTGATCCTGGACGAGCTGCCCGTACCCGCGCTGAAGGAGAATTCGACATTCATACTCACCCACAAGTGGTACGCACCCACCTCCAACCTGACTGTCAGGGTCGTGGCGGACGGCCGCCGCGAGGTGCTCGAGGACTTCGAGACGGACAACGATTTCACGATACAGATAGAAGCGAACCGCCCGCCCGTGGCCGTATCCGGCGGCACGCGCCGCATCGAAGAGGGGGACACGGTCAGGTTCCACGGGATAGGCATAGATTACGACGGCTACATCTCGCTCTACGAATGGGACCTCAACGGCGACGGCGTCTACGAATTGAGCTCCACCACCACCGGTGATGTGGAGAAGATATTCCACACCAAGGGCAAATACACAGTAAGTCTGAGGATCACGGACGACCTGGGCGCCACCGCAGTCTCAACATCCGCTGTCCAGGTCAAGGCGAAGCAACAAAAGACCCTCCTGAACGCGGACATCATGACATTCGCAGCGATAATCGTCCTCACTGCGATACTCGTCGGCATAGGGGTCGCCATTTACAGAGGCCGCGGCGATGTCTTCCGGCAGAAGTAGACCATTTTCAATTCATTTCTATTCATCAAATCGAACCCTCGACGATATAAACAGGTAAGCGCCGAGGGTGAGATCGAAGAAAAGCCGAACGAAGCGAGGCTTTTCAAGCTGAGGAGGCCCGAGCAAAGCGAGGTCCTCCGTGTTTTCAAATCGAACCCTCGGCGTCGAAAACTGGTAAGCGCCGAGGGTGAGATTTGAACTCACGCGGGGGAGACCCCCACGAGCTTGCTGGCTCGGGCGGACCCGGACATTTCCAGGCTCGCGCCTTACCGGGCTGGGCCACCTCGGCGCATTGGACTGAATGAGTGAAAGGAGAGATAGTATTAAAATTCTGTTCCAGGGCCACGTACCGTAACTTTAATCGCAGGTCACATGCATATCTGTGAAGGATGTTTAAGATTGGACTGGCCAGGTCGACCATTCCCGTACTGTTCATTGCAGCAATGACCCTGTTCCCCATGAGCGGTTTCACCGCCGGGGACGGGATGGGCTTCGGTAAAAATGGAGAAAGATTCAGTGTTGACGAGAAGGAGCAATATGCGATAATTGCCCATCAGGCCGGTATCGAGAAGATGCTCCTTTCCATCCAGTTCGATTGGGTGAGTTCAACAGAAATAGCATGGGTGGTCCCCATCCCGGCGCGAGGGGACCAAATCCAATTGGAGATAGCAAACGGGGCTCCGAAATTTCAAGGAATCGATATTCGGACCGGGGCGAGGGAGGACCTCGTAAATCTACAGACCCAATCGATTGCTCAAATTTCATTAAATTATTATTTCATATATTCTCAAACTCTTTCGCAAGGTGGCGGTGGGGTCGATATGTACCAGCACCGTGAGCTGGGGAATGTGGTTGCCGAGGTGATATCATCATCCGGCGGCAAGGACATCTATGAATATCTGACGGCAAAGGGACTGAATACATCAATAGGCCTCGTTCCGCTCCTCGATAAATACGTCCAGATGAACTACTCGTTCGTCACTGCATGGTTCGTCAAGGCTGAATATCAGCTTTACCGACCTGGAGTAATTGTTGAGTTCCCTTCAAAGGAACCGTTTTATCCATTGATGCTCACGGGAACCTACGGCAAGTTGGTCGTCCCGACCGAGATTATTCTTCCGTGCCTTGTAACACCAAGAGCATATCCCGGGATTCAAGACTATTCCCATGTCGGTTACTACAGAGGAGGGCCCGAATGGGAAAACGGGTGGACCTCAAGATCGGTCCGGAATTTTACGCGTGATTCACTTCACAGCAACCAATATTTTACAAGAGTTGAAATCAATGCACCTTCCGAGGAATTCACAGCGGACCTCTGGTTCAGCACGAGCGCCCCGGAAAGCACAAAATATCCGATATGGGTCCATGCGACATACGGCGGTTCTGATGCGAAGGTATTGATGTTCAATCTCCATCTTCTCAGTTGCGTGCTTACATCGATTATCATGGGTATGTTCTTCTTCAAGCGTGGCAAAGGAAAACTCTTGGGCTCGCTGTTTCTTGGTCTGCTAGGTTGGATAGGCCCAATTCTTTTATGCATGGCATTTTTCTTCCTCCGTATAGAATATAAGTATCCCCTCCGGAAAATTATTATTTTTATGATTCTATTTTACTTGATAACTATGCTTCCGTTCTGGCTGGTTCCGACGGTCGCCCTTATGTCTTTGTAGGAATGTATTCCCATAAACATTATATAATCACACCAATCATAAGTATAATCGTGGTTCCAATGCGCAACTCTGCAGCCGCGATGCTGGTCGTTTTGACACTCCTTGTCTCTGGGACCCCTTTCGCGCTGGCCGTTGCGCCTGCCGACGAGATATTGCCGGCGGCCCCCGCCCTTGAGCCGGCCGTCGGGACGCAGGAGCTCACGGTCCCGCTCGCCTTCGGCGAGCCGCTTTGGGCCGACGAGGGCGATTACATACGCATCGAAATGGAGGGCACCACCGGACAGCTCCTGAAGCCGGATGCGCCCGTGCTCCCGTTCTTCACCGAGATGCTTACCCTTCCGCTCGGCTCCGAGGTCATCGATATTGCCCTCAGGGACCCTGTCTACGAAGAACACATCATCACGCGGGTCATCATGCCCGCACCCCGGCCGGTGCCCGTCATAGACGGCATTGATATCCCGCCGCTGACAGAGGGCCCCGAATATTCCGAGAACGCCCTGTTCCCGGCCATGGAAACGGGCCATTTGCTGACGACAGGGAGCGGCGACTTCGGAGGCATCGACGCCCATCTGTTCGCCAGCGTCTATCCCCTGCGCTACAACCCGGTCAGCGGATTCGTCAGGGAGCTCAGGAGCGCCGAGCTCGTTGTCAAGTTCGTCCCGGGGACCGTTCAGCTCAGCGACATGAGAACTTCCAGGAACGCCAACGAGAGCTACGACATCCTTGTTCTCACGCCGCCCCAGTTCCAGAACGAGATGGCGCGCTACGAGAGCGCCAAGGAGGCCATCGGCTACGCCGTCAAGATTGTCAACCTCACCGAGGTCTACAACAATGTCATTTTCAACACGAGCACTGGCCGGGACCAGCCCGAGAAGATCAAGCTGTTCATCAAGCATGCCCTCGAGAACTGGACCATCCGGTTCGTCACCATCGCGGGAGACACGGATGTGTTCCCATTCAGGACAGCATACATCGCAGATTCGGACGGGACCAACACACCGTCCGACTATTACTACGGGGACATCTACGCCCAGGGCACCCTGAACTTCTCGAGCTGGGACCTGGACAAGGATAACCTTTTCGCGGAATCCTATTACTCGACGCCAAACGCGGACAATGCCGACCTTGACCCCGATGTCTCCGTCGGAAGGTATCCCGCCAGCACCCTGGCGGAATTGAGCGCAATGCTCAACAAATCGTTCTCCTACGCCGAGAACATCACGAACGGGAGCTGGTTCCACAATGTCACGCTCGTGGGAACGGACACATTCCCACCGTCCTACCCCGACTCCTCTGGCATCGCGGAAGGAGAATACGCCTGTGACAAGGCCTCCGGATGGCTATCGACGGAATTCAACCTGTCCAAATTCTACGAGATGAAGTACACCTTCTCGCCCAACGCCATCCGCGACCGGATAAACCAGGGCTGCGGGATAATGACATTTGCGGACCACGGCAACGTCGGAGGCGTGTGCTATGCCCAGCGCACCGGCGCCGGGGTCGGGCTCGTCAGCGGCACCGCTGCGGCCCTCACCAACGGCCACATGTTGCCGCTTTCCATCCTTGACGCCTGCCTCACCCACGCAATCGATTCCAGCGAGTCGCTCGGCGAGTATCTCGTCCTCAATCCCAACGGCGGCAGCATCAACAGCATAGGCTGCACGCGCATAGGCTACGGCAGTCTCGGCGTCTGGCATGTCGAGAGCGTATCGGGCTACATGCATGTTCACCTGCTGGAGATGTTCAGCAAGGGGGACATCATGCCGGGCCAGATGCTCGACATGACGAAGCGCAGCTATCTGGGCTATTCGGGCATCTACGGCTTCTGGGACACCAAGACCCTGGTCGAATACATATGCCTCGGAGACCCGGTCACCCACATCGGCGGGGCCGCCATCAAGGCCGCTGCGCTGAACGATACCATCTGGGTCGACCCCGGCCAGACGGCGTTCTTCAAGGTCGACATCGACAATCCTGCTCTGCACGCAGACGACCTGAAGATCACATTGAGCAACGGGAAATGGAATGCCAACCTGTGGACGGAGACCATGCATCTGGCGACGAACAGCTCGGGCTGCATCACGGTCCCCGTGAATGTACCCGCCGATGCGCTTGCATACGATTCGGATATCACGATGCTCACCATATTGCCCCGCAGCACGGGCCTCCCCATCAAGGTCAACCTGACCACGAAGGTCAACTGCATCCGGAAGATGGAGCTCTTCGTGGAGCAGACCGTGTTCACCGGAAGACCGGGGGACCCCATCACCCTCAACTTCAGCCTCGACAACGGCGGCAACATCGCCGAGAATGCGACGGTGAGCATCACGGGAGGCAGGGGCGGCTGGGTGCCCCCGTCCCACGGCGCAAGCACGCCCGTCGGGCCCGGTAGCGCCGTGGGGAGCAGCATGCGCCTCGACATCCCCTCGAACTGCAGTGCCGGGACATATTACTTCCAGATGGAGATGAAGACGGAAAGTGGCCTCACGGATTTTGCGCTCATAACTGTGAAAGTGGAAAGGACGTCCGGACTCGATGTGATCGCCCTCAAAACCAGTGATTACTTAGGCCAGGGCGGGGCATCCTTCGAGCTCGGGCTCGAGAACATCGGCAACCACGAGCAGTTCGCCTCGCTTTCACTCAACGGCGTTCCGAAAGGGTGGGGCTCCTTCTGCCCCTCGGAGCTCGCACTTCAGGCATTCGCCAACACGACGTTAAAGCTGAGCGTCTGGGCCGACAGGAGCGTTCTGGCCGGAGAGTACCAGCTCAAGCTTCTCGTGAGCCCCGAAGGGCTGGCACAGACGACCGTCAACCTGACGGCGATTGTCAACAGGAGCTCATCGCTCGACCTTTGGTGCACCGACACATTCAAGTCCGTAAGCGAGGGCTCGGATGCGTCATTCAACATCGAAATAGAGAGCCGCTCCAACTTCGAGGAGCGGATAGCGCTCGATGTGAACGGACTGCCCCAGAACTGGAGCTGGTTCTCCGGGCCGGATGTCCTGAAGGCGCCGCCGTTCGTGACCCTGAAAGCCCAGCTGACGTTCCAGGTGCCGGCGCCCTGTCCCGCAGGCAGGTACACCATCACCGTATCGGCCATAGCGGGCGGCTGGAGGGAGCCCGTCAGCCTGACGGTGGATGTGAAGGAGCGCCATTCGTTCGAGCTGGGCTCGGAAAAGCTGCAGGAGACGGCAATTTCCGGCCTCGCGGCCTATTTCAATCTCACAATCAAGAACACGGGCAACTGCAGGGACAGCTACATCATCGGCATAAAAGGCCCCATGGCTGCGACGCTCTCGGTCAACGCGCTCGAGCTCGAGCCATTATCCGAGGCGACCATCGAACTCAACGTGACCGCACCCGTACGCTCCGGCAATTACGAGCTGGTGCTGAGTGTTGTGTCGGGTCGGGCATCAGACGTCCAGAAGGCATTGACGTTCGGCCTCAGGGTCGAGAAGATATCCATGCTCATCCTCGAATACGATTCCGATTCCACGGTCGCACGGGGAGCATCGGGCTCGTTCACCATCCGGGTCACGAACCTTGGCTCCGAGGAGGACAACCTCACGCTGATTGCGGAGCGGCTCCTTCCCTGGAACGTGACCTTCTCGGACATATTCGTTCCTGCGGGCGCTGCCCGCGAGCTGAAGGTCACATTCAGGGTGCCCGCGAGCGCAGAGCCCGGCGGTTATGTCATCGCCCTCAAGGCGGCCTCGGAGTTCAACAACTGGGATGTGAACCACAAGGTCAACGTCCCCGCACCGCCCGTCACGCCAAAGACCCCCGTCAAGCAGAACACGCAATCGGAAAGCGGGACCCTGCTCACCGCATTGCTTGCTATCGTGGTATGGGCAGGCATAGTCGCGGCGGTCATCGCCGCAAGGCGCAAGAAGGAATGAGCCGGCGCCAACGCTCAATGCGTGTGGCCATCATCATGGGAGTGGTCATGCCCATCGTCGTCGGAGTGCTCGTGCCCGTTCCCATGTGAATGGTCGTGCCCTTCCGCGCCGTGGCTGTGGTGCCCCTTCTCGTGGTCCAGCATATCATGATAGAGCCCGACGGGCACCAGCGAGGCCGCTGCCCTTTCCACGACCTCGTTGAGCGCCGGATGGATGTACATGCTTTCCTTCAGGCCCTTTGCGCTCCCGCCGGGCGCGTGCATCTGGTTCACGATCTCCTGCAGCAGCACGGAGGCCTGCGGGCCAATGATGTGGGCTCCCAGTATCCGCTCGGTGTCGTTCTCCGCTATGAGCTTGACGAAATATCCCTCGACGGCCATCGCCATTCCCTTGGCGGTATCCTCGAACTTGGCGATTCCGAGCAGGACGTTGTCCCTGCCGTACTTCTCGATGGCCTCATTCTCCCTCAGACCGACGGAAGCTATCTCGGGGTGGGTGAAAACGGCATGGGGCACTCCCGGGTATTCAGCTTTGATGGGCTGCTTCAGGATGGCGTTTCGGTAGACCACCATGGATTCGTAATTTGCGACGTGCTTGAACAGGTACCTGCCGATTGCATCTCCGAACGCCCATATGTTCGGTACGGAGGTCTCCAGGTATTCGTTCACCTGTATCCAGCCTTTTCCATCGACCTTGATGCCGCCCACCTCGGGCTTCAGGATATCGGAATTGGAGGAGCGGCCGACAGCCAGCAATATCTCGTCGACCGTGATGGTGGTGCGCTTCTTGGTGGCCCGGTCGACCGCTATGATGTGCTTCTTGCCCATGAACCCTGTGCCTACCTCTACCACCTCGTTGTTGGTGAGCAGTGTCAGGACCTTCTCCATCTCTGCGGCGGCGAGCGCCGAAACCTCGGGCTCCTCCTGGGGAAGGAACTGCGCGCCCCTTCCGATAATGGTCACCTTTGAGCCCATGGCGGAGAAGAAGTGGCCGTACTCAGCGGCGATGTAGCCGCCTCCGATGATGCCGATGCTGGCGGGCAGCTTGCGCAGCTTAAGAACAGTATCGCTGGTAAGGTAGGGGACCTTTTCCAATCCATGCACCGGGGGAATGAGGGGTTTGGAGCCGGCGCACAGGAATATCAGGGGGGCCTTGATGGTCTCGTTATTCACCTTGAGCGTGTAGGGCCCCGTAAATTCCGCGGGATAGGGATAGTAATCGATGTTGGGCATGTGCTTGAGGCTGTTCCGGATGTTCTCGATGTCCTTTGATATCAGAGAGGCCATCCTTTCCATGACCTTCTCGAAATCCACCTTCTTCACGGAAGCTTCGATGCCGAACTTCTCCGCCGAGCAAATGGTCCTGAGCACGTCCGCCGGATACAGCAGGAGCTTGGAAGGGATGCAGCCCCTCGTGAGGCAAATGCCCCCGGGGTCATCCTTGTCTATGACCGCTACCTTGGCCACGGGTTCCTTCTCGAGAAATGGGCCCAGAAGATTCATTCCCGAGCCCGTGCCCACGAATATCGCCGCGTATTCCTTCATGGAGTTGCCTCCGGACCTCAACCATAGGAACTCGGGGACCTATAGCCCTATCTCCTTGGCGATTATCACCTGGAGTATCTCGGATGTTCCGCCGCCGTAGAGCAGGAACCGTGTGTCTCGGTAGAGCCTCGACGCCGTGTACTCGTTGGAGTAGGCGTAGGCGCCGAAGATGCGTGTGGCCTCGTCCGCCGCCCGGCACGCCACTTCGGAGGCGAAATACTTGGCCATCGAGGCCTCCTTCATGGCGCGCTTTCCGGAGTCCATCATGCGGGTGCAGTTGTATATCATCAGATGGGATGCCTCTATCTCGGTTGCCATGGTCGCCAGCTTCATCTGGATGGCCTGGTACTTCCCGATTGGTTTTCCGAAGGCCTCCCTCTCGTTGGCGTACCTCAGGCTGATATCGAAGGCCGAGCGGGCCAGTCCGAGGCTGAGCGCCGCGGTCATGATGCGTATCTCCTCTAGCTTCGAGGAGAGCATTGCGTTCCCGGTGCCGTCCTGACCGAACTGGTGGTGCTTCGGGATGTGGACGTCCCTGAAGATGACCTCGGATATCTCGGCTGCCCTGGTGCCCATCTTGGAGAACTTCTTCGTCACGACGACGCCAGGGGTGTCGCGGGGCACGAAGAAGAAGCTGAAGCCCTTGGGGCCCTTGGAGCGGTCCGTCGTGGCCAGCACCGTGAAGAAGTCGGCAACCGGCCCGTTGGTGACCCATGTCTTGTATCCAGTAATGACGATGTCGTCGGCGGTCTTCTTTGCCGTCGTGGTGACGGCGCCGAGGTCAGTGCCCCCGCCGGGCTCAGTCAGGCAGAATGCGGCCACCTTCTCACCCATCATGGCGGGCATGAAGTAATTCCTGCGGAGCTCCTCGTTGCCGTACTTGAAAAGGAAATCCGTTCCCATGAGGCACTGCATCGCCGTGAAGGCCGCCACGGACATGGAGCCCCTTGCCAGTTCCTCGCACATCATGCAGAACTGGGTGTTGTTCCCTGCGGCGCCTCCGACCTCCTTCGGGTAGCGGATGGAGTAGCAGCCCATTTCGGCGAGCCTCCTGAAGAGGTCCTTGGGGAATGTCTCCTTCTCGTCGAGGTCGTTGGCTATCGGGACGATCTCGTTGTCCACGAACTTGGCCATTGAACGTCTGAGCATCTCGTCGGCATTCATTGGACAGACCTCCTTTCCTTGATGGCCTTTATCATCTCGGGGATGACCTTGTGAAGGTCTCCCACCATGCCGATGTCGGCTATCCCGAAGATGGGCGCGTTGGGGTCGGAGTTGACCGCGACGATTGTCTTGGAACCCGCCATCCCCGAGCGGTGCTGTATCGCGCCTGAAATGCCGCATGCGAAATAGAGTTCCGGACTTACGGACTGGCCCGTCTGGCCCACCTGCCTGTCCTGCGTTATCCAGCCCTCCTCGACTGCGATGCGCGTGCCTCCCACTTCTGCGCCGAGCAGCTTCGCCAGCTCCTCCAGATGCCTGAACCCTTCCTTTGAGCCCACGCCGTTCCCGCCGGCGACGATTATCTTCGCCTCCGTGAGATTGACCTTGTGCGCCGTCTCCTTCTTGAGCTCCAGCACCTCGAGCGCAAGGTCCCTGGGCGCGATGAGATATTCGAGCACGACGACCTCGGATTTCTTTCCGGGGTTCTTCGCCAGGGGCTTCATGACGCCCGGCCTGACGGTGGACATCTGCGGCCTCGTGTCCGGAGAGTAGATGGTGGCCATCAGGTTGCCTCCCCAGGCGGGCCTCGTCTGGAGCAGATTGCGCGTCTCCTTGTCGACGGAAAGCTCCGTGCAGTCCGCCGTCAATCCGACGGAAAGCCTTCTCGAGATGCGGGGCGCAAGGTCCCTGCCGAAAGGTGTGGCGCTGAAGAGGACCACCGAGGGCATCTTGTCCTTGATGGCCTCGGATATCACCCTCGCATGGGGCAGGACAGTGCCCTCTCCCAGCTTCGCATCCTCGATTGTATAGACAACATCAGCGCCCGAGGCAGCCATCTCGGGGACATGGGCGCCGGAATCCTTTCCCGCGACGAAGGCGCAGAGCCGATGGCCCATCGTGTCCGCAAGGGCGCGTCCGCAGCCCAATAACTCGAAAGTGCATTGCCGGATTTTTCCCCCTTTGAGCTCCGCAACGACCCACACGTCCTTGTATCTGGAGAGCTCGACCTTCCTGTCCTTGACGTCCATCTTGATGGCGCCGCTCGGGCAGCTCTCGACGCAGGCGCCGCATGCGGTGCATGTGTCGTCGATGACTGCCTTTTCGTTCTCAATCCTTATTGAGCCGAAGCTGCAAGCGTCGACGCACGTACCGCAGCCGGTGCATTCCGTCTTGTCGATGGAGATGGCCATCACAGCAGCCTCCGTGCGCGGTTGGGGTTGAATGCCATAGGAGCAGTCATCCCCAGGCACCTGTGGTCCATTGCCATCAGAGCAGCCTCCTTTCCTTGAGACGCTCCGCAAGCGTTTTGGCCATCGCCGACGGGTCCCCGGTCAGTTTCTCGGTCTTCTTTTCGACATTGGGAATGAAAGTCTTCTGGACCTGCGTCGGGGAGCCCTTGAGGCCTATCTTGTTATCCTCGGCCCCAATGTCCTTGGGGCCCCACTGTTTTAACTTGGCATCTGGCAAGAACGCTGCGAGAATCCCCTGGACCCTCGGGTATCTGGGCCGGTTCATCTCCTTGATGACCGTGACGAGCGCGGGCAGGGGGCACTTCACGACCTCGGTCCCGTCCTCGACGAGCCTTTCCGCGTGCAGCTCGTTGCCTTGAACCTCCAATTTGGTGGCCCTCGTTACCTGTGGAATATCGAGGAACTCCGCGACCTGTGGTCCTATCTGGGCCGTGTCGCCGTCAATCGCTTGGAGACCGCACAGGACAAGGTCGTACTTGCCCACCTTCTTGACGGCCTTTCCGAGCGTGTACGATGTTGCGAGGGTATCCGCGCCTGCAAAGGCCCTGTCCGTGAGAAGAATGCCCTCGTCCACGCCCATGGCGAGCGCCTCGCGGAGTGCGTCCATCGCCTGCGGCGGGCCCATGGAAATGGCTGTAATTTTGGCGCCGTGCTTCGCCTTGAGCTGGAGGGCGGCCTCCAATGCATGCATGTCGTCGGGGTTGATGATGCTGTCCACGCCTTCCCTCAATAGGGTTCCGGTCTTGGGGTCTATCTTGACCTCGGCGGTGTTGGGCACCTGCTTCACGAGCACGACAATATCCATGCTACCCACCCTTCAAGCTTCTTCTGTGCGGCTCTTCAATTCGGACCAATGCTCCAACGATATATAAAATGTGCGCGAGCGGCCCTTAATAAAATCATTCATCCACATTGCTTAAATAAGGGCAGCGCCTTGCATGAATTCGGGGAGAGGAACATAGGGGAAAACGACCAAAAGACGGCGCCCCCAACGGGGCATCCCGCTGTGCTCGTTATTGGAGGGGGGATAGCCGGCATCGAGGCCGCTCTCAACCTTGCCGATTACGGCGCTCACGTGTACCTGGTGGACGATACTCCCTCTATAGGCGGGATAATGGCCCGCCTCGACAAGACGTTCCCCACCAATGATTGCTCCATCTGCATCCAGGCGCCCATGATGTACGAGGTGAAGAAGAACCCCAACATCACCCTTCTGACGAACACGGAGGTGAGAAGGGTCGACGGCGCCGCTCCCAAGTTCAAGGTGCGTCTCGTCGTGAAACCGCGCTTTGTCGACGAGGAGAAATGCAAAGGCTGCGGGAAATGCGCCGAGGTCTGTCCCGTGAGCGTGCCCGAGGACCTCGACAAGAGGATAGGCGGCAAGCGGAAGCTGGCGCACATCCCGTTCCCGCAGGCGGTGCCCAACACGTTCGTCATCGACAACGCGTGCCGCTTCGGCAAGAAACGGGCCGACGGGGCATGCATCGGCGGCTGCATCGTGGACTGCTCGCAATGCCGTGAGTGCCAGATAGCCAAATGCGTCGTCGCCTGCAGAAAGGAGGGCGCAGAGGCCATCCTCCTGTGGCAGAAGGAGAAGCTCATGGACATCGAGGTAAAGAGCATCGTCGTCGCATCCGGCTTGGAATCGTATGTCCCCGCCGACGGTGACCTCGGTTACGGGATATTCCCCAATGTTCTCACCAATTACCAGTTCGAGAGGCTGATGAACGCCGGCGGCCCCACCGTTGGCAACATCACAAGGCCCTCGGACGGCGGCCATCCCAAGCGCATCGTCTGGGTGCAGTGCGCCGGCAGGGAGGGCGCCAAGGCCATCAAGTACTGCTCCAAGGTCTGCTGCATGATAGCGGCCAAGCAGTCGATAATAGCCAAGGAGCACGACCCATCCGTGGAGGCTATAATACTATACAACAACCTCAAGGCCTACGGAAAGGGATTCTACACATTCTACAGGCGTGCCAAGGAGCACGGTGTCAAATTCATAAGGGGCAAGCCCGCCGATATCATAGAGGACCCGGATACAAAGAAAATCAGGTTTTTCTTCGAGGACATAGACAAGGGCAAGGTGGAGCAGCTCGAGACGGACATACTGGTGCTATCGACCGGATTGGTCCCCGGAACGCGGACCGTAAAACTGGCGAAGACGCTCAAGCTCGCGCTCGACGAGTTCGGGTTCATAAAGGAGAGGGACCCGATGTGCGCTCCGCTGGAGACGAGCGTGAAGGGCATCTACGTTTGCGGCGGAGCGGCGGGACCGATAGACATATCGGAATCGGTTTCGCAGGCGGCGGCGGTCGGAATGAAAGCGCTTTCCGAGGTGAAATGAGGAGAGTGCATGCCGATTGAAGGGAGATGGTGAAAGAGCTAATGGAAGAGGGATGGGGTGAAAAAACTGGCTGAGACCGGCAAGAGGGTGGGGGTGTTCGTGTGCGACTGCGGCAGCAACATTGCCGCCACGGTGGACGTCCCCGCCGTCACGGAATATGCAAAGACACTCCCAGGAGTGGTCCATGCCGAGGAAGGGCGCTGGATCTGCTCCGTCGATTTCCTCTCCCGAATCCAGAAGGCCGTCAAGGAGCAGAACCTCGACAGGGTCGTCGTGGCCTGCTGCACTCCGAGGACGCACGAGCCGACCTTCAAGAGGACCGTGAAGGAGGCAGGCCTGAACCCGTTCCTGCTAGAATTCGTAAGCATCAGGGAGCAATCGTCCTGGGTCCACAAGTTCGACAAGCCTGCAGCGACGAAGGTCGCTAAGGACCTCGTGAAGATGGGTGTCATGAAGGCCCGCCTTCTCGAGCCCGCGGATGTGGTCAGCATCCCCGTCGGAAAGGATGCGCTCATCATCGGCGGCGGAATATCGGGAATGGCGGCGGCGCTCTGCCTTGCGGAGCAGGGCATCAAGGTCACGCTCGTCGAGAAATCGGGGAAATTGGGAGGACTGCTCGGAAAGCTGGAGAAGGTCGCTCCCTTTGGCACCCCTTCGGAGGCTCTCGTCAAGGAGCTCGCAGGCAAGGTGCAGGCCAACCCCGACATCAAGCTCCATCTCAACACGCAGGTAGAGGACGTCTTGGGCTATGTCGGCAACTACAAGGTGAAGCTCTCCGACCAGCCGGAGCCCTTCGTAGTATCGACCATCATCGCCGCCACCGGAATGACGGTGCTGAAACCGACGGGCTTCGGGTACGGAAAGCTCCCCGGCGTGATGACCCTGCTCGAGTTCGAGGAGAGACTCCACCAGGGTTTCAAGCCAAAGAGCGTGGCGTTCATAGGATGCGTCGAATCGCGCAATGAAACGCGCGGCTGCTGCAACGTCGGCTGCCTTGCCGGTCTCCAGGCCTCCGCATCCGTCAAGGAGAAGAGCCCCGGAAGCGAGGTCACGTTCTTCTACCGCGACATCTCGCTCGAGGGCTGCAACGAGATTTTCTACGAGGAGATTCAAAAGAAGCACGGTCTCAGGATGGTCCGCTTCGCTGACGACAGATATCCCGAGGTCTGCGAGAAGGACGGCAAGCTCCACGTATCGGCCCACGATATACTGAGCGGCCGCGACCTTTCCGCGGATGCGGACGCTGTCGTGCTGATAACCGGTTTCCGCGGGACGGAGGATGCCAATAAATTGAAGGGGCTCCTGAAGGTCTCGACCGACGGCGACGGCTTCTTCCAGGAGGCGCACATCAAGCTGCGGCCCCTGGACTTCGCCGCCGAGGGCGTTTACCTTTGCGGCTGCGCCCGCTCGCCCAAGGATGCACGCACGAGCCGCGAGGAAGGTCTCGGGGCTGGAATGCGCGCCCTTATTCCCATGAACAAGGGATATGTGGAATCCGAGGGCATTGTGTCCGTCATCGACAAGGAGAAATGCTCCGGGTGCGGCCTGTGCGCCAAGAACTGCCCGTACTCGGCCATCGAGATGGTGGAGGTTCAGGGGGGGAAGGCGGGACAAGGCGGGCAGGCCGAGACGGCCAAACCCGCGAAGGAGCCCCGTGTAATTCAAGCAATATGCAAGGGCTGCGGCACGTGCGCCGCTGACTGCCCAAAGGACGCCATCCAGATAATCCATTTCACGGACGAGCAGATACTCGCCGCCTTGGAGGCTGCGCTGGCCGACGATGCCGAGAAGAAGATACTGGCGTTCTGCTGCCACTGGTGCGCCCACGGCGCAGTGGACATGGCGGGCGTGAACAGGTCCGAGTATACGCCTGCGGTGCGCATCATCCGCGTCATGTGCTCAGGAAGGGTGGACGCCGCCTGGGTCCAGAGGGCGCTCGAGATGAAAGCGGCCGCCGTGCTGATAATGGGCTGCGAGTTCCCGACGTGCCACTACATCGACGGCAATTACAAGGCCGAGAAGCGCGTGGAAAGGATGGTCAAGGCCCTCGCAAAGAAGGGCCTGCCCGCCGAGAGGGTCCGGTGCGTATGGCTCTCGGCGGCGGACGGACCCAAGTTCGTGGCCACGATGAAAGCTTTATCAGATGAATTGAAATTAGGGGATGCGGGGAAGGAACAGGCGCCCAATGGCGCAAAAGAGGAAAATCACGGTTAACAGGTGGTAAGGAAGGGGGGTATGGGAGATGAGCGGCACCGAGGAGAAGAAGCTGGAGGAGCAGTTCTGGACATGCCTGCAGTGCGGAATGTGCACCTCCGCCTGCACGACGAGCCAGGTGAGCGACTACAACGTCCGCAAGCTCGTCCGCCGAATACAGATAGGGGAGGCCGACGACAAGGAATTCCTGGAGAGGACACCGTGGCTCTGCACCCAATGCGGGCGCTGCCACGAGATATGCGGCCATGGCCTCGACATCCCGAAACTGGTCATGGAGCTCCGCAAGAGAGCGAACAAGGCGGGCTTTGCTCCCGCGGCCGTCAAGAACGTCCTCGAGTCCATCCTGAAGACGGGAAGCCCGTTCAAGTCGGGCACGAGGACCAAGGGCAGCTGGGTCAAGGAGCCCATGAAGGCCAAGGACGATGCCGAGGTGCTCTACTGGGCAGGCTGCGCGCCGTCGATAATGGCGCCCAACATAGCCAAGGCGACCGCCGAGGTTCTGGACAAGCTCGCGGGCGGCTTCCGGCTGCTCAAGGAAGAGCCCTGCTGCGGCGAGCCCCTCGTGGTGCTGGGCCTGATGGACGAGGCGAAATCCAACGCCGAGAAGGTCGTGAAGGCCATCAAGGATTCAGGTGTGAAGAAGGTCGTCACCTCCTGCTCGGGCTGCTTCAATGCGCTCACGAATCTGTACCCGAACGTGCTGGGAGTTAAGCCGCCGGAGGGCGTCGAGATACTGCATTTCGCGCAGTTCGTGGCCGCCGCAAAACCGACCCTGAAGCTCGAGAAGCCAATGACGGTCACATACCATGACCCGTGCTCGCTGGGAAGGCACTCGAAGGTCTACGAACCTCCGCGCGATGTCCTGAGGTCAATCGAGGGACTGACGCTGAAGGAGATGTCGCCGACGAGGGACCGCTCCATGTGCTGCGGCGGCGGTGGCGGCCTGTGGTCCATCGACTCGAACATGGCGATGGAGGCGGCGAACGCCAAGTTCGAGCGCTCCATATTGCCGTCCAAGGTCGATGTGCTCGTGAGCGCCTGCCCTACGTGCTTCATCAATTTCCGGTTCACGTTCCTGAAGCGCAAGCTGCCCGTGACCGTGATGGACCTGGCCGAGGTCGTGAATCAGGCATTGCCCAAATAGTTGCGCCATATAATTATATAAGATACAATGCACTGTCTATCACGACGAATGAATTCCCGGTCAATTGGGCCGAGAACCGGGCCAAAAGGCAAGGATAGGTCGTCGCTGCGATGTCGCCGGAAAAAACGTCCCCCCGCTCGAGCGGGGATGGGAGAAAGGATGGTTCGAAGTCCGAGGCCACGGTTTCGGTAGATGAGCTGAGGGACCTCATTGGCCGCCTTGCTGGTCATTCCGGCCCCAAGGCGGAGGAGTTGAAGGAAGAACTTGTCGCACCAAGGGCTCCCGAACCCGCCGTCCCAAGACCGCCCGAGATGAAGGCGGTGCCTCCTCCCGAGCCCCTTGCAGAAATCCTCGGAGCGGAACCAGCGGATATACGAGGCCCCGATAGACCAGTACCGGTCGTGGCCGAGGTCATTGAAACAATGGAAGACAAGATGAAGGAACCTGGCCCACCTTTGAATTCAAATGCCCAGACCGCTAAGACAGAACCCGTCTGGGATGTCGAAGCCCCAACGCCCCGCACACCCTTGACCAACGGTGCGCCCAAACAGATTGCACCCGCGAAAAATGGTGTGAACGGACGAGGCTCGAACGGGAAGCGAGGGCTTGTCAATGGCAACGGCTTTGTGAACGGCAAGGGCAATGGGCTCGTCAACGGAAAGGGGCTCACCAACGGCCGGGGGCTGACGAACGGGAGCGGTCTCGTGAACGGCAACGGTCTTGTCAACGGCCGTGGCCTTGTCAATGGCAACGGCCTCGTGAACGGCCGTGGCTCGACAGGTGGACCGGGGGAGCGCGAGGCCTTTGGGATTGTGCGCCGGCGCCGAAAGCATGCCAGGATAACGGTCATGGTTGCTTTGGCGGTCGCCGCCCTTATGGTCCTGCCCGCCCTGTCGATGATGACACCTGTGCGCGAGCCGCCCATCGTCATCGACGGCTCTTTCAACGACTGGGGAGGACGTACAGCTGTCCAGGACGATGCACGCGACACGCCATCGTCCTCCATCGACCTGCGGACCGTGCGCATCCACCGTTGGAGCTCATGGTTCGCGTTCCAGCTCATCACCGAGGGAAACATCCTGAAGGGAGCGCCGGAGGAGAACAAGCTGGACAGCTTCATCATCCTTGTGGATGCCGACAGGAGCGCCGGGACCGGATACAATTTGGACGGTATCGGTGCGGACTGGCTCATCGAGATCTCCGGGATGGAGGGCCTGGCCACTGGAGTGACCGTTTCCAGGTTCGATGCAGCGCGCTCGCCTCACGACTGGAATGCCTGGACTCTTCCCGAAGCCGGCCGTGCCTCTGCCCGGGGGAACTCCCTGGAAGGCTGCGTCGCCCTCCAGCTCGATTCGGACCCTCTGGTCCGTGTATACTCCTTCGATGCGAAAACGGGAAGCGACCATCTGGATGACATCATTTCAACGGGCCCGATGGTCCATGCAAGGTTACAGCCCTGCGCACCTCTGCGGGCTGCGGAGGGGGACGATGTGGCCCTCGCCCGCGTGACCATCAAGGCTAGCCAGGACACATCCATTTCAGCCCTGCGGGTCCGTCTGAACACCACCCACCTGCAGGGAGCTCCGCTCGAGCTCGCACTGAGGGAGGACGACGGCGCAGGAGGCATGACCGCCGGGGACATTCTGGTAGCCTCGGTCAGCGGGTCCGGAGAGTGGCTCGAGCTGTCGCCGCCCATCAAGCCCATGCTCGGCGCCGGAGTGAGCAAGTCTTTCTGGATATCCATCAAGGCTCCGGGAGCATACTACACCATCGGAGCTGATGCGATACAGGCACAGGTAGCGAATGATGCCTGGCCCGTCGCCGTGGAGCTTCTTGCCCCTGTTTCGGGGCTGGAAGCGAAGGTCACGGTCGGCAATCCTTCCGGCATCGAGATAGACGGCGCCTTCGCCGACTGGGCATCGCTTTCATCGAAGGCGATCGTATCGGCTGATTCCGAGAACGATGTCACGGGAGGAGCCGCACCCGATATAGACATAACGAAAACGGCCGGCCTGCTCGATGAACCGGCGCTCTATATGTCCACGAGCGTGAAGGGAAACGCTCTTTCCGGCACCGTCATTCCTTTCGAAACGCGCCGCGGGTCGCCCAAGGCGACCACGCCACCCGTGACCCCCGAGCCGCCGTCATCGGTGCCGGCCCAGGCACCGCCGCCTGTCCCGCGGATAGGCTCGGACAGGACGGAGCTATTCATTTCAACCGGAGCCAAGGGGGGCTATGCCCCGGATTGGCTTGCCTCCGGTGCCCAGTACCTCGTTGCGATCGAGGGTCGGAGCGAAAATATCATCTGCGCAACGCTCGAGCATTTCACCGGCTCCAGCGCCGAGCAGTGGAAATGGGAGCAGGTATCGACAATTCAAGCGGCGGCGGGAGGCCCATCCCTCGAGACCGCCGTGCCTCGCGAGCTCCTTGCAGGAATAGGCATCAATTACAGCGTGTTCGCCCGCTCCACTGACTGGAGCCGCTCCCACGAGGATACCGCTGCTCCTGCAATCCGACCCCTGCTCCAGTTCGCCATCGCTACCTTCGACCCGCTCGAGGGTCTTCCTGCCCTGCCGGAGCGGTACGTCACCGACCAACCCAACGGTTACTACATTGTCCAGTTCAACTCGTCCATAAACGCGCAGAAGTCCGCAAGCGTCGAAGCCCTGGGAGGGACGGTGCTCGACTACATCCCGACATACGGCATGATAGTCCGTTTGCCGTCGAACGATGCGGCCGCCTTGCGCACTCTTCCTGGAGTGAGATGGGTCGGCATCCACCAGCCTGCGTTCCGTGTGGACCCGCTGCTCCTAGACAAGACGGGAGAACTCGCGTTGAAGGTCTCGACATATCAGAACGAAGCGTCGGTAAGTTCCCGTATAGCGGCGCTTGGGGGAAACGCGGGCAGCGTGGTCTCCAGCGTCCTGACGGTCCATGCGAACGCAACCATCCTATCGCAGATTGCCAACATTCCGGATGTGAAGTTCATCGAACCGGTGCTCACACCTGGATTCTGGAACGACATGGCCCGAAGCATCACCCGCGTGAACATGACGAACGAGGTCTACGGGCTCACCGGAAAGGGCCAGATAATCGCCATCGCGGACAGCGGGCTCGACACCGGCAACGACTCGGACAACCAGCCCAACAATCCCGATTTCACGGGCCGCGTTCTCAAGTGGTACAACGTCACGGGGGAGCTGCTGAGCTCCAGCACGGATTACACTGACGACACTAACGGACACGGGACCCACGTCGCGGGCACCGCCGCCGGAGGGGGCAACGCGTCCAACGGGAAGTTCCGTGGCGTGGCGCCCGAGGCCAGCATCGTCGTGCAGGCCTGCGGCGACGGCACCTCGGGCAGCGGGCTCTACATCTACAATGACCTCGGAGACCTTTACGGCCCCCCGTTCAGCGACGGGGCCCGAATTCACTCCAACAGCTGGGGCTACAGCGACAGCTCATATTTCGGGAAATACGTGGAAGCCTGCTACCAGACGGACTATTTCATGTGGAACATCACCACGATGCTTGTCGTGTATGCCGCGGGGAACGACGGAACAAGCGGGTCCGGTGATGCCAACACCACGTCACCGCCTGCAACGTCCAAGAATGTGCTCAACGTGGGCGCAAGCGAGAGTTACCGCCCCCAGTTCAATTCACGGGGAGATAACATCGAGCACATTGCCGAGTTCAGCTCGAGGGGCGGGACGCTTGACGGTCGCATAAAGCCGGACATAGTGGCTCCAGGAACATGGATACTCTCAAGCCGTTCATCCGCCGCGTCTGGCACCGGGTGGGGATTCTTCAACGACAAATATGAATGGATGGGCGGAACGAGCCAGGCGACCCCGCACGTTTCGGGTGCGGCCATTCTGGCCCGCCAGTATTTCGTGGAATGCGAGAACCTCACACCCTCTGCGGCACTCCTCAAGGCCGTGCTGATAAACGGCGCGGACGATATCGGGACCGCAGACATACCCAACATGAACGAGGGCTGGGGCCGCCTCAACCTGACCAACAGCCTGTTCCCCGAGAAGCCCCGTGTGATGCGCTACGTCGACAACACGACCGGCTTCAATTCTAGCGACCCTCCAGTCGTGCTGAATTTCACTGCGGGGCATGCCGGCGTTCCCCTGAAGTTCACTCTGGTCTGGACAGACTATCCCGGTTCCTCGGTCGCAGCCCAGAGCTCCCCGAAGCTCGTCAACGACCTCGACCTGAATGTGACTGCGCCGAACGGAACGAGGTACAAGGGGAATGTGTTCACGAGCGGATTCTCGACCTCGAGCGGCTCCAACGACCGGTTGAACAATGTCGAATGCGTATATTTCAATGCCCCTGAATGCGGCACTTATTCAGTCAGTATCAGCCCATATACGATTACAAATGGCTCCCAGCCATTCTCGCTTGTCATATCAGGAGAGCTGGTGCCCGATTTGAATGTCACCAACGTGTCGGTCGACCCCGCCAGCCCCAAGGGTGGCGACGACGTTTGGATAAACGCCACCGTCGTGAACTCCGGGTCCGAGAACCTGCCGCCCCTGTTCAGGGAGCATTTCTCTTCCCTCGACCCCAAGACCAAAGAGAACCTCACGGATATTGCCTTCGCGCCCGGCGGCGATTTCGCACTGCTCGTGGGCTCCAACCGCACAGTCGTGCGCTACAACACATCCACAGGAGCATTCGCTACCCTCGATACCACCAAATGCCCGTGGACCGATTTCGAGGGCGTCTCGTTCAATCCCAAGAACCACGCCGGGAATCGCACCCTTCCGGAGGCGCTCCTTGTCGGGACCAACGGCACAGTGGTTGATTATAACGGAACGGGTTTCACCAATGTCTCCGGATTCGAGTCGGGGGACGCACTTCTCGATGTGGCCTGGGACGACCTTGGCCAGAAGGCATTGATTGTCGGAAAGGGCGGAAAGGTGTACACGTTCCCCAATGTGTCTTCCGCATTCTCCGACAACTTCGAGTCGGGGGACGGGAGCTGGACGTTCGCGGGTGGAACGAAATGGGTCAACGTCACGGACCAGAACGTCAGCCCTGACCATTCAATGCACTGCACTTACGGAAAAAGTGCATCGGGAAGCAAATACTACATATACACCGGCGAGCAGAATCTGACAAATGACAGCCAGCGCTCGGCGTATGTGGAGTTCCAGCAAATGTACAAGACCCCGGTGGACGCCAACGGGGACCGTGGCGAGCTCTATGTCCGTGTGGACAAGGACGCGGCGTGGACATGGCCTTTTGTCGCCCGTTATCTGACATACACGGGAAACACGATTGGATGGGAAAAACAGAGCCTCGACCTCTACGGCTATTATCCCACGGGGAAATTCAGGCTCATGTTCCAAATAGCATCCACCAACAACGCCGCGAACGGCGACTGGTGGATAGACGACGTTTTCATAAACAGGACGCATTATGCGGCCGCCTCCGTCTCGACGCCGGGGAACACGGACATGCGCAGCGTCCAGTTCATACCGGGCACGGACAAGGCAATCATGGTCGGAGACGACGGGGTCGTGTGGAAGTTCTCCGCCGGTTCGGTCAGCGCGCTATCTAATTCCGACTCGAACGACCTGAGAGCCCTCGCGTTCAAGCCGCTCAACAACACGGCGCTTCTCGTCGGGGACGCCGGAACGGTGCTGCGCTATTACGGAAGCAACGACACGATCCAAGGGATGTCATTCCCCGACAGCTCAATATCGTTGTGGGATGTCGCTTTCAAGCCGGGCTTCTCGAGGGAAGGCCCGAAGCCGGACAGCTCCCAGGCGCTTCTGGTCGGGGTGTCCGGTTTCGCCTGGCAGTATTTCGCGTACGATGACCACTTCGAGAATGCATCCACGAGCTCCTCGAAGACCCTTTACGCCGTGGCGTTCAATGTTTTCAGTCGTCATCCGGTGTACGGCCCTGCGCTCATCGTAGGGCACGGCTCCGACCCGGTCGTGCTGATTGACAACCAGACGCAGGAGTTCCGCCCGTTCATCGTCGATTTCTACAGCGACAACAGCTCGTACTCCTCGAAATGGCTCGGACGGATTGTCAAGTATGGAGGGCTGAAACCGGACCCGTATCCGCCCTACGAGACGAATGTGACGGTCAGCTTCCAATGGAAGAACGTGCCCGGAGGGGCATTCAACATCACGGCCCGCGTCGACATCACCAACAACGAGAGCGCCTCGCCTCCCGTGCCGGACCGAATCAACGAGGTGCAGGATTGGACCAACAACCAGGTCTCGATGTACCTCCTCGTGCCCGAATTCAATTCCGTCCTGATGCCCATTGCCGGGATGCTGGCGCTCTTCATCGCCCTGAAGCGCTCCAAGAGAAGTGGACGAAAAATTGGTAAGGGTGCGAAAAAGGGCGCACCCCGCCCCCGTTAAAAGCTCAGAAGGTTACTTTCTTTATTTTGATGGCCTTGTCCGGGCATGCCATGCCGCACTCGTTGCAGTCCTCGCACAGGAACTCGGTCACGATTATGGTCTTGTCCCTGAGCGCGAGCGCGTAGTCCGGGCACTTGTCCACGCAGACCGGGCCGCTGTAGGTGCTGCACATCTTGCATTTCTTCGCATCTATCTCGACAACCATGTCAATCACCTCTTATTGTGGCGCTTCTTGTGCTTGTCGGACATCGACAGCCGCCTCGTGCAGGTCACGTCGCCCCTCGGGATGGCGGCCGTCGTCTCGAGCTTGACATCCGTGTTGAATATCTCGTTGATGTCCTTGATGACCGTCTGGAACCACATGTCGCAGCCCAGAACGTCCTCCTCCATCGTCGCGCCGTAGCGGCGGGCGAACTCGGGCCAGGGGCACCTGTCCCATTCCACGAACACCTCGCTCGCGTCCTTGCCCTTCTTGAGGCGGGCGCTCTCGCCCATCATGGTGGAGCTGTTCACTATCAACCTGCCGATGTCCTCGAGGAACGTCGGCTTCGAGAGGTCCAGCGCACTGACATATGCCTTTGATGTGTCATGACCCACGACCTCCCAGGCGTGGAGCACCAGGTCCATCGGCTTGAGCTTGGGCGACAGGTCCAGCGCCGCCTGCCGGAACTCGTACCACGTCGCCCTGGTGATGTTGCCCAGCGCGTCGAACTTGCCCAGGAGCTTCCTCAGCTCGTTTTCCGCGTCAACCTTCTGTTCAGCCATGCTTGACACCCCCGTTAGATCCTGATGCCCATCCTGTACCCGTCATGGACCGCGTTCGACAGACTCCTGGGTATCAGTGAGTCGCCTATCACCTGCACCTCGATGCTCTTCTCCTTGGCCGCCGCCTCGAGGTCCCTCAAGGGCTCCCTCTCGGCGAAGATAATGGTGTCCGCGGC
>Ga0315283_10000799_pt1 | contig 23928 bp, 15 predicted proteins | sample YL17G09_0_MG_FD_204541 | JGI IMG/M metagenome (GOLD analysis project Ga0315283, IMG submission 204541) | Sediment microbial communities from Yellowstone Lake, YNP, Wyoming, USA - YL17G09_0 | ecosystem: Environmental > Aquatic > Freshwater > Lake > Sediment | place: USA: Wyoming | collected...
TGTCCTGCATCATGCTGGTGGTGTCAGCCACCGGAGCCGGGGTCACTTCCTCGGCCTTCTTCTGAGCACAACCAACCGCGGCGAGCGCGAGGGTCAGCGCCAAGAGGGCGACCATCGCCAGAGCGAGATTCTTCCGCATCCTTTCCATTTCACCTCCTCTCGGTCTCGCCGCGCCGGAACATCAGAAGTCCGGCAGCGGCCCATCATTTTTCTCAAGAGCACTTTCTCAAGGACTGCCACGTCGAAAGAACGATTCGAAATCCGCGGCGTCCCTGCGCGTGAATCGCGTGTCGTCAGTCCGGAAGGCGCGATGCACTTCCATGTCGGGGCAGGAGCGCCTGGCAGAATTCTTTGAGAACCTACGGCGAGGCTACAGGCTTGTCAACCTACTTCCGCGGAAGACCTGGCTCAATGTATTCAAATCATTGAGGTTGAACGTCTTATAGAACAAACTCGATGCCCGACCAACGGCTGCGGACACCCCCGATGCCCACCCTGGCAAGGATGAGCCCGTTCCCGTGGCCGACTCTGAGCCGCTTCCCTCTGGATCCTGAAACGCAGCCGTTGAGGCGCGGCAGCGAACCGATCGCCCCCCGGCGTTTCCCGGGCTCTTCGCGCGACCAGACAGACAAGTCGCGGAGCGGGCCTGTGAGAGCCCACTCCGCGACGTCCATCCAGTCCGAGGCTATTTGTCTGTCGGCAGGAACTTCCTCATGGGCGACCCGGGCAGCGGTTGCTTGGTCCCCGTGCCCTTGTGGTTGATGTGGGGCTGGTACAGGGCATAGTCGAACCCTGGGCTCATCTCCTTCGTGTGGCAGATGCGGCAGGTCAGCTCGGTGACCTTGCGCGGCGCGGCGCTGAAGGCCTCGTGCGTGGAGCCCATGCCGTGGCAGCTCTCGCACTGCACGCCCGTCAGGTTCTGGCTGCTCGCCAAGTCCTTGAACCCGCCGGGCTGCCGGAGGCCGACCACGTGGCAACCGATGCAACTAGCGACGGTATCCTGCTTTGCCGCCACCAGCGTCTCCCAGGCCTGTGCGTGTTTCGTGGTCTTCCATTGCGCCGACTCGGCCGGGTGACAGCGCGCGCAGATCTCGCCCCCCAGATAGTGCTCGGGCGAGCCCTGCGCCGCCTTCTCGGCGTCCTTCGCGGCTTTTTCCTTCTGCAGCTTCTGCAGCTTCTCGTTGAAGCTGTCGTTGAAGCCCTTCACCAACGCGGCCATCTCCTTCTTGTCCGGGACGTCGGGCCCCAGGATGAAGGTCTCGTTCTCGCCGGTCGTCATCTTCCGCTTGGGATCGAGCGTCAGGAGCGTGCGCCCGACGTACTGGCCCTGCTCCCCGCCATAGCAGGCCACGGTGGCCTTGATCAGGCGCCCCTTCTGCAGCAGCGGCACGTTGTGGCCCAGGATCACCGCGTCGATGCCGTCCACCGCCGTCACCAGATCCTCGCCTTCGACCTTGCCCAGCTGCGCGAGCAGCACGACCACCGTCGCGCCCTTCTTGCGCAATTCCGCGACCATGCGCTTGGCCACGGCCGATGGTTCATCGACGCGCAGCGAGTCCCGCGACGGGCCCAGATCCAGGACGTTGCTCATGAGCCCGAAGATGCCCACCTTGACCGTACCCACCTGTTTCAGCACGTAGGGCGCCAGCACCAGCTTCGAGGTCTTCTTCTCGTAGAGGTTGGCGCACACCATCGGCAGCTGCACGCGTTTCTGCTGCGCCTTCAGGTAGCTCAGCCCGAAGCGCAGCTCCTTCTCACTCATCCCCACCGCGTCGGTGCCCATCACCTTCATGGCGTCCATCAGGAACCACGCGACATCCTGGTGCAGGTCGTCCTCCGGGAAGAAACCGCCCGCGTCCACCAGCACGACCTGGCCGTAGCTCGCCTTGATGCTGTCCACAAAGCCCGCCCGCCGGGCGAGTCCCCCCTTGGGGGTGTGTCAGCCACAGGGGTCGGCCTTGCCTTTGACGTCGTTCGTGGACAGGATGACGAGCTTGTCCGGCTCGAGGGGGTTCCCCCGGCGCGCACTGGCGCCGGCCAGCAACACCCAGGCGACGACTGCGAGCAGCGCAGTGGCGAGGATCCGTGACAGCAGGGTCTTCATGCGACGAGCTCTCCTGGAGTGAGGAAGGTACGACTCACGATAACGGCATGTGAGAAGACGCGACATGAGTCTACGGTTCACCGCGCGCGGGCGTCAAGGATGTGGCCAGCCTGCCGTCGTGATTCCGCGCTGCGGCAAGCGAGATTGACATCCTGTTGACGCGCGGACACTTGAAGAGCGAGTTGGACCGCAGCAGGTCGGCACTGCGCGGCCCGCGGGGATGGTGGGCCAGCGCCGGCGCCAGGCGTCCCCCGGGAGACGCCCGGTCGGCGTGGGCCCGGTCGGCGTGGGTAGCGTCCCCGGCCCGGGCGCGTTAGATTGAGAGTACGGAGGTCCCTTGAGATGAGCTACGCCACGCTGTCCGAGACCGAATGGGCGCAGGTGAGCCGGGTCTGGGATCTGCTCGACGAGAGCGAGGTCGAGCAGGCCCGCGCAACCGTGGATGCGCTCCTGCGCGCGCGCCCCGGCCATCCCGACGTGCGTATCGTGGAGGCCGCCGTCTGTCTCGACGAGGGCGAGCCCGGCCAGGCGCTCGAGACCCTGCAGAGCGCCGACCGCTCGGCCGACCCCGCGCTGCTCTTCTACCTGCGCGCCGTCGCCCGATTCGAACTGGTGCGTTTCGAGCAGGCGCGCGACGACGCCCTGAGCGCCGTGACCGTGACCCCCGATCTGGCCGAGGCACACGAGTTGCTGGCCCGCATCTACGAGTACCTCGGCCAGCCGGAGCACGCGCTGAAGCACGCGGCCGAGGCCCGGGCCATCGATCCGGTGGCTTTCACCCCGCCCCTGGAGATCTCCGATCAGGAGTTCCAGACGTTGGTGGAGGAGTGTCTGAAGGAGCTGCCCGAAGCCTTCCGCCGGAAGCTCGACGAGGTGCCGGTCCTGGTGGACGAGCTACCGCGGCGCGAGATCCTCACCGCCGATGACCCGCCTTTGCCACCCGATCTGCTCGGACTCTTCGTCGGACGCAGCCTGCTCGACCGCAGCCACCTCGACCTGCCCGGCGTCCCCGAGGCGATCTACCTCTTCCGCCGGAATCTGTTGCGGTCGTGCACCGACCGCGAGGAACTGGCACGCGAGGTTCGCACCACGGTGCAGCACGAAGTGGGACACCTGCTCGGCCTCGACGAGGGCGACCTCGAGGACCTGGGACTGGGCTAGCCCCAATGCCGGGAAGTTGGCGAGGGCAGTCATCGGGATCACCGTTTCCTCGGGTAGTTGCTCATCTTGATCTTGACCGCTCTGGGGCAGCTGTGACGCGATCGTCGCCATCCACGGCCAGCCCCCGCCAGCGCTGGGTGCCCGTCGCACTCAGCGCCGGCTGGATCCACGCCGGATCGAGTGCCGCAGCGAACTACTCGAGGTGGTCGGGCCATTCCCCTTCGCCGGCGGCGAGCAGCGCCGGTCCGAGCTCCATCGCCTTGCCGCCCGCGTGGATCGCCGCGTCGCCAGCCACACGCTCGTCAAGTCCGGTCAACCGAAGGCACCACGCGTGCTTACACGGGGGCGGGTCGCTAGCCTACCGGCATTGGGCTCAGCCCGCCCCGTCGTCCACGCTGGGCACCCCAAGGCGCAGCATGCGCGCCGCGTGCTCGGGCAGCACCGGGTTCGCGTAGAGACCGCTGCCCACCTCGAAGCCCGCCGTCTGCACCAGCCGCGGCATCACCGCGATGTGCCAGTGGAAATCCTGGGCCAGCGTGGTCCAGTACCCCTTGCGCGCGTCGTGGTTCGGGCTGCTGTAGAGGAACAGGTTGTAGGCCGGCTCGGGCAGGATGTCCTCGAGCCGCGCCAGCGTCGCCAGCAGCACCCCGGCCAGGTCGTCGAGCAGCGCAGGCTCGGTGGTCTCGTAGTCCGCGGAGTGCTCGCGCGGCAGGATCCAGTATTCGTAGGGGTAGCGTGAAGCGTAGGGCGCCAGTGCGACGAAGTGCTCGGTGACCTGCACCAGGCGCTGGCCATACTCCAACTCCTCGCGCAGGATGTCGCAGAACACGCAGCGCTCTTTGTCGCGGTAGTGCGCACGCGCCACATCGAGGATCTCCTTGAGTGCCTTGGGCGTCACCGGCAGGCCCATGATCTGCGAGTGCGCGTGGTCGGGCATCCATGCCCCGGCCAGCGCCCCCTGGTTCTTGAAGACGAAGATGGAGCGGAACCGCGGATCCTTCTTGAGATCGCGGATGCGCTCCGCCCAGGCCTTCAGCACCAGCGCGATCTGTGCCTTCGGCAGCGCGACAAGGCTGCGGTGGTGCTCCGGCGTCTCGATCACGATCTCGTGCGCACCGGTGCCGGAGGTCGTGTCGTAGATCAGGTCGGCGTGGCGCTCGAGCGCGCGTTCGATGCGCAGGAGCGGACGCGCATTGGGCACCACGCGAACCTGCCAGCCCGGCGCGTTGGGTTGGCGCTGTGGTGGGCCCCAGGCGACGATCTCGGGCGGCGTCATGGACTCGTGCCCTGCACAGAAAGGACAGGCATCTCCCGGGGTGCGGGCCGCGGGGGGCAAATCTCCGAAGATCACCCAGCGATTCGTGGTGGGGTCGCGGCGCAGAACGCTCATGGGATCCTTCCTTGGAGGCGTCCATCTCGGGCCAGCATCCACTGGCCGCCAGGCAACTCGGGGGACGATACTCCCGGCAAAGCACTGGAGCCAGCGAGTTCGACCTCGGGGTGGCTCAACCTCAAGGCCCGCCGGGCGCGGCAGACCGGTGCCGCCGGCCCGAACCGGTGACCTCGGCCGGGTGCCTGAGCCGGATGCCCGAGCCGGGGGCCTGGAACCCGACCTCCGTTCCCCCGGAATCTCCTGAATCCTTCCGGCGACCTGCGCATCAGAAGGCACAGGTTTGGGAGAGCGTGTCTGAAGACCCTTGGGTGCGGCCCCCGAGACTCCAGATGCCTCTCCCAGAATATTCCACCCCGCTCGCCTCACGGTGAACGGGGTGGCTCGTTCTTCGGCCAACTCTCCCCGGCCGGGGCCCGGCCGGGCTAGCGCACGACGATCTTCCCCTTGATCATGTCCATGGCACAGGCGTAGTCCAGCGTGCCGGGCCGTTCCGGGGTGAAACGGATGACCACCGTCTTGCCCAGCGGCAACTCCTCGTTGATGCCGTGGGCCTTGAGCACCAACTCGGTCGCGCAGGTGCGTGCGGTCCGGCGCGTGACGAGCAGCGTGACGGACCGGCCCGACTGCACCGTCACCACGGCGGGCACGAAGCCCTTCTCGGTCACCGAGATCTTCACGCGCTGTTCACGGGCCGCATCGGCACTCGAGCAGCCCACCGCCAGCATCAACAACGCAGCCATCGCCAACGTCCTCATGTTCATCTTCATGATCTCCCCTTCGGGTCCTGGGTGGATTGGGCGAGCCCGGTCCGCCGGCGAACGGCCGGGGTCATGACCTGAGCTCCTTCAAATCGGTCCTCAGCTTCCAGAGTTTGTAGATGGCCGGGTAGACCAGCAACTCGAGCAGGAATGACGTGACCAGACCGCCGATCATGGGCGCGGCGATCCGCTTCATGACGTCCGCGCCGGCCGAGGTCGACCACATGATCGGGAGCAGCCCCATGAAGGCGGCGCAGACGGTCATCATCTTGGGCCGCGCCCGCTTGACCGCCCCATGGAGGATGGCCTCGTCCAGCTCGGCCAGCGTCCGCAGCAGCCCCTTCTTGCGGGCCTCGTCGTAGGAGAGGTCCAGGAAGAGCAACATGAAGACGCCGGTCTCCGCGTCCAGGCCCAGCAGCGCGATCATCCCCACCCACGCCGCGATGGACACGTTGTAGCCGAGGAGGTGGAAGAGCCAGATGGCGCCGACGGCGGAGAACGGCACGGCCAGCATGACCACCAACGTCTTGAACGCCGAGCGGGTGTTGGCGAACAGCAGGACGAAGATCAGCAGCAGGGTGATGGGCACCACGACCTTGAGCCTCTGACTCACGCGGATCATGTTCTCGTACTGGCCGCTCCACTGCAGGACATAGCCGGGCGGCAGGGCCAGCTTCTCCCGGACCAGCTTCTTGGCCTTCTCCACGTATCCGCCGATGTCTCGGCCGGTCATGTCCACGTAGACGTAGCCGGCCATGAAACCGTTCTCGTTGCGGATCATCGCCGGCCCGCTGACCAGCTTGATGTCGGCGAGTTGGGCCAGCGGCACCTGCGGCCCCGCGGGGGTCTTCACCAGGATTCTGCGCAGGCCGTCCACGTTGTCGCGGAGCTCCCGCGGATAGCGCACGTTGACCGGGTAGCGTTCACGACCCTCGATGGTGGTGGTCACGTTCTCGCCGCCCACGGCCGACATGAGCACCGTCTGGACGTCGGCGATGGTGAGCCCGTAGCGGGCGAGTTGATCGCGCCGGGGCTCGAAGTCGAGGAAGTAGCCTCCGGTGACCCGCTCGGCGTAGACGCTGCGGGTACCGGGCACCTGCCGCATCAGACCCTCGAGTTGGGCACCCAGCTTCTCGATCACCTGGAGATCCGAACCGAAGATCTTGATCCCGATCGGGGTGCGGACCCCGGTCGTCAGCATGTCGGTGCGGGCCTTGATCGGCATGGTCCACGCGTTGGTCACGCCGGGGATCCGGAGCTTCTGATCCATCTCCTCGACCAGCTCATCCCACGAGATCCGGTCGGGCCAGATGGGACGGAGGAAGCCCTTGATGAAGTCCGGCGCCCAGGACGAATACCAGCGGTGCTTGCCACGCCACTCCTGCGGCGGCTTCAGGATCACCGTGGTCTCCATCATCGAGAAGGGCGCGGGGTCGGTGGAGGTCTCGGCGCGTCCCGCCTTGCCGAACACCCGCTCCACCTCGGGGAACGACTTGAGGACCCGGTCCTGTGTCTGCAGGAGCGCCTGGGCCTCCGCCACCGAAATCCCGGGCAGGGTCGTCGGCATGTAGAGGATCGTGCCCTCGTTCAGCGGCGGCATGAACTCCGAACCCAGCCTGAAGTAGGCCGGGATGCTCACGGCAACGATCGCGACGGCGATCAGGATTGTCCTCCCGGGTCGCCTCAGGACCCAGCGGCAGGCGGGGTCGTACACCTTGAAGATGGCACGGCTGATGGGGTGCTTCTCTTCGGAATGGTAGGTGCCCACGAAGGCGTGGCTGGCGAGCCTGGCCAGGAAGCGGGGCTTGAAGACGAAGGGGTCCATGCGGGTGAACATCATCCGCATGGCCGGATCGAGGGTGATGGCCAGGAACGCCGCCAGCGCCATGGCCAGGTTCTTCGAATAGGCCAGCGGCTTGAACAGCCGTCCTTCCTGGTCCACCAGGGCGAAGATGGGCAGGAACGCCACCGCCACGACCAGCAGCGAGAAGAAGACCGAGGGCCCCACTTCCTTGAGCGCCTCGAGGCGGATCGCGTGGAAGTCGCCCTTGCGGCCGCCCGCTTCCCAGAGCTGGAGCTTGTTGTAGGCGTTCTCCACCTCGACGATGGCTCCGTCTACCAGCACGCCGATCGAGATGGCGATGCCGGCCAGGGACATGATGTTGACGGTAACGCCGAAGTAGTAGAGCGGGATGAAGGACAGGAGCACCGAGATGGGGATGGTCAGGATGGGCACGACGGCCGAGGGGATGTGCCAGAGGAAGATCAGGATGATCAGCGAGACGATGATCATCTCGATGGTCAGCTCGTGCTTCAGCGTCTCGATCGCCCGGGTGATGAGATCCGCTCGGTCGTAGGTGGTGATGATCTCCACCCCCTTGGGCAGGGACGGCGCGAGGTCGTTGAGCTTCTCCTTGACGCGCTGGATCACGTTCAGGGCGTTCTCACCGTGGCGCATGATCACGATGCCGCCCACGTGATCGCCCGTCCCATCCAGGTCGGCGACGCCGCGGCGGATCTCGGGGCCGAGGCCAATCCGCGCCACGTCCTTCAACAGCACTGGCACGCCGCCCGCGCCGGTCTTCACGACGATGCTGCCGAAGTCCTCGAGGTTCTTCGAGTAGCCGCGGCCGCGGACCATGTACTCCGTGCCGCTCCACTCGATGAGCCGTCCGCCGACCTCGCTGTTGGAGTTCCGGACGGCCTCGATCACGGTGGAGATCGGCAGGTCGAATGCGGCGAGCCGGTTGGGGTCCACCGTGATCTGGTACTGCTTGACGTAGCCGCCGATCGAAGCCACCTCGGCCACTCCGGGCACCGACTGGAGCGCGTAGCGGAGCGTCCAGTCCTGGTACGAGCGGAGTTGATCGAGCGAGTGTCCGCCCGAGCGGTCGACCAGGGCGTACTGGAAGACCCAGCCCACCCCGGTCGCGTCCGGGCCAAGCTCGGTGCGCACGCCCTCAGGGAGCCGGGCCTGGATCTTGGAGAGATATTCCAGCACCCGGGAGCGCGCCCAGTAGAGATCGGTGCCGTCCTGGAAGATCACGTAGACAAAGGAATAGCCGAAATCCGAGAAGCCGCGGACCGCCTTGACCCGGGGCGCTCCCAGCAGCGCCGAGACAATGGGATAGGTGACCTGATCCTCCATGATGTCGGGAGACCGGTCCCAGCGCGAGTAGACGATGACCTGGGTGTCGGAGAGGTCCGGCAGCGCGTCGAGCCGGATCTGGTGCAGGATGAAGACGGCGAAGGCGCACAGCACCGCCACGCCCAGCAGGACGAGCAGGCGGTTCCGGGCCGAGAAGTCGATGATCTTGCGGATCATCGCGCGCCCCCTCCGACGGTGTCGGCCTTCGGTGCGCTGGTGATCGCGGCGCGCAGGCGGGACTCCGAATCGAGCAGGAAGTTGGCTCGATCCACGACCGCCTCGCCTGCCTTCACGCCTGAGAGGATCTGGGCCTGGCCGTCGCTGCGGAGCCCGACCTTCACCTGGCGCGGCTCGTAGCGCCCCTCGCCCACCATCACGTAGACGATCTGCCGGGGGCCGGTGTCGAGGATAGCCGCGTCGGGGATGAGGATGCCTTCCACCGCCTGCGCGTCGAGCTCGACGTTGGCGTACATCCCGGGCTTCAGCGCCAGGCCGGGATTGTCGAACTCGAAACGGACCCGAAGCGTTCGGGAATCCGTGTCTAGGTACGGGTAGATGTAACTGATCCGCCCCGCGTACGTCTTCGACGGGTCGTAGGCGAGGGTCACGCGGGCGGTCTGCCCGGGTCGCACGAGCGAGGCCTCGTATTCGTAGACCTCGGCTTCGATCCAGACCTTCGACAGATCGGTGACCGTGAAGAGCGTCATGCCCGGTTCGATCTGGGCCCCCGCGAAGACGTCCTTGGTCGTCACGAACCCCGAGGCGGGGGATTCGAGCGTGACCGCGCGCTGGGGCTGTCCCGTCTTCTCCAGCGTCTCGATGAAGCTCTGCGGCACGTCGAACAGCATGAGCCGCCGCCGCGCCGCCTCGAGCAGGTCCGTACCGCCACTGCGCACCTCGGGAACATCGCTCCCCGCGAACCGCGCCGCCGACTCGCGCGCACGCAGGAACTCCTCCTGGGTCGCCAGCAGTTCGGGGGAGTAGATGCTCAGCAACGGCTGTCCCTCGCGGACGGCCTGCCCGCTGGAGTTGACGAACAGCTTCTCGACCCAGCCCGAGATCTTGGTGTGCACCTGACTGACCCGCGTCTCGTCGGCCCTGATGTCGCCGACCGCACGGATCGTGCGAGCCAGCGTGCCCCTGCGCGCCACGGTGGTCCGCAACCCGGCGAGTCTCAGCTCATCGGGATTCACCTCGACGGAGGCATGGCCTTCCACGCCAGTGCCTGCGGACACCTCGTCCGAATAGACCGGCACGTAGTCCATCCCCATCGGGTCCTTCATGGGCACGGGCGACGTGACCGACGGGTCCATCGGGTTCCGGTAGTGGAGGATCCGGCGCGCTCCGGCGGCCCCGGTCGCAGCGTCCGCCGGGGCGGACGGTCCGGCAGTGGCCTTCGGCTCCTTCGATTCGATCGGCACGAGCTTCATGCCGCAGATCGGGCAGTCTCCTCGCCGGTTGGCCACGTAGGTCGGATGCATGGGGCAGTGATACTGCTGTTGCTGCTGGCTGGCGGTCCTGCCGCTGCCGGCGGTCCTGCTGCAGCCGGACGACAGCATTCCGACCGCGAGCGTCCCGATCGCCAGGAGCCCGATCGCGAGCAGGACGAGCGACGGCACCCGTCGCCGGTTCATTCGTTCGATCTGGATCATCGTCCGCTCCTTCCATCGTCTTCTGGGCCGCTCGAGCCGATGACGGTCTGCAATTCCGCCCAGGTCGTGAAGCGTTCGGCTTCGCGCTGGGCCAGTCCGGTCCGGGCCTCGAGCCACAGGTTGAAATCCTCGATGACCGTGGAGAAGTCATCCCGCCCCACGAGGTAGCTGGATCGCGCCGCATCGAGCGCCAGGCTGCTCTGCGGCACGATGGCCTGCGCGTAGCGCATCACCTGGCGATCCGCCCTCCGCCAGTCCGCCTCCAGGCGCGCTGCCTCCGCCCGCGCCGTGGCTTCCGCGTCGCGCAGCGCCTGACGTGATGCCTCGAGGTTCTGCCCGGCCGCGCGGAACAGGGGATTCTGCTTCTGCGCGCTCCAGAGCGGCAGGTCCATGCCCAGCCGCAGCGTGACGACGGGGTCCTTGCCGCCCCGGAAGCCCACACCCGCACCGGCGAGAAGATCGGGCCTGCGCTCCAGTCTGGCGACCCGGAGCCTGCGCTCCGCAGCCTGCACTTCGGCCCGGCGGACGGCGACCTCGGGGGAGTTCTCCGCGACGACGGCCTCCCAGGGCGTGGGTGGCACGACCGCCTCGGGCAGCATCACGACGCGTCCGAGGGGTGCGTCGCCCGGCTGGTCGAGATACCGGTTCACGGAGGCCACCAGGGCCTTGCGCTCCGCAGCAAGATCATCCAGCCGCTCCTCCAGCCGCGACCGGGCGAGTTGCGCCTTGACCGCGGCTTCCTGCCCGGCCACACCGGCGCTGTAACGTTCCCGCTCCGCGGCGGCCAGCAACTCGAGCAGCTCACGCCCGGAGGAAAGCGCCTGCCGTTCCTCGTCGAGCGAGTAGAGGCGGGCATAGGCGATCCGGATTTCGCGCGCCACCTCCCTGCGGAGCAGCTCCAGTTCGCCCGCCTTCACGGTGACTTCCGCCTGCGCCGCCTGCCGGCGGGCGCCGCGCTTACCCGGGAAGGGAATGCCCTGGGAGAGCTGGGGACCGACCATGGACATGTCTTCCTCCCCGACGGTCCAGCTCGGGAAGCCGATGTCCTGGACCATGAGCTCGACCATCGGGTTGGGAAACGCCCCGGCCGGCCCCACCAGCTCCCGCGCCTCCTGGACGCGCGCTGCGAGCGCCGCCAGGGAGGGCGCGCGCTGGAGCGCCAGCGAGACGAGTTCATCCGGAGGCGGCGCGATCCTCCCGTCCTCGTGGCGTGCCGGCGGGAGCGCTGGCGTGGCCGCATCGGCCACGGCAGGACGGGCCGCGGGCACCGGATCCCCCGCGACGGCGCGCGACGAGATCTCGAGGTCGAGCGCCGGCGCCGACCGAACGCCGACCAGGACCAGCAGCACGGCGAGCAGCTCCGTAGGTATCCTCATGGTGTCGCTCCTCTCGCCCGGCCCGCGAGTGCGCTGCGCTCTGCAGGGCACACGGAAGCCGCAGGAATCCCGCGCGCAGGATACGCGCGGTCCGGACCGTGAAGATACTCAGGATCCGGATGACGGCTGGAGACTAGCCGAGCGGAGGAGCGCGGGGAGAGCGAAGGACCGCGACGTCGCGTGGCGGAGCGCGACCGACATCGGGCGCAACGCGGACCGCCGACGCCGTGACGACGTCGGGGGCCACGACCGCCGGGGCCACCGCGGGATGCGCAGTCGGCAGCGGCACGGCGAGCATCGGCTGCCCCGCCACCGCCGCGGCCTGCGGACGCAGGTCACAACAAGTCGGACCGTGCGAACGCGGAGTCTCGCGCACCGGGGTTGCCGGCGCACAGTGCGAGCATTTCGGTGCGGGCGCGGCGGTCACCCCGCAGGCAGGACCGCCGGACTCCATCGCGCAGGCCAACTCCGCGCGCCCGGTGAGCGCACCGACGGTGCAGAGGTCGGTGCTCGCGACCAGCGGGCTGACCGCCAGGATCACGGTCAGGGCACGACGCAGGATGGAAGCGGGCGGGCGCATGGCGGATTGGATGCTAGCAGGAGGGGAGGAGATTCTTGTCCCGGCCCGGTCAATCCCGGCAGGCTGCCGCAACCCGGACTCCCCGGCACGCCCCGACCGCTTCCCCGGCTCGCGCGAACCACGTCCCGGGTGACCGGCGCCCCCCGGGGGCCGGGCGAAGAAGTAGTGGTTCACCGCCACGATCAGGGCGGCGCCCAGGACCGTCACGACCAACCGCCCCGGGTCGATCACTTGAATCCCCGTAACCGCAGCGACGAGGACACCACCGAAACACTCGAGAGCGCCATGGCCAGCGAGGCAAACATCGGGTGTAGTGTGCCCTGCCAGCCGAACAGCGGCCCCACCGGACCACCCTCGCGCAGCAGCAGGTAGAGTGCGCCCGCCGCCACCGGGATGCCGAGCGTGTTGTAGACGAAGGCCCAGAAGAGGTTCTGGCGGATGACCTGCATGGTGCGGCGCGCGAGTCGCAGCGCCACCGGCACGCCGGCCAGATCGCCGCGCATCAGCGTGATGCCACTCGCCTCCATGGCGATGTCGGTGCCGCCGCCCATGGCGATGCCGAGGTCAGCCCGCGCCAGCGCAGGCGCGTCGTTGATGCCGTCGCCCACCATCGCGACGCGCATACCCGCGGCCTGCAGTGCCGCGATCTTCGCACTCTTCTCCCCCGGCAGCACCTGCGCCAGCACGCGCCGCGGCGCGATCCCCGCCTGCGTGGCGATGGCCTGCGCGGTGCGGGCGTTGTCGCCCGTGATCATCCACACCTCGAGGCCCGCGCGCTCCAGTGTCGCGACCGCCTCGCGCGCACCGGGCTTGAGCGTGTCGGCCACCGCGAGCAACCCCAGCGGCACGCCGTTCTCGGTGGCCGCGAAGACCGTGCGCCCCGCGGCCTCGAGACGCGCGCGCTCCGGCTCGAGTGCGGCGAGATCCATGCCCTGTTCGGCGAGCAGCGCGGCCGAACCCACCACGACCGCCCGCCCGGAGAGCAGTGCGACGACCCCGCGGCCAGCCACGGCGGAGAAGTCCTCCGGCTCGGTCAGCGCGATCCCGCGCTCCCGCGCTCCGCGCACCACCGCTGCGGCCAGCGGGTGCTCGCTGCGCTGCTCGACCGAGGCGGCAACGGCGAGCAACCGGCCCTCCTCCACGCCGCTCGCCGGCAGCACGTCGGTGAGCACAGGCAGGCCGCGGGTGAGCGTGCCGGTCTTGTCGAAGACCACCGCGCGGATGCCGCCGGCGGACTCGAGTGCATCGGCCCCGCGGATCAGCACGCCCAACTCGGCGCCGCGCCCGGTGCCGACGATGAGTGCCATCGGGGTGGCAAGCCCGAGCGCACAGGGGCAGGCGATGATGAGCACGGCCACCAGCTTGAGCAGCGCGCCGGAGAGGCGCGGCTCGGGACCGAAGCCGAACCACAGCACGAAGGCCGCGACCGCGATGGCGATGACGACCGGCACGAACACCGCCGCCACGCGGTCGGCCAGCCGCGCCACCTCCGCCTTGCTGGCCTGCGCCTGCTGCACCAGCCGCACGATCTGCATGAGCATCGAGTCCGCGCCGACCCGCTCGGCGCGCATGCGGAACGACCCCGCCTGGTTGAGCGTCGCACCGCTGACGCGCTCACCGGGCCCGACCTCCACCGGCAGGGACTCGCCGGTCAGCATCGAGGCATCCACGCTCGAGCGTCCGTCCAGCACCACGCCGTCCACCGGCACCTTCTCCCCCGGCCGCACCAGCAGCACGTCGCCGGGCTCGACCCGGTCGAGCGGGATCTCCTCCAGGTCGCTCCCTGACACGCGCCGTGCGGTGCGCGGCCGCAGGTCGAGCAACCGCCGCATCGCCTGCGAGGTGCTGGCGCGGGCGCGCGACTCGAGCAGGCGCCCGAGCAGGATGAGGGTGATGATCACCGCCGCGGTGTCGAAATAGACGTGCGCCTCCTGCCCCGTGCCGCGCACGGCCGCGGGCACGAGCGTGGCGACCAGCGAGGCCAGGTAGGCGGTGAGCGTGCCCACGCCGACCAGCAGGTTCATGTCGGCGGTGCGGCGCCGCAGTGCGATCCACGAGCCGCGCAGGAAGGGCCAGCCCGCCCAGAGCTGGACCGGCGTGGCGAAGAGGAGCTGGATCCAGTTCTGCGCCGCCATCGGGATGGCGCGCAGCCCGGGCAGCATGCCGAGGTGCCCAAGCACGACCACCGGCACCGAGAGCGCGGCCGCCACGGCGAAGCGGCGAGCGAGCCAGCGCCGCTCGGCCTCGCGCTCGTGCTCGGCCGCGGCGTCGGCGAGCGGGCCGCTCACCGCGCGGGCGCCGTAGCCGGCCTCGCGCACGGCCTCGGCCAGCCGCTCGGGCGCGAGCGGGCTCTCGAGCACGATCGACGCCCGCTCGGTGGCGAGGTTCACGCTCGCCCCGCGCACGCCCGGCACGGCGGCGAGCGCCTGCTCGACGCGCGCCACGCACGAGGCGCAGTGCATGCCCGTGATCTGCAGATCCACGGTCCCGGCCGCCGGCACCGCAGGTGGGGCCGCGGGCGGGCCGGTGGGCCCCGACGCAGGCTGGACGGTCTCGAGCTTGATGAAGGTCATGGTTCCCACGGATGAGAGCGCGATCGCTGATGCTTGGATGCGTTGCGCGGCCGGGAGGTGACGCGCAGGGGCCCTACTGGATCCCGCCGAGGCTGCCCACGCGGGTGCCGCGCTCCAGGTAGATCTCCTTCTGGTCCTTCACGCCGATGCGGAAGTAGTACTCGGCCTCGCCACCCACGATGAACAGGCGGGTGAAGACCGCCTGCCAGCAGTGCAGGTCGCGGCTCAGCACGAAGCGCTGGGTCTGCACGGCGTGGAGCGTGAGGTCGAGGGACGCCGAGTACTCGAGCGCCCAGGCCGGGCTCAGTTGGTAGCGGCTCGTCAGGTTCGCGGTCTTCGCGCTGGCCCATTCCCTCCCGTACTCGGTCGTGTAGCCGCCCGAGTACGAGTAGGCGAAACCGAACGACCAGTTCTCGCCGGAGCCCGCCGTGGCCTGCTGCTCGACCGGCAGGTCGGGCGAGGTGCGCTTGAGCCCGCCGCTGTCCAGGTTCAGGCCCAGGTTGTAGCCGAGTGAACGCACCATGCGCGGATTATAGATGTCGGTCACCCAGTTCATGCTGGCGTTCAGGTAACTCGGCGGCTGTACGAGCACGCCCGAGGAGAGGTTCGAGAGCGGGCGCTTGAGCCCGTGCTTCTCGTACAGGAAATCGTACGAGCCCCCCGTGCCCCACGAGAACAGGTTGTCGAGGCGCGTGACGTTTTCGCCGTGCTTGACCTTCGCCTGCAGACGCTGGTTGAGACTGAAGTTGAGGTAGGACTGCTGGAATCCCGAGATGCCGACACTCGAGAAGCTCCGGAACCGGGACCGGTGGACCCCGTTGGAATCCACGTAGGTGAGTCCGGAGAAGTCCGGGCTGTAGGACAGCGAGGCGCTCGGGGAGACGATGTGGCGTAGCCCCTCGAGCCCGAAGCTGCGCGGCCGGAACGAGCCGTAGAAGGTCGTGCTCATCGTCACGGAGCCGGACCAGACCCCGGCCGGCACCAGCTTGTTGCCCAGCTCGTCGTGGTCGAACACCACGACCTTCGCCCGCAGTTGGGGCTGGAAGTTGAGCCAGCCGGAGAACTGGCGCGAGTCGGAGAGGCTGACACTGTTCGACAGGCCACGTCGCGTCGCGCGATCCTGTCCGAGCGTGGTGATCGAGTCCCGCATCACGTCCCCAGCGAACGGCGTGTGACCGGCGACGAAGGCCCTGCGCTGCACATCGGAGATGAACTGGCTGTTGAACCCGAAGTAGAGGGTGCCCAGCGGCTTCGCCAGCGGCGTGCGCTTGAGCATCCCAAGGCGGCCGATGGCGCGGGTCGGGAGGGTAATGGAGAGCGAAGGAATCGACTCGGTGAGGTTGGCGAGCGAAGCCGGGGTGCCGATAGGCTGGATCCCGTTGCGGTTCGCATCGATCAGGCTCTGGTCCGCATCGATATCCTGGCGCCGGTCGATGATGGCGTTGATGCTGCCCCACTCCGCGTTGTGCGAGACCGCCAGGCTAGAGGTGAGGAAGCGGTTCAGGCGCTGCGAGAGGGAGCGTCCGTAGAGGTTGCTCGAGTTGTAGTCCTTGCTCGAGACGAACGAGGCGCGCGCCACCAATCGGGTGCGCGGCGTAACCTCCTGCGCGTGATCGGCGCTGAAGTCCCAGTTCTCGCTGCGGTTCGCCGGGTTCTCGTTGCGCGCGAAGGTGCCACGGAAACTCCCGTCCAGTCGGTAGAGCAGGCGGTACTCGCCGTCCCCCCGCAGCACCCAGGACGGCTCCGCCTGGTAGTAGTCACCGGCCGCGGTGAGGCCCATGTAGTCGTTGGGCGCCCAGTAGTAGCCGGCGTTGCGGACGAACTGCCCGGCGCTGTTGCTGAGGCCAAACTCGAACTGCGGGAAGAGGAACCCCGAGCGGCGCCCCGACTTCACCGGGAATACCCAGAAGGGCAGCACCATCAGGGGCACGTTCCCAAGGTAGAACACGACCGGCTTCGCCACCAGCTTGTCATTCAGGAAGATCTTCATCCAACGCGACGAGAAGCGGTAGTGCTTCTTGGCCCCGTTGCAGGTCGTGTAGGTGCCGTTCATCACGTCCAACTCGTTCTCGTTCACCTTGCGGATGCGCTGGCCCAGGTAGATCCCCTTTTCGTAGTTGGTCTGCGCGTCGTAGATGGTGCCCACGCGGCTCGGGAGGTCGTAGGTCATGAGTCCGCCCTTGACCTGCTCGCCGCGATCGCCAAGGACTGGCGAACCTTCGGCCTCGACCGTCTGCCGCTCGATGTCATATTCCACCTGGCGCGCGCGCAACTCGAGGTCCTGGTAGGTGAGGTGGGCCTCCTGGTCCAGCAAGATGGTGCTTTCCGCCACCCGGAACTCGATACGCCTGGCGTCGTACTCCACGAACTCCCGCCTGGCCGCCGTGGTGTCGCCCTCGTTCACCGCGATCCGATAGGTGCCGCGCGCGCCACCCTGGACCCGGGCGCGGTCGATCTTGCGCACGCGGAAGAACACCGTGATGGTGTCGCCCGCCGCGTCGTTCTGCTCGGAGGTCTTCCCCGCGCTCGGCATGCCGGTGTACTGGTTGCGCGCCTTGCCCACCGCCACCAGACTGTCGATGTCTCCGCGGGTGAAGTATACGGTCACCGTATCGCCCGCGAGCCGACTGGCCTCGCCCAGCGTGGTGGGCCGGCTTCCGACGTAGTTCATGACCGCCGCATGCCGCACCACAATCTTCTGGATCGCGCGCTGCTCGGTGTGGAACTCGAGCGTGTCACCGCTCACGGCGGTCTGATCGTCCCAGGCCCGCGGACTTCCGGTGACCCAGCCGCGCTGGTCGACGTCGTCAAACAGGGCGTGGTCGCCGCACGCCTGGAGCGTGTCGCGCGAAATGCGCACCGAGTCGATCGCCTCGGCCATCCGCTTCCCGGTGTCCACCACCAGCCGCAGCGCGCGCAACTCGGTGATCCGGCCGTCGTCACCCCGGCTGCGCAGCACGGGGTCGCCGGTCCCCACAGCCACCTTGCGCACGCGGTCGTAGTCCACCGCGCCCGCTTCGAGCTCGGTCTTGTTCTCCTGGTCGATGCCGCGCACGTGCTCGCGCGCCAGCATCACCGAAGAGTCCCGCAGGTAGACCGCGCGGTCCGCGTACAGAACCATCTTCTGGTCGCGCCCCACGACCGGGCCGGCCAGCTCGGCGCGGCCGCTGCGGCGGTCGTAGGTGCCGGAAGGCGCCCGGATCTCCGAGTCCTTGTCGTCCACCAGCTTCACGTTACCCTGGACGAACAGCAGGTCCAGCTTCTCGGAGTACGAAGCGTGGTCGCAGGTCATGGTGGTCGCGCTGTCCACCATCCGCACGCGCCCGTCCAGGTAGAGCATGCCCTGCACCTCGTAGTAGCGCCCGGCGTCGGCGGTGAGCACGGTGCGGCCGCGCGTTCCGCGCACGTTGCCGGTGAGCATGAAGAAGTCGCCCTCGGGACCGTGGCTGCCGGTCAGGATGTCGGCGGTGAGGTTGTCCAGGAACCTGCCCGGAGGGTCGGCGGCCCGCGCGCGGGGAGCGGCGAGCGCCAGCCCGGCCAGCGCGAGCAGAACCAGCAGACGGCTCACAGCCACTCTCCCGGCGCGCCGCCGAAGGCCTCCATCGCCTCGGCCACGGCGACCAGCGAACCGCATAGCAGCACGCGCCCGCCGGACGCGCCCGCCAGCGCCGCCCCGACCGCCGCCGCCACACCCGGCGCCTCCTGCGCATCGAGGCCCTCCGCGCCCAGGCGCGCGCGCAACTCGCCGGCGGGCAACGCGCGCGGATTGCGCGACTGCGTGGCGATGATGCGCGCCGGCGCGACCCACGGGCCGAGCAGTCGCGCGATGGCCCCGGCGTCCTTGTCCTGCGCGAGCGCCAGCACGACCGTCTCCGGCGGCTCGAACCCGAGATCCTCGCGCCAGGCGTCCGCGAGCGCGGCGAAGCCGTCGGGATTGTGGGCCCCGTCCCACCACAGCCGCGGCTCGCCCGGACAGGCCTCGAGCCGCCCCGGCCAGCGCGCTCGGGCGAAACCCTCCACCACCGCCTCGGACCCGATCTCCACCCCGCTCTCGGTCAGCATCGAGAGCGCCGCCAGCGCAGTGCGCGCATTGGCGAGCTGGTGGCGACCGTGAAGCGGGCAGGCCAGTTCGAGCCGCCCCCAGGGCGCGACCTCGGCGGTGCAGCGCAGGCCATCCGGCCCGTCACCGAGCCAGGCCGTCTTGACCCGCTCGAACGCGAGCACGAGCGGCGCATCCTGCTGGTCCGCCACCCGGGCGATCGCTTCCGCGGCCTCGCCGGCGACGACCCCGCTCACCACCGGGACCTCGGGCTTGATGATCCCGGCCTTCTCGGCGGCGATCTGCCTGGGAGTGTGGCCCAGCAGTTCCGGGTGGTCCACTCCGATCGAAGTGATGACCGAGAGCGTGGACTCGACCACGTTGGTCGAGTCGAGTCGCCCACCCAGGCCCACTTCGACCACCGCCCATTCGACCTCGCGCGCGGCGAAGTCGTCGAAGGCCAGCGCCGTGCAGACTTCGAAGAAGGTGCGGTCCTTGCCCTCGGGCAGGCGCGAGACCAGCGCGAGGCGCCGCGCCAGCCGCCCCTCGTCGGCCCACTGGCCGTCCACCCGGATGCGCTCGCGGAAATCCACCAGGTGCGGCGAGGTGTAGAGCCCGGTGCGAATCCCGGCCTCGCGCAGCACGCGCTCCACCAGCGCGCACACCGAGCCCTTGCCGTTGGTGCCCGCCACGTGCACCGAGGCCCACTCGCCGTGGGGATCGCCCAGGGCGCCGAGCAGCGCGCGGGTGCCCTCGAGACTGAGCTTGTGGCGCCGGCGTTCGAGTCCGTACAGCGCTTCGAGCGATTGCTGAAGGCTCACTTCGGGCGTGGCGGTTCCTCCGTCCGGGCCGGGGTGCCGGTCGGCCCGGGTGCGCCGGGGTGCGGCGAGGGCCTGCCCTCGGCCGCGAAGCCCGCGGTCGAGCGCCAGAAGAACTCGAGCAGGGTCGAGACCTCGTCGCGCATCTGCTTGCGATGGACGACCCGGTCCACGAAGCCCTTCTCCCGCACGAACTCGGCCCGCTGAAAGCCTTCGGGGAGCTCCTCGCCGATGGTCTGGCGGATGACCCGGGCGCCGGCGAAGCCCACCAGCGCCTTGCGCTCGGCGAGGATCACGTCCCCGAGCGAGGCGTACGAGGCGAGCACGCCCGCGGTGGACGGGTCGGTCAGGATCGAGATGAAGGGCAGGTGCTGGTCCTGAAGTCGCGCCAGCAGGGCCGAGGTCTTGGCCATCTGCATCAGCGAGAGGATGCCCTCCTGCATGCGCGCCCCGCCGGTGGCCGACACCAGGATCAGCGCGCGGCGCTCGGCCAGCGCCAACTCGATCGAGCGCGCCACCTTCTCGCCCACCACCGAGCCCATGCTGCCACCCATGAAGAAGAAGTCCATGAGCGTCAGGCTCACGGGCTTGCCGCCCACGGTCGCCACGCCGCTGAGGGCCGCGTCCTTCAGGCCCGTCTCCTTCTGGGCGTGTTTGATGCGGTCGGGGTAGCGCATCTTGGCGTCACGGAACTCGAGCGGGTCGCCCGACACCAGGTTCGCGAAGCGTTCTTCGAAGGAGCCCGGATCAGCGAGGAAGCCGAGATAGACTTTCGCCGGCACCCGGAAGTGGTGATCGCAGTGCGGACAGGTCCAGAGGTTCTCCTCCAGTACGGTCTGGAAGAGCGCCTCGCCGCATTCATCGCACTTGGTCCACAGGCCTTCGGGGACCTCGCTGCGTTCCTCGATCCTCCGCGTCTTGACGCGGGTGCGTTCCTTCTTGAGCCAGGACATGGTCACCCGGGGTTGGAAGTGGTGGGCCTGCCGGCCGGGGTGCCAGCGTCCTGCGCGGGTCCACCACGGCCTGACCCTGCGGGCGCCACGCTGGCATCCGCAGCCGTCCACGCCATCGTCAATGCGTCTTCATCCGTGTCACGATAATACCCACGGCGCAGACCCGCCAGTCGGAAGCCGAAGGCCCGGTAGAGCGCCTGGGCCGCGAAGTTGGAGACCCGCACTTCGAGCGTGAGGTTTGCGGCTCCGGCCGCGCCGGCGTGCTCCAGCAGGTCCTCGAGCAGCGCGCGCGCCACCCCGCGCCGGCGCGCCTCCGGGATCACGCCCAGGTTGCCGACGTGGCCGGCGCCGGCGCCCACCCAGGCCAGCAGGTAGCCGGCGAGCGCACCGTCGGCCTCCGCGACGCGCGCCCAGGCCATGGCCTGCGAGAGTTCCTCGCGGAAGAACGACTCGGACCAGGCGTCGCTGAAGATGCGCCGCTCGATCGCGACCACCGCCGGCAGGTCCGGCTCGGAGAAGTCGCGGATGCGGATGGGCCGGCTGGCGAGTGCCGCACGGCGCACGCGCTGCTCGGCCTGCGCCGAGCGCACGTAGAGCGGGCGCGCCTCCTCCCCCGGCGCCGGCAGCCCGGCCGCGGGCCCGAGTCCCGAGCGCACTGCCACCGCCAGGTCCGCGGCCGAGAGCCCCGCGCAGCGCCAGGCTGGCTCGGTGCTCCCGGGGGCGAAACGTTCCAGCGCCTCGCGCTCGCGCGCCGCGCCGGGCCCGACGAAGCGCAGGCCCGAGCCGCGCGGCAGCAGTGCGCGCGCCTCGGCCACCGCCTCGAGCAGCGCCGGCAGGGCCGCCACGCGCGGGGCGGCCAGCAGCGTGACGCGCCCGCGCAGATCGGCGCGGAAGAAGCCGGCGTAGAGATCGTGCCGGCCACCGGGGACCAGCGGGACGAGCAGCGCGCGGCTGGCCCCGGATGACAGCGCCAGCGCGGCCAGCGAGGCGGCGCCCAGCAGCGGCGCGCCCGCAGCCAGCGCCAGGGCCTCCGCCGTCGCGAGCCCCACGCGCACCCCGGTGAAGGAGCCCGGTCCCAGGTCGGCGGCGATCCAGCCCAGCGCGCGGGGCTCGACCCGCGCCCGCTCGAGCGCCTGCGCCACGAGCGGCGTGAGCCGCCGCGTGTGGCCGTGGCCGACCTCCTCGGTCTCGTGCGCCAGCGCCGCACCGTCGGGCGCGCAGACCAGCACCTCGACGTGCGCGGTCGCCGACTCGATGACGAGCCCGGGCTTCGCGAACACCGGTCCCGCCGCGCCCGCGTTCACCGGGACTCCACGGCCGGCATCAACTCCCAGACCGCGAGCAATTCACCGCCGCGCTCGCCCGCCGCGCTCGCGGTGATCGCCCGCTCGTGCTCGGAGAGCACCTCGAAGACCAGCGTCAGCGCCTCCGCGCGCAGCCAGGCCGGCAACTTCTCGCCCCACTCCACCACCAGGGCACCCTCGTCCACCAGCTCCTCGAGCCCCAGCCCGTCCACCTCCGGCCCTTCGAGCCGGTAGAGGTCGAGGTGGTGGAGCAGGAGAGCGCCGCGGTACTCGTTCAGCAGCGTAAAGGACGGGCTGCGCACCCGCGACTTGACACCCAGCCCGCGGGCCAGTCCGGCCACGAAGCAGGTCTTGCCCGCACCGAGCGGGCCGGTGAGCACCAGTACGTCGCCCGCAACCAGCCCCGCGGCGAGCGTTTCGCCGAGTTGCCCGGTCTCTCCAGCCGCGGCCGTGACGCGCCGGATCCCGGCGGGGAACCCGGCCTGGTCAGCGCCGCTCACCGGCCGGTCGCGCTCGAGCGGTTCCGTCACGGCGTGCGGGGGGTCAGTGTCAGCAGCGGCAGGATCATCTCCTCGACCGAGATGCCACCGTGCTGGAACGACCCGCGATACTGGCGCTCGAACTCGTGGAAGCGCGTCGGGTAGACGAAGTAGTAGTCCTCGCGCGCCAGCACGTAGTTCTTGTTCAGGCCGTCATCGGGAAGCATGTATTCCATCGGCCGGCGGATGATGACCGCCTGCTTCGGATCGCAATTCAGGTTGACCCCGAACTTGTAGCGCAGGTTGGTCGAGGTGTCGCGGTTGCCGTAGACCAGCGCCGCCCGCCGCCCGAGCACCGCGCCGTGGTCGGTGGTCAGCACCACGGTGACGTTCTGGGTGGAGAGCGCGCGGAAGATGTCGTAGAGCGGGCTGTGCACGAACCAGGCCTTCGTGACCGCACGGAAGGCGGCCTCGTCGGGCGCCAGTTCCTGCAGGATGTCGCTCTCCGAGCGGCCGTGCGCCAGGATGTCGAGGAAATTGAACACCATGCTCACCAGCGGCAGTCCGCTGAACGAGTTGATCTGCCGCCGCGTGGCCAGGGCCTCGTTCTGGTCGTAGATCTTGATGTACTTGACCGGCGGCTCCTGGCCCGGCATCAGGCGCGTCAGTTGCGCCTCGAGCAACTGGCGCTCGAAGCGGTTCTTGGTGCGCTCGTCGTCGGTGCCTTCCTGCCAGAGGTCGGGGTGCTGCTGCTTGAGCTGCGCCGGCAGCAGACCCGAGAAGATGGCGTTGCGCGAGTACGGCGTGGCGGTCGGCAGGATCGAGCAGTAGTAGTCGCGCTGGACCGTGAAGAGCTCCTCGAGCAGCGGCTCGAGCGAGAACCACTGGTCCAGGCGCATGCAGTCGATGATGACGAAGAACACGCGCCGCCCGGCCTCAAGGTGCGGCACGAGCGCGCGCGCCACCACGTCGGTCGAGAGCGGCGGGCGGTCCGCGGCGTCGCGCACCCAGTGCGGGTAGTGCTCCTCGACGTAGCGCCCGAAGTCGATGTTGAGGCTGCGCCGGAAGTCGGCGTGCGCCTGCCGCAATCCGGAGTCGGCCACCCCGTCGAAACGCACATCCCAGCGCGCCACGTCCTGCGCCAGGTCCACCCAGCCCGGCCAGTCGAGGCGCCGCAGGTCGAGCTCCTGCCAGCGCCGCATCTCGCCCACGTAGTCGCGCGCGCGCTGCGAGTCCTGCAGCTTCTGCCCGTCGAAGACCCGCTTGCAGGCCAGGAAGACCTGCGAGGCGTTGACCGGCTTGATGAGATAGTCGGTGATGTGCCGGCCCAGCGCCTCGTTCATGAGCGACTCCTCCTCGCTCTTGGTGATGAGCACGACCGGCACGTCGAGGTTGCGCGCCTTGATCTGCCCGAGGGTCTCCAGGCCGCCGAGCCCCGGCATCATCTCGTCGAGCAGCACCAAGTCGTAGCGGGAGAGCTCGAGCTCCGCGAGCGCGTCCTCACCGCTGTGCACCGCCGTCACGGCGAAGCCCTTCTGCTCGAGGAACTTGACGTGGGGCCGCAGCAGGTCGATCTCGTCGTCGGCCCAG
>Ga0315283_10000800_pt1 | contig 23908 bp, 24 predicted proteins | sample YL17G09_0_MG_FD_204541 | JGI IMG/M metagenome (GOLD analysis project Ga0315283, IMG submission 204541) | Sediment microbial communities from Yellowstone Lake, YNP, Wyoming, USA - YL17G09_0 | ecosystem: Environmental > Aquatic > Freshwater > Lake > Sediment | place: USA: Wyoming | collected...
GGCGATCGTCCCCCGGGCCCGTTCCAGGGCCTGCTTCGCCTCCCGTCCGAACGCATGGACAGAAGACGCATTGCCGAAAACTTCCGAAAAATAGGGTTCCATCGCCCTGAGAACACGGGGATCGAGGGGGGTGGTCGCGGTATGATCGAGGTAGATCCGTCTCATGAACTGAATATACGTACCAAACGTGCAATCACCAAGTCAGGCAAGCCCCATGTTGCCACGCCAGAGTTCGAAGGCCAGCCACCAATCGACCTTCGAGGCCAGGCCGGTGTCTCCTCCGTAAAACCGATCGGTCATCTCCAAAACGTATCGATGGTCATAGCCATCGAAGGAACGCACCCCCTGAGAACGAGCCGTATCGCGCACGAATTCCGACAGGTGGTGGAGGAAGTGGACGACCGGGAGATCGATTTCTTTCCCGCGGATCGTCTTTTTCACCTTCACCCAAGCCCACGCGGGAACCGTCGGCAGCGGGAAGGGATAGGTCGTTGTCCCCTTGACCAACGGGACCGACGCCAGTCCGGGGGAGTTCCGCCGAATGATCCCCCTGAAGAGTCTTCCATTTCGTCTGGCCTGCGGCGGGGTCGAGAAGATCCTGTTGACGAAGGAAGGTTGGGCAAATGGCATATAGTTGACAACCTGGCCGTCTATTCTCGACTGCTCAGGTCCTCCGTAGTTAGGATACCGGTATCGGACGGTGAGAAGATCCAGAAAATTGTCGACTCCGGTCTCCGCCACCGTCGGCATGCTTTTCCACGCCTCCAGGATCTGCTCTTCCTCCCCCTGCCGCATGGTAATCCGCACATCCTGGGCAAACACAGGCGAGCGCTCATGTGCCAGAAAGGGGATAAGCCGGGAAGGGGATCCACCGGAGAGCATATGCCTGCCGCGTACCCTCAGCCGGTTCAGAAACTGACAGCGTGCGATCTCCCCCAGTCCGCCATCAATCATCACCTTGTGCTCCTGCTGGAGCAGCGGATAATACCTCAATCGTAGCAGCCCCGATACGGGGGCACTGAGTCCGGTGTGAGCAACATACTCCGTGAGCATGGGAAGGCAAGCATCGGGAGCCGGGAGAGGCTCGTTCAAGTATCTCTGGGGAATGCCTAGCGTCGTGGCGATGCGTCGAGCGATGACCACATCAGCCTCAGCGGGAAACCCGAAGAGGTGGAGGGATACCGGGGTCTTTCGTGCCATCAACAAGGAAAGGAGAACACGGGAATCCAGCCCCCCGGAGAGTCCAAGAGAGAGGGTGGAAGGCGGTTCGAGCTGGGGGGTCAGGCATGACTTCAGAATCCCGGTCGGTCCCCCCGATGACGCTGGTTCTGTCACCGGGGTCCATGGACTCTGCTCGAAGGAGAGCGTCGTGGGTGTGAGAACGGCATGTCCGCCGGGTCCGAGCCGTTTCACGCCGTGGACGAGGCTTCCGTAGGCAAATTGGTTGAACAACTCCCAGTGCGAACCGAATTCCACATAGTTGAGCCTGGGAGACTTCATGAATTTCACTACCCAGTCAAGGCGGGTAGAGAAAGCAACCCCTTCGCTGATCTTTCCCGCGTACAGGGTGCGGAGGCCGAATTGATCGCTGAAGCAGTCGACCCTCTCCTTCGTCCACCGGAGAGCGACGAAATGCCCTTCGAGATCCCTGAGACCAGGCCGGGGCGCTTCGAGGATCCCGCTCCAATCTCGGTCGGACAGGAACCTCAAGCTCCCCTCCCGGAGACGCATTCCTAGTCCTGTCACGCACCACCCGGTGTTTTTCCCCTGGGGGAGATTGAAACCGCGGAGACATGTCGCAGGGATTCCGCCGCAGGCGACATAGATGTTCTCGTCCGCTGCGACCGAGAGGGGCGGGTCATGAAGGCCGGCATACCGGTGGAAGTGCGTCTCACTGAGCCCGCGACCTATGACGCCAAAGAGCCAGCTCATGTCATGATGTGTGGGGGGGGATGACCGAACCAGGGCAATATACCCCGTGCAGGCTCAACTATCAATCGGCCCGATCACCTGACGAGCAGCATCCTCCTGACCGCCGAGTATGTACCTGCCTGTATCCGGTAGAAGTAGACCCCGCTCGTAACCTTCGCCCCGTTGTCATCGGTTGCATCCCATCTGACGGTGTGGAACCCGCCGCCGTACGGGGCATCAACGAGCCGCCGTATTTCCCGTCCCAGGAGATCGCAGATCAGAAGCCTGACATGTGAGGCTGCGGGAAGTGCAAATGTGATCGTGGTCGAAGGATTGAAAGGGTTGGGGTAATTTTGTTCAAGCGTGGCACGCGCCGGCGTTTCGTTCCCCCCCCCCGTCGTGTGATCGACGCCGTTCACCCCCCCTGTCGCGGTGGTGAAGACATTGGACCATGACGAGTAATTCCCCTGCGTATCATGCGCTCTGATCCGGAATGAAACCGGGACCGTCCCGTTGGTATCGTAGGCAATGCTCCGGTCCCTCCAGCTCGTCGCGGGCCCCTGATACACCCTCTCCCAAGCGCCCCCGGCTCCGATCCGTCGTTCCAGTTCGGAGGAGTCCACATCCGCTTCGAGAGGCTGCCCTTCCGGCCACTGGGTACCCCATGCAAGAGAGACCCACCCGGCGAGAGTGTCCGCCGGATCAACGCCGAGGTAGCGCCGTGCAGGGGGTCCACCAAGCGGGCTGGAGTTGAAGCGGACGGTGATCACCCCGTTCGCGTCATCGACCATCTCGAGAGAGAAGGGGGTCTGCTGGTTGTCCCACGTGTTGCTGTTCGGATTGCTGTACGGCGAGAAGACGCTACCGGGGGTGAACGCTCCGCTGAACTTCTCCCCTGCAAAGTACGCACCGCAGGAGACGGAAGCGTCGTTGTCCTTATAGACGTGCATCCAGTTCAGTGCACTCGCGCGGGTCGAAATCTGATCACGGTGGGATTCTCCCGTCAGGACCCGGGGGACTCCCCTGGTGAACACCGGAAGCTGCTGGGAGAAACAAGCGGTCGTGACGCCGGGGTTCCCCCAGTTCCAGTTCCCGTCGGAGGGTCGTATCCTCAGATTGTCCAACTCCATGTAGGGCCCCTGCTGGTGGAGGATCCAGATCCCCCTATCGCCGGCGTTTGCCGTCACATCATCGAAGTCGGACAATTGCTGATGGTTCTCGATGTAGAAGTACTCCTCAGGGTCACCGTTCGGCAGGTGGTACTTACGTGCGACTCCCGTACTCAGGAAATCCGGAAGCGGCGTATTGGCATCCGGCTGGATCTCCGCAACGCTTATCCATCCCAGTCGCTCCCGCTCATACGCATTGGCACAGGATGAGAGCCGGTGCCCCTCGCATAACATCCCCCAGTAGGAGTGCTTGCCGCCGAGCATGAGCCCGTTATAGGGATGGGGACCTCCGAGCAGCCAGTGCCCCACTTCGTGGACGATCGTGCGCATCACCTTCGCCGGCCCGTCGGTGTACAGGTACTCGCACGTCAACCCGGAGCCGAGCGGAAACTGGACGCTTTCGGGAAATCCCGTTTCAATCCGTTTACCATCCAGGGAGAATCCCGGGGCATGGCCGAGGGAAGCTTCCCCCACATACTCGAACATGCTGGTCCGCCAGACCATGATGATCATGTCGACCTGACCATCCGGCGCGTTTGTCTGGCTGTAGGCTGCATTTGCGGTCCACTGGTCGTACAGCGAAAAGTCAACCAGCGGATCAACGCTTTCCTGCAGGACATTGCTGTTCGCGCGCCCGTACGCCCCGCTCCGGTACTCCTCCTGTGAGTGGGCGCTCTCGACCCATATCGCCTCCCCCACAACCTGAAACTGCCCAAGCGACATCCGGCGGAAGTAGTTCGTCAGGTTCCATGAGCCTCCGGAGCGCGTCGTCGTGTCAGGATCGATGAACTGCTGCATGAACAGGGGGGGCTGATGGGCGGGCCAGTAAGGATGCGGGGTCTCGTCATCCGGAAAGCTCGCGAAGACGACCAGCACGCGGAGCACCCCGCGTGAGGTCAGGTGGAGACCGCCGATGCCATAAACCCTGGAGACGGACTGCACACCCGCCGTCACGCCGCACTGTCGCGCCTGGCTAACCGGCTCGCCGACGAACGTCGTTTGTGAGGGGAGTGATGACGCGCAGATCAGAAAGAAGAGACCGATCACGCAGGCTATGCCGGTGTTCCGGCATGGCAGGATGCTCCATGACGGCCGCTCGTGAGGCACCGGAACCCGTCGCGTGCACGCTTCTCGCCCCAATGCATTCCCCCTGAAATATCGAAGGCAGGCGGGAACAGCCCCGCCTGCCTTCGCTGTTGACTTTCCTCCCGTTGATACCGGGCTGACTCCGTTAAACTACTACTTCAGCAGGAGCATCTTCTTTGCGGAGACGAAGCTTCCCGCCTGGAGCCGGTAGAGGTACATGCCGCTGGCAACCTTCGCGCCTGACGAGTTCGTGCCGTCCCAGGTCGCTTCCTTGTTGCCGGCTCTGACCGCCTCGTTCAGTATCGTCTTGACCAGAGCGCCCGTGATGTCGTACACTTCAAGCTTCACCTGTTCCTCTTTCGGCAGAGCGAAGCGGATCGTCGTCGACGGGTTGAACGGGTTCGGATAGTTCTGGTCCAGGGCGAATTGCGAAGGAACAGCACCCGCAACCTCCTTCACAAAGAGGGGAATCCAGCCGAGTGTCTTGTAGAGCAGGCGGACGGCGTACTTGGCATTATGGGCCCCCATGCTCATGTCGTTGACCACGAAGCGGTAGTTCCAGATACCCCCGACCAGGTCAAGCCGGCCCATGATTTGGGCCGAGTCGGCCGCCGTCACGGTTCCGGATCCGATGACCTCACCCGTGCCATCTTTCGGTAAATAGGCCTTGGTCTGGTCGATCAAACCCTGGATCTCCGTCTCATAGCCATCGATGCGCCCGTTCCGGTCGTAGTCATAGAACGCGCGGATGCTGCCGAACGCGTCGACCTCGCCGTGGCACTTCGAGCAGACATCGGTCGGCTTGTAGACGCCGGTCGCAAACGTCGTGTCCGTCATGCTGAACGAGTGGTTGGGGAGAAGGTTCGCGCTTCCGTCGAGCCTGTTCATCCTGGGCTGCATGTGGCAGGTAACGCACATATTTTCGAGCCCCTGGTGTGTTCCGTTCCCCGTGAATGTCGTATCGCCGAACTGGTAGCCGTTCGAGCCGAAGAACATGTCCGCCTGCGGGTTCGAATGGGGGCCGAAGCGGCTGCTGAAGCCGTAGTACGGCGGGGAGTTCTGTTTCACCTTCGCCTTCACGCTGTAGCGCGAGGAGTGGCAGTTCGCGCAGAGAAGCCCTGCGTTTGTCCGGAGGTTCGCCGGGAGGATGTAGCCGTTGCGGAGTGAGTCCCCTTTGACCGACGTCGTACGGAGCATGCCCGGGTTGTCGTTGCCGTGCGGGTCGTGGCAAACCTGGCAGGTGATCGGCGTGGTTCCATCGGTTGCAGCGTTCCACACCGCGGCGATTCCGGTCGTGTCCTTGTTATGATCGAGATAATAGAGGAACCCTTTTCCCGTGTGGCAGGGCTGGCAGCGCGCGGCATCCTCAAGGGGGGGTCCCGCATGTGCCGAGAGGTTGAAGAAAGTACCGAGACTGTGGCGGCGTGAGCCGTCGTGACACTGGTTGCAGACGTCCGCGTCTAGCGACTTTCCGATCTTCATCTTGTCGCCGGTGCCTTTATGGTCGGCAGCCGGTCCGTGGCAGGTCTCGCAGCCGATGGTCGCCATCGATTGCTGACTCGCATTGAGCAACATGTATTGCGTGGTGTCCCCGGTCGGCGTCCAGTAGTCGCCGTTATAGAGTTGGAGTCCCTTGTACCATGTTGTATCCCATCCCGTCTGTTTGACCTGGTAGCCGAAGTTGTTGTTGTTCGCCGTCGCATCCCATCCGGTGGTATGGCACTTGATGCAGCCCGTTGCGTAGGCCCCTTTGCCGAGTTCGGTCTCCAGATAGCCGGTCATCCCCTCTTTGAAAATGTTGGCATGGGCCGATTTCTGCCATGAGGTCTTTATCGCGGGGGCGACCGTCGGGTGGCAGAAGCAACCTGCCGTTGCGTCCGCGCCGATACCGGCGTACGTGCTCGCAGAGAGCGTATCATATCCGGTCATTGCGCCGACCGTGGCGCTCACAATGTACAGGCCGACCACATCAGGCTTAATGCTGTTGATCCAGCTTCCCGACGCGCTGTCGAGTGTTGCGGTCGATCCGCCGGGGGCGGAGACGAGAGTCCAGGAAGGAGTCCCGGATGCGCCTGAGCCAAGCGTGTCGATACCGACGTACGCTCTGCTCTGGAGCCCGACGGACCTAAGGCCCGTGGCGATATTCCACGCGGGGGCCGCAGAGCCTTTGACGGGGGCGGTCATGCTGTTCAACGACCGTCCGATGTTCTTGACCTTGATGTTCTGTCCTGCCGCGTCGAATGACGGAGCGACGAGCAGGGCGGAGACAATCAGGATCAAACAAATCGTAGAAACGCGTTTCATATTTGTTCGTCCTTTCTTGTGGTGTAGTGTAAGAAATTCCAGCTGAGTGCAACCCTTTTCGGAGTGCGCTTTCCTATGTCAGGAGGGTGAACCGAAAGACTCTTGTGTGGAACGGGACAGGAAGAACACCTTTGCAGGCCCTATCCGGCAAAATAACGTCAATCGGTATGCCAGAGAGGAAGACTGTTGAAGGGTTAAACACTAAAACATTAGAGTCTCAAATCGAGTGAAAATTTAGCTATTTTGGAGGATAAACCGGATCGATGTTGAATTCTCCGCGACATGATGAGGAACGCAACAGACAAGATTTGCATCGGTGAGAATTTGTCGAAGCAATTTTAGGAAACTATACGCAAAAAGAGGGGGAAAAGGCGGGAGAGGAAAAGCGTCGAAGAAACGAACAAATTCAACGGCCTCAAATCAGACTGATTATTGGGCCCTTTTTCCAGGATTGTGTCTCATCTTCCTCCCCATCCGGGGGGGGCTTCATGGCTCACCGGGGTATCCGTGTCGCTGGCGTTGTGCCTCACGCATGGCTTCGCGAAGCTCCTTCTCGAACCGCCGTTCGAAAAGCATCATCTTCCCCCGCTGCTGCATGGTCAGAATGTCGGACAGCCCTGCAAGAAATTGCCGCTGTTCGCTGATCAGCTTGTCGTCCAGGGAAATCACCGCGTCAAAGGCCTTCTCGTATTCCTTGCTCTCCGCATTGTTCCGGATGAGCCTCTCGATCCGGTCAAGAGCCTCTCCCTTCTCTTTCTGCAGTTCACGGCGGGCAATATCGTGTTCATTCAGACGGGCGAAGAACCGGATCGACTGCTCTTCTTTGAGATCCAGCATCTCAATAAGCCGCACCTTCTTCAGCTGCTCGATCCGCTCGAACGGCCGCTGATCGCCGGGGGATCCCCCGTGGCCCGGTTGGGCGTTCAGTGCAACGGGCATCAACAGCATACAGAAGACGGCCTGCATCATCCCGGTAGTCATGAAGTTGTGCTCCTTACGTCATTCAGAGGAAATCACTGCAAGCTTCCGGAGGTGCCGAGCGCAGCCAGGAGATCGCTCCTTTCCTTCTCCGTCAACTCCTCCACCGCCGCCTTCAGGCTGCCGTTCACGACGAGGTAGTCCGCAATCTGCTCGCGCGACCCGGCAAATAGATACCCCCCTACGTCCTGTACCGAGAGCGAAGGATCCAGCCGTGATGGATCACTCAGGATGGAATCGAGGACCGCCGAGGGGAGCGACTGCATGACGGCGGCCACCGAGAGGCTGTCTTCGGGGGGCTCGGGAACGTAGTAGTGCAGCCCGATCAGGAACGAAACGATCGCAACAACGCCGGGGATCGCTACCCGCATCGCCCAGCTGATCGAAAGCGCCTTGCCGCTCGTCGCATCGTCGATCCGCGCGTTAGTCCGGATGATCAGGTTTTGCCAGTACGGGTCCGTCGGTCCGACCTGGCTTCCGCGATGGGAGGCGGCGGCTCGACGACGCACGTCGTGTGCGAGCTCGCGCTCCGCCTCATCGGCGATCCGGTCTTTCTCCAGTCTCTGTTTCATTGCGCATGTACTCCTGGACCTTCCTCAACGCATGGAAATAGTTGGCCTTGAGACCTCCGACGGAGGTTTTCAGCACCTTCGCGATTTCTTCGTAGCTCAGCTCATCGTGATAGCGCATCACAAATACCGCCTTCTGTTTTTCCGGCAGCGTTGCAATCGCGCGCTCCAGCGATGACGCTATCTCTTCCCGCTCGATACCCGCCGACGGATCGTCGGAGGAGGGAAGAATCTTGCTCAGGAGCTCACTGTCCCGCAGGTAGTTCATCACCTGGCGCTTCCTGACGGTGTTGAGCGATAGGTTCACCGCGATACGGTAGATCCAGGTGAAAAAACCCGACTCCCCCCGGAAATCTCCCAGCGCGAGATAGGCCTTGATGAAGGCCTCCTGAACCACATCATCGGCGTCGGCATGATTGCCGACGATCCGCCGTGCCACCCAATAGACGCGTTGGTGATATCGCCGCATGAGCTCGGTATAGGCCTGCCGCCGGCCGTTTCGAACCTCCTGGACGAGATCAGAATCCGAGAGGGGTTCCATCAGCCCTTTTCGGTCAGGTTCTTGCCAATCATTGGACACCCCGCGATCCCGGATGTTTAACGAAAAACCTCTCTAGGACATCAATGTACGGAGGTTTTTCCAGATCGTCTTCGTATCCTCGGAAACCACCTTTGTGTCCGAGAGAACAGGCATGAAATTGGTGTCCCCGTTCCAGCGGGGCACGATGTGAAAATGGACATGATTATCGACCCCCGCCCCGCTCGCCCGCCCCAGGTTGGCCCCGAAATTGTACCCCTGCGGTTTCATCAGCCTGTCAAGCGCCCTCATGGTCCTCTGGGCGACCTGCATGATTTCCACAAGTTCAACCAGCGTCAGGTCCTCCATGGTGGCCGCTTGGCGGTTCGGGACGATCAGCACATGGCCGCTGTTGTAGGGGTAGCGGTTCATGATCACAAAGCAGTATTCCCCTCTCCAGACGATGAGGCCTTTTTCGTCGTTCTTCGACTTACGCGCGGTGGTGAAGAGGCTGTCGCCGTTCTTCTTCTTCCCCCCTTTGAACGACTGGATGTACTGCGACCGCCACGGTGACCAGATCCGTTTCATGCACGATTCCTTTCAGGGCGCAGGTGTGAAAGAAAAAAAGGCCGGGGGCGGGCCTCCAGCCTTCATCACCCCCCTCCCCCCGTGCCCGCCCTGAGGGGGGGGGGGGGGCAGTTCCCCGCGGAAGGAGGGTGCCTGTCACGTGGGGGTGATCAGGCCTCCACTTCCTTGTGCTTGTCCGACGCGGCAACGATCTTTTCGGCCACCTCGCGCGGCACCTCCTCGTAGTGCGACATGCTCGCGACGAACACCCCCCGGCCGCCGGTCTTCGAACGGAGCACCGTGGCGTATTTGTGCAGTTCGGCCGCCGGCACCTGCGCCCGGATAATCTGATAGTGCCCCGCCCCTTCCATGCCGGAGATCTTTCCCCGGCGCGAGGAGATGTCCCCCATGACGTCCCCCATCGCATCCTCCGGCACCTTCACTTCGATGTTATAGATGGGCTCCAGCAAAATCGGTTTCGCCTCCATGAAACCCTTCCTGAAGGCCTGTGACGCGGCCACCTTAAAGGCCATTTCGGAGGAGTCGACGTCGTGATACGACCCGTAGTGGAGCGCCACGCGGACGTCGACCACGGGATATCCCGCCAGCACGCCGTCCTTCATGATCTCGGCCACCCCCTTTTCCACGGCGGGAATGAACTTCCCGGGAACGACACCGCCGACGATCTCGTCGACGAACTCGAAGCCCTGTCCCCTTCTGAGCGGTTCGAGCCGTAAATGGACGTGGCCGTACTGCCCGTGACCTCCGGTCTGCTTCCTGTGCTTGTACTCGGCGTCCTTGACGACGGCCTTGATCGTTTCGCGGTACGGCACGCGGGGCTCCTTCAGTTCGACGTCCACGTTGTACCGCAGCTTCAGACGCTTTACGAAGATGTTCAGGTGCAACTCCCCCTGGCCGCTGATGATCGTCTGATGCAGCTCCCCCTCGACCCGGAAGACGAACGTCGGGTCTTCCTGATGGAGCGCGTGGAGGCCGGTCGACATCCTGTCCTCATCCCCCTTCGCCTTCGGCAGAATGGCCGCATGAAAGACCGGCGCGGGAAACACGATCGGCGTGTAGGTGATGGGGAGGGTCTTGCCGCTCAGCGTATTGTTCGTGTGTGTGTCCTTGAGCTTGACCACGGCGCCGATGTCTCCCGCCTGGAGCCTGGTGATCTCTTTGCGGTCCTTCCCGTTCATCACGAAGAGCTGTGCGAGGCGTTCCGGCTTGCCGTTACTGTCGTTGACCAGGTCGAGGCCCGGGCTGATCGTGCCGGTGCAGACGCGGAAGAACGAAAGCTCGCCGACATGCGATTCGGAGACGGTCTTGAAGACGAACAGCGACGGGAGGCCGGCCGGGTCCTGCTTCACGACCACGTCGCGGGAGGCGCCTTCGCCCGGGGCTTCACCGTGAAGGTCTCCCATGTCGGCAGGGGCGGGACAGAAGTCGAGGATGAAGTCCATGATGCTCGACACCCCGACGTTTTGTGTCGAGGAGGCGCACAGGAGAGGGAACGTCTTGCGATCGCGGATCGCCTGTCGCAGCCCCTGGGCGAGCTCGGCGTCAGAGAGTCCTCCCTGCTCGATGAATTTGTTCAACAAGCCTTCGTCCGTTTCGGCGATCACCTCGAGGAGCTGCTGGCGAAGTTGCTGCGCTCTTGCCTGCGCCTCCGCCGGTATGTCCTGCTCCGTGTACTTCCCGCCGGACGCCGGGGTGAATTTCAGGACCTTCATCCGCACGACATCCACCACGCTGTCGAACCCGAGTCCCTGTGTGAGAGGAAACTGCACCGGCACGATGTCGTGACTGATGGCATCGTGGCACTGCGCGAGCACCTTGTCGAAATCGGCGTTTTCCTGGTCGAGTTTGTTGACCACATAGATCACCGCGTTGCGGAGTTCCGTGGTGTACTTCCCCACTATCTCCGTCCCCACCTCGACTCCTTCGACCGCCTTGAGGAGCACGACGGCGGTGTCGGCAACGCGGAGGGCGGCCTTCACCTCGCCGGTGAAGTCCGTGTAGCCCGGCGTGTCAAGGATGTTGATCTTGGTGGTTTTCCATTCGCAGAAGAGGAGGGATGTGTTGATGGAGATCTGACGTTCGATTTCGTCGGGGTGGTAGTCGGAGAGGGTATTACCCTCCTCTACTCTGCCGAGGCGTGTTGTGCTCCCCGCGGAGAAGAGCATGGCCTCGGCCATGGACGTCTTCCCCGCGCCTCCGTGGCCGATGAGTGCCACGTTGCGTAGGTGATCGGGCGTATATTCTTTCATAATGGGTGCATCTCCTCCAGTGAAATTCCGGGTTGTCTCCCCCGTCCACGCTCAGGCCGACCTCGGGGAGGCGCTCCTGCCGACGGGCGGGTGTGTGCGGTCCCGGACGGGACCGCGGCGGTTGGTTGGCACAGAACAGGTGGTGCGGTGATCGTCCTCCCCCATTGCGGGCAGGAGGGCGGGCCTCCGTCAGATCCTTACGCGGTCGAAAAAAGTCCGTACGCCGTTGAACACCGAGGCCACGAACGCCACAGCGTCCAGGATCGGACCTTCGATCCGGTCCTGCACCTTGCGTTCCAGCGCCACGACGTTGTCGGTGATCTGCTTCATCGATGAGATCGACTCGCGGACGATCATCACCTGGTCGTCGATGTTCTCGGTGATGCTTTTGACCCGCGCTGTGATGTACTCCATGTTCTCCAGGATCGGGAGAGCTCGGGACGTCATCTCCTTCAGGTCCTTCTCAACGTGCTGGAGGAGATCCCTGACGCGGAGCAAAACCACGATGAGATAGATGCAGAGAGCGGATAAACAGAGGAATAGGAGTATCTGGGTAGTGACGAGAACGGATTCCACAGGGATCTCCTCTCAAGGGATGCCCCGGTCTTCAGGACCGGCGGCGTTCGTCTTTGTACGCGTCAAAGCCTGCCTTGACGGCGTTCTTGATCCGCGCGCCTTCTTCGACGACGGGTGCCGCCTTGGTGCGTGCGTCCGAGATGATCTTGTCGGCGTCGACAAGCAGCGAATCAGCTTTTTTTTTCGCGTCGGTGATCAGCTGGTCGGAGCGCTTCTTCGCCTCGCTGACGATCTCTCCAGCGCGCGACTTTGCCGCCGAGAGATACTCTTCCGTCCCCTCGATGAAGTCGTCGGCCTTCTCCTTGATATCGGCACGGAGTTCGCGTCCGCTCTTTGGCGCATACAGCAGCGCAACCAATGCGCCGATCGCACCCCCCGCCAGCACGCCGATGACGAGTCCTTTCAGCATTCCACTATTCTGTGTCATACGTTGCCTCATCCCGTTGTCTGTCCGTCAACTGTACTACTGTCTTTATATGATATGAACTTCATCCCAAAAAATCAACAAACACGGGGGCATTCTTTCTCCCGCGAAAACGCCGCATCCCGCGAAGTCGCGGGATGCGTAGGATATTACCGGTTTTTCTTCTTGTGGCGCATTTTTCTCAGGCGTTTCTTCCTTTTGTGTGTGGCCATTTTGTGCCGCTTCCTTTTCTTGCCGCTGGGCATGGATCCTCCTTCCTTCTGCTATGGTTGAAAGTTGTGCTGTGTCAGGATGTTCTGGGCCCGGATGCCAAGGTCGGAACTCTTATTCAGCTCGACGGTCTTCTTGAACCATCGGTTGGACTCCTCCATATTGCCCAGGTGAAGGTTCACCACCCCGAGGTTGAACGCCGACTGCTGATGGCGGGGTGCGACCGACTGCGCCGCCAGCATCTCCTTGAGCGCCGACTGCAGGAGGGTCACGCTGTTGACGGAGTCCGCCTGCGCGAGCTGGAAATAAGTGACCCCCAGATCGGTCCGCGCGTCCGGATCGTTCGGCCGCATGGTCAGGTATTTCTTATAGGCGTCCACCGCGCGGGGAAGCGCCTGGGTGTCGTGCAACGCGTTCGCGAGCCTCAGGAGGGCCGCTGCATCGCCGGGCGAGGCCTTGACCGCCTCCTCCAGAGGTCCCAGATCCACCGGTGCAGATCCGGGGGGATTCAGCAGGGGGACGTTTCCTCCCCCCCCCGTCAGAGGGGGGGGGGCCTGCTGCCGGGACGGTTCATTCGAAATCTGTGTGACGACGAGATACACCACAAAAGAGAGTACGGCGACAGCCGATATGATCTGCCACGGCTCAAACCTCCTCGCCTGCTTCCCCCCCTCCCTCGGCCTCTTGCCCCGGTCAGCCCTGGCGGGGGCCGGCGCCGTGACCACGGGAGGTTCGCCCCCCTTCAAACGCGATCCGCATGACGAGCATATGTCTCCGCCCCCCGTGTTCCTGTGGCCGCACTCACCGCACACGCGCGTGGCAGGAGGAACGGGCGAGGCAACGGGGTCCCTGTCGATTTTCGCCCCGCAGGAGGGACAAAAAGCGTCGGTCGCGGAAATAGCCGCGCCGCAATCGCCGCAGACCATCTTCACGACCGCCATCAGGGCGTACCCTTCTGCAGATTATCGTTGACGAGCGTTTTTACTTCCTTGGACACCTTGAAGAGAGGGACCCAGTGCTCGTCCACCATCACCTGCTCGCCGGTGCGGGGGTTGCGCGCAACGCGCCCCTTCCGCTTCTTCACTTTGTAGCTGCCAAAGCCGCGGATCTCGATGTTTTTCCCCTCCTTCAGCGCATTGATGACGGTCGATATGAATCCGTCCACCACCGCTTCCGTCTCCACCTTCGTGAGCCCCGTTGCATTGGCAATCGTGTCCACAATGTCTGCCTTCGTCAACGCCGGATCTCCTTCATTATGAAAAAAACCGATCCCCGCGAACGCATCCTGTTCTTCAGTTCGGCGGCGCCGTGAACCTGTACGACAACACCGGCCTGTCGATGAGCTCCTGCTTCAAATCCCGGAACGTTTCTCCCATGTCGCTGAACATCGATTCGTACCAGAGCTGCCGTTTCCGCTCCTTGACGATCGCCGGTTCGCCGGTGATGCCCGCCATCTCGGCGGCGATGCGCACCGCGTCTTCGTAGGTCCCGAGTGTATCGATCAGCCCGAGCCGCACTGCCTGCTCCCCCGTGAAGACCCGCCCGTCGGCCAGACCGCGGACATCGTCCGGGGAGAGCTTCCGCTCGCGCGCGACGACGTCCATGAACTGACGGTGCACGTCGTCCATCAACGCCTGAAAATACTTCTGATCATCGTCGGTCATTTTTCTGGCGGGCGATCCCGCGTCTTTGAGCTTCCCCGCCTTGATCGTTCTGATGTCGATCCCGAGCTTGTCGAGCGCCTCCTTCAGCTGGAGGAATTCAGAGATCACTCCGATGCTCCCGGTTAACGTCCCGCGGTTCGCCACCAGCCGGCTCCCGCCGACCGCGACGTAATATCCTCCGCTGGCGGCGAGCGATCCCATCGACACAATAACAGGCTTCCCGCCGTCGCGTACCGCCCTGACCTCCTCGTACATCTCCTGGCTCGCCACCACTCCCCCGCCGGGAGAATCGATGTGCAGGATGATCGCTTTGATCCCCTTGTTGTCCCTGTATTTCTTCAGCTGCCGGATGACCTCATCCGACGAGGTGATGATCCCTTTGAGATCAACCACCGCCAGTTTGTCCCCCGACCCGTATGTCACCGTTTCGGTCCTCTCCGTTGACCCGCTGAACATGGAGATCAGGACGACGGTGAAGCCGACGGCGAGCAGAGCCAGAACGGCGAGGATACCAAGGAACCACTTCGTGGATTTCGTCATGGCAGGGGGCGGGTCGAATGCTGTAAGTTATTGATTTTCATACTAATTATACTAAACAAACAGCTTACTGTCAACCCCCGGGAAAACGAAAGGCCCCGGAGGAACACTCCCTCCGGGGCCCGGCCCGAGAAGGGGGCCGGCGTCTTAGTTGGACACGGCCGGATGCAATTCCCACTCCGATGCCGCCGACTCCTCAGCCGAAAGAAGGGCAAGATCGATCACCTGGCGCATCTCCTTCACGAAGTGGAACCGGATCGACTCCATCGCACTCTTCGGGATTTCCTCCAGGTCCAGCCTGTTTCTCTCGGGGAGAAGAATCGTCGTGATGCCCGCGCGGTGTGCCGCCAGGACTTTCTCTTTGACGCCGCCGATCGGCAGCACCGCCCCGCGCAAGGTGATCTCCCCCGTCATCGCGAGGTCGTTGCGGACACGCCGGCCCGACAGGAGCGAGGTCAGTGCGCTGAGCATGGTCACCCCCGCCGATGGCCCGTCCTTCGGGATGGCCCCCGCAGGCACATGCACGTGGATGTCGAGCTCGGCCCGGAAGTCCGGCGCCAGGCCGAGTTCCCCGGCGTTGGCGGCGATGAAGCTCAACGCCGCCTGCGCGGATTCCTTCATGACATCCCCGAGCTGACCGGTCAGGATCAGATTTCCCTTCCCCTTCATTTTCGTCGCTTCGATGAAGAGGATGTCCCCGCCAACCGGCGTCCAGGCCAGGCCGACGGCGACCCCGGGCCGGTTGATCCGCTCGGCAACATCGGAGAAGAATCTCTGGCCTCCGAGGTACTTCGTCAGCGAGTCCTTCGTGACCACGGCCTTCTCCATGGTCCCTTCCGCGATCTCGCGTGCGACCCCGCGTGCAAGGGCGGCGATCCGCCGTTCGAGAGTGCGCACCCCCGCCTCACGGGTATAGCCCGCAATGATGCCGTGCAACGCGTCATCATCGATCGCAAACTGTTCGGGGCGCAGGCCATGCTCCGCCGTCTGTTTCGGGAGCAGGAAGTTCCTTGCGATGTGGAGCTTTTCGTCCTCCACGTAACTCGGGATCTCGATGATCTCCATCCGGTCGCGCAGCGCCGGTGGCACACTCTCGATCATATTGGCCGTCGCAATGAACATCACTTTCGAAAGGTCGAACGGGATCTCAAGGTAATGGTCGCTGAACGAAAAATTCTGTTCGGGGTCGAGCACCTCCAGGAGCGCCGACGACGGATCGCCGCGGAAATCAGACCCACTCTTGTCAATCTCGTCAAGCATGAAGACAGGATTGTTCGATCCTGCCTTCTTCAAACCCTGGATGATTCTCCCCGGAAGGGCGCCGATGTACGTGCGCCGGTGACCGCGGATCTCGGCTTCGTCATGAACGCCACCGAGCGAGATGCGGACGAACTTGCGCCCGAGAGCGTTTGCGATCGAGCGGCCCAGCGACGTCTTCCCGACGCCGGGGGGGCCGACGAACACAAGGATCGGACCCCGCATGTCGTTCTTCAGCTTCCGGACCGCCAGGTACTCCAGAATTCTGTTCTTCACCTTTGCAAGCCCGTAATGATCCTTTTCCAGCACGTCGCGGCCGCGGGCGATATCGAGAGTGTCCTCCGTCCCCACGCTCCACGGGAGCTCCAGAATCCAGTCGAGGTAGGTGCGACTCACCGTGTACTCCGCCGAGGCCTGGTTCATCTGCGTCAGTCGCTTGAACTCCTTCTCCGCAACTTTGCGTGCGTCCTCCGGCAGCTTCGCCGCGTCAATGCGCGCGCGGAGCTCGTTCACCTCCACATTCCCCTCCTCTTCACCGAGCTCTTTCTTGATGGCTTTCATCTGCTCGCGCAGGTAGTACTCGCGTTGCGACTTGTTGATGCCGTCCTGGACTTCCGACTGGATCTTGCTCCCCAGCTCGAGCTTCTGCACAAGCTTGGTGATGCTTAGCGTCAGCTTCTCCAGCCGCACACGGAGATCCGTGGATTCCAGGACTTCCTGCTTCTCCGCCACGTTCACCGGAATCATCGAGGCGATCATGTCGGCCATTGCGTCGGCCTGCTCCACCGAAAGCACGAGGGAGAGCTGCTCCTCCGTCAGGTTCGGGGACAGCTCGACCGCCTTGCGGAACTGGCTCTTCAGATTCGAGGCCATCGCCTCGATGTCGAGGCCGGCGACGGGCTTTTCTTCCACATCCCGCACCACGGCGCGCAGATAGGGCTCGGCATGGAGCACCGAAATGATCTGCACGCGGCGGAGCCCCTGCAGCAGAACGCTCCGCGTCCCATCGGCCAGCGTGAACACCTTCAACACCCGCGCAAGCGTGCCGACCCAGTAGATGTCCTTTTCCGTCGGGGCCTCGACGTTCCCGTCTGTCTGGGCGACGATCACGATCAACCCCTCGTCGCGGACCGCCTCCTCGATGACTTTGATGCTCCCTTCCCTGCCGACCGAGAGGGGGGTCACCTGATGGGGAAAGAATACTGAATTCCGCAACGGGAGAACGGGCATCGCATGTGGAACAGATGAAACCGTCAATGCCGACTCTCTGCGATTCTTGGCCATGTTTTTCTCTTCCTCTGTGTTGTTTTGGAGCTTCCCTTGCCCCGCGTGAGCCGGACACTCTACTTCACTTCTACCTCAATCTGCTTCGGCTTCGCCTCCTCCGCCTTCAGCATCGTGATGTTCAGGATCCCATCCTTGTACCTCGCGTCCACTCTGTCAACATCGACGCCGTCACCGATCGTAAACGACCGCTGATAAACGCCGCCGCTGATCTCACGGTACATCAGCGCCGCCCCCGGCCCATCGCGGGCCTCCGCGGGGGCCCTCACCACCAGGGATCCGTTCTCGATGACAAGACTGATGGTCTCCTTGGAAACGCCGGGCATGTCAAGCGCGAGGACATAGGCGTCCTGAGTCTCGTAGATATCGGCCGCCGGGATCACCGTGCGTAGCTGCGACCCCTCCCTGGCGGAGGCCGGATCGTTCCCGTTGTGCCGCATGACGACTTCAGTATTCTTGCTCATGGTTCTTCTCCTCCTCATTCTGGTTCAGCGGACGACGATCTCACGCGGCTTCGCCTGTTCGGACCTGGGAAGCACCACCTTCAGGACTCCGTCTGCAAGTTCGGCCGTGATCCCCTCTGCCTTCACGTCGTGCCCGACCTCGAGCGTGCGACTGAACGATCCGGAACGAATTTCGTTCCTGAGCCAGGACGACCCGTCAGGAGCGGGATGCGGTTTCCGCTCCCCCGAGATCGTCAGAAGCCCCTTCTCGAAGGAGATCTTTACCTCCTCTTTCTTTATCCCCGGCACTTCGGCAACCACAACGGTCTCCGCAGGGTATTCGGCCACATCCATCGCCGGCGCCAAGCGCGATGCCACGGCCGTAGGTGCGTCAAAGAACCCGTCGAAGAGCGAATCTATGCTCCGCTCAACGTCGAGTATGTCGCCGACGAGTGGCCGTGCGATCGGTATCCGTTCAAACCTGACTACCATGGCTCTGTCTCCTTGAATTGTTGTGAGTGATTTTTTGTCATTTGTCTCTATGGATTGCAATGGATGTGCCAGAACGATTGAGCGCTCTTAACATCCTTTAAATCAATGGGTTACACGTAAAGAGGAAGAAGAGTCTCCGGACGAAACTGACAATACGGCAGATGAGTGTGCTACAATATCAGAGGAGACCGGAAAGAGAGGCAGATGGAATGCAATAGTGGCGGAGGAGAAAACAGAGGACGCCGGCCGCTCGAAAGCAACCGGCATCCCTGAGATGATGAAGATATGAGCAAAGGTGGTTCAGTTTGAAACGAACGCCGAACGAAGTGCAAAGGTGAAATCGACCGCGAGATGCCCGTTCGGCTCAACGCTCACCTGACGGCTCGCTTCGTACGGTTGCTCCACCACCGGCGGCGTGCCAGACCCTACACGTGAAGGTTTTGTTGTTACCCCCTCGTGCCACATCCTGAGCGTATAGGTGCCGGGGGGGATGTCCCGAATCTCGAACTTACCGTCTTCTCCCGTGAGGGCAACGTACGGATGCTCGAGGCGGACGATATAGGCGTTCATCCAGGGATGCCCGGCATCGCACGTCGCCCTGATCTCTCCGTCGGAGAGTCGCTCCGGAGCGATGCGGGTCTTCTGGCCCTTCAACGGCTGTGCAATGTTGAAGACCGAACGGAGGGACTCCCTCTGCTCGTAGCCGTGCACGTTGTGGAGGATCGGATCGTCGTTCACGATGTCGAGCTCTGTGTGCGGACCGAGCACCAGCACGTGCGGGTCGTACTCGCACTTACGCTGGTGGAGCAGGGCGATGGCAGGGGCGTTCCATTTCTTCCCTTCCGCGATCTGCTCGAGGCTGACGACGGCGTTTTTCACCGCGCCGTTCTTCCCGGCGATCAAACGGGGGGAAACCTTCATCTTCCCGCAGTAGTCGGGGTCCTTCGTGACCGGTTCCGTTGCGTCGCGAGGGATGATCCCCTCCAGACGCACAGCGCCGCTCACCGTTCCGCCGTTTTTCACTGCGGTTTCCCTGTAGCTCCCCTCTCCCTTCACGCCAGCGCGAGAAAGACTCCACGCCAGGCATGCCAGGACGAGAAAGAACGCACGAACCCCCGCTCGGTTCATAGTCCGCCTCCGGCGTTCGTCAATGGACATGTTCGGGAGGGGGAGGTGGAACCGGATCGTGCACAGCGTTTCTGATCGGCTTCAGCGACTTGAGATAGGCAAACATCGCCTTCAGGTCGGCGTCCGGGAGTTTTCCAATATCTTCCCACGGCATGGGGGGGAGGATCGCTCGCCCTTCTCCCATGTCCTTCCCGGTTCGCAGCGCCTTGATGAAGACAGCGTCCGTCCAGCTTCCAAGCCCTGTCTCCTTGTCGGGGGTCAGATTGCGCGTGAAGCTGATGCCCCACGGCCCGGCCCAGGCCGTCAGGTCCGGAGAGGTCACTGCCCCCCACTTGTCCGGCCCCATTGCCTCCACCGGAACGGCGGGGACAGCCCACCCCGATGGACTGCCTGACAGGAGCCGGGTTGTGTCGGGGACCGGTCCGCGGGGAGTCATCATCTTCGGAGAGTGACAGTGATTGCATCCGCCTAGATCGACGAGAAACTTCCCCCGCTCGATCGTCGCGCGCATCTTCTCGCTGTCATTCTTCTGCGCCGGACTCTGCGCGGCGAGAAAAAGAATCATCACGCCTGCCACAAGAACAGAGACTCGCTTCATGCCTACCTCCTCGATGTGTGTATAATGTATGGATTAGTCCCCCCTTTTCATTCTCCGCAGCAGGCGCCGACTCATCCCTCCGGACGCCCTTCCCCCCCCGCTTCAATGCCCCTCCCCCTCCAGCCACCGCTCGGCGTCGATCGCCGCCATGCATCCGGTCCCCGCCGCACTCACCGCCTGACGGTACACACTGTCGGCAACGTCCCCTGCCGCGAATACCCCCGAGACGTTGGTCTTCGTGCTCCGCCCACGCGTCACCAGATAGCCGACGGAATCCATCTCCAGCTGACCGGCGAAGAGATCGGTATTCGGCTTGTGGCCGATTCCCATGAACACCCCGTCGGTCTGGAGGATCGTCGTCATCCCCGTCTTGAGATCCTTGAGCTTTACACCGGTGACGGCCCGCTTCCCCCCCTCCGTTGTTCCCCTGATCTCCTCCACGATGGAGTCCCAGATGAACGCGATCTTCGGATTCCTGAAGGCCTTCTCTTGCATGATCTTGGAGGCACGGAGAGTCCCCCGGCGGTGGACAATGGTCACCTTCGACGCGAACTTTGTCAGGAACGTTGCCTCTTCGATCGCCGTATCTCCGCCGCCGACCACGACGACATGCAATCCCTTGAAAAAGAATCCGTCGCATGTCGCGCACGCCGAAACCCCGTATCCCATGTACTCTCTTTCCGAGGGGAGATCGAGGAGTCTCGCGGAGGCCCCCGTCGCAACGATCACCGCATCGGCAGTGTATTCTTCCTCGTCAGACCAGAGACGGAACGGACGGGTGCTGAAGTCAGCCCGGGTGATGATCTTGAATATCGACTGCGCCCCGAACCGCTGCGCCTGCTTCCGGATGGTGTCCATCAGTTCGGGACCCATGATTCCTTCGGGAAAGCCGGGAAAATTCTCGACCTCCGTGGTGATTGTCAACTGACCGCCGGGCTGGATCCCTTCAAAGACGACGGGGGAAAGATTTGCCCGCGCGGCATAGAGGGCCGCGGTAAGCCCGGCCGGACCCGAACCAACGATGATGATCTTATGATGCAGTGCTGCCATTCTTATTTCCTCGTAACATTAGTATGCCCTGCTTTCGTTCCCGCATGATTCTGCGAATCAGCCTCTGACATTGCCTTCCCCCCTCAGCACGATGCCGATATTACGCAATAGTCCCTCCCACTTGGCCCGCTTGACCGGACTCCCCCTGAAACGCGCGCTGAACTCCTCCCGGGTCATTTCCTTCCATAATTCCAGAGGGGGGTCGACCTCCCCGTCGCGCGGAGCGAACCTGGGTTCTTCGGTAGGTACCGCAAATTTGTCATTCCAGGGGCAAACATCCTGGCACACGTCGCATCCGTAGATCCACCCGTCAAATTGTTTCGCACTCTCTTCCTCGACACGACCGCGGTGTTCGATGGTAAGGTAGGAAAGGCACCTGTTCGAGTCGACGACGTACTCCTCGACGATCGCGCCGGTCGGACATGCCTCGATGCAGAGTGTGCAGGTCCCGCAGCGATCCACCGCACTATCGTCCGGTTCGAGAACGAGCGTCGTCAACAGCTCTCCCAGGAAGACCCACGAGCCCCACTCTCCGGTGATGACGTTCGTATGCTTCCCCAGCCATCCGATCCCGGCCCGCGCCGCCCATGCCTTGTCCATCACCGGGCCGGTGTCGACATACGGTTTGGCCCGGGAGCCGGGGTTCTCGGTGACGAGCCAGGCACGGAGGAGCTCCAGCTTTTCGGAGAGAATGTCGTGGTAGTCGTCCCCCCACGCATAGCGGGAGATCTTTCCGGTGCCGGGGGCACCGGAGTGATGCGCGTCGGTGTAATAATTCAACGCAAGGGCGATGACCGACCGGACCTCGGGAAGGACCAGCGCAGGATCACACCGCTTGGCCTCACTCCGCTCCATCCAGTGCATCGAGCCCTGATAGCCGCGCCCGAGCCACCGGCGGAGCCGCTCCCCTTCCTCATCCAGCCTTACCGCCTTCGCGATGCCAACTTTCGTGAATCCGAGCTCCAGCGCCTTCGCTTTGACCCGCGCCGTCAGCATATCCATCGTCCCGCCTCCATGCCCCCCCCCGACAGGTCGTGGGGAGAACCCGGCGACCACCTGGCCGCCGACAGAGATGCCCACCCGCATTCAGACGGGGAGTTCAATGTACACCTCGTCCCCTTCGATCTTCACACGAAACGTTTTGATCCGCCCGTTGCCGAAGACCGGCTCCCCTGTCTCCAGCGAATAGGTCCATCCGTGCATCGGACAGGCAACGGTCAGCCCCTCCAGGATCCCATCATGCATCGCGGAAATGTGCTGGTGCGAGCAAACATTGTTGATCGCGTAGACGACTCCGTTGATGCGCCAGAGGGCGATCTCGTCATCTCCCACCGTCACCTTCCTCCCCCGCTTCTCGCGCAATTCGGACAGTCGGGCAACTTTTGTGTAGACGGGGGGCATGGTCGGCTACCCGATGTCGACCGGGTCGCCGAGCACGATCCCTTTCTCGTTCCTGGCCAGACGCGCGGCCGGAAGTGACGGGTCGTGCTCGAAGCAGAGGACCCATCCTTCGTCAGCCGCCTGGCCGAGAATCCGCCGCTTCTCTTCAAGTGTCACAAGAGGGCGGAGGTCGTACGCCATGATCCAGGGGAGGGGGACGTGAGAGGAGGTGGGGACGAGATCGGCGCAGTACAGCAGCGTCGTCTTCCCGTCACTGATCAGAGGACACTGAAGCGCGGAGGTGTGGCCATGAACGAGGCGCACGGTGATGCCGGGGAGCAGTTCTCCTTCTCCCTCCGTGAACTGGAGGACGCCGTGTCGCTGAAGCGGCATGAAATCGTCAGAAAAGAAACTCGCCCTGTCCCGTTCCGTCGGATTTTGTGCCGCGAGCCACTGCTCGCGCTGGAGGTGGTACCGGGCGTTCGGGAACGCCGGCACCACTTCTCCCCCGACGAGGACCGTCGCTCCCCCCGCATGATCGAAGTGAAGATGGGTGAGGATGACGTCGGTGATGTCCGCCGGTGCGACCCCGAGCCGTGCAAGGGAAGCGACGATGTCGGACGAGCTCGTGTCGATCCTGTAGATCGAGGCCAGCTTCTCGCCGAACTTGCTGCCGTTGCCCGTATCGATCAGGATCCTCCGGCCGCCGCCGGTGAGCAGGAGCGCACGGGCGGCCAGCGTGATGCGGTTCCTGCCGTCAGGGGGGTTGGACTTCTCCCACAGCGGTTTCGGGACAACCCCGAACATCGCTCCGCCGTCGAGGCCGAAGCGGCCGGTTTCAATCGCATGCAGAATGTACGGGCCGATGCGCATGGGTCAGTGGTCTAAAATGAACAGGTCGGCATTCCGAGCAGAATACCGACCTTTCGTGCCCGTCGTGCCCCTGGGCGGGAACCTAACCCTTACGAAAGCGTGACGTTGCGGCCCCCAGATCGGTGAACGCCCGTTCCGGGTGAATCGCTTTCGCACGGGCAAAGAGGAGGTCTTCCGACTCGACGTGATTGGGGTCCGGAACGCAGCAGTCCACCGGACAGACCGCCGCGCACTGCTCCTGGTCAAAGTGACCGACACACTCGGTGCACTTCTCGGGAACGATGTAGTAGAAATCGTTTGACAGTGCGTCGAACATCTGCCCGTTCAGTTCGTACTGCACGCCGCCGGCATAAATCGCCGTATTGGGACATTCCGGCTCGCACGCGCCGCAGTTAATGCACTCCTCGGTGATCATAGTTGCCATAAGAATCGTCCTCCGTTGGTTGGTTCGATCGAAACAAGATCGCTCTTCGATTACATTACGAAAACCGAATACGCGGCGCAGGGCGTGGTTCAGGCCGTACGATGAACTCTTCCCGCCCTTTCTCATCCGGCTGCACAAGGCTGCGCACCTGCTGAATCAGGTCTCCCGTGTCAATGCCGTGATAGGCCGGAACGTAG
>Ga0315283_10000801_pt1 | contig 23903 bp, 17 predicted proteins | sample YL17G09_0_MG_FD_204541 | JGI IMG/M metagenome (GOLD analysis project Ga0315283, IMG submission 204541) | Sediment microbial communities from Yellowstone Lake, YNP, Wyoming, USA - YL17G09_0 | ecosystem: Environmental > Aquatic > Freshwater > Lake > Sediment | place: USA: Wyoming | collected...
GAGGTCGGCCCGGAAGCGCTCGACCCTCTCCGGGGAGGGTCGGGCGTATTCGCTTCCGGGAAAGGGGTTGAAGGGAATGAGGTTGATCTTGCAGTGGGTGCCCTTCACCAGGTCCGCCAACTGTTTGGCGTGGACCAGGGTATCGTTTACGTTCTCCATGAGCACGTACTCAAAGGTCATCATCTTGCCCGTGCGCTCGGTATAATGCCGGACCGCGCTGATCACCTTGTCCAAAGGGTGCTTTCTGGCGATGGGCATCAACTTTTCCCGGAGCCCCTGGGTAGGGGCATTCAAGGAGACGGCCAGCTTCACCTGAAGGGGTTCCTCGGCCAATTTCAGGATTCCAGGAATGATGCCGGCCGTGGACAGGGTGATCTTTCTTGCACCGATCCCCAAGCCCAACTCCGCATTCAGCAGCCGGACAGTTTTAAGGACTTCTTCGTAGTTCAGAAAAGGCTCGCCCATTCCCATGAACACGACATGCGTGACCTTGGGCTCCGGCCGTGCTTTTTGCGCCTGGATGACCTGATCCACCATCTCTCCGGCGGTGAGATTGCGGGTGAAGCCCATCTTCCCCGTGCTGCAGAAGGAGCAGTTCAAGGCGCACCCCACCTGGGAGGAGAGGCAGAGCGTTGTCCGCCCCGCTTCCCGCATGAGCACGCTCTCAACCCTATCTCCGCGTCCGGTTTCGTACAGGAACTTCACGGTCTCATCCCGAGCCGTCCTCCGCCCGACTTCTCGCAGGCAGCTGATGACTGCCACCTCGCCCAGCTTCTCTCTCAGAGCCCCGGACAAGTCAGACATCACGGCGAAACCGCTGGCGTAGTGATGATACATCCGAACCATGACCTGCCTGGCCCGGTAGGGAGACTCCTTGAGGTCAACGAAGAAGGTTTCCAACTCCTTCTGGTTCAGCCCCTTCAGGTCCTTTCTTGCGTTCATGGGGCTAAGTGTAGCACAACGGGAGGCGGTTTATCAACCGAGGAATGCCAGCAGAGGGAGCAGGGAAAGAAAGGAAAGGAATAGAAGCGTTGCAGCCATCCCGTGAAGGGGAAGGAGCACCGCGCTCGTCAGGAGAGCTCCGAAGCAGGCGGCCAGGAGGTCCAACCCATAAGCCGTGCCAAGAGCCTTGGGACGGCTTTGGAGATAGAGCGCGTTGGCCACGGGAAAGACCGCCCCGCAGGCGATTCCGGCGATTCCCAGGAAAATCGGGAGCAACGCATCAGAGAACCCCGCTCCGCTTATGGTCGAAAGGCTTCTGGTTAGGAGTAGAAGTATTATCGGCAGAAGGACAAGGGCTCCCTGCAGGAGTTTCAAGAAAAATAAGTTCTGCCGGTTCGTTTTCTGAAAAAAACCGGCCCCCAAGGCCAGCCCCGCCATGAACGCGGCCAGAAGAAGCCCGATCCCGGAATAGAGCGCACCGGAGTAAGTCTGGAACGCGACCAGGCAGATGACTTCTAAAGCCATGGAGGTGACCCCGGCCGAGACGATGCTCTGGAGCGGCCAGGAGGATTGGCCGCGAAGCAGGATGGTCGACAGCCCCAGACAGAAAATGAGGGCGAAGGCCCAAAGAGGAACCCTGCTCAGAAAAGCGATGACGGCTTTTTCCACGGAGCGGAAATGGCTCGAGAGAAGGAGGGCATCGAAGTAATAACATATCGGATGCTCATCCGTGTTGACCTTGGAGCGGGCTTTCTCCAGGGAGGCCTCCAAGCGCTCAAGACGGAAAGGAGCCAGCCGGTCCGGCAGATAGTATTCGCTCACAAACGCCGTCGCGATCTTTCTTTCATGAAGCCTGGTGATAAGCGTATCGGGGTTTCGGGTCAATGTCTTGGGGGTATTGGAAGCGAGAAATACCGCTGTCCCGCCGGGAAGCACGGCGACTTCGGGATACACCTCCCGCAAGGTCCTCCCCATGCTGGCCAGAAAATCCGCCAGCTCCGGGCTCAGATAGTTCTCCTGGGAGGGAAGGCGAAAGGCGAAGACACCCCCGGGGGCGAGATGGGCGTTGGCGATGGCAAAGAACTCTCTGGTATAGAATCGGTTGAGCTGGGCTGTTGCGGGTACGGGAAGATTCACGAGGATGACATCGTAGTGGGCGTTGCTTCCTTTGAGGAACCTTCTGGCGTCGGCGAGATAGATATGAATTCGGTCAGGGGCCAAAGGAACCCGTTGGGAAAGGGAGCGTTGGGCCAGGGAGATGAGTTTGGGGTCGAGGTCAACGTAATCTATGCTCAGAGAGGGATGCTTCAGCGCCTCAGACAGGCCTCCCCCCAAGCCGTTGCCGATGAGCAGTGCGGTCTTGGGATGAGGATGCTCCAGGAGCCCGAAGTGGACGGCCTCCTCGGCAGAGTAAGGATCGGGACAGGAAAAGACAAGACTACCCTGCTGGAAAAAGCTCAACTGCTCCGCCTGCCTGACGACGGAAATCGCACCGTAGGGGGAGTTCGCGGACTCGATGAGCTCAAACCCTTTCCACTGGGTGGCCAGAGACCAGCGTTCCAAAGGCCGATGAATGATCCAGGAGAGGGTAAGAAGAATGGGTAAGATAACCGAGCCAAGCCATCGGATGAAACGGCTGCGTTCAGCACCAAGCCAGAAGCCCAAGAACAGACAGAGGCAGCCCACGAGGAGCGCGATAGCAAGATTGGACAGAAAGGGAACCAGGAGGAACGTGATCAGAAGGCCTCCCAGGGCAGCGCCCAGGGCCTCCAGGAGATAGATCCGGTTCGTTCCTCCCTGGGGGTAAGCCCTGGAGAGGAGCACGAAGAGCGCTCCCACGAGAAAGCCGAAGGGGGCGACGATGAGGAGGGCGATGGGCAGGAGGGTCAGAAGGCCGACCACCTCTCCGGGCAGGAGGCCGAGCAGGGGACGGACAAGCCGGATGGCAAGGACGGTGAGGGGGAAGAGAACGCCCAGCTTGGTATAAGCGAAGGCCGGGGCAAGGGGATTATGCCATCGGACCTTATCCGCCAGCAAGCTTCCGGCGCCGGTCCAGAGGAGCCAGGAGCCGAGCATGAGGCCCAAGGCGAGCTCGTTCCCCCCGAGCGATGAGGCCAGCTCGCGGAGGAGGATGACCTGGCCGGCGATGGAGACGAAACCAAGGCCCACGGCTCCCAAGAAGAGGCCCGCCCTATGAGAGCGGACTTCTTGCCGGGCGGATTCGTTTAGGGCCCTTACCTCTACCAACCGACTGCGGTCCTAACGCTTGTAGCCGATCTTGCGGAGGAGGTCCTTGCGCCAGGCGGTCCCGGAGGCATCCTCGATGCCCTTGGGCTTCTCGCCGTCGATCACGCCGAGGATCCCCCGGCCCTGCTTGGACTCGGCGATGACGACTTCCACGGGGTTGGCCGTGGCGCAGAAGATGTTGCACACCTCCTGGACCCGCTGGACGGCCTTGAGCACATGGATAGGGTAGGCGTTCTTGAGGAAGACGAGGAAGGAGTGGCCGGCGCCGATGGCCAGGGCGTTCTCGGCGGCCAGCTTCCTCATCTCCTCGTCCGTGCCCTCGGTACGGATGAGGCAGTCCCCGGAGGCTTCGCAGAAGGCCAGGCCGAACTTAATCCCGGGCACGGCTGTGACCAGGGCTTCGTAGAGGTCCTCCACGGTCTTGATGAAATGGGACTGGCCCAGGATGAGGTTCACGTCCTCGGGCTTGTTGATCTTGACGGTTACGAGTTCCATAAACCCTCCCTTTTATTTCCACACTCCCGGAATAGGTCGTCCGCAGAATTGGCATTTGCCTTTCCGGATGTAGTTCTGCAGGATGGTGTAGCCCATCCGGCCGATGAGGATCTTGTCGCAATTCGGGCAGTAGGTGTGCTCGTATGGGTTCCCGGGTACGTTGCCGATGTAGACGTAGTTCAGGCCGGCCCACTTGGCTATTTTGTGGGCCTTCTCCAGGGTGGAGACCGGGGTGGGGGGAAGGTTCTTCAAGAGGTACATGGGCATGAAGCGGGAAAAGTGAAGAGGGACATCGGGGCCCAGTTCCTTCACAATCCACTGACACATGGCCTTGAGGTCGCCCTCCTGGTCGTTCAGGGTGGGGACCACGAGATAGACGATCTCGTGCCAAACCCCGGCGCGCTTGAGGCCCTTCAGGGTCTCTAGGACCGGGGCGAGTTCTCCGTGCACGACCTCCTTGTAGAACTTCTCGGTGAAACCCTTGAGGTCCACCTTCACGGCATCCAGCACCTTGCAGAGCTCGGCAAGGGGCTCCGGCTGGATGTATCCGCCGGTGATCATCACGTTCCGGATGCCCTGCCTCCGGCCCTCCCTGGCGGTGTCGTAGGCGTATTCGTAGAAGACGATGGGCTCGGAATAGGTGGAGGCGATGATGGGCGCGCCTTTTTCCCTGGCCAGCTTGACCAGGGCCCTGGGCGGGAGGTCCAGGTTCTCGGTCTGCTCCGGACGGATCTGGGAGATGTCCCAGTTCTGGCAGTACTTGCAGTTCATGTTGCACCCGGCCGTGGCGAAGGAGAAGGCAGTTGAGCCCGGCATGTAATGGAAGAAGGGCTTCTTCTCGATCGGGTCAATGGCCAGGGAGCAGGGCTTGCCGTAGACCAGGGTGTAGTAGGTTCCATCCCGATTCTCCCGCGTCCCGCAGTAGCCCCGCTCGCGGTCGCCCACCCAGCACTTGCGGGGGCAGATCTGGCATTCCACTTCGAGGTGCTCCAGCTTCTGGTAATACCGGGCCTCGACCCGGGAGAGGTTGGGGACCGCGGCAAAGGCGCAGGCGTTGCCCAGCCAGGACAGAAGGGAGCGCTCGGAGAAGGGGACCTGGGTCGCGGCCAGGCCGCCCAGGCCTCCGGCGACCCTTTTCAGGAATTCTCTGCGGTTGGACTCAAACATCAGACGACCTCGGCCTCCACGACTTCAATCTTTCCCAGGCGATACTCTCCAAGTCGGTGGAAAGAGTCGGCAGCCGTGGCGAGATATTTCACGGGCCTTCCGGCCTTCTCCAGGGTGGGCATGCCCTTTTGCCTGCGGATGTCCTCCAGAATCTTAAGGGCCACGGTATCAACAGCCACGGGGTCGGTCCCAACGAGGAGAGCGTTGTAGTTCTCTACCCATTGGGGCTTGTAGGCCGGGCCGAAGTTGTATTGCACGCGGGTGGCGTCGAGGATTGTCAAAACATTCTTGGTCTTGATCGGGGGCAGCGCGTACACGTCCGCCAGGTAAGGGTCGCAGTGGTTGTCGTGGTACTTGTTGGGGTTGTGGATGGCTCCGTAGAAGTTCTTCATCCCGGCCGAGAGCCCGGGAATGGTGTGGTCCTTTACGAGCGGGAGGTTGATGTGGTGCGTGACGTAAGAGCTGAGGACGCGGGAGACCAGGCTGCCGACTTCGCCCGAAACCGTCAGGTCGGAATCGTAGCCCACGCCGTTGGTGTCCGTGCCGAAGCAACGGAGGCCCGAGCCTTCGTAGTTCAGGGGGAAGCCGGCCTCCTTGAGCTCTGAATTCATGCGCTCCCAGAAGATGATGTTCTTCTCCTTCACCCCGATGCTTTTCAGGCTCTGGGCTACGGCATAGGCCAGAGGAAGGCTCGTGGAAAGCCACTTGCCGGCCAGACAGTTGAGCTTGGCCCCGACCACGGATTTTGCATTGAAAAACCGGGCCCAGGCATCGCGGGGGTCGGACCTGCCCGTGAGCTTGCTCATGGACAGGGAGAGCATCCGGTCCATCAGGGGATCCTGGGCGACGCCAGGCTGGAACTGGAACTTGGGGGCCTTCACGATGACGACACGGGGTTTAGACATAGGAATTCAAATAGCCAACCTTATAATCATAGCCCGAAGCACGGAATTTGTCAAGAAGCCGGGGTCGGTAGGAAAGCGGAAGGGTTGCATGCCCACCAGACGCCCGTTGGACGCCCATTGCACGCCCACATCCCTCCCTGTTACCTCCCTCAGCTCTTTTGCAGGTTTTAGTCTGTTCTCCCGAAGGGAGAAGGGGGCATTGTCAACCCTTCCAGCGGGCAGCGATATACAGGGTTTCTGTCATTTTGTGTCAAGGTACTATATCATTGTGATATAGGTATGTCAAAATGACATAGTCAAAACAGGGACCCCCCTTTCTATAACTCTGCCCGGGGTATCGTGCAACGTGTTGATTAGCAAAAAGTTGTATAATAAATAGAGAAAAATGATGACATTGGCATGTCGTTTGCGGGTCATGATAGTGGGGAGATGTCCCGGGCGGCTATCACATCGCCCCCTTAGAAGGAGTTTTTTGGTATCCACAGGCATTTGCTTCACAAGGAGGTGCGGGACGAAGAAGAGCGGGTTCACCCTGATAGAGCTTTTGATGGTAAGTGTGATATTGGCCATGCTGGCCAGAGCGGTGCCGAACTTCACTCGGATGCAGATGAGGGCGAAGGAGTCCGAGGTGAAGTCCGTTTCCCATATGATCCGGGTGGCCGTTGAGGACTACAATACCACGCTGTGGTATGAAGGCCTCAAGCCGTCGAATGCAAGTGAGCTGATGGTAGTTAAGACGAGCTACCTGCCGACCACTGTCAGTTCCAAAAGGAACCCGTTCAATAATGCCCAGACCTACGGATAGACAGCACTGGTCTGGGGCGCTCCTGGGGTGATTGGTGATGTGGGCTATCAATATTCGGCTCAGATTGCCCCGTACACCATCTCCGCGATGGGCGGGAATGCGGGGATAATCATCCTGATACTGATCGAAGGACAGTGAGCGCAGGCCGGGCTTGACAGGGGCAAGGGAAAAGGGGTAGAATAGGCAAGAACTAATTGAGGAGGAGGACGATGGAAAAGAAGCTACTGTTTGCGATGGTTGCCCTGGCCGTCTTCGCGGGCGCGGCCCTGGCCCAGGACACGGTCTGGACCCGGCGGTACAGCGGTCGCGGGGAGACGGGGTATGGGGTCGCACTGAGCCGGCAGGGTCAACTCTACGTGGCCGGACAGGATACCAACGGGGCCATGCAGAGCCTGCTCACGATCCGCTACACCACGGCCGGGGACACGGTCTGGAGCCGAAGGTTGAACGGCTCGATCAACTGCGGGGCAAGGGCCGTGGCCGTGGACGCCTCCGGCAACGCCTACGTGGCCGGCTGGGTGTACAACGGGAACAACGTGGATTACCAGCTGGCGGTGTACAATCCCGTCGGCGACACGCTCTGGACCCAGGGATGGGACGGGGCCAGCCAGGACGTCGCCACGGCTGTGGCCGTGGACGGCTCGAACACCCTGGTGACCGGGCAGTCCTTCCAGGTTACGAACTACGTCTGGATTACCGTCAAGCTCGACCGCTGGGGAGACACGGTGTGGACCCGGAGGTTCAACAATACCCGGGACAGCTATTCCTCGGGGGTGGCGGTGGACGGGTCCGGGAACGTCTACATCACCGGCTACGTCAACAACGGGTCGAACATGGACATCCTGGTCTTCAAGCGCGGGCCGACCGGGGACTCCCTCTGGGCCCGGCGCCTGGACCTGGGCGGCTACGAGTACGCCTACGGGATCGCCGTGGGGCCCGGAGGGACGCTCTACGTGAGCGGGGCCGCCGGGTCGCCCTCAGCCTGCCTTACCGTGAAATACAACGCCACGACCGGAGACACCATCTGGACCCGGAGGTCCATGTACGGACGGAACAACTGGGGCTACGGGGTGGCCGTGGACCAGGCCGGCAACGCCTTCGTGGCCTCGACCGCGGCGAACCGCAACAACAACGATTACTATACCATCAAGTACGGCTCGAACGGCGACTCCCTGTGGGCCGAGCTGTACGACTCCGGACGGGAGGACGTGGAGCGGGCGGTGGCCGTGGACACCTCCGGGAACGTGTACGTGACTGGCTATTCCAACAACGGCACGAGAAACGACGTCCTGACCATCAAGTACCACCCCACCGGGACCGGGATTTATGAGCAAGAGGTTCTGGCTCCGTCCCGGGCAGAGCCCGGGTTCCGTGTCACCCCGAACCCGGCGAGAACGGCCTTTGCGATTCGGCTGGGCAGACCCGTGGCGAGCCTGGCGGTCTACGATTTTGCCGGGCGACTGGTCAGGAGGTTTGAGGCTCCTCCCACCCATTTCGTCTGGGACCTGCGGGACGGCCAAGGCCGGAGGCTGGAAAACGGAGTGTACTTGGTGAGGACAGAGACCGCGGGGATTGCCGAGACCAGAAGGGTCGTGGTCTTGCGATAGGCCATAAAAATCCGGGGCTGGAAGCGCAAGGGGCGCCCGGAAACCCGGGCGTCACTTGTTTCGAGCGCGACATACAAGAATGTCCCCCGTTGCGGTTGACATCCTCCAGGCCTTTCTGTTATGATTTCCGCTATGCAGGACCTAAAAGGCCGTGAAACTTTTCACCGGGCGCCCCTGTTCTATTAAGATGCTCTGGGACAGGGCGGGACGCGAGGGATGATGCTCAAAGCCCCGAAGCGGAGCCCGGAGTTCGAGGCCCAGGCCTTGGAACACATGGACGCCCTGTACCGCTCGGGCCTGCGCCTGACCCGGAGCCCTGCGGACGCCGAGGACCTGGTCCAGGAGACCTACCTTAAGGCCTTCCGGTTCCACGACCATTTCGAGCCGGGCACGAACATCAGGGCCTGGCTGTTCAAGATCCTGACGAACTCATTCATCAACCGCTACCGCAAGACGGCGAAAGAGCCGGCGATGCTCTCGTTCGAGGAGCCGGCCGTGCACGACGAGGCCGAGGCGCGGTGGTTTGTGGAACGGGTGGGAGAAGGCGAGGGCGTGAACCCGGTGACGGTGCCGGTGTCGGAGATTCTAACCCGGACGTCGGAGGTTCTGAAAGAGTTTGTGGGGGACGAGGTGAAGGCGGCGGTGGAATCGTTACCAGTGGAGTTTCGGATGGTGGTGCTGTTGTCGGACCTGGAAGGCTTCTCGTATCAGGAGATCTCGGAGATCCTCAGTTTGAATCTGGGCACGGTGAAATCCCGGCTGTTCCGGGGGCGGAAGATCCTTCAGGACCTGCTCTTCCGCTACGCCAAGGAGCACGGCCTGGTGAAAGGGAGAAAGCCATGAACTGCCAGGATGCCCTGCAGAACCTATACGAGTTCATCGACCGGGAGCTGGACACGGCCACCGAGTCGGAGATCAAAGCTCACCTGGAGCACTGCAACGGCTGCCTGGGGAAGTTCGAGGCGGAGAGGCTTTTTAAGGAGATGCTTCAGGCCAAGGCCAGAGGCGAGCGGGTCTCCGAGGAGATGCGGGCCCGGATCCTGGCCCGGATCGAGTCCGCGCCCGAGGAAAAACGGAGCTGGTTCTCCCTTGACTGGGGAGCCCTGCTGCCGGTCTTCCTGGCCGCGGCCCTCATCGCGGGCATCGGCCTCTTGATCTTCCTCCTGGGGCGCTGAGGGCTGTCCTTTGCGCCGTCACGTCACCTCCTCCGGGAGGTGATTTTTTTTCGCTTGCGAAGCGGGACGGAAATCCATTAAGATAGTAAGGAACACGAAGAAGAAAGGAGGTGAGGGGTTGTACACCAAAGAGGAATTGGTGAGGCTGACCGAGCTGGCCTCCTGCGCGGGCTGAGCATCCAAGATGGGTCCCGGTGACCTGGCGCAGGTTCTGCGCCACTTGAAGACGCACCGCCATCCCAAGCTCCTGGTCGGGCTGGATGTCACAGACGACGCCGCGGTCTATGCGCTTTCGCAAAGACAGGCCCTGGTGGCCACCGTGGACTTCTTTCCCCCGGTGGTGGACGACCCCTACGCCTACGGGGGCATCGCCGCGGCCAATGCGATGAGCGATGTCTACGCCATGGGCGGAAAGGTCCTCCTGGCCCTGAACGTGGTGGCCTTCCCTCAGGCCCTGGACAAAAAAATCCTCGCCGCCATCCTTCAGGGGGGGGCGGACAAGGTCAAGGAGGCTGGGGGGGTCGTGGCCGGAGGGCACACCGTGGCCGACGCCGAGCCCAAGTACGGGCTGTGCGTTATCGGACAGGTGGACCCCCGGAAGGTGATGACCAAAGGGAGGGCAAAGCCGGGAGCCCGGCTTTTCCTGACCAAGCCCCTGGGCACCGGGGTCATCACCACGGCCCTGAAACAGAAGAAGGCGAAGCCCGAGTGGGTCCAGGCCGCTGTTCAAAGCATGCTGGCCCTGAACCGGAAGGCCTCGGAGCTGGCCGTCAAGAACGGGGTCCGGTCCGCGACGGACATCACCGGCTTCGGGCTCCTGGGCCATGCCCATGAGATGGCCAAGGCGAGCCGGGCTCATTTCGTCATCCGCCATGAGTTCCTCCCCTTTCTTCCCGGAGCCAGGGAATGCGCCGAAATGGGCTGCCTTCCAGGCGGGGGAAAGCGCAACCGCAGCCATCTCCTGCCGGAAGGGAAGCCGTCCCGCGTGCGCCTCCCGGAGGGCCTTCCCCAAGCCGTCGCCGACCTCTGCTTCAACCCAGAGACCTCGGGCGGGCTTCTCCTCGCCGTCCCTAAACAGAAGGCGAAGCTTCTCTCCACGGCGTTCGCCCGGGCACGCATCCCGCTATACGAGATCGGGTTCGTAGCCCAGGGTCGGGGCCTCACCGTCGTTTAAAGGATCTCCCTGGACTTTCCCCTGGGGATGTCGTATCATCCATATTAAGAATAAAATAGTCTATTTGAGTGCTCTGAAGAGGAAGCCTTAAGTGCAGGTCACACGCGGCAGCGAATACGCCATCCGGGGCATGCTCTACCTGGCCCGCCAGCCCCGCGGAAGAAAGGTGATGACCAGCACGATCGCCCGGGCCGCAGAGGTCCCGGCGAGCTTTTTAGCCAAGGTGCTCCAGATCCTGTCCCGTTCCGGGATCGTGGAGTCCTACCGGGGCACCGGCGGAGGTTTCTCCCTCCTCAAGCCCGCCGGGGAGATCACCCTGCGCCAGATCGTCGAGGCCGTGGAGGGGGATATCGCCCTGAACGAGTGCCTCATGCATAAGAACGCCTGCAAGCGGGTCGGCACCTGCCCGACCCACAAGATCTGGAAGGAGGCCCAGGAGCAGCTCCTGCGGGTGCTGGATAAGGCCAACCTCGCGGATTTAACCCGGGACGCCGCGGTCCTGGAGCGCCCCCGAAAGCTGGCCCGCAGGGGCTCGTAGCGGTTTTCATTAGCACTCATTTCATTTTCTTTGAAACGAAAGGTGGGTCCCACCATGAAGCACTTTTCTTTCCACCCCGCTGTCTTGGGGATGTTCAATTCCCACTCAAAAATCCAAAATCCCAAATCTAAAATCTTCCTGCTCTTCTTCTCTCTCGTCGCAGCAGCCAATGTTTGGGCCCAGGTCGTGATTCCGGCCAGCCGCTTTCCCACAGCCCTGGGGGATTCCTTCGTCTCCTTCACCAACCGCAACACGGTAACCGTGAGCTTCGACCCCGGGGCCAACTCCTGGGATTTCTCCACCGGGCCGCAGAGCGATACCGCGGTGATGACGGCCATCCCCCGTGCCCGGACCCCGCAACCGGACAGCTTCCCACAGGCCCAGCTGTTCATCAGGGACTTCCTCCTGCGGGACACGGCCGCGACTTACTTCTACGGCGGCAAGACGACGGACAGCCTTTACATCTACGGAGTCTCGGTTCCGGACACACCCCCCGGACATTACGTTATCCTCCGCTTTCTCCCGGACCGGAAGGGCTATCCGTTTCCTCTCCAGGTCGGGGTCTCCTGGACGAGCATCGACTCCGTCCCCCTCGGGACCTATCTGGGAAACCGGGTGGTGATGTTCGACACGAGTTACGGCCGGGTACTCAAGGAGGGCGCGGTGATTGCGCCCATCGGCGGTCCCTCCCCCTGCCTCCTCACCCGCGTCAGCCGCCGCGCCCTGATCCGGCTCCGTCCGCTCAACCGGATCCTGGACACGCTGTATCAGGAGACCGCGGAGTGGCTGGTCCCGGACTGGGGCGTGGCCGTGACGATCTACAGTTCGGAAAGCGACTCCTCCTGGCCGATCACCCGGGCCGTGAGCGGAGGCTTCAGCCGGCTGTGGAAACTCATCCATGTCGGGGTGGAGGAACAAACGCCTCACGCCTCGCGCTTTACGCCTTACGGACTGGGCCCGGCCTTCCCCAACCCGATGCGGGATCAAACCGTGATTCCCTCCTATCCCGCATCCGACATCCGTTATCCGTTATCGCTTGCCATCTATGATGCCGCAGGCCGTTTGGTCCGCGTTCTTACCAGTCACGAGTCACCAGTCACCAATCACTCATTCGTCTGGGACGGCCGTGACGACGCCAGCCAGCCGGTCGGGAGCGGGATCTATTTCTACCGTCTGGAAACAGGTTCTTTTTCGGCCACAAAGAAAGTGGTTGTGGTCAGATAACCCCTTCTCATTTAAGAGTTTTTTAAAAAAGGGCGATTTCATTCGCCCTTTTTCCTTGTGTAGCAGTTGCTACACCCTATGCCAAAATGACACACTTCAGCCTTTTCCAAAAAATCTTCGGTTCAAAAAACGAGGAATTGGGCGGGGAAGACATGAACACGGCGTGAACACCTCGGAAACCCCTCCCGGGTTTCGGAGCTTTTGCGGCCCTCCCTCCTCTGAGCCTGTCCTGACTGAGGTCGGGATAACGTAGCGTTGTCAGCCCTATTTACGCTAACGAAGTGGACAAAGGCCACTTATCTGGGCACGTCCAAAAGGGGTCTATCCGCCTTGTCCCTGAAACGCCTGTCCGCTGTCTTTTGTTTTCCCGCTTGACAAAACTTCTCTCCGGCCTTATAATAACAAGGTTCCCTTGCCGGGAATTCTTATGAAAGGATTGAAGCCATGATGAAAGCCATGCTCAGCCTGCTCGTCCTCCTCGGCTTCTCCGTCCAGGTCCGTAGCGGTGGACTTTACGGAGGAGCTTCTCTGACGGCCGAGCGGCCCCCAGTGAAAGGCGCTGTGATGCGGATGTCCCGGAGCCGGTCGGCTCCTCCGCCCGGCGTGCTAAGCGGCGGGCCGGATGCCTTCGGATACCGCTGGCTTACCTCCCGTGATTCCGGAGGGCCGAGTTATTCTTGGGTCGAGATCAGCGGCATCGGCCGCCCGGCGACCTGGACAATGGGGGACGGCGATGACGGAAACACGGGACTCCTGCCGCTTTCCCTCAAGGGGACGGGGTTTTCATTTTACGGGGCGAGCTTCGACCGCATAGCGATTTGCTCCAATGGCTGGCTTTCGTTCACGGACAGCTCCCGGGTTGATTTTTCGCCCCCACCATTCCTTCCCGATGCCGGGGCGCCTCTGGCCCTCGCCGCACCCCTGTTTACAGATTTGGACGTCCGCACCCCTTCTCCCGGCGTCTTTTATTACAGCGACACCACCGGAAGCAACAACCGCTTCATCGTGGAATGGGATAGCGTCTTTCCCCTGGGCCAAAGCGCGCCCGTGAAGTTCGAGGCCATCCTCGATGCTGGCGATTCATCCATCCTTTTCCAGTACCACTCCTCTTCCGTGGGGTGGGCCCTGGGACAGGTCTCGGGCATCCAAAACCAGGCCGGAGCCATCGGCCTCACCCAGCGGGATTCTCTTGGGGACGCCTTGGCGGTCCGTTTCCACCGCACGTTCCTGGCCCATGATGTGGCGGCGTTCCGGATAGATAATCCCGGGGCGAACGTCCTACCAGCAAGCCCCCTCCTGCCTAGGGTCTTGGTTGCGAACCTGGGATCCAACATGGAATCCTTCAACGCGACCCTCCAAGTAGACTCAGCCGGTGTTCCAGTCTATCAGCAGACCCAAGCCGTTTCGACCCTCGCTCCCGGAGCCCAGAAAATGGTCCACTTCACTTCTTCCTGGATGCCCGGACCGAGGGGAGCCCCGTATCAGGCCACGGCCTACACGACCCTTTCAGGCGACCTGAATCCCGGGAACGATACCACGCGCAGCGCACAGACTACGACTGACACCTTCGGGGCGGTCCTGAATACGTTTGCCTTCCCACAGTTGGGGCCCTTTTCTCTGGCCGGGATCTGCTACTGCCCCCGCGACGGGTACTTCTACCTCACGTCAATGAACGACGATGCGGTCTATAAGTTCCACCCCGACACGTTAGAGCTGCGATTTGCCTTCCACACCATCAACCCGGCGAGCGAACTTCCCTGGGGGATCGCCTGCGTGGACACCTTCTTCTGGGTGGGCCAGGTGGGAAGCAACGGGCTAGGCACCATCAACTATAAATACACCTACCAAGGGGCCTTCGCCAACGATACCATGGACATGGTGACCCGGATGCGAGGGACCACGACCTGGGCCGCGGGCTTGGACTGGGACGGGACCTACCTCAGGCAGACCTCGGTGGAGACCCAGCCCACCAGCCGGATATTCTCCATTAACCTCCAGCAGCGGACCGTAGTGACCTGGGTCCAGGACCCGATCTGGGGAGCAACCTCCCAGCGGGCCTGCGCCTTTCTTGTGCCCGGAACTCCCATCGGAAGGCTTGTTACCGGAGGCTGGAACCAGAACACCCTTTACAAGATCGCGGACACCACGGGGGCCATCGTCCAGCTCTCCGGGCTCTCGAGCCTGGCGGACGCCAAGGCCTATCCATCCAGCCTGCCCCTCACCCTTTGGGGCGTGGCCACGCTGTCCGATGCGCCCAACACTCTGGTGCGCATCGCCCTGGCCGAGTCCTATGGGGTGGGCATCGAGGAGGAAAGGCCTTTTTCTCTCAATTCCCCTTCGCTCTCGCTCGGCCCGGCCAGTCCCAATCCGATGCGTGAGCGAACGGTGATCCCGGTCTTTTCAAACGCCTCTGGCCACGGGCCTAAAGCCTCGCTCGCTGTCTACGATGCCCTGGGTAGGCTCGTCCGAGGCCTTTCTCTTTGCTCTTCGCCCCTCAGCCCTCACGCCTTCGTCTGGGACGGCAGGGACAGGTGTGGAAGACCGGTTCCTTCCGGGGTTTACTTCTACCGTTCTGAAAAAGTCTCCCCGGCCACCCGAAAGCTGGTCGTAATCCGGTAGAGCGGAGGAAAGGCAAGGGGGGAGGATAACCTTGCATTGATTATTTCCTCCGGTGAGGATCATGAGACAAAATAGAATCAAGGGTTCAATTTCAGAGGGGCGCTCCGTGAACGGGGCGCCCCTCTGATTGGCGGTCTTGACAAACAGGAGGGTTTAGGTTATAGTATGGGGGACGAACGGGTATAGGGATTCACGGATAAACGAGGAAGGAATTACGTGATGGCAAAGTTCCTGAAGAAACGCTCGGCCAAGGCCGGGATGCCGCCGGGTGCTCTGGTGCACGTGGGGGAGGTGAAGGCCGAGGCCATGAAGATCACGGTCATGGACTACGACGGCGACCGCGTGGAGGAGAAGGAGGTCCGGGCCGTGGAGGAATGCTTCCCGTTCAAAGAGGCGCCCTCCGTGACCTGGATTAACGTGGAGGGCCTGCACCAGGTGGAGCCCTTGGAGAAGTTGGGGGGGGCCTTCGGGCTGCATCCCCTGGTGTTGGAGGACATCCTGACCACGGACCAGCGGCCGAAGGTGGAAGACCAGGGTGATTACCTGTACATCGTGCTCAAGATGCTGGACTACCAGGAGGAGGAGATCATCCACGAACAGGTGAGCCTGATCCTGGGGTCCAACTTCGTCATCTCGTTCCAGGAGGGTCGGGAGGGAGACGTGTTCAACCCCATCCGGGAGCGCATCCGGAGTGGGAAGGGCAAAATCCGCAAGTCCGGGGCCGACCACCTGGCCTACGCGCTTCTGGATTCAATCGTGGACAGCTACTTCGCCATCCTGGAAAAGTTGGGGGAGCAGGTGGAGGCTCTGGAGGAGGAGCTGATCGCGGACCCGGGGCCAGAGACCCTGGAGGAGATCCACCGCCTGAAGCGGGAGATGCTTTATTTACGGAAATCCCTCTGGCCCCTGCGGGAAGTCATCAGCACCCTGGAACGGGGGGAATCCGCGCTCATCCAGGAGTCCACGGGCATCTACATCAGGGACGTGTACGACCACACCATCCAGGTCATCGACTCCATCGAGACTTTCCGGGACATGCTCTCCGGAATGCTGGACATCTATCTCTCCAGCATCTCGAACCGAATGAACGCGGTGATGAAGGTCCTGACCCTCATCGCCACCATCTTCATGCCGCTAACCTTCCTGGCTGGGGTCTACGGGATGAACTTCAAGCACATGCCGGAGCTGGGGTGGCCGTGGGCGTATCCGGTGCTCTGGCTCGTCCTGGCCCTGATCGGGATCACGATGGTCGTGTATTTCAAGAGGAAGAAGTGGCTTTAATTCCTTTTTAGATTTGGGATTGAAGAAAATATGGTAAAGGCCAGATAGTCCTGATGCCGAGAAGAGTATATCTGGATCATGCATCAGCAACGCCTCTGGATCCTCGGGTGCGTGAGGCAATGCTTCCCTTTATCTCCGAGGAGTTCGGGAACCCGCAGAGCCTGAACGAGGCCGGGATGGTGGCCAAGAACGTGGTGGAGGAGGCCAGGACGAAGGTCGCGGACCTGATCCACACCAGCCCTGAGGAAATCATCTTCACGTCCTCGGGGAGTGAGGCGAACAATACGGCTCTCTGGGGCCTGGCCCGCGCGCAGACGGGGAAGGGGAAACACATCATTCTTTCAGCGGTGGAGCATTTCTCAGTCCTGCATCCGGCGCGAGCCATGGCCGAGGAGGGCTGGGAGGTCACGCAGGTCCCGGTGGACCGGTTCGGAAGAGTGGACCCCTCCAACGTGGAGCAGGCGATGCGGAAGGACACGGTGCTGGTCTCCATCCAGCACGCCAACAGCGAGGTAGGGACGGTCCAGCCAATTTCCGAGATCGGGAGAATCGCCAGGGAGAAAGGCGTCGTGTTCCACACGGATGCCGTGGCCACAGCAGGGACCCTCCCTGTTGACGTTAAAGTCCTGAACGCGGATGCGCTTTCCCTTGCGGCCGGGATGTTCTACGGGCCCAAGGGCGCAGCGGCGCTTTACATCAGGCGCGGAATCCGCATCCGACCTCTGATCACAGGCGGAATCCAGGAGGGCGGGCGGAGGGCGGGGACCGAGGATGTGCCGGCCATCGTGGGAATGGGCAGGGCTTGCGAATTGGCGAAAGCCGAGATGGGAGAGAGGAACACGAAGGTCCGGCCGCTGCGGGACAAACTGGAGAAGTTTCTCACCGAGACCATAGACCGCTTGAGGGTGAACGGGCATACCACGGAACGGCTTCCGGGATACCTCTCGGTCTGCGTGGAGTACGTGGAGGGGGAGACCATCCTCCTGACCCTCTCCACGCAGGGCATCCAAGCGGCCTCGGGCTCCGCCTGTGCCTCCCGGGCCCTGAAGGAGTCCCATGTCCTGGCCGCGATGGGCGTGCCCCCGGAGGTGGCCCAGGGGTCCCTCCTGTTCAGCTTGGGAAAGGACTCGTCCGAAGAGGACGTGCGTCGCGCAGCCTCTTCCCTGCCCCCAATCGTGGCCCGCCTCCGGGCGATGTCCCCCTTATACAAACCATAAAGAAAGGCGACCTCTGTTGGGCCGCCTTGTGTATTGGGAGAGAATCCTTACTAAATCTGGCGCAGGAACCCCCCGGCGCCGATGAGTTCGCCGGCCTTGTTCTTGATGGGGAAGGTGCGGACCTCGACCTTCATCTTGCGGGGTTTGGAGACCTCGAAGACCAGGGTCGGGGGGTCCGGACGCTTATGGGCGGCTTCGTGGACCATTCTGAGGAAGCTCTCCGGGTCTTCGAAGAACCGGGCCGCGAAATTGACCACCGGAATCTCCTGCTTGCCCATGAAGTCTTCGGGCCTCATCCCGGCCAGGGAGGCGAAGGCTCGGTTCACGAAGAGGATGCGGTCATCGGACCGGCGTTCGCCCCAGGCCTCGATATAAAGCCCCTCCTCCAGTTGGTCGGCGATGGATTGGAACAGGGGCAGGCTGACGAGTTGGCATAGCTCCAAGGCGCTGGCCGGAAGCCCGCGACTCAGGTTCTCCATCGTGGGCGGAAGTGCGGTGCGGCAGAGATCCTCCGCCTGGCGGGACAGGGCGTCCAAAAGCTGGGCCGGGGTCACGTACCCCAGCTCCACCAGGTACTCTCCCAACAGCACGCTGGGGCGGATCATCTGCTTCCGCCGGGCCTCGTTCACATGGGTGAGGTTGGTGAACCCTAAGTCCACCAAAATCTCCCCCAGCAGGCGGTGTCCTTGCGCTTCTACCATGATTCCCTCCGTTAAGAAGGCACGTCCCCGAATGTGCATATCTTACTCTTTTTGTAGGGGTTTTGTCAAGCCTTCCTTTCATTCCTTTTAATAAATGGCTTGACAGAAACCCCTGCTTTTGGTAAGATAATACGGTCATCTCCGTCCCTTTCATGAAGCCATCTGTCGAAAGGTAAACCACCTCATGCGCGGGTAACCTTTTCTGACCTTAAGGCTTTTTATTTTCTGCGGCTCAAAGCAACACAAAAGTCCGGGAGACGAGAAAGGAGGGCGCGATGAAACGAGGGTTTTGGATTCTGAGTGTGATTCTCTGGGCTGGGCTCGCTACTGCGGGAGGGCTGGATCCGGGCCTGGTCGTCAGGCTTTCCAGTCTGAACCCAGGAGAGGAGCTTCCGGTCGTCGTTCATCTCCGGGCCCAGGCCGACCTGGCCCTGTTCCATCCGGACAACAAGGCAGGGATGGTGGCCGAACTGCACCGGGTGGCCGACGAGACCCAGCCGTCTTTCCTTGCTAGGTTTGAAGGGAAGCTCAAGGACGTGGGCCGGTTCTGGATCTACAACGGGTTTGCCTGCACGGCCCGGAAGGACGCCATTCCGGAACTTGCCTCCCAGCCCGAGGTGGACTTCGTGTGCGAGAACCAAACGCTGTCCCTGGAGCCTGCGATTCACGGGGTCGAGGTTCTCGCGGATTCCACCACCTGGAACATCCGCCGGGTACGGGCGGACTCGGTGTGGAAGATCCGGGGTTACACCGGTCAAGGGGTGATTGTGGGCCTCATTGACACCGGGATGGATATCACCCATCCCACTTTCGGAAATCGTTGGCGCCAGCAGGATGGGTGGTACGATGCGGTAGCCGGAAGTCCCACACCTAATGACAGCAATGGCCATGGGATCTTCTGCATGGGAATTGCTTTAGGCGGCACGACCGGGGACTCCATCGGCGTAGCTCCCGGGGCGACCTTCATCGCAGCCAAGGGCATTTCGGCTGGTGGGGGGTTCCAGTATGTCTGGTTGGATTCCTGCTTGCAGTGGTATGCCCGCCTGGACAGCCTTGGCCGTGGCGCAACTGTGGTCACCAGCCCTGTGAGGGTCTCCCGAACGGAGAGCCATTTTTGGCAGGCCTGTCGTTCTCTCCAGTTTTTGGGCACGACGTTAGCATTCACTGTAGGAAGCTTAGGACCAAGTGGGAGCACCGTCGAGTCACCTGGAAACTACCCCTGCTTGTTGGGTGTGGGAGCCACGGATGCGAACGATTTCGTTGCTTCATTTTCTTCACGCGGACCAGCACCCAGCGGATATCCCTGGGACTCCAGCGCAGCATGGCTGGACCCCCTGTGGGGAACGCGAACGCCGACCAACCATATCAAGCCGGACCTCGTGGCCCCGGGGGTGAACGTCCGCTCCTCCCATCTGAGTCACGGGTACGCCACGATGAGCGGGACCTCTTGGGCCTCTCCCCATGTGGCTGGCGCCATTGCCCTGATGAAACAGAAGAATCCCAACCTCACGATTTCCCAGATGTGGAACATCCTCACCACGACCTGCGACACGCCGGCAACCGGCCGACCTTATCCCAACCAGAACTACGGCTGGGGGCGGCTGAACTGCCTACGGGCCGTGGATGCCACGCCGTCCGGCGTGGAAGCCGAGACATCCCCCTCACGGCGGGAAGTCCTTCATCTTTCGGTCTCCCCCAATCCCATGAGGGAGAGATGCGAGTTCAGTATGGGCTCGGCCCAGGGGACTCCGAATACGATTCGCCTCTATGATTCCACAGGAAGACTCATTCGCTGTCTATCGGGTAAAGGTTCGCTCCCCTGGGACGGTAGGGATGAGGGAGGACGTCCGGCTGCGAGCGGGGTTTACTTCGCGGTGATGGAAGGACAGGCGGGGTCAAGCGCCAGGGTTGTTTTGACGAGATAAACTTCCCATACTTAAGGAGAAGATGTGAATCGGTTCATTCGTGTCCTTCTGGCCGCAGGAAGCCTGCTCCTCCTCACGGGCCAGGCGCAGTCGGCCTTGCTGGTTAGAATCGAGACCTCCCCGACCGGGAGGGCGGAGTTCTCCCGCCTTGGCGTTCCGGTGTTTAAGGATTTGCAGTCCTCGGTCCTGGCCCCCATGGAGCAAATCGAGGTCCTCGCCCTCCAGGAGCAGGGCTTCCGCGTGGAAGTGCTGGATCAGGAGGCCTCTCCGGGTGAATACTTCCTCGTGTTCAAGGCGGGCACGGGGAGAGACGCGCATCCCGGCAGGCTCCTCTGGGAGAACGAGCGCCTGCGCCTGGTCCGGATGCCGGAGACCGAAGCCCTTCGGGCCAAGACCCAGGGCTATGAAATGGTCCAGCTTCCCGGGTATCCTCATCCCCTGGAGCTCGCCGAGCCTTCGGAGGAGACGCTCTCCCCGGCCCCGGACACCATCATTCAGCGCCTGGTGGGGATGATCTCGGAGGCCAACCTGCGGCAGACGATCCTGGACCTCCAGACCTTCCGCACCCGCTACTCCACCAACCCCCGCTGCGATTCCGCGGCCCAGTATCTTCACCAGCGCTTCAGCGCCATGGGCCTGGACTCCGTCGGTTACGACTACTATCGCTATCAGGGATACAATCTGAAGAACGTGGACGCGCTCTACCGGGGGAGGGTGCGTCCCGAGAGCCTCGTCATCGCCGGTGGCCACTTCGACTCCTACAGCGACCAGCCCCAGACCTCGGCCCCCGGGGCGGATGACGATGCGTCCGGCGTGGCCGCGGCCCTGGAGATCGCCCGGATCCTCCAGACCGCCCGCTTCCGCAAGACCCTCCGCTACCTCGCCTTCTCCGGCGAGGAACAGTGGATGAAGGGCTCGACCCATTGGGTGGACTCCGTGGCCGTGCCCCGGGGCCTGCGGATCGACGGGTTCTACAACCTGGACATGATCGGCTACACCGCCTCGGACACCAGCCTCCTCTACGTCACCCCGAACACCGCCTCCCGCTCCCTCGCGGTCCTGGCCGAGTCCGCCAACGCCCAGTACGGCATCGGCCTTCACGTGGCGAACTACTGGGACGAGGATGCCGCCGGAGACCATACCCCCTTCTGGGACCGGGGCTTCAAAGCCGTGTTCGTGATCGAGGATTCGGAGTGGGGAATCTGGAACGGCTCCAATCCCCACTACCATACCACCCACGACACCTTGGGGATCCTGCGGATGTCCCTGGTCACGCGTGCGACCAGGCTCGCTGCGGCCTGTCTGGCCACCCTGGCCGGGCCGATCGCCGGGAACGCCGTGGAGGAACAAACGGCGCCGAGCCTCTTGGCCGGGGGCCGCGGACTCCGCGTCGTCCCGAACCCGATGCGGGATGGCTGCACCATGAGCGCACCCTGGCTCGCCGACGAGGAGCGCTGGTCAATCTACGATGCGACCGGGAGGCTGGTGAAAACCGGGACCTTCGAGAAGGGAAGGGCCTTCTGGGACGGAAGGGACCGCTCCGGGAGGAACGCCGGCAACGGAGTCTATTTCGTGTGCACCAGGGGCCCGGCCGGTTCGGAGACCGCCCGGATGGTTCTCCTGAGATGATCCTCGTTTGACCGGGAGGGGGAAAAGCCGGAATAATATAAGACGGACTTTTCGGGCACAAACTTCTCAATCGTGAGGGAGACCGAGATGAAAGGCAAGAACGTTTTCAAGCTCTTGGTTCTGAGCCTCCTGGCTCTAACGCTCCTCGCCGGGACCGTCTGGGCCAAGGAAAAGCTGGTCCGGGTTTATGTCCCGGGCTGGCAGGGGCTCCAGGCCATTTCCGGCAAGGGGGGCTGGGAGATCGCCGGGGCGAAGCTGGGCGAATACTACGACCTCATCGTCAAGGAAGAAGCTTATCCCCGGGTCCGGGCCTCGGGCCTCAAGCAGGAGGTCATCCACGAGGACCTGAACGAGGCGATGCGCACGGTCGCAGGCCAGTACCACACCTGGCCCCAGATCGTCACAATCCTGCGCACCATGGCCAGCACCTATCCCGCGATCTGCCGTCTGGATTCCATGGGGCCGACCTACAACGGGAACTGGATCTACGGGGTGAAGATCACCCAGACCCCGTCCCAGGATTATCCCAACCGGCCCTACGTGCTGTTCATGGGCTGCCACCACGCCCGGGAGTGGGTCACCACCGAGATTTCGCTCCTGATCGCGGACTCGCTCACCCGGTGCTACGCCAGCAACGCCCAGTTTCAGGCGCTGGTCAACAACCGGGTCATCTACGTTTTCCCCGCCATCAACGTGGACGGCTACATCTATTCCCACGACCAGGGCCAGACCATGTGGCGCAAGGACATGGAGCCCTTCGGGGGGAGCACCGGCACTGACCCCAACCGCACCTACAATGGATGCTGCATCGACACCCTGCTAGCCGAATGGGGGGGCCTTACCCCGGGCAGTCGCACTAGCCACCTGCCCTCGGACGAGACCTTCTGCGGCCGGCGGGGAAACACGGTCCGCGAGATCGCGGCGATCACCTCTTTCTTCAAGCGCTACGAGTTCAACGCCGTGATCTCCTACCACTCCTACTCCGAGCTGGTCTTGTGGCCCTGGGGCTACTCCGGCACTTCCCGGGCCCCGGACGACACTATGTTTCGGAGGGTGGGCACCCGTATGGCCGGCATGATCGTCCGCGAGTCCGGCTCCGGCACCTATACCCCGGAGCAGTCCAACACCCTCTATCCCACCTCGGGCGGCTCGGACGACTGGATGTACGGCTGGGGCACCTTCCTTAAAGGGGAGAACCTTCTCTCCGTGACCATCGAAACAGCCACCTCGTTCCAGCCTCCCCAGGGGAACATCGACCAGATCTGCCGGGAGAACTTCAAGGCCGCCTATTACCTGGCCTGGGCCGCGGACACCCTGCGTCGGAACATGGTCCCGCTCACCGCCCCGCCCACGGTGGTCTCCCCGGACACCAGCCCGGGCGGCAGTTACCGGATGACCTGGAGGAAGACCAATCCCCGTGCCCCGACCGATGTCTGGGAGCTCAAGGAATGGCGGGCTCCGATGGTCGCCCACCGCGACAGCTTCGAGGCCGGCAGCCCATGGTGGGTGCTCTCCGCCGGGGTCTCGGTGTCCACGACACAGTCCCACAGCCCGACCCATTCCGTGTTCCTGGGCAACGCCAACAACATCTCCAACGCGATGACCACGGCTTATCCCTACATCGTCGGGGCCGGGGACTCCCTGACCTTCTGGATCTGGTACAACACCGAAGTGGACTACGACGTCTGCGTCCCTGAGCTCTCCCTGGACGGTCGGGAGTGGTTCCAGCTGGACGACCGCTACACCGGTAATTCCGGTGGCTGGGTCCGCAGGGCCTGCAGCCTTTCGCCCTACGTGGGGAAGTCGGTGTACTTCCGCATCCGCGAGATGACCGACGACAACACTGTGGTCACCGGAGTCTATGTGGACGACATCCGCCCCGTTCCCACCTGGGCGAACATTCAGGTGGTTTCGAGCGCGATCCCGGATACCTTCTACAACATCACCGGAAGGACTCAGGGGACCTATTACTATGCGGCCCGGGGGCACAACGCCCCCCGCGGCTGGGGGATCTTCGGTCAGCTCAAGCGTGTGGGCGTGGGCACGAGCGGCGTGGAGGGCGGGGAGATCACCTATCCCGGTCCCGTGGACGTGCGCTTCGGCCCGGTGTCCCCGAACCCCTTGGGTTCGCATTCCGCGGTGCGGTTCTGGACCTCGGGGGCGACTGAAGCCAATCTGACCCTTTATGACGTTCAGGGTCGGCTCCAGCGCACGGTGTTCTCCGGCCGGGTTCCGGCCGGGGAGCATGCCGT
>Ga0315283_10000805_pt1 | contig 23846 bp, 49 predicted proteins | sample YL17G09_0_MG_FD_204541 | JGI IMG/M metagenome (GOLD analysis project Ga0315283, IMG submission 204541) | Sediment microbial communities from Yellowstone Lake, YNP, Wyoming, USA - YL17G09_0 | ecosystem: Environmental > Aquatic > Freshwater > Lake > Sediment | place: USA: Wyoming | collected...
TAAGGCAAAGGTGGATGGGGAAACAGCCGACGTGAATGCCTTTGATCCGTGGGTGTGTATAGACGGACGCTGGCTCAAGTACCAGCAAACCAGCGGAGGTGAACGTGCAAGAGCCGACGTGGCAATTCACCTAGCGTGGGTGTGCTTTATTTCAACCAGATCAAACATGAAAATAGAAACACTATTTTTAGACGAGGTTGGAGCAGCACTAGACAAGAGTGGCATAGATAAGCTGATTGAGATTTTACAGACAATAATGGAGCAGTATGGATTTAGAAAGATCTTCTACATAACACAGAGTCCAGACGCCAAGAAGCTGTTGGATAGGAGAATACAGATAACAAAGACAACAGATGGCAGCAAGGTTGAGGTGATGTGATGAATGTATTGGGAATAGATCCTGGACTAGATGGTGGGCTTGTAATCTGCTCGGATGGAAAGATTACAGAGTATTGGGTGATGCCAGTAATTGAAGTGACACAGAAAAAAACACGGAAAATAAAGGCAAACGAACCGAACCCAGACGGAAAGAAAACAAAGACATACGACGCAAAGGTTAGACGGGTTGACCTTTCGATGCTCAGCCGTTTGATAGATCAATTTGCTGGTGACGTTTACAGCGTGGGAAAAATATATTTGGAGCACGTTAGTTCTCGTCCAGACGAGGGTGTTGCCTCTGCTTTTAATTTCGGTGTTTCGTATGGCGTTCTTCTAGGAATGATAGCACACGCTGGGATTCCGTACGAACTGGTGACACCTAGTACATGGACGAAGGTTCAGTGCGCTGGGATATCTGGTGATATAAAGCCAAAGGATAGATCCAGATTGGCGGTAAATAGGCTGTTCCCTAGGTTGTCGCTGGTATTACCTAGATGTAGAAAAGAGCATGATGGATTAGTTGATGCAGCGTTGATAGCACACTACGGATATTGTAAGGAAACAAACCATGCAGAAAATTAAGCTACTATTCTATCTTGTTGTTGTTGATTTTATAAGCGACTGGTACTCTATTCACAAAGTAGCAGCAAAATCACAGCAAGATATCCAGATCACATTTAGGTCTATAAATAAGCTGAGGGGATTAGTTCGGACTAAGATTGAAGAAGAGGAATACGAAAATGAAGCTATATGAGATTGGTGATGGGAAGCTGTTATTTGTTTTAGATAACAAAGAACTGAAGACAATTAAAAGGTCGCCATTGCCATTGGAACTAGCAGTTGTGCGAGACGAGCGTAGGGTTTCATTTTCCTTTATGAGTAAAGAAATGTACGAGAAGAAAGTGGCTGGAGTGAAGCAGAAACTAAAGAGTGATGGTAAATCATAGGCGGGAATAAAAATGGCTAGAAAAATAGTAAGAGGGTTGGAAGCTAAATCTACTGCGGAGGAAACGAAACAGAGTGGACAGAATACTCTGACGTATCTTGCTCCAGAATACAAACAGATGGGGTTGTACGAGCTGTCGTACAATCAGGCGAACGTGCGAAAATTAACGCAAAAAGGATTCGCTAGGCTAAAGAAAAAGATACTGGAAAACGTGTATGAGCCGCTGAAGGTTTGGAAGAACGGGAACGTGGTGTTGTCGGGAAACCAAAGGCTGTCCGTCATGCGTTCTTTAGTTGAGGATGAAGGCTACAAGATAGACCATGTGAACGTTGCTGTTTACGACATAGACGAAAGAACTGCAAAGTTTATAGAGCTGTCGGAGAATGAGCACGAGGGACAATACGACCTAGAGAAGCTGGTTGAGGAGTTTGAAAACATAGATGGGTTTGACCTAGCCGATGTTCTTGATCCGAGAATTCTAAAGAAAATAGAAACGAAAATAAAGACAACAAGAGACGACAGCCTAGACATAGACATGAGCGACGAGGCTGAGTTGAATATAACGGAAAGTACGACTACGGATATCATTATGACCAATGTTCCAAAGATTGATTCTGTTCTGTTTTACGACACTGTAGACAGTGTGTGTAAGAAGGTTGGAATTAAAAACCAATGGGCTGCCGTTAGACTGATGCTCAACGTGGTCAAGGATATGGACGTAGAAGAATTAATGGAATATTGCTGAGGTAAATTATGAAAGAAGTAGTGGTAAAGTGTACGGGAAGCATGGTTAGGGACATCAAAGACCTTGAGAATTTTCAGGGTAATTTGAAGGTGCTTACAGACGAGAACTACAAGAAGCTGAAAAAAGAAATCTTGGAGCTAGGGTTCTGCGAAGCAATCACAGTTTGGAACAACAAAATTTTGAACGGACACCAAAGGGTGACTGTGCTGCGTAAGATGCGAGAAGAGGGATATGTTATTCCTCCAATTCCCGTCAACACTGTGGACGCAAAAGACAAGGCTGAAGCCAAGCGTATTATTCTTTCATTGACCTCGCAGTTTGGTAAAATCACTTCCGAGGGATTGTATGAGTTCATGAAGGAAGCCGAGATTGATCTAGACGAAGTTATGTCTAGTTTTTCTTTTTCAGATGTGGATTTAAATGACGTGAAAAACCTGTTTGGCAATGACTCGATGGAAATTGAACTTGGCGACGTAGAAGACGAGGATTTGCCCGACGTAGATATTGAAGGTGAAGTGCTGAATAAGACTGACTATATTATTTTGACGTTTGATGACGGTGAGAATGTAAACGACATTCTGCAACAGTTGGGTGTGAAGAATAATATCAAGAGAATAAGCTACAAAAACTTCATGGGTAAAATGAAATGACCAGCTACAAAATAGCGATACCTAGCTACAAGAGAAGCACGATAATAACAGAGCGTACACTTCCCTATCTGCAAGAGTGCAACGTCAATGAAAGTAGCGTGTATATTTTTGTTTCTAACGAGGCAGAAGGAGCTGACTACAGGGAAGCTCTAGCTGGTACCGACTACAACATTGTTGTCCCAGAAACGCCAATTCAAAATGTCACAGAAAAATTCAACTACCTCCACAGCTATTTTAAAGATGGCGAAAGGGTGTTTGTACTAGAGGACGACATTAAAGAACTGGTGAAAATAACACGCACCGACAACAAACCAAAGCACCTAGGGAACCTAGATTTTGTTGAGCGTGGATTTGAGTTCTGTGAGAAGGCAAAGACTAAGATTTTCGGTATTATTCCACACGACAATGGCTTCTATATGAAGATGGACGTGTCGGTAAACCTGAAGCTCATTGTTGCACACGCCTATGGATTCATAGCAGACTCAGATCCAGCTCTTCTTGTTACCCAGATTGGAAAATCAGACTACGAGCGTTCTATCCTGTACTTCCTAAAGTTCGGTGCTGTCGTTAGGTTCAATTACATTGGAGTTAGAACGAACAGCTACAAAACAGAAGGTGGGATGGATAAGGACAATAGGGTTAGACACGAAAAAGAGTCATGCGACTACCTAGTTCGCCGCTATCCGCATTTCATAAAACACAACACGAAAAAAGAAAGCATGTATGCCGAGCTTTCTTTTGTCAGCAATGTCAAACGCGACATGAATCTGTGGGCGAGTGTGCAGCAGATTACAGACGAGAAATTGGGGTATTGATGGGTGACGTGAAACTGGTTGGACATTCGGGGTGCAAGCTAGAGCGTAGGGGGAATTTGGTCGTTAAGACTTCCTCTAGCGAAGACTACAATATTAGGATTGCAAACTCGTATGAGAAGATAATTAGACAGACGAAAACCCTGTTTAGAGTTCCACGCTCTGGTCTCAAAATGAACGACGATGGGCTGATGCAGCTTGAGATGGAATACATTGGAGGAGAGCTGGCAATAGATAGGCTGATTAGTCGGCCAGATGCTGCTCTAAACTTTGCTCGCAATCTTGTTCAGTTTATCGAGGGGAATAAGAGTTCCAAAAATACAATAGTGACAAACGAAGTGCTGGCGATGAAGCTGTTTGCCATTGGCGATATGGATGGAGTTGAGAAGCTGAAGCGGCTTGGTAAATTTTCTATCAGACTGCCTAGTGGGTATTGTCACGGAGACCTGACGTTTTCTAATATGATCTTTGCAGATGGCGGTGGAGTTTACCTGATAGACCATCTTGATTCGTACATTGAAAGTCCAGTTATGGACTATATCAAATTGTTTCAGGATGTGGATTATTTTTGGAGTACACGTTACTCCAACTTGTCCACCTATAGCATCGAGTTCTATCGGGCAATGGGTGTGATGCGGAACGTGATTTTGAGTGCGATAGATAAAGAAGAATGGTTTGCGTATTCTAGATTGCTGCAATACATAAATCTTGCAAGAATAATTCCGTATGCGAAAGATCCAAAGGTTGTTGATGATCTACGTTACTTTATGAGGGGTCTACTGTGAATATAATTGTTCCAGCGTGTGGGCTTTCCACTAGGTTTCCCAAAAGAAAATTGAAGTGGCTTCTGACAGACCCATCTGGGAAACTGATGATACAGAAAGCATTGACTGGACTGAGTGGAAATTACGAAAAGATTTACCTAGTGGTAAACAAAATGATTTGTGCGGATTTCAGTAAACAAGAACTGAAAAACATTATGTCGCACTACAGGAATGTTGAGATTGTTGTGCTGCAACACCAGACGTCGTCGCAAGTGGAAACAGTAGCCGAGGCGATAAAGGTTTGTGGTTTAGAGGGTCCAATCTATATCAAGGATACGGACAATTATTTTGAAACTGAAGTCTGTCCTGGGAACTACGTTTCCACCTATTCGCTAGATGGCGGTGGAGTAGCCTACGAGGGTAAGAGCTACGTTAAGTGCGAGGGTGAGGACATAACTGAGATAGTGGAAAAGAAGGTTATAAGCTCAACCTTCTGTTGCGGTGGGTATTCATTTTCATCGGCTTTGCAATTCCTATTTTACTCTACAAACGAGCTTTACATTTCTGACGTTATCAAAGAGATGATGAAGCGTGGAATTGAGTTCAAATTTAAGATGGTGGATGGCTACATTGATTGGGGAGACCTAGAGGCTTGGGAAAAATACAGGTCGAAATACAGAACACTATTCATCGACATAGACGGGGTGATGGTGCTTAACGCTGGCGAGTATGGGACTCCGAAATGGGGAGAAACAGCCGGAATACTGGAGAACGTGAGGTACATCAATTCTCTTATGGATTTGGGTACGACTCAGATTGTGTTGGTGACAGCTAGGCCAGAAACCCATAGGAGGCTGACAGAAGAACAGTTGGAGAGAGAAGGGGTGAAATACCATGCTCTAGTCATGGGCTTGCTCCACGCAAAAAGAATTCTAATAAACGACTACTCTCTAACAAATCCATACATGTCGTGTGCTGCGGTAAACGTCAAACGAAACACTGGTGTCGAAGACCAGTTGACGGGAGTGTTATGACCTATTTCAGTCCACGTTGGTCAGGTGAAATCTTAGATTGCAGTATGCCTTTGACCTTCGATACTTATGACGTGTGTTCGTACAATTGCCTTTACTGTTTCTCCTTCTTCCAGAAGTCGCACACCATGAGCGGCTCATACCAGAAGAAAGGTGCGGAGGCTGTGAACGTGGAGACAATCAAAAGGTTGTTTGCACTAGACGATACATTGCCAGTCGACTACAGGCAGTTCTTTCCGTACATCAAGGACAGGATCACGATGCAATGGGGAGGGTTGGCCGACCAGTTTGATATGAATGAAAAAGAGCAGGGAAAGACCTTAGAGTTACTGAAATTTTTCAAGGAAATAAACTATCCACTATGCTTCAGTACCAAGGCGACGTGGTGGACGAAGGATGAAAGATACATAGAGCTGTTTCGTGACCAAGATAATTGGAACACGAAAATAAGCATTATTTGTCTGGACGAGAAGCGAGCAAAGCGAATGGAGTTGGGTGTTCCGTCACCTAGGGAACGTCTAGACGCAATGGCAAAATTGTCGAAACTGAACAAGGGTGGAACCACTCTGCGTCTGCGTCCGTTCATCATTGGTTTGTCAAATAAGGACAATGACCACATAGAGCTGATAAAACTGGCAGCAGAGGCCGGAGCAGGAGCTGTGAGTACAGAGTTCTTCTGCCTAGAGCGTAGAGCCGACGAGAGGCTATTGGGTAGATACAAACAGATGTCGGATCTTCTTGGGTTCGATATCCTAAAATTCTACACCGAGCACTCTAGGGGTTCTGGCTATAGCCGACTGAACTACGAGATCAAGAAAAAGTATATCTACGAGATGCGAGATCAAGCCGAAGCAAGCGGACTAAGATTCTATGTCAGTGACGCACACCACAAAGAGAAGTGTCATAATGGCTCTTGTTGTGGTTTGCCTCCAACGTGGAAGTATGCTCGTGGTCAATTTACCGAAGCTCTTGTTCTAGCTAAGAAAAACGGGAAAGTGACGTGGGCTGAGATGGAGCCACACTTAGAAATGTTCAAGGACATACGTTGGGTTCGTGCTCTTGGCTTCAATACGACGGGAGCTGTAAAACGAGCAGAAAGGCAGAACCAGTCTTTGTATGACTACATTCGGGAGATATGGAATTCACCTAACTCCGCAAAGAGTCCATACAAATATTTCGGTGGTGTGATGCACCCAATTGGATTGGATGACAACAAGAATGTGATTTATGAGTACAGGCCAAAGGATTGAACATGAAAGAGGAACCAGCGTTAGTTAGGGAAGCGTTCAACTATTACTATGCTCTAGGTCCTGAGCGTTCGTACTCTAGAGTTGCTCTCAAATTTCATAAAGCTGTTTCAACAGTTGAGAAATGGGGGAAAGCATATAATTGGCAAGCTAGGGTTGAAGAGCGTGAGGTAGAAAAACGCAAGAAAGTTGTTGAGCAAGCTATAGTCGAGAAAGAGTTGGACTACGCTGCTAGGAATCTAAAGATAATACGCAGAGGGATCCTAGAGTGTGCGAAAGCAATACAAAGTGGAGAGCTGAAGCCGTCGTATAAGGTGCTGATTGATCTGATAGAAGCAGAAAGAAGACAGTTATCAGGCAATACCGGTGAAATTAACGTGACACATCGCATAGAGCTATCTAAAATGAGTAATGAGGAAATCAAGAAAGTAATAGATGACAAATTGGGAAAACTGGTAGGATTTAGACAGTTGGAAGCCTTTGCACAGTTGAAAGACCCAATTGTAGATGCAGAGTACGTTGAGCACATCGAGGAGAGAGGAAATGAATAATATGGACTGGAACTGGGGAAAGAAATCAGAGCAAAAAGTTGAACCTACAGTAGAAGTGAAAAAACATCGAGTACGATGCCGTGGGTATGTGGACAAGTGGTTTGAAGAAAAAGGATATGGATTTGTAGCGATAGACGGTGAGACTATATTTTTGCATGTTACAAAATTAATTGATTATGTTCCTGGAGAATCAAAGGTTAGACAGGGTTCTTACATTGAATTATCTATTGTGAACGCTGTAAAGGGAAGGCAAGCAATGGACGTTGCTGTATTGGAGTACTGATGTTAACGGATAGGCAGTTGGACTCTGTAAAATTGACGGAGAAACAGATATACGTTTTGATGAAATTATTTAAGAGGTTGCACCAAAAGAGGCCATTCCTAGCCGAAGAAACAAGAAGACTTGGCACTGATGTTAGAGCTCTTCGGAAGTTAGAAAAACTAGGATTTGCAAGGGACGTTAAGAGTTTTGGGGGTTGGAAAATAACAGCTAATGGATTACAATTAGCACACACCTATGACGTCAGCCTTGCAGATTTATGAATCAGCTAGAATGCGTTATAGTTATATGATGAGATTTAAGGATTAGAAAAGATGAGATTTATCAAAGATGGACATGATGTTTTGGTGGCGACCATTGGTGTAATATCAGTGGTTGTGGTTTTTATTTTTTCTGTTCTCCAATGCGATAGAACAGACGAGCCTAGAAAAGCACAACCAGCACAACCAGCACAACCAGCACAACCAGCACAACCAGCACAACCAGCACAACCACTCCTAGCACCAACGCCAACGCTAGATAAGCCACAACCAAAGGCAACACCAACACCAACGCTAGGCACAACGCCAACGCTATATAAGGCACAACCAAAGGCACAACCAAAGGCACAACATAGGGTGATTGTGAAGAAGAAACCAAAGGCAGTTGGTGAGAGAAAACCAGACGTGGTTTCTTGTCGAGCAGAATATTATGACTACTACAAATATTGCCCTAAACTGAAGAAGGATATCTGGATACCGGACTTCAAAAAACAATGCAGGTGAGCTATGGATTTAGTCGGACTCATGAAAATGGACGAGATGTTGGTTGAAAGTGCAAAAAGAAAATATACGGTAGCCTCTGATGCCTATGCTTCTTTAGTGAAATTGCGAAAGGAAATGAATATGTCTGGTAAAGAAGAAACATGTGTGGATTTACCTAGTGGGATTGGCAGTGACGAATACGAAAAGCTATTGGTAGAGGGGTATCAAGCTCTTGGATTGATTATGATTGATATGCTTTCTGTGTTGAATACATATAAAGACAGAGGGAGCCAAGATGCACAGATACAGGTGCTAGTCGCTCTGGCTCTTTATAGAAGAAAAATTGGAGCAATTATATGACTAGATTGGTCTATACCAAAGGAAAACCAGACGCAAAAACTAGGGGTTGCAGAGATTGTTTCTATTGCAAGAAAATGGAAAGTTGGTGGTGTACCAGCACCGAGGCGTCGGCTGAATTCAACACTATTGTTCCCGGAAGAAACGACTGTCCCCACTGGGTTCCAATTGACTCTGTAAAAGAGTTGAAGTTACTAGACAGGATCTTCGGTGATATAATACGGGTTGACTTGACCAAAGTTGGGGGGAGGTAGATGCTATGAAATTAGATTTCTAGATTGAGATTATATTTAGTGGCGTTTAGATTAATGAACGGATTAGCAATCCATGAGTATAGATAAAGTGATTGAACTAATTGAAAAACAGATGGTATTAACGCTTATGAAAAATCAAAATAGTACCACGATGAGTGAAATTTACGAAAACTCTGTAAATGCTGCAAAGGCTTGCAAGCAGATACGAGAGATTTTCAGTGGCAAAGAACAGCAACCTACACGAGAGGGAAACGAAATGAATAATTTTGATCCACTACGACCAAGTCCAGCATCTTCTCCAAGACAAGAACACCCTAGAGTTCCCGTTGGCGGTCCAGTATTCGCACAACCACAAGAGGACATGCAGGATAGGCAGACGAGACCATATTCTCTTCCCGACAACATGTCGCCGTTTGGCTTGGCAGACCAGAGGCAGGAGTGGCCTCAGCAATCAGCACAGCCACCACAACCAGCACAGCCACCACAACACAACCTATCGATGGATCAGCTTCCTAGAGACGCTCAACCACGTCCACAATTCACTCCTCCAGTTGTTGGTCAACCACAACCAGTAAAGGGATTAGACGAGGCCAGAGCAGAGTTGGCGTCGGTGATAGAAGAGATCCACGAAATGAGCAAGAGTGTAATGCTCCTTCAGAGAACAGTTGTAGACAGAGTTGGAGAATTACAAGGCAGAGTGAACACCATTTACACTAGAGTGTACACGACACTGAATAAGCTAGGTTAGTCAACCCCACTTTAGAGGAAACTGAGGTTTGCGGACAGTGGTTGGAAAGACCCTAACTGACTAGAACTACAGAATGAAGGACCTTTTGCGGACAGTGGTTGGAAAGACCCTAACTGTCTTCAGTTTGTTCTTCACTCTACTTTAGGCAAAAAGAAACCCCACATCATCGCTGATATGGGGTTCTTTTTTATCACTCTCTACGAGATTTTACTTCGCAGAGGTAACTGGACTGTAAGGAGGTGTAAGAGCTACACCCTTCATTAACTGAGCCAATGTAGAAACGATGGTTCCCATCATTGTCTGCGAGTTAGTGATTGCAGATGTCAACTGAGTGATAGACTGAGCTGTTTGGAACGCTTGGCTCTGTGCGTCAAATCCTGTGCGGTCTCTGACGTTGGAGCTAGCTTCTTCCGTATCAAGCTCTGCAATTCTCTTGTCTAATACTTCCGAGCAACGTGCATGGTTGTGGTTACTATTGGTCGCTTGTGAGATGAAACCAATGTTCGCCATTCTGCTTTGAACAACAATGTCATTCAAGAGAGTACCCATGATAACAGTTGGGATTTCTGCTCCTGTTTTGTAGTTGTTTGTTGCTACTGCTTCTTTAATTCCTGCATCTATTTCGGCCATTTTTAAACTCCCTTAAATTTACGAATGTTTTTAGAAGAGAATCCCCATGTGAACCTCTACATGGGGAGACGGGCTGTTAGCCAACTCCTGGACGATAAGGAGGTGTGAGTTCAACACCTTTCATCAATACTGCCAATGTAGAAACGATAGTTCCCATCATTGTCTGCGAATTGGTGATTGCTGCCGTGAGCTGACTGATTGACTGAGCTGTTTGGTATGCTTGACTTTGAGCGTCGAAGCCAGTTCTGTCTTTCACGTTTGCACTAGCTTCTTCAGTGTCAAGCTCTGCAATACGTTTGTCTAACACTTCCGAGCAACGTGCGTGGTTGTGGTTGCTGTTAGTCATTGCAGAGATGAAGCCAATGTTGGCCATACGATGCTGGACGACTACGTCGTTAAGCAAAGTCCCTTCAATGACGGTAGCGATCTCACCGCCTACTTTGTAATTGTTCGTTGCAACTGCTTCTTTGATTGCGGGATCTACTTCTGCCATTGATTACTCCTTTTGAATAATGGTAAAGACAAAAAAATATGATATGTATATATTAAAACACCCTTCGAATTAAAAGACAAGAGGATTAGAAATGTTCAAACTTTACGAAAGAAAAAGAATAGTTGTAGAGGCGGCTCAGTGGTTTCCGTACATGGCTGTAGCGGGAGTTGAGTCAATCAAAAGGAAAATGATAGATCCAGAATCAGCACAAGAAAAGATAATAGTTGACGGTGCTTGGATCTATGATGGAGCCGACAAAGTCCAGATTAGTCCCGGAGATTACGTTGCAAAGACCAAGAATGGGCTGAGAAGAATACCATATGAGTCATTTGCCTATGATTTTGAAGAGATATCGTCAGAACAGCTAGACGAGATCAAAAAGAATATGGTAAAGAAAGAGTCGGTCTAATAGAAAAAGGGATGCGATGGCATCCCTAGTTTTCCTATTTTCTTTAGATAGATATGGACCTACCTACATCCACCATGCTTGGTTGGCGTAGGCGGTGGACATTGGGTTGGCACTTGTGGGGGAGTAGGGACTGGAGTGGGAGTGGGAACAGAATTCGTATGATTGCTGGTATTGGTGTTTGTATTGGTGTTTGTATTGGTGTTTGTATTGGTGTTTGTATTGGTATTGATTATCGTCAAACACGAACCATTTCCGGCGACTGATGGTGAGGATTGGCAAGCCCGACTTTCGCAATTCTGCTCCCTCTGTAATATCTGAGTGGTAACTAGGTCTGTTACCACTAGTCTTCCGTCAGAGATCTGGAACGTAGCATTCATCTTTATGTTGTGGAGTGCTTCGCAGCTAGAACGAATGTAGTCCAGAGTTAGTATTTCATTGTCATAGGTGTAGAGGCCAGTTGATACCTGAGCCTTTCCATCTTGGCAAATCACCTTCTCTTGAAACACTCTGTCTTTTTGGAATGTGATGTACTTCTCACACCCAACGCTATAGCTTTTCCATTTGCCCACTAGACCCAATTCTTCTTGTCCATTTTTGCTTCTTGGCTCTCTTACTCCACATGCAGATGCAGAAATTAGGATTGCCAGTGCTATCGCATTTTTCACTTTCACAATTACTCCTTACTCGCTTTTAATTGAAATAAATCATTCTTCATTCTCATTATCTGTTCTAGTTCTTCTTTGCGTTTCCTCCTATCTAAAAAATAACATGCTACGATAATTCCTAGCAGCACTAATTGTGCGACTAATACTGGTTGCATAAATGTGAAATCAATTGTTAGACAGTTCAATTTTTCCCCCTCTTAAATTCATAACTTTTCCTCATGTCAAAATTCGGTAACTGTATTTTTCCCCCTACTGCTTTTAAAATTTTAAGAAACACACTCAAAGGCATATCTCGCTTTCCCGTAGCGTATCTCGATAGCTGAACCTGATTTGATTCTATCAAGTCTGCTAGAACAGACTGAGAACCAAACTTTCTTGTAGCAAATTGTAAAAACTTCGTTTGGAACTTCATTTTATTCATCCTATACTCAAAATGTAGCAACGCTAAAAACTATATACCAATTGGTTATATTTGGCAAGTTATTTTGTTAATAATTTTAAAATAATGCTTTAAAACTAGGCTAATTACGGAGGGCGATGATATGAGAAATATCTATGAATACACGTTTTTGCTGGATGGCGTATCCAATACGCTGTTATCGCATGAGGATACGTGGAGTGAGGCGGTGAAACCCTATTCTCTATTCGGGGATGCTGAATGTACCAACGTCGATGTGTACCAGCGTGTAGAGAATGAGACTATGAGTGATTTCCCTAAATTACAGTGTCCGTTCGTCCGCAAGGAATACAACGTCAACGTTGAACAGTGGAAGAAAGTTGGACACGCTATGCAGCTTCGGGCTCCCGTCGCTTATCTAGTCACAAACGAAATTCAGGCAGGGTTTGAGTGGGTGTTCGACGACCCACACACAATTGCAGTTGAGAAGTTAGACGGAACAAATGTGAAAGTTAAGATACGGAAAAAGAGAATTGTAGCAATACAGAACAGGCTGAACAAGGTTGACATCAGTTCAATCCACGCTGGAAATGCTCGCATCGTCGAGGGTGTGCTTAGAGCCATTGAGAAGGGATATGTGGATGGTGATGGAGAGTACGCTGGGGAGCTGATTGGACCGAAGCTACAGGGCAATCCCCTAGGTCTGGCAGAGCATATATGGATTCCGTTTTCCAAGGCAGAAAAGAACCTACAGATACGCTCGTTCAATAAATACCCAAAGACGTTTGAGAACATTTCAAATTGGTTTGAGCTGTATCTAAAATCAATCCACATGATGAAGAAGCTAGGGTTCGAGGATGCTCCGTTTGCCGAGGGTGTTGTATTCTACAATCCTAAAAGAAGAGAGCAAGGTCTGTCGTGGATGGCAAAGCTTCGACGCGACATGTATCCGTGGTATTACTGGAATAAACTCGAAATCTACGACTTGCCAGACTACTGGAAAACAGAGGACGAGACCCAACTAGAAACTGACTGCGAGCTGAAGCAAGTGACATGCGAGACGTGTGGTCGTGTTCACGTTTCGCAGAGCAGGAGGGAACTCGTAACAAAAATAGCACGTTTCAACGAATATTATTTCGGGTTGAGTGAAGAGTCTAAATCTGGGTTTGGAGGTCCAGACGAAATAGAGAACTATGAAAAATGTTTTGGCTGTGGTGGCTCGTACAAGCAATTCCGTATGACAAAAGAAGGTGATTGTCCCGCTGGTTCTACTCTAACATCTATCATCTATTTCAAAGATTAATGGGTGTTTTTTTTAAATAAAAACTTGACAAAATAATACCATGTGGTAATATGTACTTTAAATATTATATATTACCTTTGGGCAATTGTAGCCTTTACATGTAGGTATTTATTGTGAGTGTAGCATACGAATTAGATACTTGGTACGACGCTCTTGTCAAGGACAATACCGCTATCGGTGGTGCGTTCACTATCGGGGAATACTGTTATTTTCGGTATCTTGGAAAGGATGAGTTCGAAGGCAGCATCTTTGAAATATTTGATTTGAAAAACACAAGCAAGACGATAACACCCCTAGTAGCGAAAGCGATGCTCTCTGCAAAGAGAACAACTGGGGGTGAACTGTATCGGTCGCACGACCAAGGGTTTATCAACTGGAGGTATTCGTGCATGGACAAGGGATTAACGCATCTGTATGAACCAAACTTTACATCTTTTGAGATTGAGACACATTCAATTGTTGGAGACAATCCGAAGAGCTATATTGTGAAGGGTGGACGCAGAACTAGAATTTTAAAAATTGAGATTGGCTCTAGATTTTTTCCTTCAAAGGACAGAGCAAAGACAGCAATGATTAGTGAGGTACAGAAGGAGATAGAAAGCTCAAAATGTAGACTGGAAAGGCTCGAAAAAATTAAGGCAGAATACTTGAAAGGCGGGGTTGTTTGATGTTCGATGGTACTCTTAGAGCTGAGTTATTTAGAAACAAGTGGTTGTCTATTGGTGACGTACACCTGATGGATGCAGATAGAATTGTTAGAGTGATGAAATTCAACTACATCTCAGAACGTCCGAAGTTGGCTGTTGTTGGCGGTGAGCCGAAGGAAATTGACCAATTTTGTGTGATGTTCATTATGGCATTGGGTGCGAATGAGGTTATAGCGTTTGTCCACGAGGCAGACAGAGACGAAGTATATTTTGAAATTAAGCGTGAATTGATTGGAGCAATGAACTGTGAAAGAGATTAAGAAGCAATACTTGGCAAAGAAGGAACTATTCCCACAACTAGAGCCAGTTGTGGACGTGATGTTGAATATGTCTGAATGCGTTTCTGAGATTGCTGAGAAACATGGTGTGGATGAGATTGAGTTAATGGAGTGGGCAATAGACCAGCTCCCAATGGATTTTACAACAAACTATCCAATAACAGATGGCGAGGAGAATACAGATGACGATGATGACAGCGATGAATGATTTAGATGCAAAGCTGAAGCGAGATCTAGAAGAGCTACAGAATGCGGTCACGAGGACTGCTGATGCTCCACAGAAAAATACGGAACTGATGCCGTTGTTCGTGAAGCAATTTACAGCAAATTCGAATGCGATAATTGACTTTATTTCTAGGAGCTGTGGGAGTGAGTTGGCGTTAGAAGAACTACTGACACGACACAATGAAGTGCTAGGCTGTTTGTTAACGCAATATAAAAATGATGTTTTGAATAGGAGGTAAGCGTTGGAAGGTTGGATTCTTCTTCATGAAGAGAATGGTGAGCCGATAATGGTAGATTTAAATACAGTTAGGTTAATTAAGAGGTGGAAGGATAGAACGCTATTGGTACACAGAGATCCTTCTGTGTATAATATCTATGTTTCCGAGACTGTAGACACTGTGTACTCAATGGTAAAGGCGAAACACTTTTGGACACGAGGATAACAGAAGAATTGAAGCAAGAGCTTTGCACAGACCTAGTCAGAATTCTAAGGAACTGGCTGTTCTATGCCGAGCAGGAAGAACGCCTAGCCGTTGCTAGGATGATAATTTGTTCTACAGAGATTCCTGCTCATTTAAAAGATGGGATTGTTGACCGCCTAGGTGGTCTTATTGATGAGATTAGAATAGAAAAGGAAGAAAAAAGATGGCTAAGAATGGAACATTCAAAGTAGAAGAGTTTGAGGTAAGATTGACCTCCGCTAGGACTGACTTCAGGTTGGTCTTCGAGAAAGACCTAGACATGCGAAGTATGTTCAAAAAGATCAAATCTTTAGAGCAGTACATTCGACTGTGCTGGATGGATAAATATATCCCAGAAATGGAAATGAGCATTGACGTGCGGAAAAGCACACGGAATGTAGAGTGCGAGCCGGATGAGCATTTCGATGAGTTATCGGCAATGGACATAGTTACACCAATACCAGAAGATGATGAGGAAGTTGCTCCACCGAAGCCAAAAAGAGGTGGGTTGAAAAGATTGGTTAAGGAGAGGTCGTAATGAGTTCCTTTCCTCCAGAATTTGATGCTATAGCAGAAGCATTCCGGTGGAGATCAATGGATGGTAGAGTACTCTATCTTCGTGAAATGAAGACGTCTCATATCTTCAATTCCATGAAGATGGTGTTCAACCATATCGCAGAAGCATACGGAGGCAGACCAGTTTGGTATGTCAATCCGTATGCTGGACTCCAAGATGAAGTTAGAAGAAAACCAAAGGAGCTGGCTAGGGTTGTTGCTCTGTTCTGTTATGAGATAGAAGAGAGAGAAGATTTGCCAGAAAAATACGAGGCTCCATACAATGAAATCATGTCTCAAATATTTAATTTGCGTGAGCTGAAGATGGATGCCATAGGGAGCCAACAAAAGGTTCTAGGTTCAAACACCCATGCAGGGTGGGAGCTAGACAGATATGAGATCCTGTGGGACTCTCGAAACTTTCACGGGGAGAATGGGATTGACCTGTTCGACGAGTGGTATGACTGTTAATTCTATTGGAGGCTATATGTTTGCAGAAAAAGAATTAGAAGAATTTAAAGAAACAACAGAATATTATGTTCATAACGAATACCCAACTGTATTCTATACAGACGGAATAAAATTTTTAATAGAAAATGAACTGGAATGGTTCATCACGACAATAGTTGTTGGATTGGAAGTAAACCCAGATATCAGAGAACACTGTACAGACTTTCTAGCCATAGAGTTGACAACCAACGAGGACGGAAGCGGTATTGTGGAATACAGGTTAGGAACAGACAAGCCAGTGATTGGCTTCGAGACAGTTTGGAGAACAGAATGCCCGATAAAAAGTTTGCAAGTGTGTGCGACACTTGCAAGCGGAAATTGGGTGCTTCATCTTCCAGCGGAGCAACAGGGTATTGATAAACTGAGCGACTGATACTCACACTAGAGCAAGACAAGGAGGGTCGGGATGGCTGATTCTATAAGTGATCGAGGGATTGACGCTATTAAGTCTTTTGAGGGTCTGAAAACGGAAGCATATCAGTGTAGTGCTGGAGTTTGGACTATAGGGTATGGCCATACTAAGAATGTGAAGTGTAGGGATAAGGTGTCGGTAAAGGACGCTAGAGCTTTATTGAACGAGGATATTGGTGAGTGCGAGAGGTCGGTAAGAAATAGAGTAAACGTGGAGCTGACTCAAGGAATGTTCGATGCACTCTGCTCGTTTGTTTTTAATTTTGGAGATAAGAAGTTTTCTGAATCCACACTTCTTAAATATCTAAACGAGGGGGAATATGAAGCTGCCGTTATGGAATTCGATAGGTGGGTATTCTCCAAAGGTGTGAGGGAAGCTGGTCTAGTGAGACGTAGAGAATGTGAGAAGAAAATGTTCTTGGGGTGAGTATGAAGTTTGTATTGTGGTCGTCGATCCCAGGAATTGGTTTTGGAGTCCTATTCTACTCAGTCGCATACTGGATTGCCGTTTGGTTTGTTGAGTTAGTGGTTAAGATAATTCGTAGGGGTAAGAAATGAATATACTATATGCGGAAGACTCACACGACATAGCAGAGCTTATTATGGCTGTATTAGGGAACAAGTTCCCCTCTTTGCATGTGACATGGGTAGATGACGGAACACTCGCACTAGAGGTGTTTAGATACGGTGGGAAAGAGTACCACGGAATACTCACAGACAACAACATGGTGAAGATGGATGGTACTGACTTAGCTGAAATACTGAGGACTAAAGATAAAACAGAAATTCCAATATTGATGCATACCGCAAAGAGTAATTGTGTAGACGAAGATAAGCGAAGATACCTAGATGCTATTATTGATAAACACGACATGGAGTCGCTGTTTGCTGCTATAAAAACCCATTTTAAAGTATGAGGCGCACGAAGTGATTAGGACCAAAAAGTTAGGTGTTAGTGAGCATGTGATGGTAGCGGATTTTGACTACATTTCTAAGTTTACAGACAAGAAAGATGGTAGAGCATTTTTGGAGTTGGAGAAATACCTAATTGACGTCGGGTTCGAGGATTGCGTTGAAGTTTCTCTTTCCAATAGCGTCTTCAAAGCTGGTCCATTTACAGTTCCAGTTGGAAGAACTGGAAAGATAGTTGTGTGTGATCCAGCACACGTTATCGTAGAAAGATATAAGGAATTGGCTGGCGACAGGACTGGCCATATCCATATGACCTCGGTTCCGCTTAAAGCTTTCTACGAGGTTGAAATAGAAGTGAAGCGAAGTAATAGAAGTGGACAACAGTCGGCGAGTAATTTTCATCTTTGCACCAATTGTGGGAAAGTTAATTCTAACTCTGGATGTTAATTTATAATGATTTTAGAGGTAAAAATGAGTGATGAGAAGTTAGTTGACGAGGCGAAATGTAGTGTGGAATGTGACGACTGCAATCCAGAAACTTGTGAGTGTAATACTGGAGTAGGTTTGGAGGAATGCAGAACTGAATTGTTGGCGTTGCCTAGCTTGAATTTGCTATACGCAAAGCTCGCTATGCGGATGAGAAGATTGGATAAGATCAACGCACTGATATTAGAAACAGACAGAACCAAACTAGTGCAATGGGAGCTGGCTCAACAGGTTAGACGGAACGAAGAAGATTTGGTTGTAGAAGCTAGGGCAGAGATAAATGAAGTGCACAGAAGAGTTGACGAGATATCTTTGCGTCTAGGGCAAGAGATGACTAAAGAGTTGTTACCCGTTGTGGGTGAAGTATTGTACGAATTAGGATTGGAGAAAACAGAATGAAAAAGATTATTGGATTGATGATTACCCTTTCTAGTGTGGCGATGGGATATGAAGTACCAGAAGCACTGAAGGGTGGAGTGATTGTAGTGAAAACAAAAGATGGAAAGACAACAGAGTTTTCTGCTGACAAGTGGAAGGTTGTGCCTAGGACTGGATGTGACACCAAAAAGAGTTCTAAAGTGTATTCTGCGTGTCCAATATGTCAAACGTGTCCTACTGTAATTCAACAGTCGACATCCTATCCATACACCAAGCAAGAACCTATTGCTGCCAAGGCTCCAGAGCCAGACAAAAATAGGCTTTCTGTTCTAGCTGGAGTGCCAACAAACATATTCAATAGAGACGTAGAGTATGAGGTATCTGGCGACTATCAGGCAGCGGTAACTCCAATCTCTCTTGTGTACTCTAGAGATGTTTTTGATAGTTTCCACCTGTCTGCCGGACATGTCTGGTCGTATCCAAACTTTATTGTTCTTGGTGGAGGTTTCAATTGGTAGACAATGGGTTTCAGCGTGGGGATGACAACCCACTCGACGAAGAAGATGCAGGGTTGCTCCTGCATCTTCTTATTGTCGGCAATATAGATTGGGGGTGTTTGATTGATAGCCATATTGTTCAAATCATCCAACGTCGGATAGACGTCTGTAAGCTCCCTGTAGTCATAGATCCAAAGGCAATGGCGTATATCTTGATATTGTCTGACGGAATCCCAGGATATGCGATAGTAATTTTGATAGACCTGCTGGAATTAATAGACTACAGAAAAAAGACATTGCCCGAAGGTGAGGCTATTAAAATAGCACTGGAAGACTTAGTTAGTATCTACCCTATGGGGTTCTATAACGACAAGTCTTTAGAACGAATAATAGAAGAGCACAAGAGTGGAAAGCACACTTGGAGCTGGATTTACTAGGAGGAAGAAATGGGAATTGGGCCGACAATAGAATTAGATTTGGATGTGGAAATTGAGCGTGTGGACTGTGTATTCAAGCCATGGAAAATTGTGGACAATGGGTCAAAAGTATCTAGCGAGGAGCTGGGTTCTGTAGAGTATCTGTTGGGTTTACTTTCCTCGGAAACGATACCTCTTCCTCTTTCTACGGATGAAACTATCATCGGCGAAAAATTTAAACTAAAGATGAAAATGGAGATTTATGAGTTTAAATTTGAGGGGATAGAGGAACTAGAAGTAAATTGGACTGACAGTGAAGTTGTTTGCATTAACATAGTTTAATAGAATAAACTATTAGGAATCAAAGCATATGGATTAGACAATAATAGATACTATTGGAGGGAAGAATGAGACGACTGAATTGTATTTTTGCCGCTGCATTTCTTTTTTGTTCATGCGGTGTAACAACCAAGCCAACGCAAACAACCACACAACAACGTCCAGTTATGGAACAACCACCAACACAACCACCAGAGCCAACCATAGACAACGTGTATGGGACGCTAGTTTCTAGCTCCGAGTCGTGGCGTACAGAGGGTGGAACTGTTTACTACAAGGGTGAACCAGTTAAGCTGAATGGCCTGAGTTGGTTTGGATTTGAGACGGGTGATTTGGTTGTCCACGGATTGTGGACCGGACGAACAATGGAAAGCTATTTAGACCAGATAGCGGAAATGGGATTCACGTCTCTTCGCATACCAATTTCTCCAGAAGTTTTTTGGCAACAGAGGCCTCTTGCCGACCTACACAAACTCGCTATTTTGGCAGAAGAGCGTGAGTTGAGCATTCTACTAGATTTACACAACTGCTCGTTTCGGGAAAACCTGAAGGGGAAGCCGAATGGGTGTGCAAACTACAGTCTGGAAAAATGGTATGCCACACTAGATGACATGGCGAGATTCTCGATAGAACACAGGAACGTGCTTGGAATAGATATCTTCAATGAGCCACACGCTCTGAGTTGGAAAGCGTGGAGAGATCTTGCGACAGAAGCCGGAAAAAGAATTCTGACGGTGAATCCAAGAGTGCTGATATTTGTCGAAGGTGTGTCGCAGACAGACACGGATACAGGTGGATGGGGAACGTTCTGGGGTGAGAACATGGTTGAGGCTGGAAAGAACCCTCCAGCCATACCAAAGTCACGCCTAGTGCTGTCGCCACACGCCTATGGTCCAACTGTATTTAATCAGCAATACTTCAGCGATCCAACCTTTCCAAACAACATGCCTAAGATTTGGGATACGCACTTTGGGTATCTTGTAGGTATGGGATATACAGTGATAGTTGGTGAGTTTGGAGGCCGATATACAGGCAAAGATAAACAGTGGGCTGACAAGTTTGTAGACTACATGCTGAGTAGAGGAATGGGTGATTTCTACTATTGGGCTTTGAACCCCAATTCCGGTGATACAGGTGGAGTGCTACAAGACAACTGGCAAAGCGTGAACCAAGATAAATTGGATCTTTTAAAGGAAATGTTTTGAGATGAGATTGGACGATGAAATTATGGGACGAGATTTGAGAGTGTTGAACAAGATGGCTGCTGAGTATGACGTCAGCCAGATATGTTCTTCCGTAGACCTACTGCCATTGGTATATAAGGCATATCTTTTTGGTTTAGATGGAAGAGTGCCAACCGACCAAGAAAGAGATAATGAACCCTCGGTAGACAAAGAGGGGGACACCAATGCTTGATACAGTATTTGCGAGCTTAACGACAACAGAGTTATGCTTTGTTGTCGTTATCTTGGTTGTCCTTATCTACCTCATGGGTATCAAATGAAAAAGATAGACACACCGCCTAGAGATGGCTGTAAAGGATACAAAGATCCACATACAGGGGAATTCGAGTGTGAGTACGAGCCTCCGTTTTCGTGTGAAGACTGCATGTACTGTGGATATAATAGAACAGAAAATTCAAGAGGCTCCGTGTATCGCGGAAAAAACCCACAAGCAAAAAGATGGATGTGATGTGAGAAGGAAGAGTGGGAAAATGTTTATTAGAAACCTAGATGTGATTGCTGCCGTGAAGGAAAATGGAGAATGGGATTGAAGTCCAGATCACAGATACAACGTGAGTGCAGTCTAATTGTGTTTACATGCTCGATATCCTCTTTAATCATTGGGAACTGCATAGGACGAGAGCGAGCTGTGTATAGCGTCTGTGAGAATATAAATTTCAATGATATTAGAGTAACTGAGTCGAGTGCTTTTAATTATTTTCGTAATTTGTGTAGAGAATCTATTTTAATGGAGTTAGATAAATTTGAAGTTGAAGGTAGAAATAAAAAAAGAGGTGAAGTCTATTCTGATGAAGAAAGGCATCGAGGGGGATGATATCTCCCTCATACTTAATTCCCTAGTGAATTATTGCTATAGCAGAGTAAAAAGAAGAGAAGAAATTCCGAAATTTCAGCAACAGATGACTAGTGCACGAAGAGTAAATTGTGATAGGATAGATGAAATATTTTGTGCGGAAATGGTGGAGCGGTAGACACTTCCCGTAGGGACGCCAGTGAATATACGCGACAATAGCTGGTCGGCTAGGTTCAAGTCCTAGCTTTCCGCATCCACTATCCGATGTGATTGAGTAGAGGAGTCGGTGATGATGATATTCGGTGATGGATGTAATTGGAAATACGTTAAGACGCTAGGTGACTTAGTTGTGCGAATGGGTGTGGTAATCATCATTCTTATTCCACTCAGCATTTGGAAATGCTACGACATAATTGTGTGGTTAATCAACCAATGTAGGTAATTATGATACCAACACGCAAGCTAGACGAGGATTTGTTTCAGATTGTCGACCTAGTAGAGCGAGGCACAACCATATTTGAACTCGTAGCAGCGTACTTCATTTCTGTCCTACACAAGAACAATGGGAACAGAACGCACACGTCCATTGAACTGAAAATTCCAATACGCACTGTGAGGAATAGAATTTGGGAATTGATTGCCCTAGGCTACGAGATACCAGAACCACCAACGGGTAGACCAGAGCAAAACGAGGCAATGAAATATAGAGAAGGTTTTATTAGAAAAAGAAAAACGAAAAAAACGGAGTTTTGAAAGTGAAAAGAGTATTGACGTTTCTATTTAATTTCATGGTAATTGTAGGGCTATTCTTCCTCATAGGCCTTGTCTTTCCATTCATATTTTTATTCATGTTCGTATTCGTGGATTGGTTGGAAAATAAAGACATATTCACTGGAAAAGAGTTGTTCAAACCTTGGGAGTTTCGAGGAGTCTAGATGAAGAACAAACTGAAGACAGTTAGGGTCTTTTTCTCAACTGTCGGCAAACCTCAGTTTCCTCTAAAGTGGAGTGAAGAACAAACTGAAGACACTTAAGGTCTTTCCTCTAACTGTCCGCGAAAGGTCCTTCATTCTGTAGTTCTAGTCAGTTAAGGTCTTTCCTCTAACTGTCCGCAAACCTCAGTTTCCTCTAAAGTAGAGTGAAGAACAAACTGAAGACACTTAAGGTCTTTCCTCTAACTGTCCGCGAAAGGTCCTTCAATCTGTAGTTCTAGTCAGTTAAGGTCTTTCACTCAACTGTCCGCAAACCTCAGTTTCCTCTAAAGTGGAGTGAAGAACAAACTAAAGACAGTTAGGGTCTTTTTCTCAACTATCGGCAAACCTCAGTTTCCTCTAAAGTGGAGTGAAGAACAAACTGAAGACAGTTAGGGTCTTTCCTCTAACTGTCCGCAAAAGGGATAGAGTAATGAGCAAAGATTTTGAAGAAGTATTGAAGAAGATGTCAAGCATATCGGATCTCACCATTGAGATAAAAAATCCAAACTACAATCCAGACAAGATAACAAGCGATGGATTTGAAAATGATCTGCTAGACTCACTGTGGAAAAACGCCAAGGAGAACAACGCAGACTTCACTAGATTCACGCTGACTAGGGTTGGCACCGCAGAAAACTGGAATGTAGAGGTCATAATGTACTCACCCGACAGATACAAAGGCTACAGGAAGCACGTCAAAAAATTAGCAGATTACCTACTCAAATTCTAAACGCAAAAAGAGGGACGGTGAATGACCATCCCCCTCTAACCTTACGGAGTGAACATGACAGTTACTCTCTCCCTTCGAATTTCACTTCACAGTTGTGGTGCAGGAACTGTGCGAGTGTCAAGCTCTTCTTTGATAAGAACGGTGAGCTCTTCAGCCTCAATTCTAGTATCCTCAAGTTTGCTTAGTTCAACCAGCAAATCTTCAGATTTCACTTTTGAGAGTACCTTGCGAAGCAGATCTTTTGTCAAATAAGATAACATGTTAATTCCTCCAGAAATATGTTTGATCTTAAGACTTTACCTTTGTGAGCATTCTTGTCAAGCATATCTTCAATCAAATGAGATATGCCTGATTGTGAAAAAGCGACAACACACCGACGACATAGCGAAGACATTTTTAGAAGACAGTTAGGGTCTTTTTCTCAACTGTCCGCAAACCTCAGTTTCTCCGAAAGTAGAGTGAAGAACAAACTGAAGACACTTAAGGTCTTTCCTCTAACTGTCCGCGAAAGGTCCTTCAATCTGTAG
>Ga0315283_10000809_pt1 | contig 23784 bp, 21 predicted proteins | sample YL17G09_0_MG_FD_204541 | JGI IMG/M metagenome (GOLD analysis project Ga0315283, IMG submission 204541) | Sediment microbial communities from Yellowstone Lake, YNP, Wyoming, USA - YL17G09_0 | ecosystem: Environmental > Aquatic > Freshwater > Lake > Sediment | place: USA: Wyoming | collected...
GCACCCCGGCCCTGACCACCCGGGGCATGAAGGAACCCGAGATGGTCGCCATCGCCGGCTTGTTGGACAAGATGCTCTCTCATTCCGGAGATGAGAAGGTCGCGACCGAGGTGAAGAGCGACGTCGTGTCGCTCTGCAGGCATTTCCCTCTCTACGCCAACCGTCTTTAAGGGGAGGAGGCTATCATGGCAAAGAAGTTGGGACTGATGACCTTCAACGAAGTGGTCTCCAAGGCCAAGGCCGAGCGGTGGACAGGGACCCTGACCATCGAGAGCGCGGAGGTGTGCGAGCACGTTACCTTCGCCTACGGGGAGGTGGTGAGCTTCTCCTCGGACGAGAGGAAGAAGCTCATCGGGGACATTCTGACCGAGGCCGGGAAGATCGACCGCGAGCAGCTCAAGCAGGCCCTGAGCAAGCAGCGGGAGTCCGGCGGGACCACCCGCCTGGGGGACATCTTGGTGGATTTGGGGCTGATCGCCCGCCAGGCCCTGGAGGAGACCATCGCCCTGCACCAGATGAACGTGCTCTCGAACTGCCTGACCGAGGTCAAAGGGGAGCTCTCCTTCCAGGAGGGGGCAGGCCTGCCCCCGAGATAGGCCTTTTTGAAGCGAAGCAAGAAAGCAGACGGTCGACCCTCCTGGGACGAGTATTTCATGGGCATCACCGACCTCGTATCCCGGCGTTCCACCTGTCTTCGCCGGTCGGTGGGGGCCCTCCTGGTCAAGGACAAGAGGATCCTGGCCACGGGATACAACGGCCCGCCGGCCGGGCTGCCGCACTGCGACGAATTGGGGGGGTGCCTACGGGATCGCCTGGGCGTTCCATCCGGAGAAAGGCATGAGGTCTCGCGGGCCATCCATGCCGAGCAGAACGCCATCATCCAGGCGGCGACCTCGGGCGTGAACATCCAGGGGGCGACGCTTTACTCCACGCATCACCCCTGCGTCCTGTGCACGAAGATGGTCATCAACGCAGGGATCAAGAGGATCGTGGTGCGGAAAGGGTACCCCGACGAGCTCTCCCGACAGATACTCAAGGAGGCGAAGCTCAAGGTGGAGCTGTTCAAGCCGGAGGCCAAGTAATGCGCTGTCCGGTTTGCGGATTCCAGAAGGACCGGGTGATCGATTCCCGGCTGTCCCGGGACGGGGACGCCATCCGCCGCCGGCGGGAATGCCTCTCCTGCAAGCGGCGCTTCACGACCTACGAGTACGTGGAGCCACCCCTGGTGGTGGTCAAGAAGGACGGAAGGCGGGAGCCCTTTGACCGGGAGAAGCTGCTGCGGGGCATGCGGAAGGCCTGCGAGAAGCGGCCGATTGGAATCAACACCCTGGAGAAGATCGTGGAGAGCGTGGAAGGGGAGCTGACCGCTACGGGCAAAAGCGAGGTCACGAGCCAGGAGGTGGGGGAGCTGGTCATGGAAGCCTTAAAGGACCTGGACGGCGTGGCCTACGTCCGTTTCGCCTCGGTCTACCGCTCCTTCAAGGACAGCAAGGAGTTCATGGAGGAACTGCGCAGGCTGTTAGAGAAACACAAGTAAGATGAGAGATCCGCGAATTATGGAAAGCCCTCTGGAACATCGTCTTCCGGAGGGCATCGGTCTGTCGGGATGAAAAGGATCCTGCGGGGGCGGCCGTTCCGGGGGGGGATTCCACTTTCCAAAGAGCCTGCCTGGCAGGCTCCTATCGAAACCGTTCCGGTTCCCAACTGGGTCGTGGTCCCCCTCCTTGCCCACGATGGAAGAACGCTGAAGTCCGCGATCCAAAAGGGGGACAAGGTCAAAGCCGGAGACCTGTTGGCCGAGGACCAGGTGCCCTTGTTGGCGCCAATCTCCGGAAGAGTAGCAGCGATAGAGCCTCTGCCGCACCTCTCGGGGTTCCGGGTGCCTTCGGTCAGGATCGAACGCCTGGACGAGAAGGAGGCCTTTGAGCCGACCCGTGATTTTCGCAGGCTCGGACAGGGGGAACTTCTTAAGGCCGTTTGGAGAAAGGGCTTGAACTTGCCAGCCATCCCGGAGAGGGCTGTAGAAGTTCTAGTGGTCAACGGCTTCCATGACGACCCTTATTCGGCAGGAGCACAGAGGCTGGTCTTAGAGTTCTCGGATACGATTCGTGCGGGTCTGGAAATCCTCCAACGCCTCTATGCATGTCAGAGAGTCTTGATCGCTGTGGAACCGAGACCTGCCCGGGCCTTTGCAGCCTGGAAGCAAGTGGTGAAGGCTATGGAGAACATTACGCTAGTCAGCGTCTCCGGGCTCTATCCCCAGACGGAGGAAGATATTTTGCTCTTCACGATCCTGCCTCGAAGGGTGTTGAAGGATCTGGTCGACGATGCGGGATGCGCCCTTATCGTAGAGGCCGAAAGCGTCTTTTTTCTTGCTGAGGCGATGATTTGGAGGCATCCTGTTCTCGAGGGGATTATCACGGTGTCCGGAAGCGGAATCTCCTCTCCCCGCAACTTGAGGGTGCGGATCGGAACCCCGCTCTCAGCGATCCTTTTCTTTTGCGGTGTCGAGCCCGAGAGTCTTGGAAAAGTCGTGGCCGGAGATGCGATGCGGGGCTGGGCGCAGTTCGATGACCGGGCCGGGATCGGAAGGGAAACGCACAGCATTCTCCTCATCAAACGCGAAGACGCTGAGATCCTGAGGGAGGAGCCCTGTCTCCGCTGCGGCTGGTGCCTGGAAGCCTGCCCGCACGATTTAAATCCCGCCCGCCTCTTCGAGGCTTGCCGGTTGGAGGATTGGGTAGCCGCCCGGGGCTATGGGCTGGAGGAATGCAGCGAATGCGGAGCCTGCGCCTGGACCTGCCCCTCGCACCTCAAGCTGGTCCACGGGTTCCGGTTCGCGAAAAAGGAATTGGAAAAGTATGGCGAAGGCCGAGACCGAGTCCCTGCCTCTTGAAACTGCGCTCCCTATGAGGCTAAAGGGAGTGATCGTCTCAAGCTCCCCTCATGAGCTTTCCGGAGCATCGCTGTCGTCCTATCATCTCACCTGGGGATTGGCCCTCCTCCCGGCCGTTGCCGGCGCCCTCTTTCTCTGGCGCCAGGAGAGCTTCGTCCTCCTTGTCGCAGGGATCCTCACGGCCATCCTGGCCGAGGGCCTGTGCTGCCGAATACGCGGCCTTCCTCTGAGGATTACGAACGGCCATGCCGCTCTCATGGGCTGTCTTATCGCTCTTGCGCTTCCTTCCGGCGCTCCTCCCTGGCTGGCGTGTGCGGGAGCCGCTTTCGGAATCATCATCGGACAGGAGGCGTTCGGAGGAAATGGCTTCTACTTTCTCCATCCGGCCCTGGCCGGGAGGCTCTTTGTGTATCTCTCCTGGCCCAACTATTTTCACCGCACCCCGATAGAAGGCGGCTTTCCCTTAACCCTTCCCGACACCTGGCACGGCATCGGGCTGGCCTCGGTAAACGATTTCCTTTTCCGTCCGGGGCGTCTGAACGGAGAAGCCTCGGCGGCACTCCTGGTTCTGGGAGCCGTCTTCCTTCTTGGTCAGGGCATGAAATGGAGGATCGTCGTGGGCGCTCTCCTCCTTGTCGGACTCGGAACGCGTCTGGGAGATGGGTCCCACGTCTGGTTTCACGGAGATATCCGGCAAGTCCTGTGCATGCCTTCGCTGTACTTCCTGATCGTCTTTCTAGCCACGGATCCGCTAACGACTCCCCTGGCGCACGGAGGTCAGTGGGTCTTCGGGCTCTCCCTGGGAGCCCTGGTCGCCCTCCTGCGAGGAATGGGAGGGGACCCCGAAGGGCTTTTTGTTTTGCCTTTGGCGGTCAGTCTGGCTACTCCGCTCCTGGACCGGCTCGGAGACCGTAGGCGATGAAGCTGACCTCGGGCGAGATATTGACAAAAGGATTCTTTTCCGAGAACCCCTTGATTCGGGGCATCGCCGGGCTCTGTCCGCTGCTGGCTCTCTCGGCCACCCTCAGAGAAGCGGCGCTCATTTCCGCAGCCCTGGTGGTCGTGCTCCTGGCAACAAACCTCACGGTTTCCCTTTTTCGGGCGTTCCTCGGAACCCATTATCGGCTGACTGTGTTCATCGTCGTCGCCGCGGTCTACACGGCTCTGGCTCAAGCGGTCGCCCATGCTCTGTGGGGTGGTTTGGCGATGCGCCTGGGGATCTTCCTTCCCCTTTTAGCCGTGAACGAGATCGTTCTGGGAAGGGCTGGAGCCTTCGCCAGGCACCAGACGGTTGGTCATTCGGCGGTGGACGCACTGGGGATGGGCCTCGGATTCAGCGGGCTCATGATTGCGATAAGCTTCCTGCGCGAGCTTTTGGGCCTGGGAACGGTCTGGGGGTTCCCGATCTTGGGCGAGAAATGGCATACCCATGCGGCCACGGGGTTCGCTCTTCCTTTTGGCGCGTTCCTTGCTGTCGGGTTAGGCTTGGGATTCTTGGGGAGGGTCAGGCGCCATGCGTGAAATAGGATTCGCGCTCCTCTCGGCCGGACTGGCTTGGAACGTTCTCACCGACCGGCTCGTCGTCCCCGGCGCAGCCTTGGGGTTCACTCAGGAGCACCGAACCGCCCGCCCCCACTTCGCCGCATACTTCCTCGCGCTCCTGCCAAGCCTCTGGATCTGCTGGGTGATCGCTCCTTTTCTTGGTTTCCTCGACGGGTTTAAGTGGATCCTCTTCCTGGGGGCGGCGAGCCTGGTGATCTGGGGGGAACGAGCGGTATCTCTGAAGTGGTTTCCGGAGCAAGGCGTTACGTCCCACTTCAGTCTGCTTCCGGCGAACGGCGCTTTCTTCGGCACGATCCTCCTGGTCCTTTCCGAGCCCGAGGGCTTTCTTTCAATTACTGCGAAGGGCCTGGGGGCAACCCTGGGCTATGGCCTTATCCTCTATCTTCTGGCGACTTTCCGCGGAAGGCTTAAGGGGGCACCGATCCCGAAATCATTGAGCGGCCTTCCCTCGGTCCTAATCCTCCTCGGCCTATTCTCGATGGTCCTGATGGGGCTCACCCGGGCGTTTCGCCTCTATCCCTGAAAAAGGTAACATGAATTCAGAAATCGAAACCATCGATAGCGAACCTTCGAACACAACTCCCTCACAAAGAACCGAAAGGATTCTCGACCTTCTTCCGGGGAGCAACTGCGGCCTGTGCGGCGAGGAGAGGGGATGTGTTGGATTCGCCTTCTCCCTTGCCGATCAGAAGATTAAGCCCAAAGCCTGCCCGTTCATGGGTGAAGTGTTCCAGAGGGAACTGGATCGGGTCTTCCTGGATGACTTCGTGCCCGAGGAGGAACAGGCGATCGCGGTCTTAGCCTGCCAGGGCGGGAAGGAGGAGTGCCACGACCGCTACCGCTACGACGGGCTTCCGGACTGCCGGGCCGCGATGCTCCTGGGCGGGGGTCAGAGGACATGCCTGTTCGGATGTCTGGAGATGGCGACCTGCGTGGCGGTCTGCCCGGAGGACGCGATCTGCATGGATGAACGGCGACTTCCCCGGATCGAGGAGTCCGCCTGCACCGGATGCGGGCTCTGCGTGACCATCTGTCCGAACGATGTCCTCGTGATGATCCCCCGCCCCCAGAAGGTCTACATCGCCTGCCGGGCCGAAGAGGCGGGTGAAATGGTCACTCAGAAGTGCTCCCGGGGGTGCGATACCTGCGGGGGGTGCGCCCCGGTCTGCCCGGATAAGGCCATCTCGTTTGAGACGAACCTGCCAGTAATCGACTTCAAGGCTTGCCGCTCTTGCGGAATCTGTGCCCACCTCTGTCCTTTCCAATCCTTCGTGGATCGCGTGCCGGTGCGGCCCACAGCGTTCATCGGGACGACCTGCACGGGTTGCGGGGACTGCCTTGTGGTCTGCCCTACACACTGCATCGTGGGCGAGCCCGACAAGCAGCACAAGATCACCCGGGAGGCCTGCATCGGATGCGGCCTGTGCTTCGAGGTCTGCAAGCCCAGGGCAGTGACCATCTTCGGGGCGCTGGGCCATCTGGAGCCCCGGTTATAGAGCGATGCCCGAAGAACGAGAGATGCCCTTCCTCGAGCACCTCGAGGAGCTGAGAGGGCGCCTGATCGTCTGTCTCGCGGCGCTGGGGGCGACCTCCATCGTAGGCTTCTTCCTTTCCCCCCGGGTCCTGGATTGGCTGGTCATCCCCCTCAAGGCGTTCCGGCCGGACACCAAGCTCTACTTCTTCGGTGTCGCTGGAGGGTTTCTGGTGCGCTTCAAGGTGGGGCTGGCCCTGGGCGCCCTGTTGGCCCTACCCATCTTGTTCTACGAATTCTGGGCCTTCGTTTCACCGGCCCTGAACCGGCGGGAAAAGGGCAACATCCTGCCGGCGGCCTTTGCCTCCACAATCCTCTTCGCCCTGGGGATCCTGTTCTGCTATTACGGTATCCTGCCCCTGGGGATCAAGATGCTCCTCCTGTTCGGGACCGGACAGGTGGAGCCCTTGCTGGAGGCCAACAGCTATCTCGGCTTCGTGTTCGGGTTCATGCTGGCCTGCGGCCTGATCTTCGAGGTTCCGGTGGTCATCGTCTTCCTGGTGCGCCTGGGGATCGTGACCCCGCAGTTCCTTAGAAAGCAGCGTCGCTTCGCCATCGTCATCGCCTTCATCATCGCGGCCCTGACCCCTACACAGGATATTCTCTCGCTTTTCATCCAGGCGGGGATCCTGATCATCCTGTACGAGGTGGGGATTTGGGTCTCTTATCTGGCGGTGAAGAAAAAGGAGAAGGCTGCAACCCAGTTGGGGGAGGTACGGGCGGGGTGAACCCCATCGTTCGAGGAGTTCTCGTGTTGCTTTTGCTCCTGTCGGTGACCGATGTTGCTCAAGCAGGAAGCCTAGATAGCAAATGGTATCGGCAGATCCACGAGCGGTGGCATTCGTCGACCCTTGACCCGGTGATGAATGGAGCTTCCAAGGCCGGGGAGGCGTCGGCAGGGATTGCCCTCTGCCTGGCCGGAGAGACTTTCGGGAAGAAGCGGGAGAAAGACAGCGCGAAACTGGCGGCTATGGCCCAGGGCGGGAGCGGTTTAGTAGTCGAGGGACTTAAAGGGATGGTGAACCGCAGCAGGCCGGACGGAGATGAATCCGGACGCTGGAACTCCTCGTTTCCCTCAGGACATGCGACTGGAGCCTTTTCTTTGGCCACCGTCGTTGCTGCGAAGTACCGGAAATTGGCTATACCTGCTTATCTGGGGGCAACGGTTATCGGGCTTTCCCGCATCTACTTAGGGAGGCACTACCCCTCGGATGTGGCTGCAGGGGCGGCGCTGGGGGTCGCGTCAGGGATACTGGTCATCAAGTTTCAGGGACCTATCCTGAGGTTTGAGTTGTAGTTCCGGGAACGAACAAAAGAGGGCTTGGGAGGTTTGCAGGAGCATTATCGGGGCCCTCCCAAGGGCTCTCCTCCTAAATTACTCCTAACCTACTCCTATCTTCTTTAACCCCATAGGATCCCTTCTTCCTACGGAAGAAGGACAGAGCCTGCGGAGGTCTACTCCTAGCGTCCCGTTCCCTTAAGAGCTATTGACTTTAAAGGATCTTTCGTTTATAATAACTATCTTGGTTTAGAAGGGTTGTGATGAACAAAACTTGGTCATTCGTTGTATTGTTAATTCCCGGGCTGGCTTGGGGTTCCGCCCCGGGAACGACCGCGCTTTCCTTCCTCAAGATTGGGGCGGGGGCGAGGAGCGTGGCCATGGGGGACTGCGGGACAGCCTTAGCCCGGGATGCATCCGCAACCTACTGGAACCCGGCCCGGCTTTTGGGGTTCCGGGGACAGAGCATCGTCTTGGGACACAACGAATGGATGCAAGGTGTGCGTTATGAACAGGCAGCCTGGGGGGCAAGCACGGGAGGTATGGCCTTGGGGCTTTCCCTGGGCGGTCTTTATGTGGGTGGCCTGGAACTCAGGGAAGAGGCCACGGAGTTGCCCTTAGAAACCTTCTCCGCCTACGACTTCGCCTTCGGCGCCAGCTTGGCGATGAAGTTCGGCGAGAACCTGGAGACGGGTTTCACCTACAAGCGGCTTTACGAACGCATCTACGTAGACCACGGCACAGGCTGGGCCTGGGACTTCGGGATGGCCTACAATACGCCGTTCAAGGGTCTCAGAGTTGCAGGGATCGTCGCCAACCTCGGGCCGAAGTTCAAGCTGGTTAGGGAGGGCTACAAGCTACCCACGACTTTCAAGCTGGGCTTGGGATACGAGCCCGAGCGGAGGATTTGGAGAGGGCGAGGATCGGCGGGGATGGACTTAGTCAAAGCCGTGGACAGCCCGCTTAAAGTCCGGCTCGGCGGGGAGTACTGGTATCGAGAGAAACTGGCCTTAAGGGCGGGATACAAGTTCCGTTCGGACACGGAAAACCTTACCACCGGTGTGGGGTTCCGGGTTGGGAAGATCATCCTGGATTACGCCTTCGTTCCGAACCGGCTCGGGCCGACCCACCGGGCGGGGTTGGGCTATTTCTGGTAACAGGAAAAGTCACATTCTTCCAAGCTCAAGAAGCGAGTTTAAACCCGGCCTCGTCGTGTTATTGGCCATGTCTCTCCTGACGGGCGGAGTATTTGCCCAAGAGGGCAAGAAGAAACCCAAAGACCCGTGGTTCGGTAAAGACAAGTTCAAACATTTCGCGGTCTCCCTAGCGTTGGCCGGTGCAGGATACTACGTCCCCTACAAGAAGATGGGGATGCGAAAAGAGCAAGCCCGGGCGGCCTCGGCCGGGGTGACCCTGTCCATCGGCCTTGGAAAAGAGATTTACGATCGCAAGCGGTCGCCCACGGGGTTCTCAAAAAGAGACCTGGCGGCGGACGCCTTAGGGTGCGGGGCGGGCATCGCGGCTTTCACGACGCGGTAGAAGATGTCGGACCACTATCTCGAGTTCGAGAAACCGATCGCCGAAATGGAGCAGAAGATCAGGGAGCTCCAGGCCGCGGTCGCAGCCGGGAACCTGGATGCCCGGGACGAAATCGGACGGCTGGAAGCTAAAGTGGTCCATCTCAAACAGGATATCTTCAGCCATATGACCCGTTGGCAGCGCGTCCTCCTGGCCCGGCATCCCCAGCGGCCTTACTCCCTCGACTACATCGGACGAATGACTGAGGAGTGGTTCGAGTTGCACGGCGACCGCCTGTTCCGCGACGACCAGGCGATCGTCGGCGGTTTGGCCCAAATCCAGGGGAAGCGAATGATGATCGTGGGCCAACAAAAGGGCCGGGATACGAAGGAGAAACTTTGGCGGAACTTCGGTCAGGCTCATCCCGAGGGTTACCGCAAAGCTTCCCGGCTGTTTCAGTTGGCGGCCAAGTTCCACCTTCCCATCCTCTCCCTGGTGGACACCCAGGGAGCCTTTCCCGGTGACAAGGCCGAGGAACGGGGGATTGCCGAGGCCATCGCGAGGAGCCAGTTCATCATGGCCCGGCTTCCGGTTCCCATCGTGGTCGTGATCCTCGGGGAGGGAGGTTCGGGTGGGGCGATTGCGATCGCGGTCGGGGATCGGGTGATGATGCTGGAACATGCGTATTACTCGGTCATCACCCCTGAGGGGTGCGCCTCCATCCTCTGGCGTGACGCTGGACGGGCTCCCGAGGCCGCCGAGGCCTTCAAACTGTCTTCGGCAGATTGTCTGGAGTTGGGCATCGTGGACAAGCTAATCCCGGAGCCCTTGGGCGGTGCGCACCGGAACCCGGACGCGATGGCCGAGACCCTGAAGCGCGAGATCCTTTCCGCCTTCGAGGATCTGGAGGGGATCCCGCCGGAATCACTTATCGCCCAGCGCAGCGATAAATTCGCCAGGATGGGCCGCTATGCGGCCACCCCATAGAGTCTTTTTCTGGTAGCATAACCCCAGGTTAGGAGCAGCCATGGCCTTAGAGGGAAATCTTCAGGATTTTGTGCTCACGGATGTGATCCAGCTCGTCCATATGGGTAAGAAAAACGGCGCCCTGAAAGTCAACACGGACGACGGCGACGGGACCATCTACTTCCAAGAGGGGATCGCAGTACACGCCACCTCCTCGACCCTGGTAGGGGACAAAGCGGTCTGCCGGGTCCTGCAGTGGCACTCCGGACGGTTCGTGTTCGAGCCCGATCTCAAAGCTAACCTGAAAAGCGTGGAGTCCTCGATCCAGCAGCTCGTCCTGGAGGTGGCCCGGCAAACGGACGAGTGGGCCGAGATCAAGAAACTCGTCCCGCACATCGACCTCCTCGTCACCATCGTCCCGGAGCCCAGCCCGGAGCTGGAGAACATCAAGTTAGAGCCCCACGAGTGGAAGGTCCTGGCCCTGGTGGAGGGAACCCGGATGATCCGGCAGATATGCGAGGAGTGTGCGATGACCGAGTTCGAGGTCTGCAAGGTGGTTTATGAGCTCGTGGCCTTGGGTCTTCTCAAGGTTACGGAGAAGCCCAAGGCCGAACCGATCCCAGGTTATGTCCCCCCCAGCCCGGCGGTTGCGGCGGCGAGCGACGATAAGGCCAAGGCGGGCGGGTTCAAGCTGTTCGGTGGCGGTAAAGGGAAGAAATAGATGATCTTTGGGAGAAGGCGCGTCTGATGAGCAGGATCGGGCTGATCGCGGGAACCCTGGTCCTTTTCGTAGTCTCCTGGGCGGCAGGGGCTGATTTTGTGACCCCGCCTTCTAATCCGAAATCTTCCCCGGCCTGGAAAGCGCACCTTCTGGCTAATCCCGATGCCCCGGTGAGGGCCTGGGTCTTTTTCACAGACAAGGGTTTCACGGACGAAGCAACCTTTGAGGAGGGAAAAGAATCCTTTAAGAAGAGGCTTGACCCGCATGCCCTGAAGCGGCGGCTCAAGGTTCGGAGAACGGAAAACGTTGTCTCCTTTCTGGACCTGCCCCTGGAGGCTAAATATATGAGGGAACTAGAGGGCAGGAGCGCCCGGATTCTGGCTCAGACCGAATGGTTGAACGGAGTATGTGTCGAAGTTTCCGGTAGGGCGCTGTTAGAGATCGAGGGTCTTCCTTTCGTTCGGGAGCTGCGCCCTGAGGCGGTGTATCACCGGAAGGCCGAGTCCGTGGTTCAACGGAAAGCCGAGAAGAACGAAAACCCAACCCCGCTCGCCTTGGACTACGGCCCCTCGGACTTCCAGTTAAGACATGTCAACGTGACCGGCCTCCACGGGATGGGGTTCAGCGGGGCCGGGGTGAGACTGGCCATCTTCGATACGGGCTTCGACCGTTGGCATGAATCGTTGAAGCGGGTACGCGTGTTCAAGGAATGGGACTTCATTTACGGAGATAGCGTCACGAGCTTTGATCCCGAACAGGATACCAGTTGGAACGACCCTTCGACCCGCGTCCAGACCGAACACGGAACGGCCATGCTGTCCATCCTGGGAGGGTACTATTACGGCCGACTCATCGGCTCGGCCTTTGGCGCGGACTTCCTTCTGGCCAAGACCGAACACAACAAGTACTCCCAGGAGCCCGACTCCAAGATTGAGGAATACCGCTGGGTCCAGGCCATGCGCTGGGCCGACACCCTGGGCGCGGACGTGGTCTCCAGCTCCTTAGGCTATGCGGTCTTTCCGGGGGATACCGGCCTACAATACACCTATCTGGACATGAACGGCCAGACGGCAGTGACGAGCAAAACTGCTTCCATTGCGGCGGATTTAGGTATCTTGGTCGTGAACGCCATTGGAAATGTACATGATGGGCAGAACTGGCTTCTGGCTCCTTCAGATGCCTTCAACATCCTAGCCGTCGGGGGGTGCTCCTTGGATGGAAGATGGTGGTCCAAGTCCTGCATGGGCCCCACAGCGGACGGGCGCACGAAACCGGAGGTGGCGGCTTTGGGCTGGGGGACCTACATGGCGAACAACCGCCAGAACCCGGGCACAGGGCGATACGACAGTCTGGAATACCGCAGCGGGACCTCGGGAGCCACCGCAGTGGTTGCCGGATTGGCGTCCCTGCTCTTGGAGGCGCACAAAGATTCCCTTAACCCCTCCCGCACCTGGGGACCGAAACAGGTCCGAGAGGCCCTGATGATGACCGCGAGCCAGGCCAGCGCACCGGACAACAAGATAGGCTGGGGAATTCCGGACGGGGTGAGGGCGGTGAATTTCACCCCCCAGGGGTATCCCTATCCTCCCGAGACGGGGGTGGAGCAAGAGGCTCTCTTCGACCCCTTCCCCAATCCCTATGAGCCGGCCAAGGGCCCGCTCCGCATGCCCTTTTATCTGACCAAAGGTGGGGATGTCAGGATTTATATCTACTCCTCCACCGGGGATTTAGTGAGAGAACTCGAGGTGGGAACCAACCTGCTTCCCGGACGTTACGACCGCGGCAACCTGATTCCCCTGTGGGACGGAAAGAATGAATCGGGGAAGGCGGTGGCTAGTGGTACTTACCTCTGTCTCCTGAAGAGCGGGTTCGGTCACGATGTGAAAAAGGTCCTCCTCGTTCGATAGACTTTTGACTTAGGAAAGGAATGTAAGTTTATGGTAAGACGGTTAACGGTTGGGTTGACGGCCCTCCTCTTTATAGCCCTGGCCTCCGGGGCTTGGGCGATCTCGGAGGGGGGAGCGATCTTCCTGATGATACGCCCCGGGGCCCGAGCTTCGGGCATGGGTAGCGCCTTCGTGGCCATTGCGGACGACGCCACGGCGATTTACTACAATCCCGGAGGTCTGGCCTTCCTTAACCGTCGGGAGTTGGCCCTGATGCACTCCCCCTGGCTCAACAACATCTGGCGCGACGTCGGAGACCTGTACTATGAATACGCTGCCTACGTGGCGCCGGTCCAGGGCTGGGGAACCGTCGGTGGAAGCCTTGTCTTCCTCTCCGAGGGGCGAAGCCAGCAAACCGACGAGAACGGGAATGTGCTGGGAGAGTTTTCGAGCTACGAGATGTCCCCTCACCTCTCCTACGGCACCAAGGTGGGAAAGAGCCTTGGAATGGGTGGGAATTTCAAGATCATCTATAGCCACCTCTTTCCCGGGACCCTTCAGGGAAGCCGCGGCCGGGGAGTTGCCACAACCTGGGCCTTCGACTTCGGGGTGCTCTACAAGGGGCCGTTCAAGCGCATGAGTTGGGGTGCCACCGTGCAGAACATCGGCCCGAAGCTGGTCTACCTGGAAGCCGAGAACGCCGACCCTCTGTCCCGGAACCTGCGGGTGGGGATGGCCTACCGTCTGATGGACAACCGGGTGAGCAAATGGGTCCTGTCCGCGGACGCAACGAAGATGCTCCTGAACCTGAACGACCCGATGCGAGCCCAGCTCTACGAGGTCGTGACCCACCTGGGCACGGAGTTCGTCTACTCCGACCTCCTGGCCCTGCGCACGGGGTACGTGACCGACGAGGCCGGGCACATCAAGGGCCCGACCTTCGGGGGCGGGGTCCTGGTCAAGCGCTTCAGCTTCGACTACGGCATGGAGCCCGGGGGCGAGCTCCAAAAGTACAATCAGAAGTTCTCCCTGTCCGTTAAATTCTAAAGCAAACGAAAAGGAACCTTCAGTGAGGCGGGTTTCTTTTCAGGTTCATCCGGGTTTAGAGCGGGTGGTGGGCAGGCCCCGTTAAATCTGGGGCAAGCCGGGGGCTTTAACTTTCGCGCGTAAAGAGGGCCAACAAAGCTCCGCAATCCAAGAGGGGTTTCCGCCCACCTCACGCCTACTTCACGCCCTCCCCACATTTTGTAAGCTAAAAACACAGTTAGTGATGTGTTTTTAGCCATAGAAAGATGCTTTTAGACACAACCGCTTTAACCAGCATGGCCTAAGTGCCACGATAGCAAGCTGATACAAATTCGCAATCTATTGCAGCCTTAATAGTGTGTTTCAGTACCACTTTAAAAGCCAGAAGAGAACTTTTTTTATTTCATAGCTAATAAGGAAATAGCGTGACAGGAAAAACCTATAAGATTTTTATACTGCTGGGCTTTTTTTGGGCCGGAAACGTATGGGCAGGGGACAGGGTAAAAGTCAACTTAGGCCCTTCCGCTCCCCCGCGCATTCCAAAGGTCCCGATGAGCACTTGGGCCAAGTTCCCCAAGGACCAAGTGCGGGGCGTGAACCTCCTTGAACAGAAGCGGGCGCGGCGCCGGCACCTGCTGGGTCCCTCTGCCGATGCGCTGGGGGATACCCTCCGGGTCCTGGTCCTTAAGGTGGAGTTCCAGCCGGATGCGGATACGAACTCCTACGGGGACGGGCGCTTGCAGCGCACGGCCTTTCAGGAGTCCCTGGACGCTTCGGGCAAAAAGAACATCCTCTATGACCCGGTCCACAACACTCGGTATATTCACCGCCAGATGGAGTTCCTGAGGAACTTCTACCTGGCCAACGCCGGGGGACGCCTGAAATCCGACTCCACGGGATATGAGGGCGGAAAGGTGGAGATCCTGTGGGACATCTACCCCAAAGACGCGGACAGCTTGGACAGCTGGGCGGCGTATACCGTGCCGCATCAGATGGGCTATTACAGCGACTACGGAAGCTGGTACACTCAGGGGACCAACAAGCTGGGCTGGGGCCTGGGCCAGCTCTTCGTGGATGCGATCCATGCCGCGGAGCGGGACGTTCCCCGGTTCCAGAACTACGACGGGCTGTTCGTGTTCCATGCCGGGGTGAACCTCCAGGTCTCGGCAGGGTTCGCCATCCAGTCGGGTTACGCTCCCTACGACATCCCGGCAGCGAACCTGGCCTTCGACCTTCTTTCAGATCCGTTCGTTGTCCACAACCGTACGGACACGGTTCCGGGAGGCTCGGTGGTCGGGGAGACCAACCGCTATCAGGAAGCCGTGGTGGGCCTGCAGGGGACCGTGGTCCACGAGTTCGGGCATCAACTAGGGCTCCCGGACCTCTACGACGTGAGCTACGAATCGGCGGGCCTGGGGAACTGGGAGGTCATGTCCGGGGGAGGGTATAACGGCGATCCTTCCGGATTCTTCCCCTGTCAGTTAACTGCCTGGCCGAAGAAGTTCTTGGGATGGGTTTCGCCCCAGGTCATCCAGAAGAACGATCTTTACCGTCTGCGGGCCGTGGAGAACCTGCCGCAGACGATCCTGAAGGTCCCGATCAACTCACACGAATACTTCCTGCTGGAGAACAAGCAGACCGACCTCCTCAAGAACAACACCGTGGGCGCGACGATCCGCAACGGGGTGGTCGTGAGCGTGGACCAGTTTGATTCCTTCCTTCCCGGCTCAGGCCTCCTCATCTATCATGTGGATGAGGACCTCATCCGAAGTCGTTGGAAGAACAACGAGCTCATGGTCGGCCTGCCCAAGGCCGTGGCCCTTATGGAGGCCGACGGCATCATGGACCTGCAGCACTGGACAGACTCGCCCTTCTGGAACGGGGATTCCGCGGACGCCTTCAGCGCGACGAACAACCCTCGGTTCGCGGACGGAACCACACCAAACTCCAAAGCCAACAACGGAACGTTCAGCCACATCACGGTCACGGACATCGGCGCCTCGGATACGGTCATGCCCATGAACATCTCCCTGGACTGGGCCCAGCCGGGGTTTCCACAAATCACAGGAAACGCTGTGGACTGGAACTCACCGATGGTCGCGGACCTTAAAGGGGACGGACAAAAAGAAATCGTGCTGACCTCCACGGACGGCCGGTGCTACGCTTGGCATCTGGACGGGAGCAAGCTAATAGCCAACGGGGATTCGTTCTATTGGTATGAGCGGCAAGGAAAGGACAGCATCAAAGTCCTTGCTCCGGCCGCGATCATTGGCGAGGCGGACAGCTTCGTTTACTCAACGCCAGCCATCGGGAACATTGATAGCGATAGTTTGCAGGAGATCGTTTTCGGATCGGATGACGGCTATCTTTACGCCTTGAAGCCCAGGGCCCGGTACGACTCTGGTCATGGCGATTCCCTGGCCGAACCGGTGCCGGGCTTCCCAAAACGCGTCGGGGACTTCGTGGAATCTTCTCCGCTCCTCGTTGACCTGAACGGGGACAACCGCCTGGACATCGTGTTCGGCTCGCATGACCGAAAGATCCATTCTTGGTGGAGTCCGAGCGTCGGTGACACCTTCCGCGAGATGCCGGGATTCCCGGTGGACCTGGGTTTGGAGATCGCCAGCACTCCGGCAGCGGCGGACCTTTTCGGGAACGGAAGCCTTCAGCTCATCGTGATGTCCGGGGACGGGAGTCTCTTCGTCCTGGGAACGGATGGGAAAACGCTTCCTGGCTGGCCTAAGATAACCCCCCGGCTGGGCTGGGCGATTTCCTCTCCGGCGATTGGCGACATCGACCGGGATGGGAAGTTAGAGATCGTCGTTGGTTCGCTGGACAAGAAGCTTTTCGCCTTCAGGCCCGACGGTTCGTTGGTTCCGGGCTGGCCGGTGAGCACAGACGCCAGCGCGATTGCCTCCACGGCCCTGGGGGACATTGATAAGGACGGCTATTTAGAGGCCGTGGTGAGTGCGGGTCGCTACCTGTACGCCTTTAACTACAACGGCTCCATCTGCACGAACTTCCCGATCAAGATTTCCGATTCCACCTCGGTGCAGTCCTCTCTGGCGATCGGGGACGTGGATGGAGACGGCAACCTGGACATCGTGGTGGGCTCGCCGGATGCCAAAATCCATGCCTTCAACGGGAAAGGGAAGCTTCTGGACGGGTTCCCCCTGACTACAGGGTGGGAGGTGCTTTCCTCTCCTACGCTGTTCGACCTCTCCGGCGATGTCGGCCTGGCCGTGGGCTGCGACGACGGCTTCCTTTACGTTTATCACCTGCCCTATCGTTACGAGGCCTCCCGCATGCCCTGGCCGATGATTCACCAGAACATCCTGCATACGGGGTTCTATCCCACGGCGCTCTATCCTCCGGCGCCTGTGGCCTCTGGCGAGCTCCTGCCGGATCGCAGCGTGTACGCCTATCCCAATCCCGTGCGGTCGAGCACCAAAATCCGCTACTCGTTAGGGCAAGCGGCTCAGGTGAAGGTGGAAATCTATACCCTAGCCGGGGAGCGGGTGAGCATGATGGACGGGCCGGGCTTCCCGGGCACGGAAAACGAGGTGGCCTGGGACGCCGGGCCTTATGCCAGCGGGGTCTACTTCTGCCGGGTGGAGGCCAAGGCCGGAGGGAAATCCCAGGTCCGGATCAAGAAAGTCGCGGTGGTGAAATAGGAGAGGTGAAACGAATGAGACCTCTGTTTCTACTTGTTGCCCTCTCGCTGTTCAACACCGGTGTAGCGCAGGCTACATCGCTGTCCTTTGATTATCAACCTGTTCTCTTCGCCCAAAAGGAAGATACGCTTAGGGACAGGGAGCCCGTTCTTCCGACCCATCCCGTAGGCTGGAAGTCGCCCAAGCGGGCCATGCTTTACTCCCTGGTTCTGCCGGGGATGGGGCAGTGGTATTCGGAGTCCAAGGGAGCGGCCAAGCTCTACTTTACGGTGGAAGCGGGTCTGTGGACCTATTTCCTGGTGAGCAAGGCCCAGGAGGGAATCCTCCGGGGCGGGTATACCGCTTTCGCCGCAGGCAACGCGAGCACGAATCCCTCCAGGGCTCCGAACCAGTACTTCAAGGACCTGGGGCAGTTCTACTCCAGCGACTCGGCCAACGAATGGATCCGCCGCCAGGCCCGGGAGCAGTATCCCAACGACAAGGCCAAGCAGGAGGAATACATCAACACGCGGCTTTACTCCGGGGACCGAACTTGGGTCTGGAGAGACCAGGCAGCCTGGTTCAGCTATCGGGACCAGAGACTCAGAAGCCTGGAGGCCAGGCACCGGGCGAGTTACGTGATGGGATGGGCCATCGTGCACCGCATCCTGTCGGGACTGGACGCGGCCCGGGCAGCCAGCAAGCACAATCGGGCCTTGAGCAGGGCCCCGGAGCGTTGGGAGTGGAAACTTGGCCTTGCCCCGGGGCTTGAGCCGAGCGTATCCCTCACGGTGGGGAGAGGCTTTTAGAAAGGAGGAACAGGAGATGCGTGTAGTCTTGGGAACCCTTCTCGTTCTCACCTGCGCCCACGGGGCCCTGGCGGGAGGATACAACAACTTCACCGTCTGGAGCACCCGGCCGTTCCTGCGGGGGGTGTATGGGGAATACGCCCAGAGCACCGGCCAGTTCTTCTGGGACGGATTCGATCCGAACCGGAGGGTCTGGGATCTGTGCGCGGATACGGTCAACTGGCCGGGAACGGCCCGGGTCCCGGTCTATCTAAAGCGTCGGACAGAAGGCCGTCCGCCAGCCCCGGACTCCTTCCCCAATGCCCAGCTCGTGGAGTTGGATACCCTCTCCGGGGTAGAAGTCTGGGCCTATGAACGACGGGACACCTTCGCGACTTGGAGTATGGGCTTCGACCAGGAGCAATCCGGGTTCCGCTTCCTGATGGTTTACCAGCCTTCCCCCGGGGTGGACATGTACCGCTTTCCGATGCGCCCCGGGGACAGCTGGCAGCGGATCGTCCAGGCGACCTACGACCTGGGAGGAATTCCGTATTCCCTGACCGAGGGACACCGCAAGCGCATCGTTGGTCGTGGTAAGGTTAAAGTGCCCTTCAGCGGAAACAAGTTTTGGCCCTGCATCATCCTGCGCGACCGCTACACCTTCACTGACAACCTGGGCTCGGACGAGAGCCGGGTAATCTACGAGTGGGACACCCCGGGACGTTTCTGCGGAGGGAACGGCGTAGCCGCGGTCATGGGGGCCAACGGCGCGGATTCCAACTTCGTGGTCGTGGACAAGATGTTTCTTCAGCGGAGGATTCAGGCTTCAGATACTGTCACGGGCCGGCCCTGGAACTTCAACCTTCCGGACTTCGCCAACACCACAGTCTGGCCGGACACCCAGTTCTCGGGACCGTTCATAGTGGCGAGCACGATTACAGATTCCGCGATCTACAGCGGGGGGGTCGCTCGGGACTCACTGTTCTACAACAAGAGGCCTGGGGATCCGGACACCCTGTACCACGGGGTGGGAGCGGACAGCGTGCGCGGAAGCCGCTATTACTTCACCATCCCGAGCATTTCCCAAGCCTGCACCATCCGCTACTTCCTTTGGGCCACGGACAGCTTCAGCGTGGCCAACGGGATCAATATCTGGAACACGGACCCCATCGCTTCTCCGGAGAGCATCACCTACCGCTTCGTGGCCCGGCCGGGAAGCGGGGTGGAGGCGGGCCCAAGCCAGCTTATTCCCTCGGAATACGGCCTTTCCCTCCATCCCAACCCGATGAGGGAACGCACCGAGGTCCGCTTCCAGGTTCCTCGAAAGGCCTGGATTTCGGTCTGGGTCTACAACAGTCTTGGACAGAGGATCCGCAAGCTGGCGGAAGGGGAGTCTTCGCCGGGGAGCAAGCGCGTGGCCTGGGACGGCCGGGATGAAGAAGGACGCGCGGTGTCCAACGGGGTTTATTTCGGTCGCTTTGAGGCCAGGGAGGGGGGCGACCCCGCCTTTTATGCCACCCGCCGGATCACGGTTCTCAGATAGCCACCGACGGAATTATCATGAAAGGCCGCCCCGAGCACTGATCGGGGCGGCCTTTTGACCGAAGCGATATGGTTGGAATTCTCATAAGTATTTCTCTCCTTCTCATCCAGGCAAGCCCTGCCGTGCCCGGAGGGACGTTTTCCCCGAAGCTTCTGGCCACGATTGGCAGAAAGGGGACTGGACCAGGGGAGTTCTTCTCTCCCGGGGCATTGACCCTGGATGAGCGCGGGACGCTCTATGTAGCCGATGCGGGTAACAACCGCGTCCAGGCCTTCGACTCCCTGGGAACGTATCTCAGGGAAATCCCAGGAGAAGGGCTTTTAAGGGGAATCATCGGACTGGCGCTCTCCGGGACCTCAGGCCTTTTGGTCTCGGACCTTCCGGGAAGCAGGATTATGCGTCTGGATCGTTATGGGGTCTCGTTAGGCGACTTTTATAAACCCGAGGGTGTCCTATTCCTCCCCCAGGGGCTGGTTGTCGCCCGCAGCGGGGACGTGGTGGTCTGCGAAAAGGGGAGCCACCGAGTCTTTGTCCTATCCGGAGCCGGAAGCCTGTTACGTTCGTTCGGAGGGTTCGGGAAAGCGCTCGGAAACCTCTCCGAGCCTATGGGCGTGGCGGTAAGAGAACCTGATAAAACCCTCTGGGTCGCGGAATGGGGGAACAACCGGATCCAGTCCTTCAGCACCTGGGGCGAACCTCAGAGCACCCTCGGGAAAGGAAGACTCAAAGCCCCGGAGAGCGTGGCCCTGGACGGGAAGGGAAGAATATGGGTCGCGGACACAGGCCATGACCGGGTAGTGGCGTTCTCTGAGGCAGGGGAGGAGTTGGGCGAGATCAAAGGGCTGGCCCGTCCAGGGTTCGTAGTCTGCTCCGGAGCGAAACTGTACGTCTCGGACACCGGAAACCACAGGGTCCTCATCTATGATCTGGAAGGGCAATAGGCCAGTCCTCCTCTTCTTGGGGTTTCTTTTCCTCCCGGCCCTATGTCTGGGGGAGACGAGGACCGATACGCTCGAGGGGCGAGGGGATGCGGGGCCTTATTTCCTTTCCCCGGGTCCTATCCTCGTGGGGAGCGAAAGCGTCCGCATCCCCCGAAAGCCCGAGGGCAAGGGGGACAGTCTTCTTGTCCGAGACCGGGAGTATGTCTTGGACTTCGAGCGGGGAGAGATCTACTTTGCCGGGAGACTGGAGGCAAGCCAGAGGGCGGTCGTCTCCTACGAGGTCCTGCCCTTTTCGATGAACAGGACCTACGCGCACTTCCGGGTTAGGGAGGACACCGCTCAGGCCCTGATCGCTGTCTCGGACAGCCAGGCCAAAGCCCCGGGGGCGGAGAACCCCGCGGAGTTCCGGTTCGGAGGAAGCAAGACCTTCGGGCTTTCGGTGGGAACCCAGCAGGATCTTTCCCTGGAGCAGTCGCTCAGGCTCTCGCTTTCGGGACAGGTGACCCCCGGGGTGGAAATGGAGGGGCTCCTGTCGGACGAGAACCTGCCCATCCAGCCCGAGGGAACGACCGAACGTCTGGAGGAGATAGACAAGGTCTCTCTGGCCGTCCGGGGGAACCGGGGCCAGGCTCTGGTCGGGGACTACGACTTCGCTTTGAAAGACGGGGTCTGGACCGCGCTGGAGCGTCGCCTTACCGGGGCCCGGGCAGACCTCGTGTTCAAGCCCGGCACGTTGACCCTGGCCTATGCCGTGCCCAAGGGACGGTTCGCGGAGAACCGATTCTCCGGCACGGAAGGGAAGCAAGGGCCTTATCCCCTGACGTCCGAGACCGGGCGCAGGGAGATCGTGATCCTGGGCGGGACCGAAAAAGTCTGGCTGGACGGGGAGCTCCTGAGAAGGGGCGAGAACAACGACTACACGATAGACTACACCAACGGGGAGCTCTTCTTCACGCCCAAGAGGCTGATCACGGGCCAGTCCAGAATCGCGGTAGACTTCGAGTACACCAACGACCTGTACCGCAGGAATTTCGTGGGAGGAAGACAGACCTTTCTGGGGCTCAGGGACAGGCTCAGCTTGGTACTCACCGGGCTCAGGGAGGAGGACGAGCGGGAGAGGCCCTTGAGCTTCGCCTTGAGCGATTCCACAAGAGAGGCCCTGAGGGCGGCGGGCACGGACCCCCGGAAAGCGGTCATTTCCGGGGCGAGCTATGTGGGCCCGGGAAACGGGGATTATATCAGGACCGACTCCATCTTCACCTATTCAGGCAGGCCCCGGGGGGACTATCAGGTGAGCTTCTCCCGCGTCGGCCCCGGAAAGGGGGAGTACCGCTTTGACGGAACCCTGGGAGGGTATGTCTTCGTGGGGAACGGTGCCGGGGAATACACCCCGAGGACCTTCCTTCCCCTGCCCGAGCGGATGGAGCTCGTGGGCGCCAGCCTGGGTTACAACGTTAAGGATGCAGGGGGAGCGAGCTTTGAGTTCGCGGCCTCGCGAAGGGACCGGAACACCTTCACCGACCTTCCGGGACACGTCTCCCGAGGAGAGGCCTTTAGGGGAAGCTGGGATTGGACCCCCAAAGGAATGAACTTGGGGGGGAAGGGGCTTGGGGACCTGGAGTTCAAGGGGAGCGGCAACTGGGTCACCCCCGAGTTTTCCTCCTTTTATCAGCAACGGTCCCTGGATCATGGCTACCAGTGGAACCTGGACCAGGGACTCGGCCTGGGCCAGAAGGACGCGGAAGCAAGCTTGGTCTATAAGCCCAGGCCCAATTGGTCGCTGACCGGCGAGGCCGGCAGGCTCTCCCGGACGGACGGGCGCTGGGCGCTGAGACGGAGCGGGGGTCTGGAGTTATCCGGGAACACGATGGCCAAGGCCCAGGCCGAGCTGGTCCGGTCGTCAGACACCCTTTCCTATTCTCCGGATTCGGTGAATGAGAGGAGAAGAGAGAGGCAGTTTTACTCCCTGGGCCAGAAAATCAGGTGGCTCACTCCCAGGGCGAGCTATGCCCATGAGCGCTGGAGCGGATACGGGGCGGGACTCCTGCGCGAAGGCTACGAGTACGAAGAGCCGGGGGCGGGGCTGGGATACCGGCTCGGGCCGAAGACCGGAGGAGGCTTGACTGGAGAGCTCACCGGGGGCCTGAGGAAGGACAGGGTCTATGAGCCCGGTGGATGGGTGCTGGATTCGAGGACACGGACGTACGGAGGAACGGCAGGGTTCTCCTCAACAGGGGGCTATTCAACGAACCTGTCCTACACCCGGAGAAGGAAAGTCATGGAGCCGGGAAGGGTGGGGAGCGGGGTTATAACCGAGTTGGGAAAAGCACTGCTGGATTATTCCCCGAGCAAAGGAGCGTTCACTTCCAACACGAGCTACGAGTTCACGAAAACGGCCACGGCGCTCAAGAGCGAGCAGTTCTATCAGGTGCCTGAGGGGCAGGGGGACTGGCGCAGGGACCCTGCGACCGGAAGATACTACCGCTCCCCGGGAGGGGATTGGCGAAGGGTGCTCCTGGACCAGGGAGGGGAGAACCCGGTGACCACGCTCAAGGCCTCGCAGAGGCTCGTCCTTCTGGGCCGGGGCTCGGGACTCTCGGCCGTCTCCTCGGACCTGTTCGCCTCGGTGGAGGAGGAGAGCCGGGAGCAGGACCGGCTGAAGGTTTATCTTCTTAACCCCAGCACATTCCAGAGGGATGAGGCCACGGTGTTCGGAAGGACGTTTCTTGAGGCCAGATTGAGTTTTTCCCAGAAGAAGGAGCAGGTTCAAGGGGAGTGGGTCTACCGCATCCGGAGGAGCGACGATGAAGACAACCGGGTGGAGGGGCGGCATGCGGAACGGTTCGAGATCGAACACGAGGGGACCTACCGGATGGCCGCCACCGAGCGGACGACCTTTGAGCTGATTGGAGACCAGAGCTTTTCGCGGAACGGGAGCACGGAGATCGGGATAGAAAATAAGACCCTGGACCGCTCGGTCAGAGTGGGCTGGGTTCACAGGCCGTCACTCCCCTGGGAAATACGGCTTTCGCCGGGAACAATATGGACCTGGGTGGAGGAGCCGGCCTTCTATCCCTATCTGGGAAACATGAGCCTGTTCGCCCTGCAGGTCAGGCCCGGGCTCAGGCGGACCTTCAATACTAAGGGACAGTTTGAAGCCAGCGGGGTGCTCACCCGCCGGACGACCAAGACTTCCAAAGAGCTCCTGCCCGCGGACGTTATCACGGAGAGACCGGTGGGACTCTCCGGAGATTTCAGCCTGAGCGGTGAGATGAAGCTAAACGAGTACATCACCGGAAGGGTGTCCTATTCCGGAAGGACCCGGGAGGGAGCCCGGCCCCAAGTCCTGGCCAGGGCAGAGGTCAGGGCGTATTTCTGATCCCAGATCTTAAGGGCCTTGACAGGGTCTTTTATCTGTCTATTTCCCCGGGGGTGCTCTAACCGGTTATGCCGTGGGGGGGTCTAGCACCATC
>Ga0315283_10000813_pt1 | contig 23742 bp, 19 predicted proteins | sample YL17G09_0_MG_FD_204541 | JGI IMG/M metagenome (GOLD analysis project Ga0315283, IMG submission 204541) | Sediment microbial communities from Yellowstone Lake, YNP, Wyoming, USA - YL17G09_0 | ecosystem: Environmental > Aquatic > Freshwater > Lake > Sediment | place: USA: Wyoming | collected...
ACCCCTTGTAGCCGCCTAAGCGGACGACGATCACCTACCGAGCCGGAGGGGACCCAAGCGGGCCCCTCCGGCTCTTTTGCTTCCGCCCCCCCCCCCCGTGGATTACAAGCCTGTAACGGGACCTCGTACCGGGCGGTTGCGACCCCTCAGCGCGGACCCTATGTTCCGACGCGAGGTGCTGCCATGTTCGAAGATAAGTCGCGAGGCTTCAGCCTCCCCGAATTGCTCGTCGTGCTTGCGCTGATCGGAATCATCGCCGCTATGGGAGTCCCCTTCGTGAACGAGCAAATCCGCATCGCCGAGGTGCGATCTGCGGCCGACGAACTTGGGGTCCACCTAAGGGCCGCGCGGATGATCGCGGTGTCTCATCGCAAAGACATCGTGGTCACGGTGACTGCCGATCCGGGCAACACAATGTCGTACGAAGGCACCGAAGGCATAACTCGGACGATCACCATGCCGGCTCGCGTGAAGATCAAGTCCGGCTCCACGGCGACGATCACCTTTCGCAGCGACGGTTCATCGTTGGCGTCGAGCACGGTGACCGCCGAGTCGGCGGTGTCCGACAAAACGGAACGCTGGACACTGACCGTCAGCACCGTGGGTCTCGTTTCCGTCGCACATGTGCGGATCTAGGCGGGGGGAGAGCGATGAGACGGCGTGACGAGAGGGGATTCAGCTTGGTCGAGGTCGTGATCGCGCTCGGGCTTTTGGCCGGCGTGATGATCGCCATCGCCGGCCTGTTCGTGCTCGGCGGCCGCAGCGTCAAGAGCGGCCGGACGTCGAGCGAAGCTCTCGCGGCGGCCAAAGAGATCGTCGAAGAGATGAACGCTTGGGGGTTCACCCAGCTCTGGGCCAACTTCGGCCTCGCGGGTACGGCGAAAACCTACACGGTGGACACCACAACCTGCACGATCACCGACTGCGCCGAGTGGCAGAGCGCGCTCGTCGCGAAGCTCGGCCCGTCGGTTCACGCGACGATCAAGCTCGACTCCGTCGCTCAAGGTTCCTTGGCGGTACCCGATTTCGTGGACAGCGGTGGCGTGGTGACGGCGAAAAATGTCCGCGTCACGGTCAACGTACTCTGGACTCAAGTTCCGGGCCGGGCCCGGCAGGTGTCCGTCGTAACCACGCGAAACTGACGCGACGATGGCCGCCCCTCAACGGCGGCACCAGGCGGAACGAGGTATGACGATGCAAATCCGAAACAAGGGCGACCGCGGCATGACGTTGATCGAGGTCATGGTCGCAACGGCGATCCTCGTCGTGGCGATCTTGATCGCGCTGACCGTCTACGACGCCGCGCGAAAGACGTTCAAGAAAGGTGAGAACGCGACGGTGCAGCAGGAGGCCGTGCGTATCGGCTACGATCGCCTCATTGCCGACCTGCGCACGCTGGGCCTCAACACGAACCCCGATGGCTTGAACACACGCCCCGATGAGCAGCTCGAGGTCGCCCTCGACCATGCGATCATCTTTCGCGGCGATTTCGACGCTGAGGACCCGGCGAAGAAGAACGACCACGAAGCCGATCTGGCCGGCGGGGCGTTCAGCGTCATCTCGACCGGCAACGACGAGGTCGTGGGCTACGTCTTGTCGAAGCCGAACGGAACCGGGCCCGACTCGATCACGTTCCAGGCGGATGTGGACGATCAGCCGCGCGACGGCGCCGTGACCACCGTCACCGTCAACAACGTGGTTCTGAATCCCACGAACCCGCCCTACACGCTCTACAAGATCTCGCTCGCCAACAACGTCGCGGCCTGTTGCTCCGGCAATTTCATCGTGAGGACGCCGGTCGTCGAGGACGTGCGGAACTTGTCGTTCCAGTACTTCGACGCGACCGGCACCGCGCCGATCGCTGCTCCCGGCTCGACCGAGACGGCTGCGGTAAAAACCGTTCGTGCCGGCGTCACGCGCTTCAACGTCTCGCTGATCGGCATGACCAAAGATCCGGACATGAACTACACCGACCCGACCGACTCCGCGGCACCCAAGTATCGCAAATTCGAGCTGCGCGGCGACGTCGTGCCCCGGAACATGCGCATGAAGGGGGCGCAGGATCTGCTTTCCGACTCGGTGCCGCCGGGCAAGCCCGCGACACCGACATTGCTCGCCGGGCACTGCGGCGCCCTCATCGTGAGTTGGGCCGCGAACCCGTCGAGTGAAGGTGTCACCCAATATCGCGTCAACTACGGACCGTCGTCGGGCGTGGTGAGCGGAACCAGGAGCACGGTCGGTTCGCCCCTGTATCTGGATGGGCTCACGCCCTCGGCCACGACGTATGTGTCGATCCAGGCGCAGGATGCGGCCGGCAACATCGGCATCAAAAGCAACGAAGCGAGCACGGTCGTCACCAACACCAACACGCCGAGCCCGCCGACGGGCCCGAGCGCCACGACCAACCAAGTCAATACCGTCACCCTCAACTGGAGCCCCGTAACCACGAACTCCGCGAGCGTGCCGGCCGGCGATCCGATCGCGCCTGCCATCCGCGATCTGGCCGGGTACCGCGTTTATCGCGGCGACACGTCCGGGGTCGCCGCGAGCGGGCTTCCCCATGCCAATGAGAGCGTGGTGCGCGGGCCGAGTGCGCCGCCTTTCGCCGACACGAAAGGCCTGATCAACTGCCATACGTACTACTACAAGGTGACCGCGGTGGACACCTGCGGCACGGAGAGCGCACCGACGTCCGCATTCAGCGGACAGGCGACGTCCAGCGTGGCACCCCTGACGCCGACCAACGTGCAAGCCTTCAAGATGGGACCCGGGCAGGCGCACATCACGTGGAGCGCGGTCGTACACGACGTCGATAACAACGACATCTCGATCAACGCCTACGACGTCTACCGGTCGGGCGTCATGTTGAAAGCCGACTCGCCGAGCTCGGCGGTATTCCCGTCAACGCCGATCGGCACCGCCTCGCCGCTGCCGGCCTACGACGACAATGCGATGCCGGCGATGACGGCGCTTCAGACCGTGTACTACAGAGTCGTTGCGAAAGACGAGTGCGTGAACTACTCCGCGCCGTCGGACGTCGCGGCGCCCGTATGTCCCTTCTCGGGAACGGTGATGATCACGGAGCCGGCAAACGGCGGCGTGGTCGCGGGCCCCGTGACGACCACCGTCTCGGTCGTTGGGGGAACGGGCTCGTATACCGGCGTGACGATCACCTACACCCACGTGTCCGCCGGCGTCACGCGCACGTTCACGTCGAGCACGGCCGGAACGACCTGGTCCGACAACGCCTGGCTCGCCATGCCCGCCGGCCCGTACACGGTCACCGCGACGGTCACGGACGCCGGCGGGTGCTCCTCGACCACGTCGATCAACGTCAACGCCGGCAGCGTCGTCGGCTGCTGCTTGAGCATCTACCCGATGACGACGACGCAGGTGACCTGCCGCAGCGCCAAGCCGAAAGACGATTGCACGCAAGTGTCGTACAGCATCGGCAACGACCGCTGCTTGACCAAGGTCGCCTTGACCGGAATGACGGTCAGTTGGACGGATGTCGCCGGGCTCAATCCGCGGTGGCAAACGGCGAAGTTCAACGGGGCCACGATTGCGGCCGTCGGAAGCTGGGCCACCACCTACACCGGCTCGCCGGAGATCGGAACGGCGACGAAGTCCGATTTCAGCTCGCCGGCACCCCAGGTGCCGTATGCGACGCCGATGGACGGTACGAACACGACCGTCGTGACCTACACGTTTGACAAGGCCACGGTGTCCGGAACCGGCGCGAACAGAAAAGTCAACGTGTTCAGCACGAACCGGTTCGACTTCATCCTGCTCGATGCCGCCGGTAACCCGTCGAGCTTGACGACGACTTGTGTACTGCCGTCGCTGACGGTCAAGTGATGTCGCGCCCTGAAGGAGTTCGCACCATGAGCAGAGCACGCGCCAAGGACGCGAAGGCGGAGAGGGGCTCGGCGATGGTCATCTCCGTCCTCGTGACGGCCATCATGAGCCTCCTCGGCATCTCGTACCTCCTGATGGCCGACACGGAAAACAAAATCGCGGAAAACGAAAAACTCTCCGCGCAAGCCCTCTACTTCGGCGAGGGGGCCGTCCGCGAGGTCAAGCGGTGGTTCGACCGGCCGCCGTATGGGGTGCAGGGGACGAGAAACCTCGTCAAGCCGCTGACGTCCGTCATGGTTCGTACGCAGCGTCAGATCGACACGGATGGCGAAGGCCCGACGGCCGCGGTCGCCGCCGACGGAACTTCGACCAAGCCCTACTACAAGGTCGGCATCGATCGCGACGCCGACGGAAACGAAGACATCTTCGAGAAGCCGTATCGAACCGCCCTGGCCGACATGCTGGTCGGGACGGAGGCCGGGCCCGACATCCGGATCGACCGTGCGGCGAACTCGGCGACGGCGACGTTCCTCGACGGGCTGGGCGACAAGATCGCGCCCAATTTCCCCGCGGGAGCCGCCGGTGTTCGGGCGCGTGTGAAGACGATCGACATCTACGCGCCCCCGTACCTCGACATTGCGGGAGCCTGGACGCGCTACGGCATGGCGACGGTCAAGGCAACCGTCGAGATCGTCCGAACCGCGGGAAGCCAGACGCAGATCATCGCGACGCGCGTGGTCAAGGCCGTGCTGAACGAGACGCCCTTCCCCGGGCCGTTCGGGCCGCTGCACTCGTGCGAGGAGATGGCGTTCAACGGCGAGTTCAAGCCGCATTGGGGGACGTCCAGCGCCGTCGGCGATCTCGACATCGGCAACGGCGCCGACGCCAAGATCCCGCTCAGCCTGCCGCGCGACCTCCCGCCGTCCGCGAAGATCGACCGGTTGCACGGCTGGAACGACACCACGATGTGGGATGGAATGTACAAGGGGGCGGGAGGGACGATGGTGGGCAAGGCCATCGACGACCCCTGGTACCGGTTCATCCTTGATGGAACGTCCAATCAGTGGACGCCGACCACGTCGCAGCAGCCGTATCCGCCTGGAACGACCGATCAGGACAAGTCGAACAAGATCCAGAAATTTGGCGGCGTCGGCTGCCCCGAGTTCGATTACGACACCTGGAAGCAGATCGCCCAGTCGGGGGGGAGTGACGTCCACTACTACGCCTGGGACAACGGGACCGCCTTCCGCGAGAACGGCGTCGGTGCGGCGACGGACTTCAAGACGCTCACCGACGGCAAGCAAGGACTGTTCTTTTTTGACACCAAGGACGGCATGGCCCCGCACGACCCGGACGCCAACGGCGTCGCGGTCAACCTGACACCGGAGATGATGATCTCGGCCAACTACGGCGTTCAGGGATTCGTGTACGCGAACACCGCCAACTGGACGAGTCAAGGGAAGCCCGGCCGGGCCATCACCATGCATTGGCCCGCGGAGCCGTTCCGCGACGCGAACGAAAACGGCCACTACGACGCCGGCGAGGATTTCGTCAACTTGAACTACTCGACGATCTCGACGATCGACCCGTTCGCGAAGCCCGTGGTCAGCAGGGCCGACGCGGGCGGCGACGCCTTCGGCGGGTCCGTCATGTGGAACTCCCGCGGCCCGGACATCACCGGACAAGAGGCGATCGTCTGGGGAATCCTCTACAACAGCGGGAACTTCGACTGCCAGGGCACGCCCCAGTACTTCGGCAGCGTCGTGACGAAGTCAGGTATGAACGGCAAGATGGCGGGAACACCGGACCTGTTCTGGGACACCGACCTCAAAGACAACTGGCCGCCGCCGGGATGGGACCTCCCCCGCGTCATCATCACGCAGTGGATCACCGATCTCTGATCGTGACAACGGCCGGGCTTCGCGTTAACGTGCGGGGTGGAAGTCTCACGGAGGAACGACCGATGAGCCGATGCCCCACGACGTTTTTCCGTACCCTGCTCACCGCGAGCCTTGCGGCCATCGCGCTGACGGGATGTGGCGGTGGTGGGAACGACGCTCCGGCACCGCCACCGGTCGCCGCCGCAGCGCCCGCCGAGGAACCGCGGCCGGCCCCGCCCGCGGCTTCTTTACCTGCTCCGACCCCTCCCGTCGTGGCGCCCCCGGTCGCTTCGGCCGACACGGCTCCGGCGTCCGAGCCTCCGCGATCCTCGACGCCGACGGCGGCTCCCACTGCGAAGCCGCAGCAGCAACAGCCCGACGCCCTTCAGTGGATGCGTGACAGCGAGGCCCGGAAGGCGGACTACCAGCGGCGCCTGGCCGAAGGGCAAGTGAACGTCGAGAACGCAACCCAGTCGGTGCTCACGTGGGAGCGCAACGTGCTCGCCTTCAAGAACCCGTTTCTTGCTCGTCCACAACTCTCACCTGAAGATGCCCAAGAGGTCGCGGGGATGAACGGCGCGGCCCGGGTCGTTTGGGCCGAAGGTCGCATGGCGGCGGCGGTGGCTGCGCGTGTCGCGGCGCAAAAGACGCTCGATGAGCTGAAGGCGAATCCGCCCCTGGACTAAGCCTCAGGCCCTCGAGATTTGCGGGAGTTGATCGAAGTGGCGGTCGCGCGAGTGCAGCACGAGGTCGTGCTGGAGCACCAGTGCCGCAATCCACAGGTCGTGAGTCGGAATCGGTGTGCCTTGGCGTCTGAGCTGCCGGTAGACGGCGGCGTAGTGCTGGGTCGTACGGTCGTCGGCGAAAAGGACGCGAACGCCTTCCTTCGAAAGAAACCGGCGCAGGACCGTTTCGTTTTCGGTTGAGCGCCGGCCGACCGCAAAGCCGGCTCGTAGCTCGGCGATGACGACGAAGGGGATGAAAACCCTCTCAGCCGCCGCGAGCAGCTCGGTCGTCGGCGCGACTCCCTTGCAAAGATCGACGTAACGGTTCGTGTCGAGGGCGACCTTCATTTCCAGAGCCTGGAGTCGATGCGATCGTGCGACGCGAGTGCGGCCTCTGTTTCGGCGTCTTTCTTCCAGGTCCCGGCGATGTCGCCGAGATCTCTTCGGACGGTTGGTTGGCTCCCCACCCCGAGCCCGTCGGCCAAGGCGCCGAGCGCGACTTCGTTGAGGCTCTTGTTCTCGGCGCGCGCGCGCTCACGGAGGATCGTGTCGAGCCGTTCGGGAATTCCGCGAATCGTATACTGCATGCACTTAATATAGGCACTGCCTGCACCAAATGCAAGCGCCCGTTGCGGCGTGTCGGTCTACCGTTTCCTTTTCTCGAGGAACTTCCGCAAGACGTCGGACCCTTTCTTCTTCAGGGACTCCTCGGCGGCGCGCTTCAACATCTTGGGATCGAGGCCGATCGAGGGCTTCTGCAGCGTGCCGCCGACCTTGAGGTCGAGGGCGAGTTCCCCCTTGCCGTTGTCCAATGTTCTCAGCTTCGCGGTCTTGGCGACCATGTCGGCGCTGACCGCCTGGGAGAGCACGACGCCGACGTCCATGCCGATCGACTGATCGAGGCCGATCGCCCCCTTCCCGTTGATGTCGAGGTCGGCGCTGTCGAGCCGCAGATCCTGCGTTGCGGCTTGCCCGTTTTGGATCGCGAACGTGCCGGTCAACGAGTCGAAGGGTGTTTCATCCTTCCCGATCCCGCGCCCGCCTGCGGCCTCGAGCACCTGGGCGAGCTGCTTCAAGAACCCGAACGAGGTGAGCTTCCCGTTCCGGAGCGAAAGGGAAGCGCCGCCGGTCAGGTTCTTACGCAGCCCTTCCGTGTCGAGGCCGCGTCCCTTCACGTCGAGGGTCGTTTCGAGTGTGCCGTAGATCAACCCCGCCAAGTCCTTCGAGAAATCGGCGCACAGTGCGTTGAAGTCGACCCCCTCGACCTTGGCTTTCATGGCGAATGGTGGACCGGTCTCGATCAACCCGGCGGTGACCTCGCCCGCGAGCGTGCCTCCGTAGAGCTTGGCCGATACGTCGCGCAGCTGCGCTTCGCCGTTGAGGACGTCGAGGCGCGCGTGCGCTCCGGTCAGCCTCAGATTCATGGCCTTGGCCTCGGCGACCGAGAGGTTCCCGCGCACAGTGACCTCGCGGAGCATCGACGGAGCCGCCCCGCTTCCCGCCGCTCCGGCCGGCGCGGTCGCAGCGCCCGAAGCCGGCAGGAACGAGAGGATCTCGTCGACGTCGAGGACCGGAACGTCGAGCTCGACGTCGAGCACGGGCCGCGCGAAGCGACTGACCGTGCACGCCCCCTGCACGCGGCTCCGGCCGAGCGAGGCGGAAAGTCCCGTCAGCTTGGCACGATTGCCGTCCAAGGCCAGGCTCGCCGCGATGTCCCGGATCGGCTGATTCAACGAGGGGTCGGCGTACTCGAAGCCCGAAATGGTCGCGGTTCCTTTAATCGCCATCTTCAGGGGCTCGTCGATCGGACCGGTTGCTGTCGCGTCGAGGACGATGTCGCCTTTCTGAGCGAGACCGGGCGGGAGCAGGGGGCCGAAAAGGGACAGGAAGGGTGCGACGTCCTTGAGCGCGACCTTCGACGCGACGGCGCGGAGGTCGGCTTGGGGATGTCCTTGAAGATCGGTCAGCGCCCCGCTCAACGTGACGGCGGCGTTGCCGAGACGGATCTCGGCCTTGCGAAGGCGCGTCTCTTGCGGAGTGAAGGTGCCGTCGATCGCGACCGACCCGTCGAGGGGAGCCGTCTTGCGAGAGGCGGGGCCGAACGCGACGAGTTCCAGGGCCTTGAGGGCGACTGTGCCCTGCACGTCGAGGTTCTGCGGCGCAGTCCCCGAGAGCTTGGCGTCGAGGTCGAGCGATCCGCCGGCCAGACGCAATCCGGTGTAGGTCGCGAGGTACGGTGCCGCGGCGCCTCCGATGAAATTCGTGATCGTCACGCGAGCGTCGATCGGCCAGCCGCTTCCCGCGGCTTGCGGCGGTGGGCCCAGGCGGCCCACGAGCGCGGCCTTGCCGGAGCCCGTCAATCCGAGCTTGAGGTCGATCCCGATGGGTGAGGTCGTGGAGAGATCCGAAAGGGCAAGCTCGATCTGGCGCCCCTCGATGCGATGCGTCGTCCCGGGAACGATCGCCCCGTCGGCGATGTCGACGCTTCCGTCGATGAGACGGAAGCGCTCGATGATCACGGCGAAGCTGCCGCCTCCAGGGGCCGCCCCCGCCGCGGGCTGAGCGCCCGAGCCGGCCCGCTCGATCAGGCTGACGACGTTCCATCGCCCCTTGTCGTCGCGATGGAGGTGGGCGACGGGCTTGTCGATGTCGAACGAGATCACGTCGAGCCGCGACGAGAACAGCGGAATCAGCCGGACGCGAGCGTCGATGCGGCCCGCTTTCAGGAACGGTTCCGTGCCGAAGGCCGGATCCTCGGCGAGCGTGAATCCGTCGGCCGTGATCCCCGGGACGGGGAAGACGTGAAGGCGCATCGTGCCGATCGTGACCTTGCGCCCCGTGATCTCGGTCAACATCTGTTCGATGCGCGGGCGGTACCTCTCGGGGTTCAAGACCTTGGGCAGGATCACGGCCGCTGCGATGGCCAGGACCGCCAGCACGACGGCCACGATGATGAGGATGCGTTTCATGGGGTCACCTCCGCGGCTCGCCGGCCTTCAGGCTGGCCGACCAGTCGAGAATCAATCGGATCTCTTTCTTTTCGGGGCTGGCGACCTCGCGACCTGCCAACAGTCGCGTGTGATCGGCCGTGGGCTCGACGACCACGAGGCGGGGATCGAGCGCGAACAGGAGCACCGGCGCCCCTGGGTTCGGGTTGCCGGTGTCGGGCGACATCGCGACCGACATCATGTGGGTCCCTGAGGCATCGCGCATGCGATACCAGAGCTCGCGGCTGTCCGCGCGCCAGTGCGGCGTGTCCCCCTGGCCCGTGGAGACGAGCCACTTGCGGTCGAGAGCCGGGAACGGCCGCACGAAGACCTGCGCCGTGCCGCCTTCCTCGGAGGTGTAGGCGAGCCACCGCCCGTCCGGCGAGAGCACGCCGTCGCGTTGCGGAAAGGTGTCCGCCAGGATCGAGCGGGCCTTCTTTTCATGGAAGTCGTGAATCCAGATCTCGAAACGGCTGGCGTCGTCTCGCGGTCGCGCGCCGAAGACGAGGTAGCGGCCGTCGGCGGACCAGTTCGTGACGTTCGTGTCGTGCGTGTCCGCCTTGTGGACCATCTCCCAGGGCGTCGTGCCGGCCACGGACTGGATGTAGAGGTCTTCGTTCCCCGTCCCGCGAGACGAAAAGGCGACGTGCTGGCCGTCGGGAGACCAGACGGGATCGTAGGAATCGTTCGCTCCGTGGGTCAGCGGCATCGAGGCGCCCCGTGCGAGATCCCCGATCCAAATCTGCTGCGCGTTGGTGCCTTCGTTGCGCGCGGCGGCGTAACGGTGGCCGTCCGGGGAGAGTGCCAACTGCGCGAACTGTCCCGTCTGATGGAGGACCTCCATGACCTGGCCCTGACGGTCGAGCCACACCAGTTCGCTCGGCAGTTCCCCCGGCCCGACGTTGTAGGCGAGGTCGCCTCGCCGCGACGCCGACACCGCCACGGATCCGGTGCTCCCGTTGAAGGCCACGCCGCCGTCGATGGGGATCGCCTCGTCGCCGGCCGTCAACGTCTTGGCGTCGAAGGGGACCGCCATCAGCCTTTCGTTGCGATGGACGAGCAAGTAGCCCGGATCGACGTAGACGGCGCGCGAGGCATCGAGGAGCACACGCCGGATCGGCTCGTCTTTCGAGGTCGAGCCGACGTAAACACCGCCGTCTTTCTTCAGGACGTCGGCGTTGTTGCTCCAGAGCGTGAAGACGAAGTGCTTCCCGTCGGGAAGCCAGCACGGGAAGCGGTGCGAAGCGTCGACCAGCTTCGGGTCCACCACCGTGAGCTCGGTGTCCGACCCTCCTCCCAGCGAGGTCACGTGGATTCCACTGTTGGGGTGCGGGGCGAAGAGGATCGCCCCTTTTTCGTTCCACGAGCCGCCGCGGCCCCACGGCGCGTGCTCGCTGATGACTTGGGTCGTCCCGGTGTCGACGTCGATGCGCCGCAGCGACCCGCGAGCGAAATAGGCGACGCTACGCGAATCGGGAGACCAGAAGGGGAAGCTGGCGTCCTCGGTTTCCGGAAGCGGCTTCGCGTCGAAACCGTCGAGACTCCGAACGGCCAGGTGATCACCGCCCCCCCGCGAGCGAATCCCGTAAACCACCTTGTTGCCGTCGGGTGAGATCGTGGGAATCGTCAGCACGGAAGGTGTTTCCGACTCGCCGAAGGCGATCTCCAAGTGGGGGAAGCGGCCTCCGGTGTTCCCGGAGCCAGACGAGCCGGCAAACTTGAAGGCGAGAAGCAGGCCGAGCCCGACGACCGCGGCCCACGCGGCGCGCTCTCGCCAGCGCGATCCCGCGGGAGCCGCAACGGGCGCGGCGGTGGCTTGCGGCTCGTCCGTGTCCAGCTCGAGCAGGGCGTCGCCGGCCGAGCGGAGCCTGAAGCGCGGGTCTTTCGCCAGGCAGCGGCGCAAGAGCCGGCGGATGTTCTGAGGCGTTTCGGCGGGGAGCGCTCCCCAGTCGGGATCGGATTTCAAAACGGACGCCAGCGTGTCGCTGATCGTCTCGCCGTCGAACAGGCGCTTCCCGGAGAGCATCTCGAAGAGGATCACGCCGAAGGCCCAAACGTCGGCGCGCCGGTCGGCCGCCTTGCCGCGGGCCTGTTCCGGGCTCATGTAGGCGGCGGTGCCGATGATGACGCCGGCTACGGTGCCGAGCGAGGTGATGGTCGGCGACATGCCGCCGTCGGTCCGGACCGATCCGGTGGCGGACATCGGGTCGAGCGCCTTCGCCAGGCCGAAGTCCAGCACCTTGACCTTCCCCTCGGGGGTCACCCGGATGTTCGCCGGTTTCAGGTCGCGATGGATGACCCCCTGCTCGTGGGCGGCTTCCAAGGCCTCGGCGATCTGCCGGGCGAGTTCGTTGGCCTCGCCCACGGGAACGCGCCCCCGCTTCATCCGCTCCGAAAGGTCCTCGCCGGCCACGAGCTCCATCGCGAGAAAGCGCACGCCGTCGGACTCGTGCAGGCCGTAGATGGCGGCGATGTTGGGGTGGTTCAATGAGGCGAGCAACTTCGCCTCACGCTCGAACCGCGCGAGCCGTTCGGGGTCGTTGGCGAACGCGGCCGGAAGGACCTTGATCGCGACCTCGCGCCCCAGCGTCGTGTCGACGGCCTTCCATACGGCGCCCATCCCGCCCTCGCCGATCTTCTCGGCGAGCCGGTAGTGAAACAGCATCTTCCCCGCTTCGACGGTCATCGTTCGTCCCCTTCGATCCACGCCACCATCAGCGCCTTGATCTTGGTCTGGTAGCGCTCGCCCTCGACACGGCAGCGCGACTTGAACGCCGCGAGGAGCGGCTCAGGAACCTTCATGCTGATCAACCGGCTCTTCGCTTTCGGGCCGTGGAGCCGGCGGAAGTCGTCGAGAAAGCGAGCGACCGCATCCGAGGACATCTTCCGGGACTGTTCGAGATACTCGGGAGTGAATTTCTGGAGACCCTTCATTTCAATGTCCTCAACGCTTTGACGTCTTCGAGATCTTGTGGCCGCCCCGCCGCCTTCTTCATGCGGATCAGATCGTCGATGGCCACGATTCTGATGGTTCGGCCTAAGACGCGCACGCCTTTCGTCTTCAGTCCCGCCAGATCGTGAGTGAGGATGACGTCGACGATCTCCGACGGATCGGCGGCATTGACGAACGACCAGGCCGTGAGGTCGCGGTTCGCGACGTACTCCTCGCGGAACCGGAAGACCTCCGCAGCGGTGACCGGCAGGCGCGGCGTCAGGCCGATCGATCTCAGGGCGGTCTCCGCGCCCTTGAAGTGGCTCAGGCGGAAGTTGAGGACGAGGTCGATGTCCACCGTGCCGCGAACGAGCAGCATGGTATGTACCAGTATATACCGTCGAAGCCGTAGCGGCAGGAGCGCCGGAAGCGGAAGCGAGCCCTGCCTCCCTGCTAGACTCCGCGGCCGTGAGCGCACCCATCGAAGCGGAAGTCGCAATCGTCGGCGCCGGCCCCGCCGGAACCGCCGCCGCCGCCCACCTCGGACGCCTCGGCGTGCGCGACGTCGTCCTCCTCGACACGCATCCGTTCCCCCGCGACAAGACCTGCGGCAGCGGCGTGTCGCCGAAGGGGCACGAGGCCTACCTCAGCGGCGGATCCGGTTCCGACGCGATCGTGTGCCTGCGCCGCACGCTCGACGAGCTGATCCTGCGGAAGGCGCAAGACGCCGGTGTCCGGTTCGTTCCGCACTTCACGGCGAACCGGCTCCTGACGGAGCGGGGGAGGGTGACCGGCGTCGTGGCGCGCGACGGCCGCGAGGTGCGCGCCTGCGCCACCGTGATCGCCGGCGGAACGCACTGCCGGCTGGTTCCCGAGAGAAGGCCCCGCAAGCTCATCCAGGCGATCATGGGGTGGTGGGAGGGCGTGCCGTTCCGCGAGCACCACGTCGAGATGGTCTTCGATCCGATGGTGCTGCCCCTTTACGGTTGGCTCTTCCCGGAAGACGGCGGCCGGGTGAACATCGGCATCGCTTACGAAGACCGAGACGGCACCAAGAACGCGCGGGAGATGTTCCGGCGATTCCTCGACCGGCAGTACGCGAAGCGCCTTGCAGGGGCAACGCCGATCGGCGCGTGGAAGGGGCATCCGGTCGCCTACTCGTACCGTATCGAAGGGCTGACCTCGCCCGGTCGCATCGTCGTCGGCGAGTCCGGCCTTCTCACGCATCCCGCGACGGCCGAAGGGATCTACCAGGGGATGCGCAGCGGGATGATGGCGGCGGAAGCGCTCCGCGACGTGCTCGTTTCAGGTGCGGACGAGGCGGCCGCGTTCGCCGCGTACGAGCGCCGCTGCCGCAAGACGTTTCGCGCCTCGTTTCTTGGCGGCGGGCTATTCCGGCTGCTCCTCAAGACGCCGGCCCTGGACCTGTTGGCCAAGGCCGGCGAACAACCGCTCGTTCGGCGTACGGCAGCGAGGATCCTCGCGAGCCTCTAGAGCCTATTTCCCGAGTTCCTCGAGGATCCGCGTGGCGCCGTCCACTTCGGCAAGGACCCAGAGCATGTACCGCGAATCGACGTGGATCGAGCGCGTGTGCACGGGTTCGTAGAGGATGTCGGCGACCACCGAATCGTACGTGCCGTCGAAGAGGAGGCCGCACAGCTCACCGCGCGCGTTCAACGTGGCGGACCCCGAGCTTCCGTTGGTGGTGTCCACGTTCGAGAGGAAGTCCACGGGAACGTCGTTCAGCGCCCGGTCGAGGTAGGGCGTTTCCCGTCCGGCGCGTAGCGCCTTGATCGCATCGAGCTCGCGCGCGGGCACGGCGAATTCTCCCTGGCCCGTGTTCTTTGCGAGGACCCCGGCGAGCGTCGTCTGCGGCTTGTAGAAGATCCCGTCGACGGAATCGACCCCGAGCACGCGGCCGTAGGTGACGCGAAGCGTCCCGTTCGCGTCGGGCGCGACGAGGCCGCCCGATTTTTCGAGAAGCGCTTTCATGTAACGCGGGACCAGGCGGTACCGGGCGCCTTGGCGTGTCTTGCTGATTTCGCGCAATTGGTCTCTGAAAGGAAGCAGGGACGTCGCGAGGCTGACGAACGGATCGTCGATGGCGGCGAGTTCCTTTGACGACTTGCCGAGCAGCCCGAGGCGGTAGTCCTTGTCGAAGAGCCTCGTCCCGGCGTACAGCCGGTCGAGGTAGGCGTCGATCGCCTTCGCGGCCGCATCCTTGCTCATGTCCGCGGTCAGGCCCGCGGCCTTGTCGATGGACTCGATGCGCTCGGTTGCGCCCAGCTGCGACGCTTCGAGGAGTGAATAACGAAGCAGCGCCCGGTCGACCTTGGGGTCGAGGGTTCGCTGCATGCGATCCAGGCTCTCGCGTGTGCGCGCCCAGTTCCGCTCCTGATACTCGGGCTCGCGATCGAGGTCTTTCTTCGGCCGGTTGACGGCGGCGTCGACGATCGTCGTGGCCGCGCCGAGGACGGAGCCCCCGCCGCGACCGCCCCGAAACGCACCGAAGACCGCGTCGCGCTCGCGCGTCTTGGCGGCCTCGGCGTCGAGCGCCGCCAGCGCGGGGAGCACGTCGCCGTAAAGCATGCGTCGCTCCGGGTTCGCGGCGATCCAGGACGTCAGTTCTCGCTGCTGTTCCAGCTTGTCTTCGAGGACGCCTCCCTTGATCAACCCGTCGAGCACGCCGCGGTTTTTCGTGAGCCCGTTGTTGAGGCCTCGAATCCTCGTTTCGACCTTGATGGCGACCTCGGGGCTGGATTGTGCCAACTCGTCCAGGATCTGGAGCTGCTCGACGGAGCGGCGGATCGAGCGCGGCAGCTGCCACGTGGTCATCTCTTCGATCTGCGCGTAGGTCTGGAGGCGTTCCGTGGCCCCGGGGTAGCCGACCACGAAGACGAGGTCGCCGGGGCCGGCGCCCTTCGGCGACACCTTGAGCCAGTGCTTCGGCCGGTACGGCACGTTGTTCTTGGAATAGGGCGCGGCCTTGCCGTCGGGGCCGACGTAGGCGCGATAGAACGAAAAGTCGCCCGTGTGCCTCGGCCAGCGCCAGTTGTCGGCCTCGCCGCCGAAGTTGCCGATCCCCTTGTCGGGAGCGTAGACGAGGCGCACGTCTTCGATCTCGAGCTGCTTGATCTCGAACCACCGCAGCCCTCCGAAAAACGAAGCGATCCGGCAGCGCGAGCCGTCCTTCTCGCACGCCGCGGTGCGCTCTTTCGTCCAGAGCTCGACGATGTCGAAGCGTTTCCGGTCGGTGAGGTTCGGGGTCAACTTGCGCATCAGGTCGTCGGTCACCTCGAGGACCTGCGTCGTGACGGAAACCCGCGCTCCCGGCCCGTTCGAAAGCTCGTCCTCGGGCGCCCGCGCGACGAAACCCGAGACGAGGAGGTTGCGCTCGGGGGTCGAGTTGTACTGGAGCGCGCTCTGGACGCAGTGATGATTGGTGACGATCAGCCCCTGGTTGGAGACGAAAGACGCGCTGCATCCGCCCAACGAGACGATCGCCCCCATGGGCTGTCCGGTCAGCTCGGCGAAGGCTTGGGGGTCGCCCTCGAAGCCCAAAGCGCGAAGCCGCTCGGCCAGCGCCGGGATCTGCTGCGGCATCCACATGCCTTGGTCGGCGGAAGCGGGACCGGCGAGGCTGGCGACGAGCAGGAACGAAACGGCGAGGGGAGTCGATCGCATGGCGGCCTCCGATCTGCGACGGGCAAGGGGGGCAGCATACAATGGAGTGGCCGCATCCTAAGGAGCGCATCGTGACCGAAGAAGACGACAATTTCGCGAGCATGTTCGAGGCTTCGCTCAAGGCGAAGCGGTTCGACGAGGGGCAGACGATCGAAGGCACGATCGTCGCGATCGGGGCGGAGTTCGCGTTCGTCGACGTCGGCGGCAAGGGCGAGGCGACGATCGAGATCGAGGAGCTGCTCGATCCCGAGGGCCAGCTCGAATCCCAGGTCGGCGACCGGATCGAGGCCATGGTCGTGTCGACCTCGGGGGGGCTCAAGCTCTCCCGTAAGTTGGCCCGCGGCGCGGCGACGGCGCGACAGCTCGAAGACGCGTTCCACGCCGGGCTTCCCGTCGAGGGCAAAGTGGAACGGGCGGTCAAGGGTGGCTACGAAGTTCGCATCGCCGGACAGCGCGCCTTCTGCCCGATCTCGCAGATCGACACGGTGAGAAACACCGAGCCTAGCGAGCACGAAGGGCGGGTCTACACGTTTCGCATCCTCGAGTTCAAAGAGGGGGGCAAGAACCTGGTGATCTCCCGGCGTGCGCTCCTCGAGGAAGGACAACGAGAAGAGGCGGAGCAGCTCCGGCGTTTCATCGTCGCGGGCGTGGTCTTGAAAGGCCGCGTCGCTTCGGTGCGCGACTACGGCGCGTTCGTCGATCTCGGCGCGGGGGTGCAGGGCCTGCTCCACGTTTCGGAGATGGGCTGGTCCCGCGTCTCGAGCCCGTCCGAGATCGTGAAGCCGGGAGATGAAGTCACGGTGAAGGTCCTGCGCGTCGACGACGACGGGAAGAAGATCGCGCTCGGGTTGAAGCAGCTTCAGGCCGATCCTTGGTCGAAGGTCGAAGCGACGTACGCGCCGGGCCAGGTGTGCACGGGCCGGGTCACGCGTCTCGCCGATTTTGGCGCTTTCGTCGAGCTTCAGCCGGGGGTCGAGGCGTTGGCCCATCTGTCCACCTTCCCTCCGACCGGCGCGCCGGACGGCTGGAAGGCGTCGGTGCGGGCGGGCATGACGGCATCGTTTCAAATTCTGAGCCTCGATCTCGAGAAAAAGCGGATCGGCGTGGCTCTCGTGCAGGACGGCACGGCGGCGTCGGCGCAGCCCGCGGGGAATGAAATCGTGCCGGGCGCGCGCCTCACGGGGAAGGTGGAGCGTCACGAGAAGTTCGGTGTCTTCGTGTTTCTGGCCCCCGGCCGTACGGGACTCATCCCGATGAAAGAAACCGGAGTCGCGCGCGAGGCGGACATCGCGCGGACCTTCCCGATCGGGGCCGAGGTCGAAGTGCAAGTCCTCGAGGTCGATTCGTCGACCCGGCGCATTCGACTCAGCCGTAAAGAGGTGATCGAGGCCAAGGAGAAAGACGAAGTCCGCGAGTACACCGAGCGGAAGCCCGAAACGCCCACCGAGAGTTTCGGGTCGCTGGCCGACAAGCTGCGGGGCGCGATGAAGCCCAAGGATCGGTGAGGGCGGATCCCGTTCTACGGGGCGAACTGATCGATCGCGACCGCCAGGACCGGAAACGCCGCCAAGATCTCTCGATCCGAGGTCAGAAGCTGCACCCTGAGGTCTGACGCGAGCGCCACGAACTCGCAGTCGTACGCGGTGCATCCCGATTCGCTTGCCAGCTCCAAAACCGTCTGCGTCTCTACCGTGAATTCCCTGCCCCCCATCAAGAGCTCCGCCTCGCGCGCTGCCTCGAGAGCGTGAGCGAGCGCGAGGTTCTGCCGCCGCATCAGCATCGACAGGACGCTTCGAAATTCGCTGCGCCACAAGAGCGGCGCCGCCCATTCGGGATCCTTGCCGAACGCGCGCCGGGCCGAAGCCGTTTGGTCACCGCCGAGCAGGAGATGCACCACCGCGTTCGTGTCGACGACGATCACGCGCGGCCGGCCCGCTTGGCTTGTCGAATCGAGGCGTCGTCGATGGGCGCCAGGGCCAGTCGCGCGCGCAGCGCGTCCGCTCGTGCGAGCAGCGACTCCGGATCGAGCCGGCGTCCTTCGAGGGAACGCTCAAGGCGCTCGATGACCTCGCGATTGAGACTTCGCCGATTCGTCTCGGCAACCCGGCGCAAGCGGGTCAGGAGATCGTCTGGGATTCCCTTGAGCGTCAGGCTCGCCATGGCGTTTGACCTCACGGCTGGTTGCATTACGGAACCACTATGGAATCTACGCAACATGGGCGCCTCCGGCAAGTGGGACTCGTCTAATCTTGCGGCGAATCGCGTGGCCTCATCGCCTCGCAAGCGGGTCGGGAGGTTTCCGATCGGGAACCAGCCCCCCCTCTACTCGCCGATCACTTTGACGAGCACGCGCTTCGGCCGCTTGCCGTCGAACTCGCCGTAGAAGATTTGCTCCCACGGCCCGAAGTCGAGCGTCCCCTTCGTGACGGCGACGACGACTTCGCGGCCCATGATCTGCCGCTTGTGGTGGGCGTCGCCGTTGTCCTCGCCGGTGCGGTTGTGCCGGTAACGTTTCGGGTCGTGCGGGGCGAGCGTCTCCAACCACTCCTTGTAGTCGGCGTGGAGCCCCGACTCGTCGTCGTTGATGAACACGCTCGCCGTGATGTGCATCGCATTGACGAGGCACAACCCCTCGCGGATGCCGCTCTCCGCGACGATGGCTAGGACGTCGTCGGTGATGTTGACGAAGTCCATGCGGGCGGGGACGGTGAAGGTGAGGTAGCGGGTGGTCGATTTCATGCGCAGCCCCTCGCGCGGCCGAGGGCGACGACCGCCTCGATCCTACGATGCACACCGAGTTTGCGGAAAATGCTCTGCACGTGATTGCGCACGGTCGTCGTTGTGATGTGAAGCGCGGCCGCCACGTCGGACGTTGAAAGCCCTTGGGCGACGCCCGCGAGGACCTCCGCTTCCCGCTCGGTGATGCCGCAGGCCAAGGCGATCGCCCCGTTGCGGTCGCGATTCGAGCCTGAGAGGTTCACGACGTCCTCCGCAACCGGCCGCAGGAAGTGGAGCACCGCCGAGCGGGCCGACCGGCCCCCGGGAACGAAGAATGACACCAGTTCGAGCATCGCTCCAGCGGCGTTTCCCGTGCGAGCGACGACCCAGTGCCGCGCGCCGGGCAGGCCGTCCCGGGCCGCCTGTTGAACGGGACAACGCGGGCCGCAAAACGGGGAGCCGTCGGTCGAACGGAAGGCGCCGAGCATCCAGCACCGCGAGGGGAGGGTTCTGGACGGCGCGATACCGAGAAGTCTTCGCGCCGCATGGTTGCAGACACGGACGGAACCGTCGTCGTCCGCGGCCAGGACGGCCTGCGTCTCGTGCTCCAGGGCGGAGAGCGGAATGAACCGACGCATCACCCCTCCGGGTGGATCGGCCGGGTGAAGTGAAGATCGTACAACCCGCTGGGCGTGCGGGGTCCCCGATTACGGAGCCTTCGACTCGATTTGCTAGGGCCGTCTGATGCATTTGGATCATGGACCGAGGGCCGGCAGGTGGATAGCGTCGAGTCACAAACGGGCCACTCCGTCATGGAGGGGAACTCACATGACCAAACTCTCTCGGGTCGCGATCCTGCTTTACGTCGGCGTTGTTGCGGTTCTTGTTCTCCCCGGCCTCGCGCCGGCGGCGGACGGGGGATATTCCTACTTCTATCAAGGCAAGCTGATCGTCAAAGCGCCAAGCTCGCGGCTGATCGCCGTTCCCGACTTGCCGGCGCTCCACGCGCTGCGGCCGGTCGTGAGCGGGGCGTGGGCTCGCGACCCCTCAGGCGATCGCCCCGAGCTCGCGGCCAGGCGGATTGCGCTCTTCGACGTGACCGGGAAGCTGCCGAAGGGGGAGGCGAGACCGGGCGCTTCGTTGGCGGCACTCGCGCAAGCCATGGAAGCTGGGATCGACGCGCAGCCCGTGTTCGAAGACGGAGACTTCCTGACGATTCCGGGGAGGGACGTGATCGTCGCCTTCGACCGGAAGCTCTCCGTTGAAGAGGCCCGGCGCCTGCTCGGGTCCTACGGATCGTCCCAAGGAGTCTCCGGAGGCCGGGTCCTCTTCGGGAACACGTTCGTCTTCGAGATCGCGAGTCCGGGAGGAGGCCGCGTGTTCGCCGCGAGCCGGATCCTCTCTCTCGCCCCGGGCGTGAGGTACGCCGAACCGAATCTGATCCGCGTGTTCGTCGCCGCCCCGGCTCCACTCCCCATTCCTCGCAGGCCGGCGCTGGACCCTGCGAGCGTCGCGCCCCTCGGCGGCTCCTCGTCGGCCCCGCCCGACGCCCCGGTTTCGGTCCTGGCCCCGCCGGCCTGGACGACGGTGCTCACCGACGGCTTCGAGGGAACCTCGGTGTTCGGCGTCGGTCACGGGAGCAGCGCGCCCGATGCCGTACCGTCGATCGTCACCAGCCGTTCGCACTCGGGCACGCGTTCCGCTTACATGACCGGCGGCGGCACGCAAGGCGTGGTCCCGCCCGGGCCGTATCCGGACAACTGCTACGCCTACCTGCTCAGCAATCCTCTCAACCTCGCTCCGTTCGAGGAGGTCTACGTCGAGGCGTGGTTTTACGCGAAGTACGAAGACGTCGGGCCGGATGGCCCCTACGACTACGGCGACGTGTTCGTGTACGACGGGACGAGCGTCGCCGGACAGCCTCTTGCCGTGATGTACACCGGGGATCTGACCGCCGATCCGACCACCGTCAACGGATGGCGGCGCGTGCTCTACCGCGTCCCGCCCGCCTTTCGCAAGGCCAACGTGCAGGTCGGCTTCGATTTCGCGAGCGACGGCAGCAACGGCGCCGAAGGGCTCTTCATCGACGACGTCAGGGTCGTGGGGACCGCCGACGTCGACGCCAACCCGATTTCGACCGACACGTACTCGGCCCGGCAGTACGAGCTCAAGAACGCCGGGCAGATCGCCGGCCTCGGCAACGACCAGAACGATCTGAACATCCCCGAGGCCTGGGCGGCGTCTCCCGTCTCGGCGAGCGTGGTCGTCGCCGTCATCGATACCGGCGTCGAGCTCAACCACCCGGACCTCAACCTCGTCACGGGGTACGACGGCGACACCGGAAACGCAGGCGGCGCGCCGAGAACCGTGGACGACAACCATGGGCAATCCTGCGCAGGCAACACGGGTGCCGTCCGCAACAACGGCATCGGCGTCGCCGGGACGGCAGCCGGCGTCAAGATCATGCCGGTTCACTGGGGCGCCACAACGGCCGACCTCGCCAACTCGATCTACGTTGCGGTCGATCACGGAGCGAACGTGATCAGCAACTCGTGGGGGATGCCGGACCCGATCGCCGCCGTCACCGATGCGATCGACTACGCCCTCGCCCACAACGTCACGCTGGTTTTCGCGGCGGGCAACGGACCCGATCGTCCGCCCTGGAACTACAACACCGTCTTCCCCTGCAATCTCACGACGACGAAAGACCTCATCTGTGTCGGGGCGTCCAGTCCGACCGACGAACACAAGAGCGCCGCAAGCAGCGACGGCAACTTCTCCTGGGGATCGTCCTACATCGGCGCCGGCCCCGACGTCGTCGCGCCCGGTCCGTGGAGTTACACGACCGATCGCCAGGGGGCCGCGGGATACAACACCGACGCGACGGCCAGCGGCGTGGACGCCAACTACACGCACGCGTTCGGCGGGACGTCCTCGTCGACCCCTAAGATCGCCGGCGTCGTCGCCTTGATGCTCTCGAAGAACTCCTCGCTGACCCCCGCGCAGGTGAAGAGCATCCTCCGCCAGACGGCGAAGGACATCGACGCGACGGGCGTCGACGACAAGACCGGGACCGGCCGGGTGGACGCCTTGGCCGCCGTCAATGCGAGCCAAACGGCCCAGCACACGCTGACCGTAGCCCTTCAGGGAACCGGTCAGGGGACGGTGAAGAGCACCCCTGCCGGGATCGACTGCTCGAATTCCGGCGGCAATCAGGACTGCTCGGAGGACTACGGCGACGGGACGGTGGTGGCCCTCGCGGCGACGGCCGCCGCGGGCTCGCAGTTCGCCGGATTCACCGGAGATGCGGACTGCGCCGACGGCAGCGTCACCGTGAACGCGAGCAAGACCTGCAACGCCACCTTCAACCCGACGGGCCAAGCCGGCCTCGCCGGGGACTGCAACGGCGACCAGTTGGTCGATTTCTCCGAGTTGATGCGTGTCGTCGCGAACTACCACGCGGCGGGGTTGGCCTGCCCCTGAGGGGAAACCGGGTGACACCATGAACAAGAGGGCGAGTTTCCTGATCGCTTCGCTGTTGCTGCTGGCCGCGGAATCCGCCGCTTTCGCGCAAACTCCGATCCTCTCCTTCGACCAAGCCGCGGGCTTCCCCGGCGACGTGGTGACGCTCCGGCTCGTCCTCACCACGGGCGGCATCCCGGTGGTCGCCGCGGAAAGCGCGTTCACGTACGACACGGACCAGTTGACGTTCGTGTCGGCGTCCGTCACGGGCTCGGCCCTGACGGCGGGGAAGAAGGCGGTCGCGACCGTCGAGAGCGGGGTCTTGGAGAGATTGACCGTATACGACGATGGAACGAACTGGAGCACGCCGATCGAAGACGGCGACCTGCCCCTGATGCGATTCCGGATCGCGCCGACGGCAACACCCGGAAGCCTCCTGACCATCCTGACGCACGATTGCTCCGTCACGGTCGCCCCGGCGACGAAGCGCGCCGCAACGTGCGGGACGGGACTCGTGTTCGTCCAGGTGGCCGGGACTTCGCCGGTGATCTCGCTCGGTGAGGCGAGCGGGGCGGCGGGGACGAGCGTGACTTTGGCGCTCGGCCTGGCGACGAACGGGATGCTGCCGATCGCGACGGAAACGACGATCGCCTACGACGCCTCGAAGTTGTCGTACGTGTCGTCCGCGGCGGGGAATGCGGCTTCGGCCGCGGGAAAGTCGGTCGACCCGTCGGTTGCGGGAGGCGTGCTCCAGAAGATCGCCGTGTATGCGACCGGGGGAAGCTGGAACACCCCGATCGGGAACGGAGACCTGGCGCTGATCACCTTCCAGATCGGAGCCGCCGTGACCCCCGGGAGCCAGCTGACCGTGTCGATCTCCGGGTGCAAGTACACGATTGCGCCGGCGACGACGACGGACGCGGCCTGCGGAAACAACGGATCGATCAGCGTCAGCGGCGCGGCGACGTGCCCCGACGCCGACGGCGATAACTACGCGGTCTGCACCGCGACGTGCAACCCTGCACCCGGCAAGCAGTGCGGAGATTGCAATGACGGAAACGGAGCCGTTCATCCCAACACGTTGGAGGTGTGTAACGGGATCGACGACAACTGCGATACCGTCATCGACAACGGTCAAGCCGCGCTGTGCGACGATGGCAACGTCTGCACCACCGACGCCTGCGGCGGCGCTGCCGGGTGCACTCACGTCAACAATAGCCTGTCCTGTAACGACGGCAACGCGTGCACGCAGGCGGACACGTGCCAAGGTGGCGCGTGCGCCGGATTGAACCCCGTGGTCTGCACCGCGCTCGACCTATGTCACAACGCTGGCGTGTGCAACACGGGCACCGGCGTCTGCTCCAATCCCGCGAAGCCCAACGGCACGGCGTGCAACGACGGCAACGCCTGCACCTTGAACGAGGCGTGCTCGGGAGGGATCTGTGGCGGCGGAACCGCGCGGAGCTGCGATGACGCCCAGGCTTGCACCGCGGATG
>Ga0315283_10000815_pt1 | contig 23734 bp, 15 predicted proteins | sample YL17G09_0_MG_FD_204541 | JGI IMG/M metagenome (GOLD analysis project Ga0315283, IMG submission 204541) | Sediment microbial communities from Yellowstone Lake, YNP, Wyoming, USA - YL17G09_0 | ecosystem: Environmental > Aquatic > Freshwater > Lake > Sediment | place: USA: Wyoming | collected...
GGGGGGGGGGCCCCGCGGGGGGGGGGGGGGGGGGGGGGGGGGGGGGGGGGGGGGGCGGGGGGCGGGGCCCGGGCGGGCGCCCCCCCCCGCGTGCGCGTGCCCGCCCCTCACTCTCACCCTCCTCCCTCCCCTCTCTCTCTCTCTCTTTCTCACACACACAAACACAAGGCCGACCAGCTGGCGGCGGAGGATGGCATCTCCGCGGAGGTCATCGACCTGCGCACCCTCCTCCCCTGGGACCGGGCGACCGTGGAGGCGTCCGTCTCGCGGACGGGCCGCCTGGTCGTCTCGCACGAGGCGCCCGTGACGTCCGGCTTTGGAGCCGAGGTCGCGGCGGCGATCGCGGCCCGCTGCTTCCTGCGCCTGGAAGCCCCGCCTGTGCGGGTGTGCGGGTGGGACACGCCCTTCCCGGGGGTGCTGGAGGCGGCGTACCTGCCGACCCAGGCCCGGGTGGTGGGCGAGGTGCGGCGGGTGGTCAACTTTTAAGGTGTGTGTGTGGCGCGTGGGTGGGCGTGGGTGGGCGTGTGTGTAATCCCGCGACAGACACAGGGTGGGGATGTGGCGTCATGTCGTGTCGTGTGTGCGTGTGTGTGCAGGCGAAGAAGAGACTCACAGTGCGCACAGAGGATTTACGAGGAGTATGCACGTTGATAATTTTCAAACACAAGTATCAAAGCGTCCTCATCCTGTTCGCAGACTACCACCCCTACCTGCAGTTTTTCACGCACGCACGCACTGCAGGATGGGCAGAGAGAGCAGGCGTAGGCAAAGCATTGACGGGCGGGGACGGGGGCGGGGCTCGGGGCGCGGGCGAGGTGGAGGGGCTGCACCCCCCCCCAAGCGCTCGCCCGGTGTGGGTTTAGGGTCTGGAAATTCTTCACACCTCCCCTCCCTCCCTCCCCTCCCTCCCAAACCTCCGAAACAATTGTGGAGCCGTGTGCGTGTCTATGTGTGCAGGCCCCGCGCCGCCCTCTGTGGCCGGGACTGGGCTTGTGCTTCTGGGGGTGGGGGCACGGGCGCCAACGCAGGAGTTTTTTGAGAGGGGTCGAGGCGCGCCCAGGGTCGGTGGTTGGGGTGGTGGGGCCCTGATGCTCTCACTATTCGCATAAAAAAACCAAATAGTTCGCGCCCCTCTCACGACGCCCCAAGAAATCACCCTCAGCAATGGCCGCCCCCCCACTCGGCGAGGGCTGGCTGGACGCGACGGACGCCATGGAGGAGGACGCCCCCCTGGAAGCCTTCCGCCTGGTGCGGCCGGTGCAGCGGGCCAAGCGGGCGGCGCCGGCGGCGGCGTCAATGCGCCGCCGCGGCGGGGGGCGTGGCCCCGCCGGCGACGCACCCCTGCCGCCGCCGCCGCCCCTACTGGACGGCACCGCTAAGAAAGGTGCGTCAGAAATGCGTAATCAGCCGGGTGCATGGCGGGTGACAGGCGCTTGGCCCACGCACAAAAAGTCGCTCTCACATCAAAAACGCGCTTGCCCCTCCCCCCCTCCTTTCCCACACACACACACAGCCGCCCTCCTCGCCTCCTACCCGCCCCTCCACCCGGACGAGACCCCGGCCTGGCGCTTGGCCCGAGCCCGGGCGGGCGATGCGGTGCGGGACGCCCTGGCCGCCCGCATGGAGGTAAGAAAAAATGGAAAGAAGATGGGAGAGCAAAAGCGAGCGCGCGTTCAAGCGGGCGCACGGCCCTCTTTCTCCTCTCCCCCCGCCTCTTTTTCCACCTCTCACACCCCATCCTTATTCACAGGCCGCCATCGCCGCCGCGGACGCGCCCGCCTTTGAGGGCGTCGCCCGCTTCGTCCTCGACCGGGCCCCCATCCCACCTCCCCCACCCCCCTCGGCCGCTGCTGCGCCCGCCACCACCACCGCCACCCGCCCGCCCGACGCGCTGCCGGCTGCCCTGGCCATCGCGGGCGGCGTCAACCCGGTGGACGCGGGCGCGACCGTGCGGCGGCTGGCGGCCGACCTGGCCCGCCGGGGCGTGCGGGTGGCCCTGCTCGGCCCGGCCGACCTGGACCGGGGCGGCGGGGTGGGCGGGGCGTTGCGGGCCGCCCTGCGCCAGCTCGCGGGCGGGGGCCTCGAGGCAGGCGGCGGGGGTGGGGGCGCCGCCGCCGCTGCTTGGGGGGACGACCTGCCGGCCCTGCTGGCCTGGCACGCGGACGCGTGTGGCGGTGGCAGCGGTGGCGGTGGGGGTGGGGGTGGGGGTGGCAGGGGCGGGGCGGCGACTGCTGCCTCTGCGCACCCCACCTCTGCCCACCCACAGCGCCTTGCCGCCGCCGCCCGGGCCGCCGGCCGGGAGGCCCGCCGCCTGGCCGCCCTGGACGCCATCGCCAGGGCCGCCACCAAGCGGACCCGCTTGCTGGCGGAGGCGGCGGCCCGGGCGGTGGAGGACGAGCTGGCGGCGGAGGCGGGGGCGTCGCCCATCGTGGAGCACGAGTGCAGCGGCGGGGAGGGGGCAGGCGGTGGTGGCGGGCGCGCCGGCCGCGCCGCCTCTCGGTCCGCCTCGCCCTCCGGGGCGGACGCGGGCGGCGGCGGCGACGACCGCACCCTCCTCCCTCTCCCCGCTCCTCTTGCCCTACCCCCGCTCCCCCCCGGCGCCGCCCGGGCCGACCCGGCCGCCACCACCCCCAACAACGCCGGCGCTCGCCAGGTGGCCGTCGCGGTCGTGGTGGAGGCCGTGGAAGCGTGCGACGCGGTCGTCCTGGGCGACCTGGTCCGCCTGCTCGCGTCCGCCCGCAGCAGCACTGCCAGTGCCGCGCCGGGGATAGCATCTGCGGCCGCCCTGCCCCCCCTCCCCGTCGTGGTGGTGCTTGGCGTGTCCACGTCGGCGGTGGCGGCGGAGGCCGCGCTCGCGCCGCGCGCGCGCCGGGCGCTCGACCCGTCCCGCTTCCGCCTGGCCCGCACGTCCGCCCGGGCGGAGGCCGCCCTGGCCGCCGGCCTGGCGGGCGCCGCCTTCCCGGGCATTGCCCTGGCCCCGCGCATTGCGGCCGCCCTGGACGCCCGCTTCCTGGACGCCGACTTCACGGCGGCCGGCCTGGTGCGGGGCGTGGACGCGGCGGTCGGCGACCACTTCCGGACGGGGCACTGGCTGGCCGGGCTGGCGGGGGCGGCGGTCGGGTGCGGCGGCAGTGGTGGCTGCGGCAAGGGCGACCGGGCGCCGCGCACCGAAAGCCTGCTGACCGGGTACGGCGCGGACCCGGTCGGCCTGTGGGCGGCGGTGGAGGGGGCTTCTGGCGGCGGCGGCGGCGGCGGCGGCGGCGGCGGCGGCGGCGGCGGCGGCGGCGGCGGCGGCGGCGGCGGCGGCGGTGCACCTGGTGGCCCAGCCGGTGCGCCCGCCGCTCCTCCGCCGCCCTCCCCCTTGTTGGAAGGCCGCCTGGCCGCCATCCTGGGCGCCTTGCCGCCGCCCTGCCACGCGGACGCTGCCACGGCTGCGCTGGGGCAGGGCACCCCCTTCAACGCCGCCACCGCCGCCGCCGCGGTCGCCGCCTCCATCGCCGCCTGGTCTGCCTGGGCCGCCACCCTGCGCTGGGTCGCCGCCGCCGCCCGCACGGTCGGCCTGGCCGCGCCCGGGTCCGGCCTCACCCTGCGCGAGCTGGTCCGGGACGGAGGCGGGCCCGACCACTGGGCAGCGCCCGGCGGGGCAGGCAGCCGCGCGGTGGCCGGCCTGGTCGCCCGGGTGGCCCGGGGGGCCCCCTGCCGGGCAGGCGCGGCCGCCCCGCCTAAGGCGGCCGTCGCGGCGGAGCTGGGTGCGATCCTGGACGCCCTGCCGGCTGCGGCTGGCGCGGTGGAGGGCGGGGTGCAGGCGGTGGCGGGCGTCCTGGCCCGGGCGTCCGACCTGCGGGCGCGCCTCCTCCTGGAGGCGGGGGAGGGGGCGGGAGGAGGTTGTGAGGGCACTGGGCGCGCTGCCGCCTCCCCGCCCCGCCGCCCCTCGCCGCGCAAGGCGCCGCCGGCGACGACCGCCGCCGCCGCCGCCTCTCCCCTCCCGCTCCCGCAGCCGCCCACGGCTGCCGTCCGTAGCACGGCCGCCCGCCGGTCAGCCCTGCAGCAGGCCGGCACGGCCGCGGCGGCCGCCCGGCCCGCCGCGGCGGCGGGCCCCCTGGCCACGGCGGTGGCGGGCCTCCTGGCCGACGCGGTCGCGGCCGCCCTGGCCGCCCCACCCCACGCCGCCCCGGCGTTCCAGCCCTTCCTGGCCCGGCCGGCGGGGACCACGGGCGGCGCGGCCTGCCTGACCGCAGCGCCGCGAGCGGCCGTGCACACCGCCCTGACCGCGCCGGACAGCTACCTGAGTGGGGTGAGAGGTGGTGGTGGTGGCGGGGGCGCGGGTCGCCGGGCCGCCGCCGCGGCCGCCGCCGCCGCGTCCGCCGGCGCCGCGGGCGGCGTTGACGATGCCGCCATCCTGTACCGCCTCCTCCTCCAGGCGGACGAGGCCCCGCCGTCCGGCGACCTGCTCGCCCAGTTTGCCCGGGCGCACGGGCACGAGGTGCGCGCAGACGCGTGTGTGCGTGCCGGGGCGGCGGCGGCGGCGGCGGCTGGCGGTGGTGGCCGTGGTGGCCGTGCTCCTCCAGCCAAGCGTGGCCGGGCGGCCAAGCGTGGGCGGCCGGGCATCTTCCTGGCACCCGGGCACGAGGAGGCGGCGCCCTCTGAGGCCACCACCACCACCACCAAGGAAACGGCCGCCATCCCGACCCCCGTCCCGGAAGTCATCGCCCGATTCAACCGGGCCCTGGGCGAGCTGCAGATGGCGGGCCTGGTGGGCCGAGCTCGGCGTCCGGGTACCGTCCGGCGGTCTGTGTTCCCGCCGCCGGGGCTGGCGGTGTGAGAAGGGAATGGAGAAGAGGGATGAGATGGAACACACTGCAATGTGCAACCGCCACCTCCCACCTCTGGCGGGCGCGGTGGCGGCAAGGCGGGCCTTGCAAAAATCAAATTCCCCCATCCTCGCCCTCCCCGACCACCACGCCCACGTCCGCACACCAGGCCGGGAAGCTGTCTCCCGCCCGCCACGCCAGCCCGGCTCTAGCCCTGGTGGCGGTCGCCCAGGCAGCCGCCCCCGCCCAGCCTTCCACCGCGCCCGCAGCCGCCGGGAACGCGGCCGCCCAGGCAGTGGCCGGGTCGCCACCCGCGGCCCCGAGCCGCTCAATCACGCTCGCCGCGTCGGTCGAACCTTCCACCACGGTCCGGACTTCCGGGGTGGGCGCCCTCCCCGCCGCCAGCTCCGCCGCCCGGGCCCGCCCGCGCTTCAGGGCGGCCGCCGCGGCCGCGGGCTCCCCTCCCACCACCAGCGCCCGGCCCAACCACACAAACAGGACGTCTCCACAATCGAGGACGGCGATGGGGGTGGGCGTGTGCCTGGGCAGGGCCAATGCCACATCCAGGGCCGGGACGGGCGCGGGCGCGCCCCCCGCCCCGTCCAGCCAGACCTCCAGGCGAGGGCAGACGGAGGCGGGCGCAGCGGCCGCGGGCGGCGTCCTCGCCAGCCAGGCCAGCGCCCGGGCCCGGGCGAGGGCGGTTACGCCGGGGGCAAAGGCCGGGGACCGGGCGGCTGCGTGGGCGGCCAGGGCGAGCGGGGCGAGGGGTGGGGGCAGGCGTGCCGGGCATGGGCTCCCCCCGCCGCCGCCCAGCCAGCGGCGGGTGGCCCGGGCCGGTGGCTCCGCCGCCCCGCGCACCAGGGCGGCCAGCCGGGCCCGGGCGGCGGTGGCAGGCGGGCCGCCGCCGCCGCCGCCGCCGCCGCTGTCGTCGTCCTCATTGTCGCTTGTTCCTCCTCCCCCTAGAATCCCTTCCACGGCCAGCTGTTTGGCTAGCAGCAGGACGGCCTCGGCCGGCCGGGCCGCTGCCACGGCCGCCGCCTCCGCGGCTGCCCCGTCGTCCAGCAGCAGGCCGACCCCGGCCGTCGCGACACGGTACAGCATGCCGCCCGTCTCGACGTCCGTCCACCTGGCCACGACCTGGACGGCGACGGTGGGCGGGGGGCGGCGGTGGCGGCGGGCGGCCGCCTCCTCCACCGCCCGCACGAGCGCCGGCGGGGGTGGGGCGACGATGGTCAGCCAGACGGCGGACGCCTCGCCCGGGCGGGGGCAGGGAAGGGGCCAGGCGGCAAAGCCGACACTACCGGCAACCACCTTCTCACCCCCACCCGTCCCGCTCCCCGCCGCCAGCCCTGGCGGGGCGACGGGGACCGGGGTGAGCGGGGCGGAACATCTCAGCTCCACCCGCCCCCCGCAGCCGGCCCGAGAGGCCAGGGCTGCCGCCAGGCGGGCCGCCAGCCCCGTGGCCAGGCCCGCCGTGCCGCCGGCGTGGGGGGAGCACACCCCACCACCACCACCGCCACCTCCACCGCCGGTGAGACGGGCCAGCAAAGGTTCGGCCGCGGCGCCGGCCGGGCCCAGCGTGAAGGCGTCGACGAGGATGCCGGCGGCAGCCGCCCGGGCGGCGAGCCCGTCAAAGTAGGAGGCCCGAGCGGGCCCGCACGTGGGCGGGCCGGCCGTCACGATGATAACCTGGCCCAGGACGACCGGACGCCTGCCCACCGGGCGGCGGGGCGCAAGACCACCCCCATCCCCGCCGCCGCCGCCGCCGCGCTCGGGCGGGCGGGCGGGCAGGGGCGTGCTGCCCACCTCGCCCTCGCCCTCGCCCGCCTCGGCTTCATCACCACTGTCCCTGGCCCGACCCGCCGCGGCCGCCTCCAGGATGGAGAGTGCCACCCCTATGGCCGGGCCCAGGCAGCGCGGGCGAGCGTGGGGCGGGGTGGCGGGCCTGCTCCCCCCCCCGGGCTCGCCACGGAGCGGGGCCGTGAGCGCGGCCGCAAACGCAGCCGCCCTCGCGGGGTCGCCCGGCACGGGCGCCAGGGCGGAGCGGAGGAGGGGGCGGAGCAAGTGGTTAGCGGGCTCGCCCGCGCTGCCGGGCAAGGCCGCCGCGAGCGGGGCTGGGAGAGGGCCGGCGGCGGCCTCAGCCTCCCCGCCGCCCGCCCAGGCAGCGGCCCGGGCGGCGTCCACCACGCTCACCGCGCGGCCGGCCGCGACGAGGCCGAGCCGCAGGCCGGGCGGGGCGGCCGCGATGGCAGCCGCCATCTCCGCCCTCAAGCCCGCCGCGACCGCCGCCCCGCAGGCGTCCACCACCAGCACGGCCGCTAAGGCGGGCGGGGCGGGCAGGGGCGGCGGCGGCGAGGCCGCCGGGGCCGGGCCTGCTGCTGGGAGGGGGTCGCCGCCGCCGCCACCACCACCACCGCCACCACCACCACCGCCCACGTCCAGGAAGTCGCCGCCGCCCGGCTCCAGTTCGGGCCAGGCCTGGACGGGGCCCAGCCGCAGGGCGTCCCCCGGGCTCAGGGCGTGCGTCCTGCCGCACAGCGCGCACGTCCAGCCCCGCCCGTCGGGCGCGACGCCGCACAGGTGGCAGGCCGCCCCGCCGCAGGCGGCACAGGTCACGGGCGGGCGCTGGGTGATGGTCGGGGAGGGTGGGGCGGAGGGTCCGCCCGACCGCACTGTTCTGACCGCGGCGGCGGGCGTGATGAAGGCGCCCAGGGGCAGGCCCAAGCGTTCGGAGGCGCCCGTGGCGAGGAGGACCTTTTTGTGTGAAGGGTGGGGGTGGTGGGGGGGTGGGTGGGGAGATGAATGAGGTTGGAAATGGTAAAGCGCATGGTGTGTTGCCGTGCACACCACTCATAGGTAACACACCGCATCAGCTGACAGGGACAGCAAAGCGTCCTGCAATAGGATACCCTGCTGTGTGTGGTGCAAGGCGGGGCCAGAGGTCGCCGGGCCCGTCATCGGAGGGCGCGGCGCGTCTGTTTCTCTTTTTTCTTTTCAATGCTGTTCAGTGCCCGGTGCTCTTTTTCTGTTTTCCATTGCTTCTTTTCCACCTCCCTCTCTTTCTCACATCATGTCGACCTACATCATCCAGGCCGAGGGCCGCCGCCTGAGCGTGGCTGGCATCACGCCCATGATGCCCCTGTCGGCCCTGGTGGCCGGCGCGGCCGCCCAGCTAGGGCTGCCCCCTGACGCGCTCCACGCCTGCACGCTGTCCGCAAACGGCAAGGTTTTGGCCGACCTGACCACGCCCATCCGGTTCGCCAACGGCCTGGGCGGGACGGCCAGGCTGGAGCTGAAGACAGGGCGGGAGGCGGTGTTGGGCTTTGGTCGGGCGGCGCAGGGGGGTGGAGCGACCACCTCCCTTCCAGCCGCGCCTGCTCCTGCGGGGCCCGCGCCCACCGCCCAGCCACCCCCACCCCCGCCGACGCGGGCGACCTGCCCGCCGCCACCCCCAGCGGCAGCGGCGGGGCCGGGCGGGACGTCCCTACCCCCCCGACCGCCGCCACCAGCAGCCCTGCTCGGCCGCCCGCCGCCCCAGCAGGCGCCGCCCCCGGCCATGGATGACATGCCCGTCCCTCCTACCCCTGGCGACCCGTACGGCCTGGGCCGCCCCGTCCACGTCTTCACCCGGGACGCCGCGGCCCGGGCCGCCGTGCAGGCACCACGCACCACTGCCGCCGCCGCCACCGCCGCCGCGCCCTCCAGGGGAGGCCCCGACGATGACGACCCGGCGTTCTTCGAATTCACCGCCGCCGATTACCGGGCCGTGTCCGCCAGTTACGCCCGGGCCCGGGCGGCGGCGACGGCGGCGGCGGCGGCCCTGCGCACGGCCGCCCAGCGGGAAGCAGCCGTCGCGGCCGCCGCCGCGGCCGCGGGCGACGTGCGCGTGCGGGTCTGCCTCCCCGACGGCCTCATCCTCCAGGCCCGCCTGCCCGCGGCGTCCCCGCTGTCGGCGCTGGCCACCCTGGTGGCCCGGGCCCTGCACCCGGACTGGCCGGCCCGCCTGTACGGAAGCGGGTGGGAGCTGTACACGACGCCTCCCCGGGCGGCGCTGCTAAGGATTGAGCCTCCAGGCACGCAGCAGCAGCCTGGAGGTGGGGGTGGGGGTGCAGCCTCGCCGACCGCCTCCACCGCCGGCCCCTTCCCGCCGACCACCTCCCTGTGGTGCGCGGGGCTAGCCCCCGCCGCCAACGTGCACTGCGGCCTGCCCCTCAAGGCGGTCGGCACGGACGCGGCCCCGCCCCGCCTGCGGGACGAGATCGTCGCGGCTGCGGGGGACGCGCCCGCGCCCGCGCCCGTGCCTGCGGTGGTAGAGGAGGAGGTGATGGCAGGCGGTGGTGGGGGTGCGGTAGTCGGCGCGCTTGCTGGCGGTGGCGGTGGCGGTGGCGGTGGCAGCTCGAGAGGCGGGGGCAAGGCGCCCAAGTGGCTGAAGCTGTGAAGGAAGGGAGACGGGGTCGGGTCGGCTAGGTTTACTCTTTCCTTTCGTCTCACGCCAAAAAAATCATGCGCGCCCTCCTCCACGCGCCCACGACCACCACCAACCAGCCCACCGGCCGGTCGGTCGCTGCTGCGCGGGCAAGTGCGGCACCGGCGGGCTCCCCCGCCCGCGCCCTGCGCGTGTGCGGCCCGCCGCCCGCTGCCCCGGCTTGCCGCGCCTCTCCTCTCACCCGCCCCGCCGCCTCGACCGTGCGGTCGGACAGCCCGCCCGCCGTCGGCACGATCGGCCCAGACGTGAGTGGTCATGCACGCGGGCACACACATCGCCGCCCTCCGCACGCACACGCTCCCGCCCTTCATTCCCTTTCACGCATGCGCTTTCCTCTCTCCCCTCCCCCCTTTTCTTTTTCTTTTCCCAAGGGCATCATCGACGTCGTCGTCGTTGGCGGCGGCATTTCCGGCCTCGTCACCGCCCAGGCCCTACTAACCGACCATGCGGACACGGTGGGCAGGTGAGTTGGTGTGTGTGTGGGGATGATGAGAGAGAGAGAGAGGGGAGGAGTGCACCCCAGCGGCGGCGGCGGCGGCTTCCCACACCACCCACATCCCATATTTTTTTCCACCCCCCCCCACACAATCCCCCCCCCCCCCCCCCTCCCCCGCCGCAGCGTCCTCGTCACGGAGGGCCGGGACCGTGTGGGCGGCAACATCACTTCCCGCGAGGGCGGCGGCTACGTATGGGAGGAGGGCCCGTCCTCCTTCCAGCCCAACGACGCCATGCTCAAGGCGGCCGTGGACGCGGGGGTCGCCGACCGCCTCGTCTTTGGCGACCCCAAATCGCCGCGCTTTGTGTTCTGGGAGGGGCGGCTGCGGCCGACGCCGTCCGGGCTGGACGCGGTCACGTTCGACCTGATGACGCTGCCCGGTAAGGTCCGGGCGGGCCTGGGCGCGGCGGGCCTGTGGAAGGCGCCGCCGCCCGCCTACGAGGAGAGCGTGGAACAGTTTGTGCGGCGCAACCTAGGCGGCGAGGTCTTTGAGCGCCTCATCGAGCCATTCTGTTCGGGCGTGTACGCGGGCGACCCGGCCAAGCTGTCCATGCGGGCCGCTTTCGGCAAGGTGTGGGACCTGGAGCAGAAGGGCGGGTCCATCATCGGGGGCGTGCTCGCCCTGATGAAGGACAAGAAGGCCAACCCGCCGCCCGAGCGGGACCCCCGCCTGCCGCCCAAGCCCGCCGGCCAGACGGTCGGCTCCTTCAAAAAGGGGCTGGCCGACCTGCCGGCCGCCATCGCGGCCCGCCTGGGGCCCGACCGGGTCCGCCTGGGCTGGCAGTTGGAAGGCATCGCGACCGCGGCAGGCGGCCTGTACTCGCTGACGTACGCCACGCCGGCCGGGCCGGCCACCCTGACCGCCCGGGCGGTCGCCCTGACCGTCCCGGCCTACGCGGTCGCGGACCTGGTGGAGGGCGCCGCCCCCGCCGCGGCGGCCGCCCTGCGGGCGTTCGACTACCCGCCCGTCGCCGCGGTCACCGTCGCCTACCCCCTGACCTCCATCCGCGCCGACCGCCTGGACGCCGCGACCGGCGCCCTGCCCGGCTTTGGCCAGCTCCACCCGCGCACGCAGGGCATCACCACGCTGGGCACCATTTACTCGTCCTCCCTCTTCCCCGGGCGGGCGCCGCCCGGGTACCAGGAGCTGCTGTGCTACATCGGGGGCGCGACCAACCGGGGCATTGTCGACCAGGGCGAGGACGCGATCGTCGCGCAGGTGGATAAGGACTTGCGGGCCATGCTGGTCTCGCCCGACGCGCCCCCGCCCCAGAAGATCGGGGTGCGGGTGTGGCCCCGGGCCATCCCCCAGTTCAATGTGGGCCACCTGGACGAGGTCGCGCGTGCCAAGGCCTCCCTCGCGGGCGCCGGCCTGGGCGGCGTCCTGCTGGGTGGCAACTACGTGGCCGGTGTCGCGCTGGGCAAGTGCGTGGAGTATGGGTACGAGTTTGCCAAAGAAGCCGCGGGGGCGGTGCAAAAGGCGCGGGCGGGGGTGCGGGCTTGAAGGAGAGGGGTTGTTTTTTATGTTTGCATATGGCTGGGCGTTGTGTGCGCCTTTTTTTTTTTTGAGCCCCACCTTCCCGGGCTGGGGCTTCGGCAGCTCCGGGAACGCAGCTCAACCTGATCGCCGACCCGCTGGACCTGTCCAACGAGATGCCCAGCGACTACCGGAACTGATCGTCCGTGCTGTCGCAGAACTTTTCAGCTGTCGCAGAACTTTTCACAGCCCCACCCCACCCATCCACCCGGGCCCTTCGGAGTCCTTCCAGTGGGGCGGCCACGACGAGGCGATGGAGGGCCGGGCGGCGCACCGGTCCGCATACGCGGCCAGGCTGGGGAACGAGGCGAGGCTCCCCCCAAACCGGCGGACGCCGAGGATGAAGGGCGCGAGAGCGGCGTCCGCGGCCGAGAAGCTCCCGCACAGGAAGTCCTTCTTGCCGGCCAGGTAGCCCTCCCACACAGCCAGCTCGGCCTTGAGCGCCTCCACTTTCTCGTTCCAGGCGGCGATACTCTCCTCGCTGGACAATGTGTTCTTCATTTTGGGGTAGATGACGTCTGAAATCTTGTGGTGCAGGACGCCCGCCTCCATTGTGCGCTGCAGGACCGCGCCTGCGGCGGCCGGGTCAGCCGGGACGAGGAGCGTACCCTGGGACGGGTACCGGCGGTCCAGGTACAGAACGGCGGCCAGGCTTTCGGCCACGACCGTTCCATCCTCGTCCAAAAAAGTCGGGACCTGGCCGCGCGGGTTGAGGGCCATGATTTCGGGGGCCTTGTGGCCCTGCTTGCTGAATTCGACGCACTTGGACTCGTAGGGCTGTGTGCGCGGGAGGTAGTCGGAGAGAGAGAGAGAGAGGGAGAGAGCGTGGGCGCGAGAGCAGGAGAGACGGAGGGAGAGTTGTGTGTAGTAGTAGAGAGAGAGCATGTTCAGCAAGATCGTGCATTTTTTTTCCCCACCCTTTGTCGTTTTTCACCCGTCGTTTTTCTGTCTCACCAGTTCCTTTTCGGCCAGGGTGATCTGGACGCGCCAGGCAGGCGTCGAGCCGGAGCCCCAGTAGAGGGTGCGAGGCATGGTGTATTGAAATTCTGGGAAGGGCGGTTGGTTTGTAGTGGGATGAAGTGTGAAAAAAAAAATGAATCCCCTTCACACGCCTCTGTTCTCTCGCGCGCTCCCCCCCCTCTCACCAGTCCACCCCCCCTCTCCCGACCACCGCCGCCACCAGCTTGTCCGCCAGGTCGCCCACCCCGAAGCTGCCCACATCCCCGCCCGCGTACGTGCGGACGGCCAGGGTGCGGTCGGCTACCTCGCGCTCGCCGATGACGCCCATGACGGGCGTCTTGGCCTTCTCCGCCGCCCGCACCAGCTTGGCGATGCGTTCGCCCGAGTCGACCTTGACCCGCAGGCCCCGGGCACGCAGGGTTGCCGCCACCTCCTCGGCGTACGAGGTGAACGCCTCGGCCACGCATAGTAGGCGCACCTGGACGGGGCTCAGCCAGAGCGGGAAGGCGCCCGCATAGTTTTCGATGAGGATGCCAAAAAAGCGTTCCAGGGACCCGAAGATGGCGCGGTGGATCATGATGGGCGCCCGCCGGGTGTTGGCCTCGTCCACGTACTCCATGCCAAAACGGGCGGGCAGGTTGAAGTCTAGCTGGATGGTGGAGCACTGCCACTTGCGCCCCAGCGCGTCGCGGACCTTGACATCGATCTTGGGCCCGTAAAACGCGCCCCCGCCCGGGTCGATCTTGTAGGGCCACCCCTTGGCGCCCAGGGCCTCGACCAGGGCGGCCTCCGCGGTCGCCCAGATCTCGTCGGAACCCACGGATTTCTCGGGGCGGGTGGACAGGTTGACCTCCAGGTCGGTGAAGCCAAAGCCGGCCATGACGGATTCGACCAGGTCGAGCGTGCCCCGGATCTCGTCCGAAATCTGGGAGGGGAGGCAAAAGATGTGGCCGTCATCCTGGGTGAAGCCGCGCACCCGGAACAGGCCGTGCATGGTCCCCGACCGTTCGTACCGGTACACCGTGCCCAGCTCGCACCAGCGCAGGGGGAGGTCCCGGTAGGAGCGCAGGCCCTTCTGGTAGACCGCGATGTGGAACGGGCAGTTCATGGGGCGCAGCTGGTAGGCGTCCGCGTCGACGGGCATGGACTCAAACATGCCGTCCCGGTAGAAATCGTAGTGGCCCGACGTCTTCCACAGGTCCAGGCGGGCGATGTGCGGGGTGTAGAGCAGGTCGTACCCCGCCGCCAGGTGGAGAGAGCGCCAGTAGTCTTCGATCAAGGACCGGACGAGCGCGCCCGCGGGGTGCCACAGCACCAGCCCCGGCCCCGTCTCGTCACCGATGGAAAAGAGGTCCAGCTCGGCGCCCAGCTTGCGGTGGTCCCGCCGGGCGGCCTCGGCTTTGAGCGCCGCGTACGCTTTCAGCTGGGCCTTGTTTTCCCAGGCGGTTCCGTACACGCGCTGCAGCTGGGCCTTGGTCTCGTCCCCACGCCAGTACGCGCCGGCGACGGACTCCAGGGCCAGGGCGGACGGGTCGATCTTGCCCGTGTCCTCAACGTGTGGCCCCGCGCACAGGTCCCACCAAGTGCCGGGCTGGCCGGGGTCACCGATGTGGTAGATGGTGATGGCCGCAGCCGGGTCGCGCGACCGGATGCCCTCCAGGATTTCGGCCTTGTACGGCTCGCCCGCGGCGGCGATGCGGGACGCCGCCTCATCGGCGCTCACCTCTTCACGCACGATGGGCAGGCGGGCTTTAATGATGCGGGTCATCTCCTTCTTGATGACCGGCAGGTCGGCGTCCGTGAGCGGGGCCTCGCCCGTGTCAAAATCATAGTAAAACCCGTTGTCGATCCAGGGCCCGATCGTGACCTGGGTGCCGGGGCGGACGCGCTGGACGGCCATGGCCATGATGTGGGCGCACTGTGTGTGTTTGAATCGGATTGCAGGGGAAAGGGTGGATGGATGAGAGCTAGAATGAAAGATGAGAGGTCGGGGTGTCGGGTTTGCCGGCCGGCTAGGTCCACGTCGCCTCGCGTCCTCTCTGCGCGTGCGCCCCCCACGGGCCCGGGCTTTCAGGCACACAGGAATGCGCGTGCACACGCATCCCTCGCCTCTCCCCCCCATTTCACGCACGCTGTGCCGGATGCGCAGCAGGCTGTCCGACTCGTCCGAGGTGGGCAGGTCGATGGCGGTCGCTGCCGCGACGACGTCCGCCGGTTTGCCGCCCGCCTTGGCCACGGCCCGCCCGGCCTTGGAGTCGGCATCCGCGGGCGGGGCGTCCACAGAGGCAGCGGCGGCCGTGGTGGTCGCCAGGCGACGCAGCGAGGCTGCCGCCGCCGCCGCGGCAGCCGGCGGGAGGAAGGAGGAGGGCAAACGGCTGGCGGCCGGCCGCACGACGGCGCCGTGAAGGCCGGCGCCGCTGCTGCTGCTGCTGCTCGCCACCCGGTGGGGCAGGGCGTCACAGCCAACCAGGCCCCGCACCGAGGCGGGCCTAAAACGGGCGGGCGCCGCCTTGGCCGCCAGTAAGCGGCGGCAAGCGGAGGATGAGGAGGAGACGACCGCCGACGCGGCCCGCTGCTGCATCTCCGCAGGCAGGCAACAACCGGGCGGAGGGCGCATTTGTGTGCGGACGGAGGGGACGGCGCGTGCGTTTGTGTGATGCGTCTGCACGAGCACGTGCGTTCTATCTCTCTCTCGCGCCCCTGGCGTGTGCTTGAGTGTCGCGGGGCGAGACGCGTGAGTGAAAGAAAAGAAAAAATTTCAGTTTGCCATATTTGGCGAAACACCCCCCCCCCCAAAAATGACGGCTTCACCGCCCACCGCCGCCGCCACCCTGCGGATCGCAGCGGCCGCTCTTTTGGCTGCTAAAAAAGAGGCCGGCGACACGGCGCCCACCACCCGGCCGGCCGCAGCCGACGCCGGCGCGGTCGCGGCCATCACGCTGAAGGCTGCCGTGTCGGCGTTAGCGGACGCAGCAGAAGCCGCCCGCGCGTCCGCGTCGGCCGCCTGTGAGGCCGCAGATGCAGGGGGGCTGGCTCTCCAAACCCTACTGTACGAGGCCCGCCACTACGACCGGGAGATTGAGGCTTGCTGGGCGTTTAGGTGAGGGAAAAAAAAAGGAGCGATGTTTCTTTCTCTTTTCCATGTCTTCCATCCATCCATTCTCTCCTCTCACGTCTCTCCCTCTCTCATCTTCCTAGGTCCGCCTACACGGACGCAGACATCGACCTCGTCCCGGAGCCGGACTTCTGGGCGTCGGCCGCGCCGGAGCTGACAGCGGCCGCCAAGGCGGGTGGCTCTCACGCCCTGATGGTGGCCCGTCTGGAGCACGAGCGTGCGGGGCGGGCGGCAGCCGTAGCAGGCCTGGCGTCCGCGCGCACCGCAAACGAGGCCCTGGAAAGGACGGTCGCCGCCAAGCGGCGCTTCCTGAACGACCTCCAAGCCGACCTGGCCGCCGTGGCGGGCGCGGTGGAGCCGTTGCGGGCCCGGCTGCGCCTGGCGCCACCGGCTGTGTCGGGCGGCAGTGCCCTTGCGCACGCGGACGCCGCGGCCGCCATCCTGCCGGGCCCGCTCCACCTGGCGTACGCGCTGCTGGCAGGCTGTGCCCAGGCATACCCCGAGCTCGGGGTGAGCGTCGGGTTTGCGGCGGCCGCGGCGGTGGAAGGCGGTGGCGGGCGCGGGCGGCGGCCCTCGACTGCGGGTGGTGCTGCTGGTGAGCCACCGGCTGTCGCCGCTTCGTCAGCCATCGCCGACCCGGCCCCGCCGCTCGTCACCCTGACCTTCTCCGGCGGTGAAGCGGCGGAGGAGGGCGAGGGCGAGCCGCCCACCTCCCCGCCTCACCCTCCCTTCACGCTCGCCCTGCGGTGGCTGCCCGGCCTGCGCCTGCTAAGCGCAGGGCCCCTGAGGCCGGGCGGTGGTGGTGGTGGTGATGTCGGCGCGGCCGCCACCGCCGCGGCCGCCGCCTTGCGGGCCGCCTTCCCGGGTGACGACGGGGCCAGCCCGCCCTCTGAAGCCGCCTCCCAACTGTTGGCGGCGGGCGGAACCGCCGACGCGGCGGCCGCATTTGCCGCGGCGTTCCCCTCGACACGCCCCGACCGCCCGTCTCGGTGGGTCCAACTCCTGGGCGGCCTCGACTTGCGCCCGCCGGCGGAGGCTGGTGGCGAGGCCGCCACCCTCCCACCCGGCGCCCTGGGGCTCATGCGTTCCCAGCAGCGGGCCTACAGCGTGCTGGCGGCGTTGCGGGAGTCTTGTTGAAACACAGTGTGCAGACGCACGGTCACACTCTCATCTCTTTCACAGCCGACCCTGGGCCGGCCGCATCACGGGCCGGGGCGCGGGCGAGGCGTGGTGGAGGACCAGCTTCCACGCCCCGCCCGGGCCGCCCACGACGCCGCTGCCCCCACCCTCCTCCTCCTCCTCTCCATCATCCGCCTGCCACTCAAACACGTTGGTCGCCACGTTCCGGCCACGCGCATCCCCGACGTCCACCAATTCCAGGCAGGTCACGACGGCGACAGGCGAGCCGGGGGGTGCCAGTACACGCACGTCGCGCAGGCCGATGTCCAGGCCGGCCCCGCCCGTCACAATGCTCCAGGACTCGAGGACGGCCTCCCGCCCCGCAATGCACCCGCCGCCCGGGTGGATGACCTGGACGTGGTCGCCGGAGCCCCAGGCGGCCGCCATGGCGGAGGACGAGCCGGACCGGAAGGCGGCGTAAAACCGGGCGTTGGCGTCCTCGACCGCAAAGCGGGCGTCGGCTTCAAGGTCGCTGTGGGAAAAAAAAGGGAGGGAGGGAGGGTGGATTGCATGGATGGATGAGGCTCGAATGGAAAAAGAAAAAGCGCGCTCTCGTCCGCCTCTCTCTCTCTTTCTTTTTTCTCACTTCATCGCGTCCCGCAAACGGGCCGCCTCTGCGTAATCTTCCTCCGCGACGGCCAGCTCTAGGGCGACCCGCAGGGCGGGCAGGGTGCGGGCGGGCGGCGCGTCGGAGGAGGAGCGCTTGGATGATGAGGGGACGGTGTTGCGCCGGCGACAAGGGGAGCGACTACCTGGGCACCAGCAGTCAGTCGAGGCAGGCACCCCACTCCGTCCGGACGGGCCAGCCAGGGCGTGGGAGGGTGGCGGTGGACACGGCGCGACGGCTCGCGGCGCGGCTAGCTGCCGTCGCACATTGGAGCGAGCGGCTGGGCCGCGCTGCTGGTGGCCAGGCTGCGCCGCGGCCCTGCTGGTGCACGCGAGGGCAGGGGCCAGAACCATGCGCGGTGACTTTTGAGGGGATTGGCAGGGCACAACCACACTCGGGCCGTGTGCTGTCGCCTCGGAGAAGCAATGAGTTATGTTTTTTCCATCCATCTTGTCTCTCTATTCCTCCTCTGCCGGCCGGACCAGCACGCCCGCCCCCGCCGCGGTCAGGCAGCACCCGACCGACCCGGCCTCTCCTTCCCCACCCCCGCCGTCCACATCCTCCAGGGCCAGGCTGATGGCCGGCAAGGCCAGCGGGCCCGCCGCGTGCGGGATGAGGGTGATCGTCTCCAGTTCGGAGAGGAGTGGCGGCGCGGGTGGTGGTGGGTGGTGGGCACCGCCGCCGTCGTGTGGCGGCGGCGGCGGCGGCGGCAGCAGCGCCACCCACCCCCTCCGCCGGCTCGCGATGACAAACCCGGGCGCGTCCGCGACGGTCAGGGCGAGGCGGCCGGAGGGTGAGGACGCCGCGGCGGCCTCACCACGGAGGCCGGTCGTGATAGCCAGGCTCAGCGCAAGGGGGGCGCCCATGTGAGGAGGGGGTGCAAGGGGCGGGCGGCCCGGCTGGCCGCCGCCACCCGCCGGCCAGGCCAAGCGCGCTGTCAGGCGGGAGGGGGCCCAGGTGACGGCGGGCAAGGCGAGGGCCGTCGTGGAGGGCGGGCCGACGTCAGCGGGCGGGCCTGGAGGAGCGGTCGCCGCGCCGGCCTCGGCGCCCGCCGCCGCCGCGCCGGCCTGACTGACCGCCCCCGCCCCTGGTGGCAGGGGGACCAGGGCCGGCGGGGCCGCCCGCGCCCACGTCACCACCAGGTCGCCCAGGGATTCCGGCGCGTCCGGAAGGGGGGGCATCGAGCGTCTCCCGCAGTCAAAGTCATCCCGGCGCACGCCAAAGAGGGACGTCAGCTCGTCGCCCGGCCCGAGGCGGGTGCCGGCGGGCGGGGCCTTTCCGCTGCAACCGCCCACCACCCCGACGCCAGGCGCGGCCAGGGCCGGGACGGCGACCACGCCGGGCGTCGGGGCCAAGTCGACACTCAAAACGGTGATGGCCAGGGGAGGGCAGGGCGGCGGCGGCGCGCCGCTCCCGCCCCCCCCCCCCAGGAGGAGGGTCGTGGTCACCACGCAGGCCTCCCCCGTCGGCAGTGGTGGGGTTGGAGGCGGCACGCCGGCTGAAGAGTGCCCCGCGCCCTCGCCCTTCCTGGGCACCCTCCTCTGCAGGGTCGCGGTCAGGGGCGGGCCCGCCAGGCTCGCCCGCGCCAGGGTCAGCGGGGCGGAGGCGACCAGAGTGGCGGACGCGCGCACCGCGGCTGCCGGGCCGTTCAGGGAGGTGGGCGATGATTCTGCTGCTGGCGTGGCCTCGCCCTCACTCCTACCGCCCGCCGCCCAGTAGCACAGCGTCGCCTCCACCTCCGCGGCCGCGCCCGGGTGGTCTAGCACCACCGCGACGTCCACCCAGGCCGCGCCGCCCGGGGGGATGGGGCCCAGGTCAAGCGGGGGGTGGTCGGGGCGGAGCGGGGTGGGGTCGGCGGGGCCGCGCACCAGGTTGGCGGGCGGGCGGGCAGCCAGGGTGGTGGTGGCGGTCAGGGACGGTGTAGAGGGAAGGGGTTGGTGGTGGTGGTGGTGGTGGTGCGGCGGGGCGCGGGGCGGGGAGGGCGACAGCCGCGCGCTCCCGCCCCCCCCACCCCCACCAACCAGGCCCGGCACTGCGTCCACGACCGCCACCCGCACGTTGGCGGCCGCCAGCCCCGTCCCACCGGCCGGCGCGGTCACCCAGACCCGGACTGGCGTGGCCTCCCCCGCCAGGATGGTGGCCGGGCCGAGGAGGGTCAGCCAGGGTGGGCCCCCCGCGGGGCTCACCTCCGCCTCCCACAGCCCCGCCGGGGTGGACGGGGAGGCCGCCCAGGGCGGGGCGCCCGCCCCGCTGCCGACCCCGCCACCCAGGCGTGAGGCCAGGGCGTGGAAAGGGGGTGGGGCGGGTGGGAGGGCGGCCGCCACCGGGCGGGCCCCAATGCAGAGCGGCGCGCGGGCGAGGTGAGGGGCGGGGGCGGTCTGTGACGCCGTCCCCTCCCACGCCGAGTGGGCCGCCCCGCCGCCGGACCGGGCTGCCGGGGCGCCCCGGCGGGCCCACATGCCGCGCATGCCACCACTGCGAGCCGCCGGGTGGGGTGAGGCAGGGAGTGATTCATGCAAGGAGCCGCCGCCACCCACGGGCACGGGCACGCGCGCCAGCGGGTCGGGCAGCGCCCAGTCCTGGGCGTGCCACGCCAGCACCGTCCCGCCCCCGCCTTTCTTGCCCCCCAGCCACGCCCGGACGGCGACCAAGCGGACGGAGCCGGGCGCCCGAGGCGTCCAGGCCGCGGCCAGCGCGGTCCAGGGCCCGGCCGGGGCGAGGGTGAAGGAGTGGCAGGTGGAGGGGCGACCGCCGTCGGCTGGCGCCAGGTGGGCCGGCTTTGGAGGCTTTTGGTCGCTGAGGAGGGGCGTCGCCGCCAGTGTCGCCCGCCCGACCGCGTCCAGCACCTCCACCTCCATGCTGGCGACGGGCAAGGGCACGGGAAGGTTGGAGGCCAAGCCCAACCACAGGATGGCGGGCGCGCCAGCGGTGCCAGTGCTGGGTTGCAGCAGGGCAGGCGCGCCGCCTCCACCACCACCACCCCGCCCGTCGTCAAAGGACGCCCACAGGGCGATGGAGGACGCCAAGCCCGGGTAGCCTCCTTCCCCAACGCGCAGCTCCAGCGGAGGACAAGGAGAATGCGGCGGCGGCGGCGGCGGTGGCGTGTCCAGGGCGGCCACAAAGGCAGCGGCAACCGCGCCGCGATCCGCGCCTCCCAACCCGCCTTCCAGCCCCGCCGCCTCCAGCGCGGCCGCCGCCGCGTCCGCGGGGCGCCCGGCCCTGGCGGACACGTCCGCCAAGGTTGTCAGCGCGTCCGCTAGGGGGGCAGCCCAGCCTTCAGCCCGGAAGACGGCCGCCGCGGCGGCCAGGTCGGCGGCGGCTGAAGTGTCGAGGGTGCCAGCCCAAGCCCCCTCCCCGCCTCCCCCCGCCGCCGCCGCCAGCAGCTGCTCCCGGGCCACCAGAACGCTGACTTGGGCGCCCTCCCGCCGGGCGGCCCTGCCCGCACATACGGCCGCCACTCGGGCGGCTTTCAAGCGGGCCAGGGCCGCCGCCGCCGTGTCTGCCGCCCCTGCGGCCGCCACACGCCCCAGGCAGGCCGCCCACTCGCAATCGCTCAGCCGGCGGGGGGGCGGGCCCAGGGAGACGAGCTGGCCTAGGTAGGCGCCCGGGACGATGGCGGGCGGCGGCGGCGTGCCAGGTGGGGGAGGGGCGGGCGAGGCGACCGCCGCCCGCCTCGCCGCCGCGGCCGCCGCCACCTCGGCCCGCGCCGCGTCGGTCAGCGCGCGGGCGGCCGCGGCGGGCGAGGCTGCAGCCGGCGGGGGGAGTGGGGGCGGGCTGGAGCCCGGCGGCGGCGTGGACGGCGCCGCCGCCGCCGCCGCCGCCGCCGCACTCACCCTCGCGCTCACCAGCCCCCCCGCCATCGCGTGCTGGCGGGCGGCCCACCGGAATGCGTCCGCCGCGACGCCTGGCGGGAGGTCGGCGGGCCGGCCCACGCCCGCCGCCTGGCAGGCAGCCCGCACGCCAAAGGCGGCCACGTGGGCGGCCACCAGGCGGGCGGCCTCGCCCGGGCGGCGCTGGTGGTGCAGGAGGGTGGCCGCCTTGGTCGCCGCCACCTCGGCGACCGCGCCCAGCTCGCGCAGGCGCTGGGGCGGCGGGCGCTCCAGGCCCGCCGCCGCGACGAGCGCGCTGTGGGACGCCAGGTACTCCCGGGCCGCGCCGCCCCAGTCCCCCCGGAACTCGGCCAGGGCGCCCGCCTTCAGCGCCGCCCGTCCCACCGCGGCCGGCGGTGGGGGCGTGGGGGTGGGCGGCGTGCCGTCCGCGGCCGCGGCCGTCGCGCGCGCCGCGCACGCCGCTACACGCCGCCCCGCGTCGGCGGCGTAGTGCTCCCCCGCCGCGCCGCCCAGGGTCCGCCCCAGGCGGCGCAGGCCGGCCGCGCCCTCGTCCAGGCTCAGCGTGATGACGCGGACGGGGTCGATGCAGCCCTGGCGGCACAGGCCGGCCAAGCGGTCCTCCGGGAGTGCGGACGGAGGGGACGGGGCTGGCAGGTCGCTGCCGACTGGGGCGGCCACCACCTCCTCCTCCCCTCCCCGCCCAAACACGGCCACCACCACGCGGGCGTCCCGGTTGGCGGCGGCCGCCCGAACGACGTCCAGGGCCTGGGTGGCGGTCGCCCACTCGGCGGGGCCGCCCGTGACGGCGGAGCTAAATGTGGATGGAGAGAGGAGAGGGGGGGGTGAGGTTGTCATGCCTGGAGAGAAAATGATGTGTGGCACCCCCGCCCGCCCTTCCTCATCTCCTCCCTCACCGTTCCAAGCACAACACCGCCACCGCTGGCCGCCGCTGCCTATGCTTGGCAAACCAGTCGGCCTTGAAGACACCGGCCTCGGCGTCCGCGTCCGCCGGGCTTGCCTTGCGCGGTGGGAACGCGCGCGGCGCAGCGACGAGGGGGTCGGCCGCTTCCAGGGAGTTGATGGGCGGGCGGGACGCGGTGCGCAGGTGTTCCGCGACCGGGGTCGTCAGGAAGGGCGGGCCCAGGAGGGCGACCAGGGCGAGGGGTGGGGTCGTCAGCTCGGGAGTGGCGTTCTTTTCCATTGGAAAAAGAAAACGGGGTGCGCCGATTGAAAGAGGAGGAGTGACAAGGAGAGGGGAGGCGTGCACGCGGTTCTCTGGTGGGGCGGGGAGAAGGGGAACCTGTTTGTGTGCGCCCCCTCCACGCGCGGGCGTCGGGGAGGAGAGAGGAGGCGGCGGCACGCGAGAGAGAGGCGCGCGTCTCCTTTTCTCTCCCTCTTCCCTAGCGTGATGTGCGGGTCGCGGCAGAAGCTTGGCAACCTCCTCATCCATCACTTTTTCATTTTCCACCCGTCCAACCCTCGTTTGCTTTCACAACCATGCTGCCCTTCACCCGCCCCGCTCGCACCTCCAACACCTCCTCGGCCACCGCCAGCCCCAACCGCGGCGGTAGCGGCGGCGGCGGCGGCCAAAACAAGCTGAAAGCCTTCTTCAGTGGGGGCGGCGACTCCATCTCGACTGCGGCCGGCGCGCCGGGGCTGGTCCCGGGCAAGACCATGGCGCCCACCCTGCTGCCGACCGTGCAGGTGCGTTGCACAGCACCCCACCCACCTAGAGGGTGGCTGGGTGGGCGTAGAGAGCGAGATAGAGAGAGAGGTCGAGCGGGTGGCAGAAGCCCGCAAACACACGCTCACATCAACCCTCCTTTTTACTCTCTCTTCCACAACACACACACGCTCATCATCCCTCTCTTTGAATTCCACCCTCCTCCTTCTCCAGGGCGGCCACGTCCTGGTCGGCGCCCCGACCGGGGCCTGGCAGCTGATCCTGATCACCCGGGGCAAGGCCTGCCCCGTCTCCCGCAACTACCTGGCCGCCGTGGAGGGCGCGGTCGGCGACCTGGACGCCCTGGGCGTGGAGGTCCTGGCCATCACGGCCGACCCGCGCGACCGGGCGGAAGGGTTTGTGGAGGAGGTCAAGGCCGTGTCGTCGGGCGGCGGCGGCGGGGGCGGCGGAGGCGGCGGGCCGGGCGAGGTCGGCTTCAAGATGGCGTACGGCTTGAGCCCCGGCCAGGCCGGCGCCTGGGGTTTTTACCTGTCTGAGGGCCCCTGTCCGCCCGGTGGTGGCGGGGTTTGGGGTGGGGCGGGGGGCGGCGCCTACCCGGCCGCGCCCGCCATCCATCCGGAGCCCGGCCTCATCCTACTGACCCCGGACGGGGAGGTGTCCCTGGTGTTCAAGTCCTCGTCCGCCTTTGGGTGGGCGGACCTGCGGATCCTGGTCGAGGGCATCCGGTTCATGCAGGAGAAAGGGTACCCGATCCGCGGGACGTATGGGCTGGAGTGAGGGTTGAGCGAGAGAGCCGGCCTGGCCGAGTGAGCGAGGGAGGAGCCTGCCTTGACACGAAGGGAGAGAGAGAGAGAGAGAGAGGGGGGGGGGGAGAAGAGAAAAAAGGGTGGGGGGGGTTGAGCGCGCCTGCGCGCCGCTGCGTGCGCTGGCGGGGGGGGGGGGGGGGCCGGCCCGGGGGGGGGGGGGGGGGGGGGGGGGGGGGGGGGGGGGGGGGGGGGGCCGGGGGCGCGGCGCCGGGGCGGGACCGGA
>Ga0315283_10000817_pt1 | contig 23713 bp, 21 predicted proteins | sample YL17G09_0_MG_FD_204541 | JGI IMG/M metagenome (GOLD analysis project Ga0315283, IMG submission 204541) | Sediment microbial communities from Yellowstone Lake, YNP, Wyoming, USA - YL17G09_0 | ecosystem: Environmental > Aquatic > Freshwater > Lake > Sediment | place: USA: Wyoming | collected...
CCGGAAGTTTCCTTTATGCCGGACCTGTAACTGAGACCATCAACCTTGGAGCAGTTGCACTCAGGGCAGGCAAAAGGGTTGAATATGATACTGCAGCCATGAAAATAACCAACCTCCCCGATGCAAACAAATTCCTTACAAGGGAGTACAGGCAGAGTTGGGAGCTTTAGATATTAAAAACTTTCTGATAAAAAGTCCGGAGATTAAAAATACTATTGCAGCCTTGCTTTACGTTTTTTTATATCTTGCCGGACTTTATTATTAATAACATGTCTAATAAAAATTTTCAAGTATGATTAAAAAAATCTTCTTCTTACCAGTTATTGCATTTGTAATCTTATCCTGTGGCAATACAGGCAAAAAAGAGGTCACTTCCGGAAATGAAGGCTCGACTAATACAATTAAGGTGGAATTTGCATCACTTATTTCCGATCCGGCAGCTTATGTTGGGAAAAATATTAGTATTGAAGGAAAAGTTGTTCATGTATGTACAATGAGCGGTAAGAAATTATTCATTACAGGTGAAAATCCTGATGTGAGATTATATGTTCAGGCTGGTGATGAGATGCCCAAGTTCCCGATGGAATTACTTGGCAGTGAAATCGTTGTTGAGGGAACAATTAAAAATGTAGCAGCTTCGGGAATGGCCGGAGAAGGCTGTATGCAATCCAGTGAGGCATTGGCTTTACGTGAGGGAGCAGTAAAAGCCCCTGGCGCTGATTCCTGCGAAACTGAAAAAGCTCTCGCATCACAGCCGGTACTTGCAGATTTAATGATGGTATATAACAAACATTCGGTCGTTAAATAAGGTCTTTTAATCAAAAAATCCAAAGGTCAGCTAAAAACTGACCTTTTTCAATTTCTCATTTATGAACCTCACCAAGCTTAACAGGATCACTCATCGTGATATAGGATATCTTATTGCCGGCCTGACAATTATTTATGCAATATCAGGAATTGCGCTTAATCATAAACATGACTGGAATCCCAACTATATAATAGAGAACCAAAAAATTACAGTTGATTTTAAAGTCAGCCGGGAGAATATGAACAAGGAAGTTGCAGAGGATATTGTAAAAAAAATCCCAGGGAACCCCGAATATAAAGCATATTATTTCCCGACAGGAAATATTCTGACAATTTTTATCGAAGGTGGTTCGGTCAGAATAAATACGAAAACCTCTGAAGGTATCATAGAGAAAATAAGTAAAAGACCAATGTTTTACCAGATAAACTTCCTCCACTATAATCCGGGTAAATGGTGGAAATACTTCAGTGATATATTCTGTCTGGCGCTTATTTTGGTTACTGTAACAGGCCTCTTCATTGTCAAAGGAAGAAACGGCATAACCCGCAGGGGAGCAATACTAACTGCGATCGGGATAATTCTGCCGCTATTGTTCCTGTTTGTTTATTAAACAAGGCAGCAGACATCAGGTAACAGGTTCTCTTTCCTTTACTGGTTACGGGTCATCAGTTTCCTGCAGGTCTTTACTCACACCTTCTTTAATGCTTCCAATACCCTCACAGGAGTCATAGGCATCCTGTAAAGTCTGGCACCTGTGGCGTCAAAGATTGCATTTGCAATTATTGCCCCTATTGCTATAATTGCCGGCTCTCCTCCTCCTTTTGGAGGGTGATCCTGTCTATCGAGAATAATCCCATCTATTTTCGGAGTCCATGAGAAACTGGGAATCTTGTAGCTGTCAAAACCGCGGTTTTTTATATTTCCGCCTTCAAACAGGATCTCTTCAGAAAGAGCATAACCAAGTCCCATCATGATACATCCCTCAATCTGGATCAAAGCACCCTGGGGATTAACACAAAGACCCATATCCTGTGCACAAGCAACCCTGACAACCCGAACGTGACCAGTCTTTTTATCCACTTTTACCTCAGCCATTAATGCCACCCATGATCCGGCATCTGTTCCACAAGCCATTCCAATACCCCTGCCACTTGGTGTCTTTGCCGGAACATACCCGAATTTATCAGTTACTGCTTTCCAGCAGGCAATCATTTTCTCATCTTTCAGATTCTTAAGACGGAACTCCAGAGGATCGATACCTGCAGCTGAGGCCATTATGTCTATCTGGGATTCCCTCGCAAATGTATTGGAATTATTGTTGGGAGCCCGCCATGGTCCTGTTCTGAACGGATGTATCCGGGTTCCTTCCTCTTTCTGCCTGTAACTTGTAGTTCTGGCATTCGGAACATCATATATAGTATCAGAACCTCTTGTTCCTCCATAATATACATTGTAATCCCACAGTTTAATCATGCCCGATTTTTCAATCCCGGATCTGACCCTTATTACCCCTGCCGGATGGAATGAATCATAGAAAAACTCCTCATCACGTGTCCAGACAAGCATCACCGGCCTTCCTGAAAGTTTAGCCAGCCTGGCGGCTTCAATTCCCTGCTGATACGCAGCTTTACCACCAAATCCCCCTCCTACATAAGGAGCTATCACCCTCACTTTATCAAGATCAAATCCAAGTTCACCGGCAATTCCATCCTGGAGTCCAAATGGTGATTGAGTTGAAGCCCATAGAGTCAGTTTATCGCCTTCAAGGTTTGCCAGTGCAGTGTGCGTTTCAATTGAAGAATGGGCAACATACGGATCGCGAAATTCCGATTCAAAAATCCTGTCGGAAAGCTGATTCCCAGTTTCCATATCCCCTGTTGATCTAACAATTTCTATCTCAGAATCAGCACCGATCATCCGGTCAAAAAGATTCCTGTCATTAACATTAAGTTCATCGAAATTGTATTCAGCTTTTATCTTCACAACGGCCGCATCTGCCAGATCACGGTTTTCATTCAATACTGCTATAAAATCATTATCTCGGACAACCTGGGTTCCGGGCACTTTCTCTGCACCTGATACATCCACTGACTTCAGTTTTGCTCCATGAGATGGAGGTCTCAATATCCTGGCAAAAACCATCCCCGGCAGTTTCAAGTCACCGGTATATTTTGCTTTTCCTGTAACTTTCAATATTGAATCACTCCTTTTGTAGGATTTCCCTACATAAGTGAACTTAGTGTAATCTTCGACAGGAGGTTTTATATCAAGATACCTTTCAAGTTTTTTGCCTTTAGCCAGTTGTGCGTAGCTTACACTCTTTTTTGGATCTTTAACATCAAAAACAATTCCCTCCTTCACTTCCAGCTGAGATACAGGTACTCCAAGTCTGGTTGAGGCAAGCTCAGCAAGAACAGTTCTGGCTTCAGCAAGAGCAGCTCTCATTGCCGGTCCGAAGGTCTGGGTAGTTTGTGAGCCCCAGGTACCTGCATCATAAGGACACAGGTCTGTATCGCCCATTACTATTTTGATATTCCCGAGCGGGACATTAAGTTCATCAGCCATCATCTGCGGTAAGGAAGTAATAATACCCTGCCCCATCTCAATTTTCCCTGTGAAACATTTCACAGTACCGTCCTCGGCTATCTGCAAAAAGGAATTATAATCTTCTGTGAGAGTTCTTTCCTGCGGAACAGATGAACCAATAAATTGATGCCATGGCTGGAAAAAAATAAAAATGCCCCCTCCCAGAAGTTTTATGAAGTTTCTTCTTTGCATCAGGTTATTATCAGCAGTTCCGGATTCCGGTTTTCCAACTGAATTGCTTTTTTTCATGATTACTTCCCTCCTTTTATTTCTTTTGCTGCAGTTTGAACGGCATCAATTATCCTTGTATGAGCACCGCAACGACACAGATTTTCTTCAAGGCCGCTAATTATTTCCTCTCTTGTGAGAGATGGATTTTTTATCAGCATGCCTGCTGCTGTCATTATCATTCCCGGAGTGCAGTACCCGCATTGCAGGGCATCATGTTCAATAAAGGCTTTCTGAATGGGATGGAGTTTATCATTTCTGCCCAGACCTTCAATTGTAATGACGTCTTTACCAGCAATTTCGCTTACAGGGAGCATACACGATCGTGCAGCCTCCCTGTTTATCAGTACTGTACATGCACCGCAGAATCCTGTTCCACAACCGTACTTGGTTCCTGTCAGTCCAAGCAGATTCCGCAGAATCCATAGAAGGGTATTATCCGGATCAGTTGTTATTTCAGTCTTCCTGCCGTTCAGGTTAAACCTTATTTTTTGTTCCATACTGGCTGTTATTTATTTCATTCAGATAATCCTGTTTTGTATCAAAATCCTTTAATATTCCCTGCGACCTTGTACTAATTTCAAGTACATCTTCCGGGAATTTGTTTGCAATGGAACGGAGCCCTTCATTATCCTGGAGCTTAGAAATCATCTCTCTGTATTTAAAATCCAGAAGCAAGGGATGACCCCTTTTTTTCCTGTACACAGGAATAATAATCCCCTTGCCTGATTCGCTGTATGCTTCAATAATCTTATTTATTATTTCAGGTCCAATAAATGGTTGATCCCCGGGAAAGATAAGAGCAGCATCCCACCTCCCGGGAAGGTTTTCAAAACCGCACTTTACAGAGGAGAGCATCCCATTCCGGTACTTTTCATTGTAACAATGATTTGCCGGTAAATGTCTGATAGCTCCCAGTATCTCTTCCCTGTACGAACCAAGTACCACCAATGTATTAGAAACTTTTGAACCTGTGATATTAAGAATGACCTTTTCCACCATAGTCAGACCATCAAAAGGGAGAAGCATTTTTGGGACTTTCATCCTTTTGGATTCACCGGCAGCAAGTACTATGGCCCAAATGTGATTCATCTGGTTTTGTTAAATCTGGTTCTCGGTTCTCGGTTCTCGGCTAGTCTATTTTTTTCTTTACTGTTCTTCACTTGAACAAGCTGTGCGGCAATGCTTACTGCAATCTCTTCAACAGTTTTCGATTTTATGTCAACACCAACAGGTGCAAAGATTCTATTCCATTGCTGCTCGGTTGCCCAGTTATTCCCTATGAATTCTTTATGCATCAGGGCGACCTTGTTTTTACTTCCTATCATCCCTATATAGGCAGCGCCGGATCCTATACAAGCCTTAAGGGTGTCCCCGTCGTCTTTATGTCCACGGGTTACAATAACTATATAAGTATCCTTCCCTTTCTCAATCATGTCAATTGCTTTTCCAATATTATCAATAATTATGTGATTTGCAAGCGGGATATTACCGGGATTTGCAAATTCAGCACGGTCATCAATAACTGTTATCTCAAAATCAAGCATACTGCCTATCTGTGAAAGTGCTTTGCCGATATGTCCGGCTCCGGCAATAATCAGCCGGGGTTGAGGAATCACCGGTTCAAGAAAAAGAATCCGCTTAAGTTCCTCTTCCATGTCCGGAAGGTTTATTTCCCGGAAATCATAGGAATCGGTACCGGATAAAAGGTTCCTGAACTCAGGTTTAATATAAGGCCATAATTCCCGCGGAATAAGGTCCTTATCACCTTCTGTTACCCAGTACCTGCTTATCAAGGCTTCATTGTCTTTGCCTGTTGTGAGGAGTGTCATCAAAATTCCCGGAATTCTGGCTTCAGCAGATTTTGTGAGAGCCTTGAATGCATCAATATTTTTCCGGAGGACAGGATCAATCAGGACACTGATTTTTCCACCACACAAAGTATCTTCACCCCCCGAAACGCTATTATCAAGTCTGAAAAGATGAATTCCCGGAATTCCGGAATCAATAGTCTCTTTTGCCATCATCTGCACCTTACCTTCAAGAACACCTCCACCCACTGTTCCTGCGACGAGTCGGCCCCGGTTAAAAAGAGCAGAAATTCCAGGTTTCTGAGGTGTCGATCCTTCTGTTCTAATTACTGTTGCAAGAACCAGATTGTGGATATCATTTATGTGACCGGCGATTTGCAGGTAAATATTTTTCATCTGCCTCCGAATATTATGTAAAACAAATATATTCAAATTATTATAACTATTGCAAAAAACTGGTTGCCAGAAAAGTATACGAGCTATCTCTGCAACCTTATGAGCAACATTTCTTATTTTTACATTTGAAACAAAACCAAAAACCTTAATAAATTATGAAAAGCAGATCTTTGCAATTACCGGTCGTTTTCTTAATCATATCTATTTTAGCCTCTTGCAGTTCGCGGGAGAATAAATCTTTGGTCCCTCCGGAACCTGATAACAGCTGGCTTGAGGAGATTACCGTCAAGGAACTTCAGCAGGGCTACAAGGATGGCAAATATTCGGTGACGGAAGTAGTTTCAGCATATCTTGACAGAATAAATGAAATTGATAAAAATGGTCCTGCACTTAATTCTGTAATAATTGTCAATCCTGATGCAAAACAAATTGCCGATGACCTTGACAATGAGCTTGCTGCGGGGAAAATAAGAGGTCCACTTTTCGGGGTACCAGTTATCCTTAAAGATAATATTGATACACATGACAAAATGCCTAATACAGCAGGCGCTCTAGTTCTTCGAAATTCTTTTCCAAAGGTCGATAGTCCTGTTGCCAAAAAACTCAGAGAAGCAGGAGCGGTGATCATTGCCAAATCAAATCTCAGTGAATGGGCCAATTTCCGGGGGATGTCTTCAACAAGCGGATGGAGCGGTGTTGGAGGACAGACAAAAAATCCATATGTTCTCGACCGTAATCCCTGCGGCTCCAGTTCAGGATCAGGAGTGGCTGTATCGGCAAATCTTTGCGTACTGGCAATCGGCACAGAAACCAACGGATCCATAGTTTGTCCTTCAAACAATAACGGCATCGTAGGACTGAAGCCAACTGTCGGACTTGTAAGCAGGTCCGGCATAATCCCAATTTCATCCACGCAGGATACACCCGGGCCGATGGGAAGAACCGTTGAAGATGTTGCCATCTGTCTTGGATCACTGACGGGCATTGATTCGGCCGATTCAAAAACACTTACTTCAGCAGGCATGTTTCTTTCAGATTACTCAAAATCGCTTAAAAAAGAGGGTCTGAAAGGGAAACGGATCGGGGTAGTTAAAGGATCATCATCCTTCTCCGACAGGGTGGATACCCTCATGAAACAGGCAATAGCATTTATGAAGGGACAGGGCGCCGAAGTAATCGAAGTTGAAGCACCAAAAAGCTCAGAGTATGAGGACGCTTCATTTGAGGTAATGCTTTACGAATTCAAAGACGGACTTAACAGGTATTTTGACGGTCTGGAAGGTGACATTCCGGTTAAGAACCTTAATGAACTGATTGCATTCAATAAATCTGACTCAATCGAACTCAGATATTTCGATCAGAAGATCCTTGAGATGGCTGAGAAAAAAGGAGATCTCTCCTCTCCCGGGTATAAAAAGTCGCTTGACAAAATACTTAAAGCAACCCGTGAAAACGGGATTGACAAAATGATGGATTCAGGGAAGCTGGATGCTCTGATTGCGCCGACAGGTTCTCCGGCCTGGAAGACTGACCTGATCCTTGGAGATCATTTTATCGGAGGAAGCTCATCGCTGGCAGCCATATCCGGTTACCCTGCGATTACTGTTCCCATGGGATTTATTGAGAATCTGCCTGTCGGTCTGACATTCTTCGGGAGAGCCTGGAGTGAATCTATCCTGATTGAGATTGCCTACAGTTTTGAACAGGGGACAAAACACAGAAGGGTACCAAAATACCTTGTTACAGACTGATTTCAAAGCTCAATCGGAACGGTCTGTCAAATAAGGATTTTTCTTAATGATTTAACTATTCCCTTCGATCCGGTGATCACCGGAAAATTCATTGTCATTAATTTATCAGAAATATTGAAACAGATATCATTCCCGTAAACATCCATCATTTCACCCCCTGCTTCCTCTATAATTAAAAGTGGTGCGGCAATATCCCATACCTTTGTAAACAGGTTTACACATCCTCCGAATTTCCCTTCTGCCACATAAACAAAGTCGACAAGTGAGTTTGTTGACCTGGCATTTCTTGTGTTTTTAACAATGTATTTATATATTTCAATGCCCTTGTTCAGAAAAACCTCATCCTCTGTATAATCCAGTGAGAATGCGACAAGTGAATTTTTTGATTCTATGTTGCCGGGCATAGTCATTGGCTCATCATTTCTGAATGCTCCTTTACCTTTTTCGGCAAAATATAAGATGTCCTGTACAGGTAAATAAGCTCCTCCCATAAAAGGTACATCCTTCCGGAACAAAGAAATCAATATGCCGAACCATGGTATGCCCGAAGCAAAATTTGATGTACCGTCAAGAGGATCAATTATCCATGTGTATTCTGAGTTATTATTCAAAAATCCTGTTTCTTCGGAAATCAGGTTATGTGACGGATATTTTTTTCTTATTATGCCTGAAATAACAGAATCGCTGGCAAAATCTGCCTCAGTAACAATACTGCTCTGCGATTCTTTCTGTGTGGCTTTAACAGGTTTGTTAAAATATTCAAGAAGTACTGTCCCTGAAGTTTTAAGGGCAGACTCAAGAGTATCCTTCATAGGAATTTTATTTGCAACTATTCTTTTTTGCTTTCCTCTTTAGATTCTGCTTTCATCTTATCGGGTTCATCCTCAACACGTGAGGCTTTTTTGAAATCCTTTAAACCCTGGCCTATTCCTTTCATCAGTTCAGGAATTTTCCTTCCGCCAAAAAGCAGAACAACAACAAGCAGAATAAGAATTATCTCAGTAGCTCCGAAATTTCCCATCTTTTCAAGTTTTTAAATATCATATAAAGATACAAAAAATGCTCTGATTCCTCAAACTAAATCTGAAGGATACCCCATGCAAGAAGAATAAGCAGACCTACAACAACCCAGCTCAATAAAAATCCTGCCAGGTCTTCACGGTAACGTCTGAAGAAGTTAAACCAACGTTCTTTAGTTCCCCATTCAGGGAGATCAAGCAGCAGAAGATCATCTCCTGTAAGTTCTGCAAGTGGTTTTTTCCCGTCAGTTCCCGGTTGCTTTGCATCTGATTTTCTTCGCATGTTGTCGAAAAACGCATCAATCTTATCCTTGTCTTCAGGTTTTGTAAGAATACTTATAAGCCAGAACATGAAGAATCCCAAAAGCATAGCAATTCCGAATGGTCCGGGTTTCCATTTGTAAACCAACATAATGTCGCCTGTTGTTAATAAATTAACAGTATAATATACCGACAGGGAGACTATTACAGCAGCTGCGGCCCCATAGCGGTTGGCTCTTTTCCAGATAATCCCACCCAGGAACATAATCCCCATAAATGCTGCAAGGGTTTCAGTAAAAAGGAATCCATGAAGTACATTTTTTATGCTCAGGGCGAAAAGGACTCCCAGAACCGACAATCCAAGACCCGAATAACGTCCCATCCAGAGCAGTTTCCGGTCGCTGGCATCAGGCCTAATGTATTTTTTAAAGAAATTCTTTGTGAACAGAGCTCCTGTATTGACCATAAAATTTGAACATGCCGACATATTTGCTGCTACAATTGCCGAGAGCATGAGTCCCACAAGTCCCGGAACCAGAAGTTCCCCGCAGGCATATCCGAATGCCATCTCAGGGTCAGCAAGAGCAGCTCCGTTTTTGATTACCAGAGCCGCAACCACAAGTCCTGTTAATGCCCATCCTATAGTAACCAGACGTTTGACCATCGATCCGAAGGTCTGACCAATCCTTCCTGCACGTTCAGTGTTACCTGTTGCACACATTGAGATCATATGCGGCTGTGCAGTAATCCCCACTATCCCGTTAACTGCCAGCATCACAATTGTGAATGCATCTATACCGCTGGCGCTGTTAAAAAGATCAAAGAAATGATCGGGCAAAACTGACTTCATATATGTGAATCCACCTATATCCTTTAAGCCCAATGGAATAAGAATGACCGACAGGGTGATGATCAGGAAAGACTGGATAAAATCGGTATAGGCAGCAGCAATAAGTCCTCCAATGAAACTGTAAAGAAGGAAAGCAATGGTCATAAAAAGCACCACCATATTTGGTGACACAAGGTTTCCGGAGGCAACAGAGATCACTTTTGCTGCACCCTGAAGCATTACTCCCATATTAAATACAAAAAATGAAATTGCAAAAACTGAATAAACGAGGCCCATTTTGCTTCCATATCTGTCCTCAACTATCTCACCTACTGTTGTACGTTCGCTGCGGCGGTAGAAGGGAGCAATGAGCCAGTAGAAAGGGGTAATCAGCATGTTTTTCCACTGGTACCAGATGGTTGCAAATCCGTTGCTGAAAGTTGCACCAGTCTGTGCCACAGGCATTTCAGCATGCGTCCCGACACCAAAAGCCTGCCCGATCATTATATACCATTTGAATTTCCTTCCACCCCTGAAATAGCTGTCGCTGGTCTTTATCTTTCGCGAAATCCAAATCCCAAAGCCCGTTATCGAAACGAAGTAACCGATCAGTACTATATAGTCGAGTGTTGTCATAAATCAAGGTTTGAGGTGTGAGGTACAAGGGTTCGTGGTATTAATTCCCCCTTGGAAGGGGGTCAGGGGGATGTATTTTAAGGGTTCTCGGTCCTCGGTACTGGGTACTGGTTAGTTGGTACTCTTTGGTAGTTCTTGATACTGGGTATTCCGATTGGTTGAAAACAACCGAGGAACGAATAACGAGTATCTGCTAAATATTAGTAATGATTTTCCCATTTATAATTATCTGTTTGATATTAAGCTTATTATCAATTATTTCAAAAACTACCAGATCAGCTCTTTTTCCAGGTTCAAGCGATCCTCTGTCAGACAGGTTATAAATCCCTGCTACATTCAGGGTGGCCATATTTATAGCTTCACCCAGTTTACAGCCAGTGGATTTCATCATATTTTCCACTCCTTTTATAAGAGGCATTGAGGCTCCGGCCAGACAATTCAGGACAGGATTCTTAATCAAACCATCTTCAGTAAGGACAATCTCACTGCCTAAAAAAACATATTTACCAGGCGCCATTCCGGTAAGATGAGTCACATCTGATGTCAGAACAAGATTTTTTGGCCCTTTGACTTTGTAAAAGACCTGCAGTTCTTCAGGAAGAAGGTGATGCCCGTCAGCTATTACAGTTGGTGTAAGCAGGTCATTTGCGAGCTGTGGCCATAATGGATTCCTGTGCCTGTCGATCAGGTTAGCACAACCATTTCCCAGGTGGGTTGAAAGCCTGGCTCCATGATCGACAGCTTTATTGATTTGTTCTCCGGATGCATTTGTATGACCTATTGCAACCACGATATTCTTACGTATGCAATTATCAATGAAATCAATACATCCGTCAACCTCAGGAGCTAACGTTACCTGTCTGATATTTCCGCCGGCAGCTTCCTGGTAATGAGCAAATTCGTCCCATGATGGTTTTCTTATATACCCCGAAGGATGACATCCGTAATATCCCTCCTCGGCAGAAATATATGGTCCCTCGAGATGAAATCCGGGAACAGAACTTCTGATCTCTTCATCCTTCAAAGCTTCGGCAAGATTCCTGAAAATTCTCAGAAGGTTTTCATGGCTGTTGGTAATAATTGTCGGAAAGAATGTTGTGACTCCATCATAACGGATTGACTCAAGAGCCATTAGCATATTATCAGTTGTCAGATTCAGATCAGAAAAATCAACACTTTTATATCCGTTTATCTGGTTATCGATAAAACCCGGTGCAACGAAAAGATTTTGTTTTCCTGCTGTCGGTGATATCTCAGAAATTTCATCGATAAGTCCGTTTTTGATTTTGATCCTGACAGGCTTGCCTGTTTCAAAATGGATTGCTTTTATATCACTTATTTCATTCATCCTTTTGACAGCATTTATCAAACCCCTTTTAGGCCTGCACTGACCGAAGTGTCAGTGGAGAATGAGGTAAAGAAATGGCCAATTTAAAAAGTCACTATCTCCGATGCAGAATTCTTATCAAGAAAAAGGTGCCAGTCAGGGTGTTGTTTCAGGATCGTTGCAGGTATCTCCGGAGTCAGCTTGTTTGTGAGGGTCCTGTAAACTGCATCCGCCTTTACCTTATGAGGAACGACTGAGATAATAGACCTGCATTGCATTATCTGCCATACACTCATTGAAACAGCGTTGTCAGGAACATCTTTAAGGCTCTCAAACCATCCTTCGCTTACCTGCTGCATTTTGCACCGGTCATCAAGATTAACTACAATATAAGCTTCATGTGTATTAAAATCGGCCGGAGGATCATTGAAAGCAATATGACCGTTTACTCCAATTCCAATAAGACCGATATCTACCGGTTTACTGCGTATTTCAGCAGTCAGTTCATTTATATGGCCAGTGATATCACTTTCAACATCGACACTATGAAATTTCCTTACCGCGACCAGGTTAATAAATCGTTCCCTGAGGTAATTTCTGAAGCTTGCCTTGTGCGATAAAGGAAGTCCTATATATTCATCCAGATGGAAAACTTCAATTTTCTTCCAGTCTATTTTCTCCTTTATCAGCTCCCGGAACATTTCGAATTGTGAACTTCCTGTAGAAACCACCATTCTGGCTTCACCTTTCATTTGAAGGATCTCGCTGAGTTTCCTCGAAATATCGCTAGCAGCCTGTTTACCAAGCTCAGCTGCACTTTGGGAAATACTTATTTGCATTAAAGTTTACAATAGTTAAAAAGTTATTTTCAGAACATCAATTTTAATAATCCATATACCTTAAAAATAGGTTAATAAATTTAGAATTCAATTTTCTATCTTCACCAAAATTTTTTCATAATGTTCAGACATTATATTCTTATGTTGACGGTTATTTCCTTTTTCAGCTGGAACTATTCTTTCAGCCAGATCAGAGGTGTCAACCGTGATAAATACCGTATCCATATAAACCAGACGAGTGAAGATATTAAAGTTGACGGATTGCTTGATGAAACTATTTGGAAGGATGCTGAAAAATCAGGGAAGCTGCAGAGGGTTCTTCCAACTGATACCGGATATGCTGCAGCACAAACAGAAGTCAGAATGACATATTCTCCCTCCACAATTTACCTCGGCATAATTTGTTATGATCCTTTACCAGGAAAGCGACCGGTAGAATCTCTGAGACGTGATTTCAGTTTTATGAAGAACGATAATTTCATTGTCTTCATGGATACATTCAATGATCAGACGAATGGATTTGCGTTTGGTATATCACCGGCTGGTGCACAATGGGATGGACTACAGGCTAACGGAGGCTTAGTCAATCTTAACTGGGATATAAAGTGGAGATCAGCAGTCAGAAATTATGATGACCGTTGGGAGGCAGAATTTGCAATTCCTTTCAGAAGTCTGAGATATCACGGAGGCATTTCAGAATGGGGAATTAACTTCAGCCGTCAGGATCTTAAAACCAGTGAAAAGTCAAGCTGGGCTCCTATGCCGCGACAATTTGCAACTGCAACTCTGGCATATACCGGTACTCTTGTCTGGGATAAACCTCTGCCATCCTCAGGACTGAGATTTTCATTGATCCCTTATGCACTCGGAAAAGCAACACAGAATAAAGAAGCCGGTGAAAATTTCAAATATACTGCCACGGCAGGCATGGATGTCAAAGCAATCCTTTCCACATCTCTGAACCTTGACCTTACTCTCAATCCTGATTATTCGCAGGTTGAGGTAGACCGGCAGCAGATAAACCTTGATCGTTATGAGCTCTTCTTTCCTGAAAAGAGACAGTTCTATCTCGAGAACAGTGATCTTTTTGCAACACTTGGCACCGAGACTGTCAGGCCTTTTTTTTCCAGAAGGATCGGACTCGAAAGTCCGGTGATTGCAGGGGCACGTCTCAGTGGTAAAATCGGAGACAGATGGAGAATAGGGGTAATGGATATTCAGACCAGCACCAAAGATGAAATTCCCGCTGCAAATTACATGGTTGCAGCGTTACAACGACAGGTATTCAGCCGGTCGAGTGTATCAGCCTTCATTGTCAATAAACAGATTCTGAATATCGATGATAATGAAACGTATACAGGCAGCGGATATAACAGGATAGCAGGCATGGAATATAATCTTTCCAGCCCTGACAATAAATGGACCGGCAAGGTATTTTACCATCAGAATCTTACCGACAGTCTCTCCATTAAAGATGCAGCTATGGCAGCCAATATAACATATTCTTCCCAGTATATAACCGCAACAGTTAATCAGTCGTTAACAGGTTCAGGATATGTTGCTGAAACGGGTTTTGTGAGGAGAAAAGGTTACTATGAATTAAATCCTCTCTTCGGGTACAAGTTTTTCCCCAAAGACAGTAAGATCGCAAATCATGGTCCCGGGATAAAATTTGACACATACATGGATCCGTATTCTTCCTTTTCAGTTACAGACATGGAGACACAGTTATTATACAATATTGAGTGGCTCAATAAAAGCATGGTATCGGTCGATTTCAAAGATACTTATGTTAAGCTTCAAGCCCCCTTTGACCCGACAAATACGGGTGGCTTGCAGCTCCCTGCAGGTGAGGAATATCACTGGAATGAAATAGGGGCAACCTTTACATCCGATACACGTAGATTATTCAATTTCACCATGCTGAGCAGATATGGGGGATATTATAATGGTAAAAGATTCACTGTCAGCGGAGAATTGAATTACAGGTATCAGCCTTATGGCAGCCTGGCCCTGGTTGCTACTTACAACGATATCTCCCTGCCCTCTCCATATAACAGTGCGAAACTTCTGCTTATAGGGCCAAGACTGGATTTTACTTTTACCGATAAGTTATTCTTTACAAGCTTTATTCAATACAATAACCAGATAGACAATCTTAATCTCAACCTTCGCTTCCAGTGGAGATTTGCTCCTGTATCAGATCTGTTTATAGTATACACTGAGAACTCCTATCCGGACAATTACACGGTTAAAAACCGTGGACTGGTAGTCAAACTATCCTATTGGTTCAACTGAAAAATCAATTATACATTATCAGGGACAACATACGGAGGACGCGGCACTCGTGTAAGCAGTGCATTGGCCTCCTCGTCGTTAAGAAATTTTTCAGTTACAGGATCAAATTTCAAAGTGCGTCCGGTACGATATGCGATATTCCCCAGATGTGCCAGTCCGGAGGAGAGATGCGCAGTTTCGACAGGAGCATTAAGAACAGATTTATCGTGGTCACGGACGGCCTGTATGAAATTTAGGTAATGGTCGCCACCCTCCTTGCGTTTCGGCCCGGGTTTTTTGTCCTTTCCCAGAAATGATTCGTATGTATCATAACCGTTAACAACAAGATACCCTTCACTGCCATAAAATATGTTACCTACTCCAACACCATTTTCTTCATTGGTTATCCATGGACGGACCTCAAACTCTATAATCTTCTTCTCTTTGGGATAATAATAAGTTGAAGAAAGCAGTTCGGGAGTTATCTTGGCATCGTTGAACAGGAATTTTCCACCTGCGGCAGTAATTTGCTCAGGAAGACCGACATTCAATCCCCACATGCAAAGATCAGTTTCATGAACTCCCTGGTTCCCGACATCTCCGTTGCCATAATTCCAGGTCCAGTGCCAGTTATAATGAACAAGGTTACGGGAAAATGGCTGTTTCGCTGCCGGACCTGTCCATAAATCATAATCAAGGCCTTCCGGAACAGGTTCAGTCCCTTTATCACCTATATCATCCCTCCAGCGGAAAACCAACCCTCTTGCCATATAAACATTACCTATCAGACCGTCATGCAAATATTTTACAGCTTCCCGGACAGCAACTGAGCTTCGCAGCTGAACACCATGCTGAACAATACGGTCGTATTTTGTGGCTGCTTCAATAAGTTTGCGGCCTTCAAAAAAAGTCTGGGAACCTGGTTTTTCAACATAGACATCCTTCCCGGCCTGGCAGGCCCAGATTGCTGCAAGGGAGTGCCAGTGATTAGGCGTTGCAATACTAACCGCATCAATCGATTTATCCTCAAAGACCCTCCTGAGGTCCTGCTGCTGAATTACTTTCTTGCCATACTTTTTTTCAAACTCGTCTGAACGCTTTGCCAGAACCACAAGATCGGGATCGCAAAGACATGTAACTTCAACATCGGGAAGTTTCATGAATCCTGCAATATGATCAGTTCCCCGGCCGTTAACCCCAAGTACAGCCAATCGGATCTTATCATTTGCTCCAAAAACGTTAGCCGGAATTATCGCCGGCATGGAAAAAAGAGCGGCTGCTCCTGCTGATTTTCTCAAAAAGCTCCTTCGTGATACTTTTATTTTCTCTCTCATCAGAATAGTTTTTTAGATTGTTAATCTTAATTGACTGGTTAAGTTAAAGATAATATGAATTATATTCTACCTGATCTCAAAATCAAGTAAAGGAGCATCACCAAGGTAGGCCACAAGATGATCATTCCTTCTTAACGGACCTACTCCTGAAGGTGTTCCTGAGAAAATAAGATCTCCCGTTTTAAGAGTAAAGAACCTGGAGACATATGATATTATCTCATTTATGCTGAAAATCATATCGGAGGTGTTGCTCTGCTGAACAATTCTATCATTTATTTCCAGTCTGAAATCAATCTTCCCGGTATCTTCAACAGTACTGACAGGAATAAACTTCCCTATCGGTGCAGCTCCGTCGAAACATTTTGATAATTCCCATGGAAGCCGTGCCTTTGATAATCTCGTCTGAATGTCGCGGGCGGTGATATCAATCCCCATAGTAATTTCATCATAATACCTTGGTGCGAACTTTGGTGAAATTCCTTTCCCCAGCCTTGAAATCTTCACTACAACTTCAACCTCATATTGTATTTCTGATGAGAAATCGGGCAGAAAGAAAGGTTTGTTATTTTTAAGGATGCAGGAATCGGGTTTAAGAAATACCACAGGTTCATCAGGATAAGGACGTCCCATTTCAAGCGCATGACTCCGGTAGTTTAATCCTATACAGATGATTTTCATTTTATTACTGCCCTTTCCCGAATGACCGTAATTTTATCTCAGTAAGGATCTTTTTTGTATAAAGGGGGAAATCACCATTCATCATCCATGAATAATATGAAGGTTCTTCCTTTAAGACAGCTTCAACTGATTTTCCTTTATGTTTGCCAAAGTTAAAAATTTCCACTCCATTGTCGTCATAACTAATACGTCCGGCAAAATCAGCAATAGTGTTAAAGGAACTGTAATCTGCCAGTTTCCCTATATCATTTTCAAGATCATTATATCTGTCGAGCTGGGCCTTCAGGACCTCATAGGTGGCTTCAGTGTCAGCTTTTGAGCTATGAGCATTCTCAAGCTCTTTGCTGCAATAAAACTGGTATGCAGCGGCCAGTGTCCGCTGCTCTTTCTTATGGAAAATCACCTGGACATCAACATACTTTCTTTTACGGAAACTGATATCGATATTAGCACGGAGGAACTCTTCAGCAATTACGGGAATATCAAATTTGATTGCATTATAACCTGCCAGATCACAACCTTCAATGAAAGCTGCAAGATTTTTTGCTATCTCCTTAAAAGTCGGGGCATTTTTAACATCATCATCAGTAATTCCGTGTATTGAGGTTGATTTGGGTGGTACAGGCATTTCAGGGTTAATCCTTATGCTCATCCATTCTTTTATTCCGCTGGGATTAATCTTCAGAACAGAGATTTCCACAATACGATCGGTCGAAACGTTTATTCCCGTAGTTTCGATATCAATGAATGCTATTGGACGCCGGAGGTTAAGTTCCAATTATTAGGTATTTATCATCATTGGCATCAGAAGCATAAGAAGATCTTCGGATTCATTATCTGTTTCACCCGGAAGGAATAATCCTGCCCTTGTAGGATCGGCAAGTTCTATCATCACATCCTGAGTAGAAATATTTGCAAGTATCTCAAGAAGGAACACCGATTTAAAACCTATCTCCATATCATCACCTTCGTACTGGCATTTGATTTTCTCGTAGGCAGAAATAGAAAAATCTATATCCTGGGCAGAGACAGTCATCTGGTTTCCTTTAAGCTGTAGCTTTACCAGATTACTGGCCTGGTTAGAAAATACTGAGACTCGTTTGAGAGTATTGTAAAACTCAACTCTGTCAATGGTAATCTTCCTTGGATTATTTTTAGGAATTACTGAATTATAATTAGGGTAATTACCTTCCACCAGACGGCATACCACTTTATACTCATTAAGATTGAAAAAGGCGTTTTTATCATCAAACTCAACAGTTACCGGGCCCTCTTCCCTGGGAAGGATATTTTTCAGCAATGATGCCGGTTTTTTTGGAAGAATGAAAGAAGCATTGTCGTCGGCTTTTGAGTCACTCCTCTGATATCTTACAAGTTTATGTGCGTCGGAAGCCACAAAGGTTATTTTGTCGGTGGAGGCCTCAATAAAGATACCGCCCATTACAGGCCGAAGCTCATCATCGGCGGTTGCAAATAGGGTTCTGTTGATCCCTGCCAGCATCATATCTGCATTTATAACGAATGAGAATTTCTTTTCCTTTTTTATTGAAGGGAGTGCCGGAAAGTCAACTCCATTCTGTCCTACAACATTGAATTTTCCATTTTCAGAAGTAATAACTACCGCCAGTGTTTCCAGGTTTATGTCAAATGCAAGGGGCTGGACAGAAAACTCCTTAAGCGTATCAAGCAGAATTCTTGCCGGAAGAGCTATGACCCCATCGCCACCTGCATTTTCGAGCTTCATCTTTGTTATAAGTGTTGATTCGAGATCAGATGCTGTTATTTCGAGATCGTTACCTGAGAGATTAAAAAGAAAATTATCAAGGATTGGAAGTGTGTTCTTCGAGCTTATCACCCTGCTGATGGCCTGCAAATGACCAAGTAGTTCTGTACTGGATACAACAAATTTCATCATAATATTATTTTGGTTTTAATGGTATGATGGAACCCACATGTTTAAAAACAATATTTATAAGTGTTTGATTTATCATAACATGTGGGTTTCATCTTATATCGGATTTAAATTTACTTATTGATTTATTGTAAAACTTACTTAACCAGGTATTAATAAATGAATTAAGGGATCAATTATCCTGAATTCCGAAATATCAATATTACAAAAAAAAACTATCAACCTCAAATAAAATATTAACCGGGGAAGAAATATGAGCGCTTTTTAAGCAATGGATCAATATCGGTAAATCGGATTATAAATATTGCATCGTTTCTATCTGTTTTTGCCCACAGCCTGTCTGTATCTTTGTTATTGACACCTTTTTCAACAATTGTTCTTTCCCACAGAGTAACAACTTTCTTCTCTCCAGCCGAACTTACGACTTCAATTCTGCAGAGAGGCTCACCATTCTTAATCTTCTCCGTCTCGCCTGGAGAGAGATTAAAAGCCCATGATTCGAAAGGAACGTGTGTAAAATACGATAAAAAGCGTATTACCCTGGAGGTATCCCAGCCTGAAAGTTCTTTTGACTGGCTGAAAAGCCTTAATGTGTGGTTTTCATTTTTTATTCTGAAAGAAGATGCCGTGTCAGCAATATTCTCGAGGGTCACTGTAATTATTTCAGATGGAAGGAGGTTGAAAACCGTATATGGCTGCCAGAACAGCTCATTCATAGTGAAAGCTGAACCTATTTCAAGTTCACTTCCCGGTACATAAATTATAAAAGGTTTTGAGCTTTCCTTCAGTTTCATTATGTTTCCGTAACTATTTGAGGCTGTTTTATATACTAAAAATGACCTGAGGATTTTACTTTTTTCGTAGACTTTTACCCTTACCGGAAAAATCCCATTCCCAACAATTTCCTTATTAAAATATTCAGGAGCAACCGGTGATTTTATTTCCATCTCTTTCAATATCTTCAGTATAAAAAGTATACTGCTTTTTCTTGTTTCATGCTTATTATTTAAAAACCACTCTTCCCCTTTTTTTTCAAGATTCAGTGAGCCGGCATTATCTTTCAACTCAATCCTGGTAATCTCCTTTCCGTGTTTCACGGAGAAGGATGTATTTTTCTCTCCAAATGGAGATCTGTCCCTCAACAGATAAATCATGAGAACAAATACCGGAATTGCAATAACTGAAAATCTTATAGTTTTCCTCAACATAATCAAACCCTTGTGTACTTTCTTTTTCTTAACCAGGTGTAAATTAAACCCGATAATATTACGATAATGACAGGACCGGCCATATTGATCATCTGCCATTTAAATCTCTCTTTTTTAATTGCGGATCTGTCAAGGAGTCTTAGTTTAAGTTCCCGAGATCTGAGTTCCATAATACCATTGTCTTCAACAAGATAGTTAAGGCAATTGACAAGAAAATCCCTGTTCCCGTACATCTCCAGTGTATACCTGTCAAGGCCAAGTGTCATTGGTGTTTCTGCTGATCCATTTCTTCTGACTTCATTCCTAATAATATCCCCATCAGCAATTACTATCATCTTGGTTCTTGCACTTTCATTTTTTACAATGAGTTTTGGATCATTAACAAGATTACCAGTAATCCTGTTCCTGAAAGCAGAGGGGAATATTCCTTCAAGAAGAACGGCAACCGGCAGATTTGATCTGTTGAATGATCTCTCATCGGGAGCGGACTCAGCTTCTTTAAGGCTGATCATAAATGGAGGGGAAAGAGTACGCGTGAAGTCAGATGTTGACAGCAGCACTCTTTTTCTGATGTTCCTGTCCAGTCCGACTGTATCAATGTAGTTTGTAAACTCACCTTTAACCTTATTCAGGTTACGCGTAATGGGATGGTCACTCTCCGGGGTCAGCTTTGGAAAATAGAGCCAGGGAACAGATACAGCCTGCTGACGTGTTCCTCCGCTTGAAAGAATAAGTCTGATTGAAACACATTCGAGATCCTGAACTACCTCCGGATTAATTCTTGCTCCATACCTGAATAGCTGATCCCCGATATTCAGCTGATGATAAAGGGCTGCTGTCTCGCCATATACAAGACTATCAGAGTTTATATCCACCTCTTCAGCCAGCCAGACAACCTTTCCTCCATTCATAATATACTGATCAAGGACAAACTTGTCATTTTCGGTAAATGGCTTTTCAGGACCGGCAATTACCACTGCAGCATATTTATCAAGAATACCCGGGTGTCCGCCAATAGAACCCCTGTCGACAGTAAAAAATTTTGCAAGGTTAATAGTAAGGTCAGCAACCTCAATCTCAGGTATCTCATCATGCCCTTCAATAAATGCAACCTTATAGACTGTATCAGAGGCAAGTGTTGCTATAGGTTGAATCAGCTCATATTCCAGACCTTCAGTTGAATGGAGCAGGTTTTCTTCCGCCGTCACAGATGGATTATTTTTAAGGAAGTTAACGGGTACTTCAATACCGTTATAATTTATAATCATCCCTGGAAATATTATCTTCTGGCTGGAACCACCTTCTGCATCTCCTGCCTTTATATTGACCGGATTCAGCCCTTTTAAGACAAGCGATTGGTAAAAAGCTTCCCGCTGCTGTGAATTGTTTCCTTCAGAGGGATTAATAAAATTAAAATCTACCTTTCGGCCCGATGCAATTCTGAATTCATCAAGCAATTCTCTTGCGGATCTTTTAAGCCTTTTGAAAGGAATAGGCATTTCGCCATCGAGATACACCTGAACAAAAATATCATTTTTTATTCCGGCAAGAACTTTCCTGGTGGGTTCTGAAAGAGTGTATCTCTTGTCCTCTGTAAGGTCAACTCTAAGCCGGACGAATGAACCGGCAATAACAGCAAAAACAATAATCAAAATGGTTACTCCGTAATGGAGCCAGCTCCTGGCTCTTATACTTCTGATATCAGATATCGGTGACATATATCAGCTTTTTGTTTTCCATTTTCGTGACAACAATACAAGTCGTGTCGCTTCGTTAAAGGCCACCAGGACTGCAACAAAATAAATTATATCCTTCAAATCAATTACTCCTCTGCTTATCGATTTGTAGTGTTCGTTGATTCCCAGTCTGATTACAAATTCATCTATTTTCCTGAGACCGGGCAGATAGGCAAATGAGTCAAATCCCATAAACAGGAAGAATGAAATAATCACGGCAATAATAAATGCAACAACCTGATTATCTGTAAGTGAGGAGGCAAAAAGTCCGGCTGATACATAAACTGCGGCAAGAAAGAATAATCCGATAAATGCGCCGGCAGTACCTCCTTTATCCAGATTACCAGGTGATTCCCCCAGCATATATACTGAAAAATAATAGATCAATCCCGGGATCAGTGCCAGAAGGACAAGTGCGACTGATGCAAAATATTTCCCGTATACAATACCTCTTTCAGTCAAAGGTTTTGAATAGATAAGTTCGAGTGTCCCGAGCCGTTTTTCCTCGGCTATCATTCTCATTGTAACGGATGGTACCAGGAACAGAAATATCCAGGGGGAAAGGAAAAACAAAGTATCAAGCCCGGCATAGCCGCTGTCGAGGATATTCCATTCACCCGGAAAAACCCACATGAACAGGGAGTTGATAAGCAGAAAAACAATAATTACGATATACCCTGTAAGAGTGCTGAAAAATCCGCTGATCTCTTTTCTGAAAATCGCAAACATAGATGAATCATATAAACTTCAAAAATAGTCAATCACAGCTATGAAAACACCTCTTTAAAAGAGGTTCTTTACCACTTTTGCATTTTTTATATCTGTGATTATTACTCCGGAATAATAAAACCCTATTATATCGCTGAATTTAAATCCTCTGGAAGCCATTACCATCGCTCCTTCCTGGCATAATCCGACACCATGACCATAACCCCTGCCTTTGAAAATAATTGAATTCCCTTCCCTGGTTACAGAAAAAAAACTCGATCGCAGTTTCAGGTCTTCCCTTATCCTTCCGAACGGCAGTGAGAAATTTTCCACAGTATAATCATTTTGCCGTGTCAGTTGAGTAAAATTATAATCAGGAGGGCCGCCTGCTCTGTTTTCAAATCCTGAATTCTTCAGATAAGTTTCCCATTCTGTAACTGGAACTGATTTTTTCCAGAGGGCATTATACGAATTAACACAATAGGGATCGATAACTTTCTTAAGATAGGAATAACCGGATAACCAGACATCTTCGGGAGCTGACGTTTCGCCACCGCAATTTGAATGAAATGCTGAAATAATCAACGAACTATCCATAGTAAGAACTACAAGTCCTTTTGTTTCCCTTACAGCCCGGTTTATAAGAGTATCATAAGAGATCCCTTTAAAGGCCTGGCAATGTATGTTGTCGCATAAATTGTATCTGTCGATAATATGACGGTCTGAGTATTTATAAGTATAGGTCCTTGCAAGAACAGCCTGTGATTTCAGATACTCAATATTTTTCCCCGGACCTCCCTCCGTTCTCACTACCCCAGCAATATATTGTTCTGTATCGCAGATATTTATCAATACCATGATACCCAGGTCGGAGATACACTGCAGATCACCGTCATAAAACTGACGGATCTCTGATCCGTTGCTTACCTTGAATGAAAACCTGTCGTTTCCTGTTATTCCTTTCACAATTAAAGAATCGCACAAGAAACTTTTTGAGTTCCTCGTTTTTATTGCTATCTTACCGTTAAACATTGCCATTATAAGAGGCTCGCCAACGGGCAGAGTCATTGAGGTACCATCATAAACATCCAGGTCATATTTCCCTTTGATCACCGTGAAAACTGCCGAAGAAGGTTTCTGGCCTGCAAAAATCCTGACTCTGACCTGACCTGAAATTGTTCCTGTGATAAAAATCAAAATTAATTGAATTATTATCAGCTTCTTAACTATCAAATTAAATCGTGTTTTCCCTTTCACATCTTCAAACCTTTCAGACTTTGCACCATATCTGCCGCAACTCTTTCAGAAGCACCGGCAGGGCCAAGTATTTCCCTTACTTTTTTGTAATCATCAAGGATTCTTATCCTTT
>Ga0315283_10000819_pt1 | contig 23701 bp, 19 predicted proteins | sample YL17G09_0_MG_FD_204541 | JGI IMG/M metagenome (GOLD analysis project Ga0315283, IMG submission 204541) | Sediment microbial communities from Yellowstone Lake, YNP, Wyoming, USA - YL17G09_0 | ecosystem: Environmental > Aquatic > Freshwater > Lake > Sediment | place: USA: Wyoming | collected...
GGAGAAAATATCCTCGCGGTCAAATGGAGTGATAAAGGTCTTGTTTAGCTCATAGATAAGGATGCGCCGGGCTTCATCGGCTTCTTTTTCTTTGGAAACCAGCGTGGCTGCCGCGGCAGGGTCCTGGCCGACCATATAGGTTTTCAAAGCTTCCATCCCCGCCAGTGTCAGGGCAGCCTGATCATGGATCAATTTGATAAAAGTATTCTGGCGTTTTTTAAACAGCTTTTGCATCGGATTGCTCCTTTTATTGGATCAGGTTTACACAACCTGTATCAACCAGTATCTTTAAGCCTGTCTTGATCTGCTCAGGCGTATTAAAACTCATCACTTCCATGGTGCGGAAGGAATCTTTGGGAAGGTATCCGGCCACCATGCGGAAATCTACGTCCCCCAGGCCAGGTGCATAGTGGTCAGAAATACCGATCACGTCATGCAGATGGGCTCCAAAAATGCGCCCGCCAAAGCGCTTCAGCCACATTTCGTTCGGGAAAAATCCCAACCGGTCCATGGCCGTGGCGTGGCCGACATCATAGATAAAACCGAGCTGGTCCGGTCCAGCCAGTGCCAGCAAAGCCGCCATTTCATCCTGAGTGGGAATATCGAAATAGTGGTATCGGTTTTCCAACCCCAGGCGAACACCATTCCTGCTCGCATATTCCACCAATTCTTTCAGGCTCTTCCCGACCGCTTCCAAACATGGGCCGGAAAGTTTGAGGCGCTTTTCGATCAGAAGTCCTTTTATTTCCTGGTACTCTGTTGTTTCCGTCAGTCCGGTTTGAAAAAGATGGCGCAATTTATTCTCAAGGAACATATCCAGCGAGACTTGCCCGGAATGAACCACCAGCGTCCGGACGGATAATGTACCTGCCAGCTCAATGCTGCGCTTGATGGCTGTCAACCCCTGCTGCCGGCAATCCTCGTCCAGGGAGGAGATCATCCAGTCGCGTGCTTTGAGCGTCTCCATCGAAATGTCAGCCGGGCAAGGTTCGTGAACGCTGCTAAAAGTATATTGTCCCAGATCAACACTGCTCAACATCCCAGAATCGATCTGATGGTTCAATTCTATTTTGGGGAAACCCAACCTGCCAGCAGCCAAAAAGAAATCGCTCAGCACAGAGAATTTTGATCTGGCCCACATGGTGGAAAGGGAGGCGTCATAGATTGGGCTATCCGCCTCTGAACGTTTGCCTTTTACCTTGGAGCGACCAGGAAAGAGTTCCAGCAACTCTTTTAAATTGTCAATGGTATGGCTCGGAATAAGCGCGACATCCTGCGCCAGGTCGGGAGGGCTTTTAGGGTCACGCAGGATAACGGTCTGGGCGAATCCCGCCTCTCGTGCGGCGGCCACATCCCGGCGAGGCTGGTTGCCGATATAAGCGCAGCGTTCAGGGCGTACGCCCATCCGCTCGGTTGCCATCAACAAGATCGAGGGGTCAGGTTTGCGGATTCCGACCACACACGATAGGACGACCGCCTCAAAGCAGCCGGCGATGCCCAGTTCTTCGAGCAGGCGCGGGACTTCGGAACTGCTGGTGGTGTTGCTGACCAGCCCCAGGCGATAGCCGCGCCGGAAGAGGGCCAGCACGGTTTCCTGTGTTTCCGGGAAGACCACGTGCCTGCCGGTGGCCTCCCGCCAGAATTGACTCAATTGAAGCGCAAGTTTGCTCACCTGGTCGGACGGCCAATCCGGCAGCATCCAGCGTCTCCATAATTCGACCTCGTTCAACTCGAGCCGTGTTTTCTCAGTCCAATCTTTATAGGCTCTGGCGCGTTTCTTTAACAGCTGGATAAATTCCGCCTCATTAACATCTGCACCAAGCAGCGCGATCATCTCAAGAATCTTTTCCTTATTAACCTCTCGCTCTCGGATGGTTGTACTTCGCAGGGTACCGCCCATGTCAAAGAGGATGGTCTCTATATTTTCATTCATATTCCTTCTAACCCTGCTCTATTGATTCTGGTATTAATTGTAGAGGAATCTTGAGTATGTCGGAAAAATGGCTGATATAAAAATCAGCGGCAACGCCATCTTCATAGTTAAAGGCGATCGTTCTTATGCCTACTGCTTTTGCCCCGTCCAACTCGGATGATTTATGCCCCACGAAAATCGTTTGATCGGCAGAAACGCCCAATTGTTGCAATGCAACTTGGTAGATCCTAGGGTTCGGTTTACGGACGCCCAGTTCCTTGGACGAGATGACCGAATCCCACACATCTCCAAAGCCGCCGCGTTCAAACCAATTCAATTTGACGTGGACCGGCAGGGCTGTATCGGTGATGATGCCCAGCAAATAACCTTCGTCTTTCAAGGATTTGAGCGTCTCCGGGACGCCTTCGAAGAACTGCACATTATTGGCCTCCTCATCCAGGATTATTTTACCGCGTGCGATTTGATCCGGTTGGGTAATGCCGTAGAACCGGAGTATGGCTTCCTGGTACTGGTCATAGTTTATTAATCCTTGATATGCCTGATCCCGCAGGGCGCTTTTCTTTCCCGGGAGATATTCTTTATAGGGCAGCCCGATCTCATCCAGAAATGCCGCTAGTTTGCTGCCACTATTTTGACGGTAATAGAGAATATCTCCCGCATCGAACAAGAGCGCGCGGATCGGGCTTGGCACGTCTTTCTCCGTTCTGGAATTTTTTGAATCTTCCAGCTCAGTCTGTAGGATTTCCAGAAATTCAGTCATATGGTCAATGACTGCATCCGGAGTAGCGCCCTCATCAACTTCCCCATGTTCATAATTGTGACGTATCTGTACCGCCAGCCGGAAACCGGCGCGCTTGGCGCCGAGGATGTCGCGCACGATGCGGTCCCCGATATAAACGCATTGACTGGCAGGCACATTGGCCAGCCGGGCCGCGTAGTGAAAGATGGCCGGGTCGGGTTTCCGGCGGCCGTATTCGCTGGATAATACGATCGGGTCGAAGTAGTGACGGATTCCGTACAGGTCCAGGTTGGTGGGCACTTGACCCCGGCTGTTGACGTTGCTTATCAAGCCGATCTTCAAGCCCATTTTACGGATGGCCTCCAGCACTCCCGGCACTTCCGGGCGCATGGCACGCTGGTAATAGTGTGTTTCGATAAAGACCATCAGGTCTTCTGCGATTGCGGCAAGTTTTCCCCGGTTCACAGGGTAGCCTGCAAAGATATATTCGTTCCAGACGCGTCCGGGAGCCAATTCATCCAAATTTTGCAGGCTCACCAGGTGATACGCGTCCAGCCCGGCGGAAATGAGTTCATATAATTGCTTGTCAGTTAAACCCAAATTAATCCCGGCTTCGGCAAGGCGCTGCCGGATGCCCGCGGTTTCCCGGATCCGTAATTCTGGAGTCCATCCATAGGTCTCGATCGTGCCACCCATGTCAAAGAAGACAGCCTGGACGGTCATACCGGTTACTCCTCAAAAGCGGAACACAAAACTATCCTGCCAGGACCATACTACGCGTCCAGGCAACCCACATACCAGTATTCCGATATTTCAAAATGACGAATGATTTCAGGATTTCTTTGGACACGGACAATCTGCGTCCGTGTCCAAAGAAACTCATAAAGTTCTTCCTATACTCGTCTTACGAATACTACTCTGATGGAGGGGTAAGCAGGCTGATCGCCCAGAAGTCGCGCACTTTTGCGGACCACTCCCAGTCATAAATAGGATTCATGAGCCAGCCCTTCGACAACACTTCCTCAAAAGGCGGAAAGCCTTCAGGAACCGCCATAGATGGTTGGGCAGAGTATGAGCCAGGCTTGTTCCAGGGGTCGAAGCCAGCTTCCGTGAGAGCAAATCTTATGAACAATTTGGCAGCATTAGGATGCGAAGACATATTGGCTACGGCTAGATAGCTGGTCTTTATTATGCCGAGGGATGGTGCCATATCCAGGCAAGGCGCCATGACAATATCTCCAGCCTCGGTATCCTCAACGCTCGTCCAACCGGTCCAGCCGATCCCCGGTTCAACAGCCGGGTCCATGCCTACCGAGGCATAGGCAATGTCGATCTCATCGACAACAGTGGGGTGGTTCTGAGCCATCTTCTTGACCCACAGCCAGCCCGCATTATCAATTGTCTGTCCATAGGCATCCGTGGCAGCAGCCGGGTCGGTGGTCCACTCTACTCCGTAGAGTGCCTTATAGGCCGTAGCCATTTCGTCCCCGTGTTCAACAACTGTGGCCCATTTGGCCATTGTGCTGACATCGGTCATGGGATCCTCGATATAGACTTTCCCCTCCAACGCCGGCTCGGTCAAATTCCACCAGTTGGTGATCGGGCAGCCTTCCGGGTTAATCTCCATGTTGTAACCCCACACGTCGATGGCATGGCGCGCAACCGCGAACGGCTGCTCGGGTGTCAACTCCGGCTCCACCACATCCCTCGGGACGAACGACCAGAGCCACTGATTGGGCACAAATTCCCCATACAGGATGTGACCATCGCTGTTGAACCAGACGTCCCCGACAACGTTCCCGGCTTCCTGCTCGGCGCGCATTTTGACGTCGATACCATCGGTGTCACCGCATTCCCACTTGATGCCCGGGTAAAGTGCCTCCCAGGGTTCCTGCAATTTTGTAATTTTGGATGAGTTGGCATAAACACATATTGACCCTTCCAGTTTTGCAGCCGCTTCGATTGCTGCCCAGTCATCGCTGGCGGGTTGGTATGGGCCGAGACCGTTGTCCTTCGCCCACTGCTCATTGGCAGTGAGAGTCGGTTCAACGACCGGGGGCTCAGTGGGATTCGTGACAGGCTGTTCGGTAGCGACTGGTACTGTTGTAGCGGGCGTGCCGCCGCAGCTCACCACCAGGCTGAATAACACGATCAGAGTGATCAACTTTACGAACGCTTTCATTTCTTCCTCCTTGCATAGTTGGAAACGGATTGAATTGAATATGAGAATCTTTTCCTTGATATCTTTATCTTTTTCGAGCCTCCTTTTATTTTCAAACTATCTATCCATGCAGTTTACGGAGACGAAACCAGGCAGCCTGCTCCGATTGATTTCAGGAAGTAATCAGATTGCCGCTTTCCTTGTCGTACAGGTTCAGGGTCTGCGGATTGAAGGTCAGCCAGATTTTTTCATCCATCTTGATCTTGCTGATTCCCATGACTTTGATGGTGAGTTCCAGGTCGCCCAGGCGGGCGATAATGGTCGAGTCGGCTCCGGAGGGCAGCACGGAATAGGCGCTGAATTCCACCCCACCCGGGATGGGGGACGGCGAGATGGCGATATCTTCCGGTCGGATGCCGACCACCACTTTGCCAGTCGCATTAGAAGTACCAATTGCGATCTTGAATCTTCCCAGGTCGACTGAATTCTTGCCGCTCACTTCGCCATCCAGTAAGTTCACCTTGGGGTTGCCTATGAAATCCGCCACAAACAGGTTGGCCGGGAAATGGTAGATCTTATCGGGGGTATCGAACTGTTGAATCACACCCAGTTTCATGACGGCAATATTGGTGGACATGGTCAAGGCTTCCACCTGGTCGTGTGTCACATACACAGTGGTGGCGCCTGAGATGTGGTGCAGGCGTTTGAGTTCGGTGCGCATGTCCATGCGCAGGCGGGCATCCAAATTGGATAGGGGTTCGTCCATCAGGAAGACCTTGGGGCGGTAGGCCAGCATGCGCGCCAGCGCAATGCGCTGCTGTTGTCCGCCGCTCATTTCACGGGGATAGCGGTCTTCGTAGCCTTCCATTTGCACTTCTTTAAGCGAATCTTTTACCCGCTTATCCATTTCAGCCTTGGGCATCTTCTGGATCTCCAGGGCGAAGGTGATGTTTTTGTCCACCTTCATATGCGGCCATAAGGCATAATTCTGGAAGACCAATCCCAGTTCGCGCTGGCCCGGAGGCAGCGATATCCCCTGTGGGTAAGAAAAAACCAGTTTATTGCCAATGTAGATCTCGCCGCCATCCGGATCTTCCAGACCGGCAACGCAGCGCAGCAGGGTCGTCTTGCCGCACCCGGAGGGACCCAGTAGGGTCACGAATGTTTCTGGTTCGATGACCAGGCTGACATTATCGAGGGCAACAACTTTGCCAAAATGTTTGGTGAGATTCTTAATAGTGATGGTTGTGCTCATAATTTCCTCTCTTTACATTCCTAGACCTTTTCTAAGACTGCCGCCCCGGTTGAACTTCCCAATGATGAAATTGCCAATCACGGTGATCGTAATCAGGATCAGGATGACCACATTCGCCATCTGGGCGTCTCCATTTTCGGTATAGAACATGGTCTGGCTGGCCAGCAGTTGCGTGGCAGGCGTCACCAGCAAGATAACCAAAGATAGTTCGCGCATGGTGGTGATGAAGGTCAGCAGAAAACCGGACATAAAACCGCTGCTGGTCAGTGGAAAGATGATGCGCCTGAAGCGCTGCCAGACATTTGCGCCTGCCACCATTCCTGCTTCTTCCAATTCCCGGCCGACCTGCATCATGGCAGAGACCCCCGAACGGGAAGAGTAAGGCAGATGTTTGGCCACCGAGACGATCACCAGCAGGGCAAAGGTGCCGTACAAAGGCGGAAACGGTCCCAGTTTCCTGGCGAACATGGCAATGTAAACTGCGCCAAACGCAATGCCCGGGATGACATATGGGATGTAAGCCAGTTGCTCCACCAGCTTGGCAAGCCGGGTGCCGCGGCCTTTGACTATGGCGTAGCCGAGCACGACACCCAGCAGGGCCGTGAAAAGGGCCGTATAGAGCGCTAACTTAATGGTGTTCCAGGCGGTGTGCCAAATCTTTGGGTTGAGCAGAACCCCTGGCTCTCCACTGTTATAATGTGTATCACGCGCTCCAATCCAGTGCTGCAAGGTGAAATTGCTGAGGCTGTAATTCCCATCGATCAATGTTAATGTGTTTAAGAGCAGAAGGCCGATCGGAACGACGATGACCAGGATCTGAAAAATAATCACCGCAATTTGAAAGGCACGTTTGAATTTCCCCAATTTACTTTGATTCGAAACGAAGCCGCGCCCGCCGATCGTTTCATAACTCCGGCGCGTGCCGACCAGTTTCTGGTTGATGAAAATAGTGGTGATGGCAAACAAGATCAACACGATCGCCAGTACAAAGGCATCCCCCTTCTCTCCAGCCGCTAAACTGCCGCGGACCATGGTGGAAACGACATAGTACCGGATCGGCGAACCCAGGAGATTCGGTCCGCCGAAGGTGCCCATCACCTTGGAAAAGGTCATGATGAAACCCGAGAGGATCGCCGGCAGGACCAGCGGAAGGGTGATTTTGCGCAGGATGCGCCAGCGGCTGGCGCCCATCAGGTCCCCGGCTTCTTCCAGGTTGGAATCGATCGACATCAGTGCCGCTGACACGAACAGAAAGAAGAAGGTGTAGTAATGCAGCGCGCTGCAGATGATGATCGGCACCGGCCCGTATGACAACCAGTTGGGGGGTGCAACTCCCACCAGATATTCAAATACTCCCGGCGTTCCACCAGTGATCCTGTTCTTGAAAAGAACAAGCCAGGCCTGGGCCAGTGTCCAGGACGGCATGATGTAGGGCAGCAACGCCAGTTGATTGACAAGCTTCCGACCGGGCATATCGGTGCGCACCACCAACCAGGCTAGCGATCCGCCGATCAAGAGCGCCAGCAGGGTGGAGCCAATGGCCACGGTCAATGAATGCTGCAGTGGGGTATAGGTGTATATTTTTCCAATTATGCCTGTCAACATCCTGACCCAGTGAAAAATGGTCAATTCGCCCACCACGGCATCCGGGACGCGGGTGAGATCATGAGCCTGCCAGGTCACCGTGGTCTCAACCAGTTTATAGAGTGGGATGACGACCATGACGAACATTACAGCCAGCATGATCAACGACAGAACCACTCTTATGCTCGTCAACCAGCGGAAGAACCTTCGGGAACTGGCTAACAGGCGTTGGGAAAAGGATTGTGGTGCTATTGCGGGTACTGCCATGTATGTTCTCCTATATTCTGGGAGTCGTATCAGGCTAGAGAGCCATTGTTTTTCTTGAGACGCTCGCGCAATTGATCCAGTTTGTCGAGGTTCGTCATCACTTTTTCCTGGTCCACCGAACTCAAGGCCAGGAGTAAAGCATTGAGGATCGTCATCGGGACGGTCAGGGAATGGAAAGCGGAAACCGGTCCTCGGCGGGCCGATAGAACTACATCCGCCTTTTGGCCCACCAGCGGACCGAGCGTGTCGGTCAACAGGATGACCGGCGTCTTATTCTGGTTGGCATGATCCAGGACCATCTGCAAGCTGGGAGTCAGGTTGAAAAAGCCGAAGGCGATCAGCAGGTCACTGGCATTCATGAGCAGCATGGGCTCGAGCACCTCTCGCCCGGAAGTGTTCAGCGGGACCACATGCCGACCTGAACGGGTCAAACGGATCTCGAGCAAGTTCACCAGGGAAATGGAGGGCCCCAGCCCAAAAACAAAAACGCGCTGATGAGTACGAAGCAACTCAACAGCCGCGTTTAGGGCCTTTCGGTCCAGGGTTTGAATGGCTTCCGTCAGGTAATCGATCTCGGATGCCACAAGCCGCTCAAAGATATCCCCGGCTTCGCGCAGATCGTCCAGCCGGCTGCGCAATCGGGCTGAATGCGTTAACCTGAGGCGGAAACTGTCCTGTAAAGCCACCCGCATGGTCGGATAACTGTCAAAACCGAGCGTGCGCGCAAACCGCACCATGGTCGCTTCACTTAATTGCAGTCGTTCAGCAATTTCACCTGCGGAAAGAAAAGCCGCATCATCCTGATTCTGATTCAGGTAATTGGCAATGCGCTTTTCGCTCTTCGTAAGCATGGGAAAGCTCTCGCTGATCAATTGGCTGAAACCAACTGGGCTTTGGATTTCCTGGTTCATCGCTTCACCTGTTTTTCAAATCGTGTGGCAATAGAAGAACTTTCAACATAATTTATTTTGCAAACATACTTTCATTTGGATATAATACAACAATTGGCGATTAATTGCAAGTTCTCTTGCAAAAGAATGTGTCGTTTGTCACTATGGAATGGATCAACCAGCAGAATTAATTGCGGCAATGGGCATGAGGTATGGGTTGAACTATCAGGAAGCTTGACCTTCCGGGGTCTCTTCATATCCGTTGTAATTCCAAAGTTGGGGGATTCTTTTTACCACGATGGATGCAGCTAACACACAACCCACTCCGCCCGAAATAATCGCAAATGGCACTCCCAGAATCTGCGCCACCAGGCCGGATTCCACTTCTCCGAGCTGGGGGCCGCCCTTGAAGAATATCTGGGTGATGCTCATCATGCGGCCGCGCATTGCGTCTGGCGTTTCCAGCTGTCTGACCGTATTGCGGATGATGGTACACAGCCCGTCAAAAACGCCGATCAGGATGAGCGCCAACATGGTCAACCAGAAGGAGCTGGAAACCCCGAAAAGTATTGTTGCCAGGCCGAACATCACCACGGAAATGGAAATCAACATCCCCTGACGACGAAGTTTTGTTTTTTGCGAAAGATATAACCCGACCATCAAAGTACCGATCGATTGGGAAGCCGACAACCAGCCATACTGGATGGGACCGACATGCAGAATATCCATCGCCACAAAGGGCAGCAAGGTATTTGCCGAAGAGAAGAAAGTGCCAAAGAAATCCAGGATCATGACCGAGAAGATGATGGGGGAGTTTTTGATGAATTCGATCCCTTCCCGAATTTCACGGAGCGTTCCCCGCCCCATGCTGGAACCGGGACTACCACCCATTTTGAAGGTTATATTTTCGGTAGCAGTGCGAATATCTCCCATCGCGATCAGCGCCGCTATGACTGCTAGATAGGAAATGGCATTGATCCAATACGCCCATTGCAATCCTAGATAGGCGATCACCAACCCGGAGATCGCGGGTCCCAGAATACCGCCCACTTTGGAAGCGATGGAATTCAGGCTGAAGGCATTGGCCAGGTTTTCGCGCGGCACCAGGGAGGGAATGAGAGCTTGCCTGGCGGGCATATCGAACGCCACCGCCACTGATTGAACGGCCACCAGACCGAATAATATCCAGATGGATGTTGCTCCGATTGAAGTGGTCAGGCCAAGTACCAGGGCAACCAGCCCCAGTGATAGCTGGGTGATGATTGCAATTTTTCGACGGTTGAACCGGTCTGCAACCACTCCCGCAACCAGGGAAAGCAGAATCACTGGCAGGAATCGCGCCAGGCCGATCCCGCTGATGACCATGGGTTGATCCGATAATATGCGCAGATGCCAGTAAAGAGCCCACAGTTGCATCTGTGTGCCTGCGATTGAAATCAGGTGACCAATCCAGTAGAGCGTGAACGGCCTGGATTTGAAAGCTGGAGGAATTATCATTTTCTTAGTCTTTAGGCCGCAGCGGAATTCGCATCGGGAAAATATCGAGAAGTTCGCTCAACGAATGGATGACTACTTCGGGTTGCATGGTTTGATCCTGCTCATCTTCACGCGGCCCGTTATTCGGCTCGAGAATGAGCCCCAGCGCAAACCCTGCCCGTTTACAGCCGACCATATCCTTTGAAATCCGGTTGCCGAGATAGGCACAGTGGCTGGGTTCAATCTTCAACGCGCGGAGGGCCTCCAGGAACGGTTCAGGGGCAGGCTTGCGGTATTTTATAGCCGAGGACAGAACCACAACCTCAAAATATTCTTTCCAACCGTAGGCAGCCAAACTGCGTGGAATATCCACTGAAGACATGCTGTTACTGATCACACCCAGACGATACCCGCGCCGCTTCAATTCGACCAGCGTTTCCTCAGCACCCGCTTTGGGAACCATACGCCCTTTGCGCTCGCTCCACGCCAGGGTTAACTCAGCCGCAACCGGTTCGATCAGCTGGGCCGGAACATCCGGCAGAATCCAGTGGGTCCAAATCTCTTCTTCAGATAACTGGAGCAGGTTCTCTTGCGCCCATTGGCCGTAGGCTTTGAAACGGCGGTTTAACTCGTCCCAATAGGCATCTGAGGCCGCGTCTTTCCCCAACAATTCCAGCATCCGTTTGACCGCCGCGCGCTGTGTTGGTTCATGGGGTTCCCGAGTCCTCAGCGTGCCGTTCATATCGAAAAGAATGGCTTCGATATTGCAGGTTTCTTGAATTGGGATCGTCATATATTGGTTCAATCCCGGTTCAGTATTTCAACAATTTCAGGTGTCGCCCATAATGCCGCCCCGGTGGTATCAACGACAATATCGCACCCTTCCATTAAAGGCAGGTAACAATCCTCAGCTCTCAAAAACTGGGTCCGAAAAAACCTGTTTCTGAAATATGCCGGATCGTATTTCTTCCGGTAGTCGATATCGCGTTTCCATTTCCGTTTCAGCCGGACGGGGTCATCCGTCAGATAGACTGCTTTGATCCCAATCAGTCCGGAAATCTCTTCCATTTGGAATGGAAAATTGCCCTCCATAAAAATGATATCGGCCGGCTCGATCTCAATGGGGCTGCAGCCTGTTTTTAAATTTCCGTTCAGATCATGGCTGGAAGTGGCGCTGACAAAATCATACCTTGGGATTATTATCTTATTCCCTTGCAGGATCTCAACCAGGCTGCGCATGAAAAGTTCAAAATGGGTCGATTCCTTCCCCATCGGTTTTTCGTCCCGATATTCTCTGTCGAGTAGAAAATTATCCACCTCAATGGTGGTGCTTTTCATTCCGGTTTGTTCAAAAGTTTTGAGCAAACGTTCCGTAATCTCGGTCTTACCCGCGGCCGTAGGTCCGGCGAGTGCGATGAGCACCGGGGTACCCCGTCCATTAATGAGTTTCTTTACACTCTCAACAAAGGCCTGGTCGATCTCTGTATTTGTTTCTTTGAAATCCTTGTAACCAATGTCTTGAAAACGCTCAAAGCGCTTCTGCCTTTGCTCAAAACACTTATACGGCTCACCGCCAAAATGCGCTAACACAGTCTCCGTAAAATAAACTGTTCTGGGTAAAAAGTAAAAGCCTCTTATATCGAAATAAAAATGCGCCTTTACCCAATCTTCGGAATAGTTCCCGCTTACCAGACCTGCAAAAAGCATTCGGGTCAGGCGGACAATATTTTTATCCAGAACGATCCTATCCCCCGACCGGGGCTTGAGCTGGATGCCCGAATAGAAATCGCGACTACCAATCAAACGTTCGATTTCCTCTTGCTTGTCCAGTTCTATTGTATTCCAACCATCCTCGTGGTAGTCCCGGTTCGATTTGCTTTGCAAATCGCACGGGACAGGGGTTACGTTTTCAAGGGCGTAGCGGAATTCATGCAACTCCAGACCCTCGATTCCCGCATTGATCCGCTTCATCGTCTCGAACAGAACCGCAGAAAATACCTCCGGGGTAGTCCTTGTTTCAGCGCGGTCGTCCCGGTTCTCGGATGGGGCAAAGGGCGGAGTGTGTAACCCGTTTGTTCCAGACATACACTCTCCTTTCAGCTCTCCCCCAGGATTTCCGAGATTTCAGGTGTAACCCACAAGGCCGCACCGGTGGTGTCAACAGTCAAATCGCAGACCTCCATTTGAGGCAGGTAGGCGATCTCAGCCATAATGAATTGGTCTTTGAAAAAACGGTTTCGAAAATAGGTTGAGTCATATTTCTTGCGATAGTCAATATCGCGTTTCCATTTGCGTTTAAGTCGAATGGGATCGTCAGTCAGATATACCACTTTGATGCCGATCAAATGGATAACTTCCTCCAATAAGAACGGGAAATTGCCTTCGATGAAGATAATATCAGCAGGCTCGATCTCGATCGGTACCCCATCCGGTTTCAAGTTGCCGTCCAGGTCGTGGCTGGAAGTGGCGTATACAGAGTCATAGTAGGGGATGCTGATCTTCTTCCCGTGCGTGATGTCTTCTAGGCTTTGCTTTAATAGTCCAAAATGCATCGCCTGCTTGCCTTCTGAGTTGATGCCCTTCGCCTCACGGTATTCCCGATCGGTAAAGAAATTATCCAGTTCAATGGATGCGACTTGCTGTCCCTGCTCCCTGAATGCGACTGTCAGCCGCTCGACGATCTCAGTCTTCCCAGCTGCAGTGGCACCAGCGATGGCAAGCAAGATAGGGGTGCCGCGCGTTACAACGATCTTCTTTACGCTATCGATAAATAACGCGTCTACCTCAGCATTCGCTTCTCTGAAATCTTTATACCCCAGGTCTTGATGCCGCTCCAGGTTTTTTTGCTTTTGCTTGAACTGTTTGAACGGCTTTCCACCAAAATGTGCCAGCACCTTGTCGTTGAAATACTGCGTGCGATGCAGGAAGTAAAAACCCCGGATATCGAAATAGAAATGCGTCTTCACCCAGTCCTGATCATACTCGCCGGTGACCAGGCCAACAAACAGCATTTGGGCCAGCCGGACAACCTGACCGTCCAACACGATCCGGTCCCCTACCTTTGGTTTGATCTGAATGCCATCGTAGAAATCACGATTGTTCAAGCGCATTTCGATTTCGTTTTTACCATCCAATATTACCGATCCCCAGCCTTTTTCAGGAACCAGGTCATTTAACCCGTAACGAAATTCGTAGAGTTCCAATTCTGAAATGCCCGGATTGATCTGTTTCATTTTTTCAAAGAGGGTTTCCGAAAACGCACGGGAGTCATTCAAAAGCAAAGCAGTCATGATCTTTATCCTGTTTATTTAGAGTCGGGGAGAGTCAGTCAATATTAATAGCTGATTCGGCTGAGTCCATTCCAGCAATCCATCGGAGAGAGTACGAATAGAAATATTCACCTCAGGCACTGAATTTTGCCAGGCGCAGTGCATTGGCCAGCGCAATTGGCATGATATGATTCGCTGGCAGGGTCCCCAAACTACCATGACCACAGGCGCGTTCCCCGAATTCGGCAATGCCGTCGGCGCGCACGTACCTGCCATACACCAGCGTCGGTACGGGATGCCAACTATGCCCTTTCAGCGCAGCTGGTGTTGAGTGATCCCCGCTGACGATGACCACGTCCGGCTTGAGGGCTATCAAACGCGGTATCAGGCTGTCCACTTCTTGAATTATGCTCACCTTGCGTGCAAAATCACCGTCTTCGCCAGCAAGGTCGGTGTCTTTAATATGCAGATAGAAAAAGTCAAACTCGTTCCAATTCATTTCAAGTGTCGAAAACTCGTCTGTAAAGGACCCGCCCACCACCGGCAGCACCTGCATTCCAACCAGCCTGGCAATACCGCGATAGGTCGGATAGACCGCAATGGCGGCTGCGCGCAACCCGAATAGTTGGGGGAACAAGGGAAGATCGGGATAGTGATCGATCCCGCGTATCAGGATCATATTCGCAGGTTGTTTGGATGGGTATGCCGCTAGGACATTGCGCGATCGTTCCACAAATTGGTTCAACAATCGGGCTGTTTTTTCGGAATCCGGTTTGAGCGCCTGGATCTGCAATGGAGGCAGGCCGTTCTTTTGAGGATCTGAGCTCGTTACCGCGCTGCCCAATCCTGGTCCACGCAGCACAATCGCCAGACGATGCTCCCTGACAGTTTCCACGAGAAATTCGATATCTTCTATTTTGGTTGTCAAAAGCTTTGACAGTTCCCTGCTCACATCGTTTGCAATGCGGTCGGCGCGTCGATCCATCACCACCCCTGCCGCATCCACTGAGCAATAATTACCGCGCGCGGCGACATCACTTGGTCCAAGGTCGATATCAAGGCCAACCGCCTCCAGCACGCCACGCCCGATCCTGTACTGGAGCGGGTCATACCCAAAAATAGCGAGATGACCTGGGCCGCTCTCGACCGTAATGCCCGGTCCAACCGGTTCCGAAAGACCTAGAGCCGATAACGCTGCAAGCGCGTCGAGATGGGGAGTACGCGCAGTTTCCAATTCAGTTTTACCGCCTTCATCAAGAGGCAGACCGCCCAGCCCGTCCATGATGAGCATGACGATCTTGGTATGGGCCGGAGTTATGAGTCCACGTAATAAGTTGAAGTCCATGCTCGCCTCTCTACTCCAGGATGCAGGTCTTTCCTGCCCCAATAACAAGCGCATCGAAGGCGCGCTTGATCTTGCCGTAGTTGCCATCCCGGTCCAGGGCAATACCGCGTCCCACCCCGGTGACAACCTTTCCGATGCCGATCTCATTTACCTGCGTTTCGAGTTTTTCCAGCAAGGCAGGCGCGCTGCCCGGTTCTGTACTGCGCCCGTCGAAAATGACATGAATGTAGACGTTCTCCAACCCGCGTTCCTTTGCCATCTTCAAAACAGCCAGCGGATAATCGATCGAACCATGCGAACTTTTTTCGGTGAGCAGGCCAATCAGATGCAGGCTGGTGCCGCGTTGCTTGACATCCTCAATCGTGCGGAGAAAAACCTCATTTGTGTAAAACGAACCATCTTTCATAGCCAGGTCAAGGCGGACATCATCCTGTAGAACAACCCGCCCGGCTCCAATGTTCATGTGACCGGCTTCCGAATTTCCGGCTTTACCCGCTTTCAGTCCCACTGCGTCGCCCGCGGCTTGCAATTGGCTATACGTATAGCGCCGTACCAAGCCATCCCAGACGGGAGTCTGGGCGAGGAAAATTGGATTGGTATCATCCTGCTTTCCGATGCCCCAGCCGTCAAGAATAACCAGCAGCACTTTCCGCTTCCCACCCCAATGACGGCCGGTTGCAAGATTGGCACCAAGCATGGAAGCCGGTTGGGTTAGGCCGAGAGCCGACAAAACTGTCGGAGCCAAATCGGCCAGTTTCCCGTCCCCGCCGAAAGTCCCTGATGGGGGCAAGTCAAAGGTTTCGGGTTGGCGTGGATCAATCAGGATAAGCGGTACAAGGTTGGTCGTGTGGGCAACGTGTGGAGTCCCATCCGGATTGGTCATTTCTTCCAGGTTACCATGGTCGGCAGTGATGAGGGTAACGTAATCAGCAGCCTGGGCTGCCTCCACCACCTGACCCAGCCGCATGTCCACGAGCGAGGCACATTGGATCTTAGCTTCACGATTAGCCGTGTGTCCGATGACGTCACCATTAGCGAAGTTGGCCACGATCAGGTCGTAGCGTTTATCGATACCGTCCAACACCTGCCCGGTGACTTTCTCAAGGTTCATCTCAGGTACCTGATCAAATGGAATGCCTATAAGTGACGGTATGGGCACGTCGTCTTCACCTGCGAACGGTTGATTGTTCCCTCCGTTGAAGAAGAAAGTGACGTGTGCAAATTTTTCCGACTCGGCGGTGTGTAGTTGACGCAGGCCGGCGCGGCTGACGGTCTCGCCCAGCGTGTCTTGGATTTTTGTGGGAGCAAATGCCACCGGCAGGTCTTTGAATTTTTCGTGGTAGAGGGTCAGGATGACAAAGGTCAGGTTCTTAAGACCGGGGCGCGGGAAGCGGTCGAAGCCTGGTTCGGTAAAAGCCTCGGTGAGCTCAATTTCGCGCTCGCCGCGGCGGCAGCAAAAGATGACCGCGTCGCCGTCTGCGATCCGACCGACGGGATGGCCCTGTGCATCGGTCAGAACGATCGGGTCGAGGGAATAATCGGTTTGACCGGCTGCATATAATTCTTTGACCGCACCCGCTAGTGCACAGGCACCCCGGGGAATATGATTCTTCGACATCCGTCCTCCGATCTTCCGCTGGTCTCAGGGAAGTTTGACCCGGTTGCGCCCCGGCCCCGTGCGATTTGCCAAGCCAATCGAACCGGGACTACTTTGCTCCGTACTGGAACCGGGACAACCTCGAAAAATATCCAGGAGCTGGATGAACTCGTGAATGATGATATCAGGCCGGTTCTCATCGGTGATGGTGGCTTCGGCTAGATCTTGGGGTGAAATCATAATGATCACCTTCCCAAATCCGGCCGCTCGGGTGCCAGTCACATCGCGTTTGAGATTGTCGCCCACGTAGGCGCAGCCTGCCGGTTCAACCCCGGCTCTGCGCGACGCTTCGTGATAGATGGCTGGATCTGGTTTTCGTTTTCCAAAGACCGAAGAAAGTACAACGGATTTGAAATATGGTGTGAAGCCATCCTTCTCGATCCATTCGGGGATTTCCGTGGACGAGATCAAATTGCTGATGATCCCAAGCGTGTAGCCGCGCCGGAATAATTCAATAACCACTTCCCTGCCATTATCCACCAACACCCGTCGTCCATTGGACTGGCGGAACTGGTAGGTTAATTCCACGGCCCGTGGAGCGACCTTGGCGGCAGGGAACTCCGGTGCCAGCCAACGCGTCCAAAGTTCAACCTCGGAGGCTTCGGTCGTGTGTTCAAATGCCCACTCGCGATAGGTCTTGTAACGCTGATTGAGTTTTTCGCAGTATTTATCAGGGTGTTCGTTTGCTCCGAGCAGGTCGATGATCTTCTGCCGCGCTACAGCCTGATATGGTTCGTCTTTCACAAGCATTCTCAGTGTATTACCAAGGTCAAGAAATATGGCTCGAATGTCATTATTCATATGATTGGCCTTGCCTTGTTGATAACGAATATTAACCTGCCGGATGAGGTTTTCTCCACAATTTGCTTCAATAGGAATTTCAGAGAAGCTGGGTTATCGAAAAAGATACCCTTACCCACTTTCTTACTCAATCTCTCCAAGCCTCCCCAATACATCTAGCGTGGAGGGAAAATATCCAGCAAATCCTTCATTGCGCGAATGGTGTGGTCGGGTACGATTTCTCCAGTGGGCGGCTCTTTGGCAAGCGTTGCTGGCTCGAAGAACAGGATGAACATCCCATAACCTGCCAGGCGGGTGCCTTCCACATCGCGAACAGGATTGTCACCCACATAGACACATTTTGCTGGTTCGACCCCGACCCTGCGGGCGGCTTCCCAGTAGATCTCAGGATTGGGTTTTCGTATTCCAACCTTTGAAGAAAGAACAACCGCCTTGAAATAGCTGGTAAGGCCATCCGTCTCCAAATAATCCGGGATTTCCGTCTCGGTAATGGTGTTGGCAATAATTCCCAGAAGGTAGCCGCGCTTACTTAGTTCTATAACGGTTTCCTTCACATCTTCTCGCGGAATACGGCGGCCATCGCAATCACGCCACAAGCGGGTCAGCTTGCCAGAGAGAGGTGCAATCTTTTCAACTGGAAAATCCGGCAGCATCCATTTTGTCCACATTTCCTTTTCGGACGCCTCTATCAGCTTCTCTTTTGCCTGCTTCCGCAAAACCTGGTATCTTTGCTCCAGCAGGTTGATAAAAGCCTCTGTGGGCATCTTTGCCCCGGTCAACTCAACCAGTTGTTGTTTTGACAGTGCCATGAATGCTTCATCTTTGATAACGATTCGCATGGTATTGCCAACGTCCAATAAAATAGCTTCTATATCCTTATGCATGCTTTCTTCCTTTCTATTATTCGAGAATGAATGATAAACTATTCCAAGCCCCGTTCTGGAACCGGGACTACTACTTAATTTTCAATTCCGTATTATTTGATTTAATCCTCCATTTGCAAATGATACAACATTTTCAAAATATATGCAAGTGCTCTTTCAAAACTATTGACTTTTTGCACTGGATTTAGTAAACTAATAACAACGAATGCACACGTGTGCACGTATACCCGTTAGAGAAAGGAGCGAGATGCCGGTCACAATCAAGGATATTGCAAAACAGACGGATGTCTCGCATTCCACTGTTTCGCGCGCCCTGAACGGCAGCCCCCTGATCGCTAAAAATACGGCGGAACGCATCCGCCAGACCGCCCTCAAACTGGGTTACCTCCCCAGTGCAGCCGCCCGCAGCCTGAAGACCAACCGCTCGCATGCATTGGGGGTCATCGTCAGTAGCGTGGAGGACCCTTTCTTTGGTGAAATTTTACAGGGCATCGAAGAAGTGGCTCAGAAGAGCGGCTACAGCCTTTTTATGGCCGCCTCGCAACGCGACCCGGAACGGGAGCAGGCCATCGTCCAGGCCATGAGCGAGCACCGCGTGGACGGAGTCATAATCTGTTCTGCCTCCTTCAAAGCAGAGCAACGCCGCCAATTTCTCACCTATGGTGTCCCGATCGTGGTGGTTAATAACCAGGCCGCCGAAGATTACCGCTATTCCATATACCACGATGATGTGGACGGAAGCCGCCAGATTACCCGTCATCTTCTTGACCTCGGGCACAGGCGGATCGCCTACCTCGGAAACTCTTCCTCAGGTCGCACCACCCTGGATCGTTTAACCGGTTTTCAATATGAAATGGATACAGCCGGACTGACAGTACCTCCTGACCACATTCACGAAGTCTCCGGCGGCGGACCCGAGGACGGTCTGTTCGGATTGAATCATTTTCTCTCCCTGAACGATCGTCCCAGCGCTTTAGTCTGTTATAACGACTTGATGGCCATCGGTGTTCTTAAAGGTTTACTGCAAGCCGGCATCCAGGTTCCGAATGACATCTCTGTCACCGGCTTTGACAACATCCTTTTCTCGGCCTTCACGAATCCACCGCTGACCACCTTCGACCAGCCCAAACGCTTCATCGGGGCCGAAGCCGCCCGTCTCGTCCTGGAACTGCTCAATAGGCCACCCGCCGATAACTCGTCGGAGCAGCACACGGTAGCGCCCGGTGTTAGCACGGGTAAGGTCCGTATGTTAAAAGGCAGGCTCCTTGTCCGGGAAACGACCTCCGTATCAACAACCTCAACGAGTAATTCATGAGTCCAGATCAATCCATTTTGTCATCATCAAACCTCAATATTTTCCACCTCTCACTGGTTGACCAGTCTGGAGTGGAATACGCTCTGGCGCAAACTACTGCCGGAACACAGTTGGTTGTGCTGAGTGACTCTGCCGCCCTTCAAGATTTCGATGGTGAACGCTCCGAACTGGCTGGGAAGTCCCTCCTGATCGGGCCGTGTAATCCACAAAATGCCGCCACTCTGCGCACCCGGATCGCCTGGTTGCGACCTTGCCTTTTGGGACTCCGCACTTCGGCTGGGATGGGCGACCGTATTGGCCTGGCAACCCCCGGGCATGTGCGCGCTGTTCGCAGCGCCGGAAATAAAATCGCACCCATTTTCGCCCAGCAGTCCATCCGCGAAATGACCCGTACCGGGCGTACACCACAACAGGTGATGGATGACGCCACCTGGGGAATTTTCCAGGAAGGCTGGCATGAAAGCGTTGGAGCAGACGCCGACCATCTCAAGACCACTGCCGACATTGACGCTTGCATGGCCGCCGGTTTCACCTTCTTTACGATTGATCCAGGCGCCCACGTAGACAATCGCGCCGAAACTGCCAGCCTGGCCGAACTGCGTGAAATTGCCGAAACCCTGCCCGCTGACATCCAGCCGCGGGCATGCGGCTTGCTGGGCAGGGATTATAATATCGAGCGACTCTGGCTGACATTCGACGAGGCGACATTACTTAAGGCCGTAGTCAAGTACGGCAAAGCCATCGCGCATGTGACCTCCATGTATCATTACCTGGTCAATGCCGCCGGGACGCGCTCCTTCGAGATGGAAGTTTCAGTGGATGAGACCGACCAACCCACCTCGCATGCTGAGCACCTGTACATCGCCAAAGAATTGAAACGGTTGGGAGTGAAGTGGGTCAGCTTGGCGCCGCGCTATGTAGGCTGCTTTGAAAAAGGTGTGGACTACATAGGCAACGTGGCTGCCTTCGAAACCGACTTGGCCGGGCATGCTGCCATCGCCCGCCAGTTTGGCCCTTACAAACTTAGCCTGCATTCCGGCTCGGACAAGTTCAGCATCTACCCGGCAGCCATGCGCCAGACGCATGGCCTGGTACACCTGAAGACCGCCGGCACCAGCTATCTCGAAGCGCTGCGCACGGTTGCCACTCTCGACGTTGACCTGTTTCGCGATATTTACGTTTTTGCCCGTGATCATTACGCCTCCGACAAAGCCAGTTACCATGTCTCGGCGGATTTGAGCCGCGCCCCAATTCCAGAGGAAGTCAAAGACTGGCCCGGCCTGCTCGAGCAGTTTGACACCCGCGAGATCCTGCACGTGACTTTTGGCTCGGTACTCACGGATAAAACAGCCACTGGCGATTGGCGCTTCTATACCCGCTTCATGAACTTCCTGAAGGCCAACCCGGAGGCTTACACCGCCAACCTCGAAAAACATTTCATCCGCCACCTGACCCCTTTTGTTTTGAAATAGGTAATTATGGAAACTACCGCTATACACAAGTCATTTGACCTTTCGGGAAAAATTGCAGTCGTGACCGGCGGCGCCGGCGTGTTGTGCGCTGCCCTGTGCCGGGCGTTGGCCTTGGCCGGAGCGAAAGTTGCCGTGCTGGATCTGGATCAGGCAGCCGCCGAATCCCTGGCTGCGGACATTCGCTCCAGCCGCGCGGAAGCCATCGGCGTGGCCTGCGATGTGCTCGACAAGGACAGCATCGAGTCCGCCGCACAAATCGTGGAGGCGAAATTCGGCCTTGTGAATATTCTCGTCAACGGCGCGGGTGGCAATAAAGCAGCGGCCACCACCAACCCGGAACAGGCTTTCTTCGACCTGCCTGCCGAGGCCCTGCGCTGGGTGTTCGACCTGAACTTGATGGGCACCATCCTGCCATCGCAGGTTTTTGGTAAACGCATGGCCGAACAGAGGTCGGGCGTCATCTTAAACATTACCTCGATGAATGCCTTCCGCCCACTCACCCGCATCGCAGCTTACTCGGCAGCCAAAGCGGGAGTCAGTAACTTCACCCAGTGGCTGGCCGTCCATATGGCACAGGAGTATTCGCCCGAGATCCGCGTCAATGCCATCGCCCCCGGTTTCCTCCTGACCGAGCAGAACCGCTTCCTTCTCACCGACAAAGAGACTGGAGAATTAACCCCGCGCGGCCAATCCATCCTCAGCCACACCCCCATGGGGCGCTTCGGCGCGCCGGATGATTTAGTGGGTACCGTTTTCTGGCTTCTTTCCCCTGCCTCGGCCTTCGTCACCGGCATCGTCGTCCCGGTGGATGGTGGCTTCTCGGCCTTCAGCGGTGTTTGACGTTATTTCAATGGACAACCTATCAGCTCACGCAATTGCCACTCTAGGACCCGGTTCTGGCGACGTAGTCCCGGAATCCGACCGGGGCTCGGCCACATCCGGGGTGCTTTCTCCCGAAACGATCCGCGCGACACTGGAAAAAGGGCTCGCCGGAAAATTCACGGGACAGAAGATACTGGTGCTGATCCCCGACCATACACGCTCACTTCCGTTGCCTTATCTCTTTCACACTCTTGTTGAGATCCTGTATGATGCCAAACAACTCGATTTCATGGTCGCCTTGGGTACACACCCTGCCCTGTCGGATGAGTCCCTGAACAGGTTGGTAGGCATCTCCTTTAAAGAACGGGCAACCTTCTACAAACACATTGGCCTGCTGAACCACGCATGGGACAACCCATCCACTCTGACATCCATCGGTTCAATGGAAGCAGATGAGGTTAAGGCGATCGCCGGGGAGCGCTGGCACCCGTCCCTGCCTGAGCGGGTCGAGATCCGCATCAACCGGGCCGCACTGGAGTACGACCACATTCTCATCCTCGGTCCGACCTTCCCACATGAAGTGGCCGGCTTTTCAGGCGGAGCCAAGTATCTCTTCCCGGGTATCTCCGGCCCGGAGATGATCAACGCCACCCATTGGCTGGGCGCGCTGGCGGGCGTGGTTGGAACGATCGGCCTCAAAGAGACGCCTGTTCGGGAGATGATCCACGCCGCGGGAAGAAGGCTTCGGACCCCGGTCACGCTGGTGGCATTGGTTGTAGATGAATACGGCCTGGCTGGGATATTCATCGGTGATTTGTTCGAGGCCTGGAGCGCGGCGGCGGACTTCTCAGCCCAACGTCATATCCGCTGGTGTGCAAAGCCTTACCAGCGCGTGCTCTCCTGCGCCCCGGCCATGTACAACGAACTGTGGACTGCAGCCAAGGCGATGTACAAGCTGGAGCCAGCGGTTGCGGTTGGCGGTGAAGTTGTTATCTTTGCCCCACATCTGGATGTGGTCAGCCGCGTGCACGGAGATTTTATTTTTGAGGTTGGATATCATATCCTGCCCTATTTCTTACAGGACTGGGAACGCTTCAAGCAATTCCCCCTCGGTGTACTGGCGCACAGTACCCATTTGCGCGGCTCCGGTGTGATGGAGGCAGGCATCGAAAAACCTAATGTGCGCGTCACCCTTTCGAGCAGGATTTCCGCCGAGGACTGCGCACGCCTGAACCTGGGGTATCTTGACCCGGTGAAAGTTAACCCTGAGGAATGGAAAGGCCGGGAGGATAATGGCATTCTCTACGTCCCCAAAGCCGGTGAGATGTTGTATCGAGTGAAACCCAGATCCTGAAGGGTCTTGAACGATAAATTACTCCGAGAAAAGGAATAAACTAATGAGCAAAGCAGACATTGGCCTGATTGGCCTGGCGGTCATGGGACAAAACCTGGTATTGAATATGAATGACCATGGGTTCACCGTTGCCGTATTCAACCGCACCGTCTCCAAGGTGGACGAGTTTCTCAACACCGCCGCGAAGGGAACGAACGTTGTCGGGGTGCATTCATTGGAGGAATTGGTAAATGCGCTCAAGAGACCCAGGCGCGTCATGTTGATGGTCCAGGCGGGGAAACCGGTGGATGATTTCATCGAACTGCTGCTCCCGTACTTGGAACCGGGCGATATTATCATCGACGGCGGCAATTCGAATTATAACGACAGCATCCGCCGTACCGCTTATGTTGAATCCAAGGGACTACTATTCATCGGTACTGGCGTTTCCGGCGGTGAAGAGGGAGCGCGCCACGGCCCGTCGATCATGCCAGGTGG
>Ga0315283_10000823_pt1 | contig 23675 bp, 20 predicted proteins | sample YL17G09_0_MG_FD_204541 | JGI IMG/M metagenome (GOLD analysis project Ga0315283, IMG submission 204541) | Sediment microbial communities from Yellowstone Lake, YNP, Wyoming, USA - YL17G09_0 | ecosystem: Environmental > Aquatic > Freshwater > Lake > Sediment | place: USA: Wyoming | collected...
ACGACGGTCGACACCAGGTCCGCGAGGAAGATGCCGTGCTCGACCAGGCCGGGGATGGCGGACAGGTCGGCTGCCAGCGCCGCGGGGTCGGCGATCTCGCCGAAGTGGGCGTCGAGCAGGAGGCCCCCGTTGTCGCTCAGACCGTCCCGCCGCTCGACGGACGCCGCGCCCAGGGTGCGCAGCCGGTCGGCTACCACAGCAGGAGCGAAGGGGAGCACTTCGATCGGGGTCCCGAACGGGCCCAGCAGCGGCACGACCTTCGACCGGTCGGCCACCACGACGAAGCGCTCGGCCATCGCGGCCACGACCTTCTCCCGGGTCAGCGCCCCGCCTCCGCCCTTGGTCAGGTTCAGCCCGGCGTCGACCTCGTCAGCGCCGTCGATGGTCACGTCCAGGCGTACCGCCTCGTCGGGCGACACCAGCCGGAGCCCGACTCGGCCGGCCAATTCCTCGGTCGACGCCGACGTGGCCACACAGGTCAGGTCGTACCCGGCGTCGCCCAGCGCCTCGATGGCGAAGCGGACCGTCGACCCCGTCCCCAGCCCGACCCGCATCCCGTCCTCGACGGCCGCCGCCGCCGCCCGCCCTGCCGCCTGCTTCGCTTCGTCCTGTGAGCCCACCTCGACACCTTGCCAGCATCGGTCTCACCGATGGGTGATCGGCGTCGGCTGTGGTGATCCGGCGCCGCCGAGCCCGGCCATCCATCCTGGCCCCGGGGGTCAGCCCTCGGCCAGCATGCGGTCGAGGGTGAGTTCGGGCTGGTCCCGCTCGACCCGGTCGAGCCAGTAGGGGCTCTCGAAGAGGGCGTACCTCGTGCCGTCGGCCCGACGCAGGACGGTGACCCCGGACATGGCCCGCAGCACCGGCTCGCTCTCGGCGTCGGTGAGGCGGGCCACCCGATACGAGGTGGGCGAGAACTCGACCGGCGCCCCGAACTCGTTCTCCAGCCGGTGCTTGGCCACGTCGAACTGCATGGGCCCGACGGCGGCCAGCACGGGGGCCTGCTCGCCCAGGTCGGGGTCCCGCAGGACCTGCACGACGCCCTCCTCGTCGAGCTGGCTGATGCCCCGACGGAACTGCTTGTACCGGCCGGTGTCGGTCACCCGGGCACTCGAGAAGTGGTTGGGGGCGAAGCTGGGGATGTCGCCGAAGCTGATGGGCTGGTCGACGTAGAGGGCGTCACCCACCCGCAGCTCGGAGGCGTTGACCAGGCCGACCACGTCGCCGGGGAAGGCCTCCTCCAGCGTCTCCCGCTCCCGGCCGAACGCCGTGTGGGCGTACTTGGTGGCGAAGGGCTTGCCCGTCTTGTCGTGGGTCACCGTCATGCCCCGCTCGAAGCGGCCGGAGCACACGCGGAAGAAGGCGATGCGGTCCCGGTGCGACGGGTCCATGTTGGCTTGGACCTTGAAGACGAACCCGGCGAACGGGGCATCCAACGGGCGGGGGACGCCGTCCTCGCCCGACCGGGGGCTGGGCGACGGCACCAGGTCGACCACGGCGTCCAGCAGCATGCCGACGCCGAAGTTGGTCAGGGCCGACCCGAAGAAGACCGGCGTGGCCTCGGCCGCCAGGAACGCCTTGGGGTCCAGCTCGGGGACGATGACGTCCAGCAGGTCCAGCTCCTCCTGGGCGTCGACCCAGGCCTGGCCCTCCTCCTCGGCCGCCCGGTCGGCGGTCACGTCCTCCTCGGGGGCCATCGTGGCGCCGTGGCTGGTCCGGGTGAACCGGGTGAAGCCGCCGTCACCCGCACGGTGGGCCACCCCCCGGAAGTCGCCGGACAGGCCGACCGGCCACGTCACCGGCGTCGGCGTCAGGCCGATCTGCTTCTCGATCTCGTCGATCAGCTCGATGGCGTCCCGGCCCGGGCGGTCCCACTTGTTGATGAAGCTCAGCAGGGGCAGGCCCCGGTCCCGGCAGACCTCGAAGAGCTTGAGGGTCTGGGGCTCGATGCCCTTGGCGGCGTCCAACACCATGATGGCGGCGTCGGCCGCGGCCAGGACCCGGTAGGTGTCCTCGGAGAAGTCCCGGTGCCCGGGGGTGTCGAGCAGGTTCAGGACGTGGCCCCGGTGGGGGAACTGCAGCACCGTCGAGGTGATGGAGATGCCCCGCTTCTGCTCCAGCTCCATCCAGTCCGAGGTGGCCGCCCGCTGGTTGCCGCGGCCCTTGACCGACCCGGCCGTGCCGCCGAGCGCGCCCCCGTAGAGGAGGAACTTCTCGGTCAGCGTGGTCTTCCCGGCGTCGGGATGGCTGATGATGGCGAACGTGCGCCGCCGAGCGGCTTCCTCGACGACGTCGCTCATGGGCTAAGGATGCCCGGATGAGTGACGACGGCGGCGGCGACGTGACCTATCCCGGGGCCCGGCGTCCGGACCGGCGCTACCGGGTCGACTCCAGCGGTGTGGGCATCGCCGTGGGGGAGTGGGGTGACCCCGACGCCCCGCCGCTCCTGCTGGCCCACGGCGGCTTCGACTTCGTCGGCACCTACGACGTCTTCGCCCCCCTGCTGGCCGACGGGGGTCGGCGGGTCGTGGCCTGGGACCAGCGGGGCCACGGTGACTCCGAGCGGGCCGCCCTCTACAGCTGGGCCGCCGACCTCCGCGACACCGTGGCCGTCCTCGACGCCCTTGGCGATGTCGGGCCCCTGCCTCTGGTGGGCCACTCCAAAGGCGGGGGGATGCTGCTGGAGGTGGCCGAAGCCCTGCCCCACCGGGTCAGCCACGTGATCAACCTGGACGGGCTGCCCTCCAGCCAGGCCCAACCCGACCGTCCCGACCACGAGCGCACCCGCATGCTGTCCGGTGAGCTGGCGGGCTGGCTCGACCACCGGCGGGCCTCGGCGGGCAAGCAGCGCCGTCCGGGGACCCTCGACGAGCTGGCCGAGCGCCGGGGCCGCATGAACCCGCGCCTGTCGATGGACTGGCTCCGCTACCTGGTCACCGTCGGCGGCTTCCACGACGAAGAGGGCTGGCGCTGGAAGATCGACCCCGGCCTGCGCATGGGTGGGTTCGGGCCCTGGCGACCGGAGTGGTCGCTGATCCGCCTACCGGGCCTGCGGATGCCCTTCTTGGGGATCCTGGCCACCCAGCCCGAGGTCATGGGCTGGGGCACCCAACCGAAGGACCTCGAGCCCTACCTGCCGGACCGGGCCGAGATCGAGTCCTGGGACGACTCGGGCCACTTCGTCCACATCGAGTTCCCTGAGCGGGCGGCCGAACGGGTCCTCGCCTTCCTGGCGGCCCACCCGTGAGCCCGACGTACCTCGATCACGGGCACGTCCGCCTCGCCCTCCACGAGTTGCGGGGCGGGGACGGACCCACCCTGCTCCTCCTGCACCCACTGGCCGAGCACTCGCCCCCGACCGTCCCCGTCGACTCGGCGGCCTGGCCCGGCCCGGTCCACGCCCTGGACTTCACCGGCCATGGGGCCTCCACCGTGCCGGTCGGGGGCGGCTACACCTCCGAGGTCCTCATGGCCGACGTCGACGTAGCCCTGGCCCACCTCGGCCCGAGCACGATCCTGGGTTCGGGCCTGGGTGCCTACGTCGCTTTGATGGTCGCCGGGGCCCGGGCCGACCTGGTCCGCGGGGCTGTCCTCGACGACGGGGCCGGGCTGGCCGGTGGCGGTGACAGCCCCGGCTCGGTCTACCTCTCTCCGCCCCTGGTCACCGATGGCTCGGTCCCGGACCCCTGGGCCCTGGCCGAGCTGAGCCGCGACCTGCGCCCGGCCGACTACGCCACGGCCTTCGTCCGCCTGGCGCTGCAGTTCTCGGGCCTGGACACCCCGGTGAGCGTGGCCGCCCGCTTCCGCCCCACCTGGGTCGCCGCAGTGGCGGCCGAGCCCGGCGTGGCCGACTGCTCGGTGCCCCAAGCCCTCACCGCCTACGCAGGTCTGGGCTGACCGGCCGGGTTCGTGACGCTCGGGTCGTCCGGCTGCAGGGACCGACAACGGGGCCTTCAGGGGGGTCGGGTCGGTGGCGTCGGCTGATCGTCGGGCTGGGGAGCGAGGCGCCGAGGGGCGCCTACCGACCGGCGTCGGGCCGGGCGGCCAGGAACGCGGTCTGGGTGGAGGCGGTGGCCGGTCGCCCCAGGAGGTAGCCCTGGGCCCGCTCGCAGCCGAGGTCCCGCAGGGCCTCCACCTGCGCGCTGGACTCGACGCCCTCGGCCACAGCGCTGAGGCCGAGGCGGTGGGCCAGGTCGATGACGCCCCGCACGATGGCGGCGTCCCCCTCGCCGTGGGTGACGCCGGCGACGAAGGACCGGTCCACCTTCAGCAGGTCCACCGGGAAGCGCTGGAGGTAGGACAGTGACGAGTAGCCGGTGCCGAAGTCGTCGATCACGATCTTCAGGCCCAGGTCCTTCAGCGCCACGATCTGGCTGACGGCGGCGTCCTCGTCCCGCAGCAGCACGTGCTCGGTGACCTCGACCTGGACGCAGCCGGGGTCGATGCCCGTCTGCTCGAGCACGATGGCCACGTCGCGGACGACGGCCTCGTGGCGGAGCTGCGCGGCCGAGAAGTTCACGAACACGTTCAGGTCGTCGCCGGCCCGCCCCTGCTGCCAGGCCACCGTCTGGTGGCAGGCCTCGGCGAACAGATGCCGCCCCAACGGGACGATCAGGCCGGTCTCCTCAGCGACTTCCATGAACTCGGCCGGCGCCAGCAGGCCCCGATCGGGGTGGTCCCAGCGCATGAGGGCCTCGAACCCCGACACCCGGTCGTCCCGCAGGTCGATGACCGGCTGGTAGTGCACGACGAGACGGCCCTCGTCGACGGCCCGGCGCAGCCCGGACTCGGTGTCGAGCCGGTCGAGGGCCCGACGGCGCAGGGCGTCGTCGAAGACCTCGGCCCGGTCCCGGCCCTGGGTCTTGGCCCGGTACATCGCCGCATCGGCGTCCCGCAGCAGGTCTGCGGCCAGGCTCACCCCGCGCTCGTCGTAGGCGATGCCGATGCTGAGGGTCACGACCAGCTCGTTGTCCCCGGCCAGGATCGGCGCCCGCACGGCGTCCTGGACCCGCTCGCTGAGGACAAGAGCGTCCCGGGGAGAGGTCAGGTCCGGGCAGAGGAGGACGAACTCGTCGCTCCCGAGGCGGGCCACGGTGTCCCCCGGGCCCACGCTCTGGGCCAGCCGGTCGGCGACCTGGCGCAGCACGTCGTTGCCGACCCGGTGACCGAGGCCCTCGTTGACCAGCTTGAAGCGGTCGATGTCACAGCAGAGAACGGCCACCCCGGTGGCCAGGCGGGCCGTGCGGTCCAGCGCCATGCCCAGTCGGTCCATGAGCAGGATCTGATTGGGGAGGCCGGTCAGCGCGTCGTGGGTGGCCCGGTGGCGGAGGTCCTCCTCGAAGCGCCGGGCGGCGGTGAGGTCCCGGCTGATGACCGTGATCCGGGTGATCCGGCCGCCGTCCCCGCGGTGGGCGACGAGGACACAGGCCAGGGGGATCTCGCCCTCGTCGCGGCCGAGGGCCAGCTCGCCGCTCCAGGTGCCGGCGGACCGGAGGGCGGGCTGGACCTCCCGCTGGTAGCGCTCCACGGCCCACCGGGGCGGCGGTCCCCAGGTCGGGGCCGGGTCGGTGTCGCCGCCGAAGTAGGCGAGGGCTGCCGGATTCGCGTAGAGCAGCCGACCCTGGCGGTCGAGGGTGATGACCAGATCCGGGCTGGCCGCCATGACCGCCAGGAAGTGATCGACCTCCCGCTCGGGGTCGCCGAGGCCCGGCGCCGGCAGCGCCGATGTCGAGGCATCACCCACGGGCTGTGGTCGTCGGCCTCGCGGGCGGCGGTTGGAGAACAGGGCCATGACTCCGTTCGAGCCTAGGAGTCGGCCCCCGCCGCATCCGGGATGGCCCCCTCAGCCCCAGGCGGTGTCGGTTCGTCCCTGCGCGAGCCGCTCCCCGATGACCGGCCCGGGCTGCGGCCGCCCGAGGAGGAAGCCCTGGGCCAGGTCGCAGCCCAGCGCGCGCAGGGCCTCGAGGTGCTCGGTGCGCTCGACGCCCTCGCCCACGGCCCGCAGGCCCAGGCTGTGGGCCAGGGTCACTATCGCCCGCACGATGGCGGTGTCGGCCGGGTCGAAGCCGAGGCCCCGGACGAAGGACCGGTCGACCTTCAACAGGTCGACCGGGAAGCGCTGGAGATAGGAGAGCGACGAGTAGCCGGTCCCGAAGTCGTCCACGATCAGGCAGACCCCGAGCTCGTGGAGCTGGTGGAGCTGCTCGCTGGAGCGCTCGACGTCGTCCATGAGCACACTCTCGGTGATCTCGAAGTGGACCCGGGTGGGGTCCAGGCCGGTGTCGTCGAGGACCCTGGCCACTTCGGCCACCAGGGCCCGGCGGCCGAGCTGGCGGGCCGAGAGGTTGACGCTGACGAAGAGGTCGTCGCTGGCCACCGGGTACTCGGCCTGCCAGCGCTGGAGCTGGCGGCAGGCCTGCTCCAGCACCCACCGGCCGATGGGCACGATGAGGCCGGTCTCCTCGGTGACCCGGATGAACTCGTCGGGGCCGAGCAGTCCCCGCTGTGGGTGCTCCCAGCGCAGCAGCGCCTCGACGCCGACGATCGAGCCGGTGCGCAGGTCGATCTCGGGCTGGTAGTGGACCCGCAGCTCGTGGCGGTCGAGGGCCCGGTGCAGGGCGTTCTCGGTGGCCAGGCGGTGGACGGCGGCCTCCCGCATGCGATGGTCGAACATCACGGCCCGGGCCCGGCCGCCCCCCTTGGCCTGGTACATGGCGGCATCGGCATCCCGGATCAGGTGCTCGGGGTCGTCGTCGGGGTCGTTGGTGAAGGCGATGCCCGTGCTCACCGTCATGAAGATCTCGGCGTCCTCGAGCTCGTAACTCCGGTTGACCAGTCTCCGCACCCGCTCGGCGACGAGGACGGCGTCGGCCCTGTCGGTCAGGTCCTCACAGAGCACGACGAACTCGTCGCCGCCGAAGCGGGCCACGGTGTCGCCGGGGCGCAGGGCCTCGACCAGGCGGGCCGCGGTGTCGACCAGGAGCCGGTCGCCGGCGCCGTGGCCGAGGCTGTCGTTGACGACCTTGAAGTGGTCGAGGTCGCAGAAGAGGACCGCGACCCCGGTGCCCGTTCGCCGGCCCCGGGACAGGGCCATGCGCAGGCGGTCCATGAGCAGGGTCCGGTTGGGCAGGCCGGTCAGCTCGTCGTGGGTGGCCTGCTCCTGCAGCCGGCTCTCGAAGTCTCTCCGCTCGCTGATGTCGCGGGCGACCATCGACAGCCAACCGATCCCGCCGTCGACGCCCGGGTGGGCCAGGCACTGGACGGTGACGGGGACGTCGACGCCATTGCGGCGGACCGCCAGCTCGCCGGTCCAGATCCCTTCGGTCATCAGCACGGGGAGGACCTGGCGCTGGAACTTGGACACCACCCAGGACGGGATGAGGGCCTCGAGGTCCTCGGCCGTGACCGTGACGTCGACCAGGTCGTAGAACTCGAGGGCGGCCCGGTTCAGGTAGAGCGGGGCGCCTTCGGCGTCGGTGACCACGACGAGGTCGCTGGCGGCCTCGATGATCCCGGTGAGGCGGTCGTTGTGGGCGATGAGCGAGTCGACCAGCTCACCGGTCTCCTCGGGCGTTGGGCCATCGTTCGTGGCGAGGTCTCGGACGTGCACGCAAATGCACAACGTAGTCGAGCAAACGCGTGGAGTAGTGATCGAGTCGATCAGCGCGTCAGTCCGGCCGGGCGTCGTCCAGGTCGGTGACGACCTCCTCGACGGCCAGGCGGGCGCCGGACACCCGCTCCCGGCAGAGGGCCACCAGGTGTGCGGCCCGCTGGACCCGTTCGGCCAGGGCGTCCACGTCGAGGCGGTCGTCGTCCAACTCGTCGAGGATGGCCTCGAGCTCGGCCAGGGCCTCGGCGTAGCCCGGCTCGGTCGCCGGCCCCGCGGTCGCAGGCACCGAAGGGATGGGGTCGGTCATGTCGTGTCCTCGGGTGGCTCGGCTCGGCTGGCCAGCTCACCCTCGGCGAGGGTGGTGACCAGGGCGGTGCCGGGTGGGGCGTCATCGGGGGAGCGGAGGAGGTCGCCGGCGGCGGTCCGGGTGATGGACCACCCCCGGGCCAACGTGCGCGCGGGATCGTAGGCGTTCACCCGGGCGGCCCACTGGACCAGACGCTGGTCGGCCTGGTCGAGGGTGCGGGGGGCGCGGCGGCGGATCTCGGCGGCCAGGTCGCGGTGGCGTTGGTCGGCCCGGTCCAGGCCCCGGCGGCTGGAGACCACGGCCCGACGGGCGGCCCGGTGGACCCGCTGGTCGGCCCGCTCGAGGTGGAGCAGCGCCTGGTCGGTCACCGCGGCCCAGGTGTCATCCAGGTCGAGCAGCCAGGACCGGACCCGGTCGACCAGCCAGGCCGCGCAGGCCGTCGGTGTCTTCAGGCTGGTGTGGGCCACCTCGTCGGCCACCGCCCGGTCGATCTCGTGGCCGAGGCCGCTGATCAGCGGTACCGGGAGCCCGGCGATGGCCCGGGCGATGCTCTCGGCATCGAAGGCGGCCAGATCGGTGCGGGCTCCACCGCCCCGGACCAGGGCGACGACGTCGGTGGTGGTGGGGTCGATGGCGCCCAGCGCGGCCACGATCGTCGGCTCGGCCTCCCGACCCTGGACCCGGACGTCGTGCAGGGTGATGGCGAAGCCGAGGCCGCTGGTGCCGAGCTCGTGGAGGAAGTCCTCGGCCGCGGCGCTGCCCCTACTGGTGAGCAGGGCGACCCGCAGCGGGGGACCGATCAGGGGGCGGCGGCCGTTGGCGGCCAGCAGCCCTTCCTTCGCCAGGGCCTCCATGACCCGGTCCCGCTCGGCCGCGAGCAGGCCCATGGTGTGGTTGGGGTCGATGGCGGTCATCTTCAGCTGGACCTGCCCGGTGCGCTCGTAGGCCGTGACCGACCCCCGGATCCGGACCTGGAGGCCGTCGTCCATCCGCAGCGTCCCGCCCGCCCGCTTCAGCAGGGCGTTCACCCCTCGGCGGTTCTGCTCGAAGAGCACGACGGGCAATCGCACGCTGGGTCGGCCGCCCGCCCGACCCTCGACCAGGTCGAAGTAGACGTGGGTGTCGGTGCGGCGCAGGGCCTGGATCTCGCCCTCGACCCAGGTGTCGTCGCCGAAGGCCCGCTCGATGACCACCCGCGCCCGGCTCAGCACCTCGCTCACCGAGAGGGTCGGGGTGGGGTCGAACAGACGGTCCTCCATGCGCCGCCGAACCTACTTCCGGGGTGTGACATCGTTCTCCCATGGCCAATCGCATCGCCGAGGGCGTGCACGAGATCGACACCCTGCTGGGGGGCTGGGAGCGGGTCACCTCCGGCTATCTCGTCGACGGTGACGAGCCGGTCCTGGTGGAGACGGGTAGCCAGTCGTCGGTCCCCGCCCTCCTCGCCGCCCTGGACGACCTCGGCATCGCCGCGGATGACCTGGCCCACGTCGTGGTCACCCACATCCACCTCGACCACGCCGGCGGGGTGGGCGACGTGGCCCGGGCCTTTCCCAAGGCCATCGTCCACGTCCACGAGAAGGGGGCCCGCCACCTGGTCGACCCGAGTCGTCTCGTCGACTCGGCGGCCATGGTCTACGGCGACCTGCTCGATTCGCTCTACGGCCGCCTCACCCCCACCGATGCCGCCCGGGTCCACGTCCTGGAGGACGGTGAAGAGCTGCGCGTCGGTCCGGACCGCGTCCTGACCACCATCGACTCACCGGGCCACGCCAAGCACCACCTGGGCCTGCACGACTCGGTCAGCGGGCTGCTCTTCGTCGGCGACGCCGTGGGCGTCCGGCTGCCCGACGCCGGCATCCTGCGCCCGGCCACCCCGCCACCCGACTTCGACCTGGACCAGGCCCTGACCTCCATCGCCAAGTTCGCCGCCCGCCGCCCGACCGGCATCGCCCTGGCGCATTACGGCCTGGTCCCCGAGGCCGAGGCCGTGCTCGACGAGGCCACCGAGATCCTGACCCGGTGGGCCGAGGTGGCCGAGGCCGCCTGGCGGGAGGGCGACGACATCGCCGCCGCCCTGGACGCCGCCTTCGGCGGGGATCTGGACGGCGTCGCCCCCGAGCACAAGGAGAAGCTGGAGACCCTCAACGGCATCCACTCCAACGCCGCCGGCTTCCGCCGCTGGCTCGACAAGCGGCCCGACCACGGCCACGCCCATGGCCACCACCACCCCCACGGCTCCGAGACCCAGAACCCGCGTCCGAGTTCAAACGACAGGACCCAGAACGACGGAGAGGGGGCGTGAAGCTGGAACTGCTGCGCCACGAGGTGCACGGGGCCGACACCGGGGGGCTGGTGGTCGACCTGGACCAGGCCGGCGACCGGTTCACCTGGTCCGTGGCCAACGCCGGGGACCATCCGGCCGCCGTCGACCAGGTCGCCCTCGTCTTCGCCGTGCCCGACGTCCGCTTCCCTCTCCGCCTGTTCCGCAACGGCTACCAGTCCTGGTCCGTCACCGACTCCGCCGCCTTCGGGCTGGACCGCGACCCGTCGATCGTCGACACGCTCCCGTTCCTGCGGGACATGCACCACGCCGACCGCGAGCCTGCCGCCGCCGGCGACCTCCGCTCCGAGCAGGTGACGGTCCTCCGGGACCACGGCGGCAAGCAGGCGCTGGTCGGCTTCATCGGCGGTCGCCACCACGACGGCACGATCCGACTCCGCAGTGCGCCGTCAGGGGTCGAGGTGCGGGCCGAGGCCACGCTCGGCGGGGCCGTGCTCGATCCCGGTGCCCGGCGAACGCTGCACCCGGTGGTCGTGCGGGCGGGCGATGACCCGTCGGCCCTCCTGGCCCAGTGGGCCGCCGATGTCGGGCGGGCCGAGCAGGCGCGCGTCACGGCGCCGTACCAGGTGGGTTGGTGCTCCTGGTACCACTACTTCGACGGGGTCACCGAGGCCGACATCACGGCCAACCTGGCGCAGGCCGGCGACTGGCCCTTCGACGTGTTTCAGCTCGACGACGGCTTCCAGCCCGCCATCGGGGACTGGCTGGCCACCAATGACAAGTTCCCCTCCGGCGTCGACGGCGTGGCGTCGGCCATCGCCGCCGCCGGCTTCGTCCCCGGCCTCTGGATGGCCCCGTTCATCGTGGCCCCCGACTCGGAAGTGGCCCTGGCCCACCCCGAGTGGTTGGCCCGGGAGGCCGACGACGCGACCCAGCCCATGATCGGGATGTTCAACGACATCTGGGGCGGGTTCATGTACGGCCTCGACGTCACCCGCCCCGAGGTCCTCGACCATCTGGCCGAGATCGCCGCCGACCTGGTCGACGCCGGCTACCACTATCTCAAACTGGACTTCACGTTCAGCGCCAAGCAGCGGGGCCGCTACGCGGATGCCACCCTGACCCCGGCCGAGCGGGTCCGGGGCGCCTACGAGGCCGTGCGCCGGGGTGCGGGTGACGACACCTTCATCCTGGGCTGCGGCGCTCCCCTGGGGTCGCTGGTCGGGCTGGTCGACGGCATGCGCATCGGCCCCGACGTGGGGCCGCACTGGGCGACCGACCCCCTCACCGCCCCGCTGCCCGGCTACCGGGAGACCCAGCCCTCCACCCGGGGGGCGTGGCGCTCGACCTTGGCCCGGGCCTTCCTGCACCGTCAGCTCTGGCTCAACGACCCCGACTGCCTCATGCTCCGCACGACCGAGACCCACCTGACCCCGGAGCAGGCCCGGGCCTGGGCCTTGGCGGTAGGGATGTCGGGCGGCATGGCCCTCGTCTCCGACGACCTGTCCCTGTTGGGCGCCGACGAGCGGGCCCTGCTGGACGAGGTCCTGACCCTCGGGCGAGATGTCGATGCCGAGGCCGCCGCCGGGCGACCGCCCCGAGTGCCCGACCTGGTCGACGCGGCGATCCCGAGCACGATCGAAGCCGCCGGCCACCTCCTGGTCGGCGACCCCGAAGCGGGCACGGCCACCTTCACCTGACCCGGCGGGGGAAGTCGCCGGAGCGGGCCTGGGGGCCCGAGTGAGCATCGGCGATGGCTGCACCCCAGAACCGCTGGCGACGTCGACCATGCGCTGGCCTACCTCCGCAAGGCGGACTCGATCCCGGGCGGCGACCAGCTCGAGTGGTTGCGACAGGCCGGCTTCGAAGACGTCGACGGCCACTGGAAGTGGCGGGGCTGGCCCTGCTCGCCGGCGTACGGCCTGGGTAGGGTCGGCGTCATGCTGATCGGCGGCCATGTCGAGCCCGACGACCCGCTGGGGACGGCAGTGGCGGAGGGCGCCGACTGCGTCCAGATCTTCCTCGGGGACCCGCAGGGCTGGAAGAAGCCCCCACCCCGGGAGGACGCCGAAGCGCTGAAGGCGTCGGACACGATCGTCTACGTCCACGCCCCCTACATCGTGAACGTGGCCTCGGCCAACAACCGGATCCGCATCCCGTCCCGCAAGATCCTGCAGCAGACCGTGGACGCCGCCGAGCAGATCGGCGCCGCCGGGGTCATCGTCCACGGGGGCCATGTCACCGCCGACGATTCGGAAGCCGAGGGCTTCCTGCGCTGGGCCAAGGCCATGGACCAACTGGACATGAAGGTGCCGGTCCTGCTCGAGAACACGGCCGGCGGCGACCACGCCATGGCCCGCCGCTTCGACACCATTGCCGGGCTCTGGGACCACATCGGCGACAGCGGCATCGGCTTCTGCCTCGACACCTGCCACGCCCACGCCGCCGGCGAGGAGCTCATCTCCGCCGCCGAGCGCATCCTGGCCATCACCGGCCGCATCGACCTGGTCCACTGCAACGACTCCAAGGACGGCCACGGCTCGGGCCGGGACCGCCACGAGCACCTGGGTCAGGGCAACTGCGACCCCGAGGCCCTGGTGGAGACGGTGAAGGTCGCCCGTGCCCCGGTCATCTGCGAGACCGGCGCCGACGCCCGCAAGGACGACATCGCCTGGCTCCGCGACCAGCTCTGACCCCGGGTCCGGGGTCAGTCCTGAGCGTCGGCGCCGTCGCCCTCGTGGTCGGTGGACGAGCTGACGACCTGGAAGTCCCGGTCGAGCTGGACGTCCACCTGGGAGCCGTCGTCCAGGGTGACCTCGACCTCGTAGAAGCTGTCCTCGTCGCCGACCTCGGTCTGGGTGACCCGGCCCTCGCCGGTCTCCTCGAGGGCGGCGGCCGAAGCCCGGTCGAGCTCGGTGCCGGTGATCGGGCCCTCGCGGTCATCACTGCCGCCGGCAGCGGCGATGCTCACGCCCGCACCGGCGGCGGCGACCACGGCGACACCGGCGATCAGGATCTTGGTCTTCGTGGTGATGTTCATGGGGGGAAGGTACGAAACCGACGCTGAGCGGGACCTGAACGTCAGCGCCGGGGGAACACGACCTGGAACCGAGCCCCACCGAGGGGGCCGTCCTCGACGGTGACGGTCGACCCGTGGGCCACCGCGACGGCGCCGACGATGGCCAGGCCCAGGCCGCTGCCGCCCGCGTCGCGGGACCGGGACTCGTCCAGCCGGACGAAGCGCTCGAAGATCCGGTCCCGCTCGGCGGCGGGGATGCCGGGGCCGTCGTCGTCCACGGTGAGGGTGACCGCACCGTCGTCGCCCTCCGTCAGGCCGACCGTGACCCGGCCGGCGGCGTGGTGGACGGCATTCTCCACGAGGTTGCCGACCAGGCGGTCGAGCCCCGACGGGTCGCCGGTGACCTGGCCGCCTGACACGCCCGAGGTGTCGATCATCACCCGCGAGACGGGGCGGAGACGGGCCGCTGCGGCGGCCACGACGTCGTCCAGGTCGACGGCCCGGTCCCGGCGGGCCGGCGACCCCTCGTCGGTCCGGGCCAGCAGGAGCAGGTCGTCGACGAGGCGCTGCAGGCGCAGGCTCTCGGCCCGTACGACCTCGGCCAGCTCGGCGGTCTCGATCCGGTCGGGGTGCGCCAGCGCGACCTCGGCGTGCTGGCGGACCGAGCTGACGGGCGAGCGCAGCTCATGGGCGGCATCGGCCACGAAGGCCGAGATCCGGTCCCGCGAGTCGGCCAAGCGGCCGAGCATGGCGTTGAGGGTCGTGCCGAGGCGGGCGATCTCGTCACCCCCCTCGGGCTCGGGCAGGCGACGGTCGAGGTCGGTCGCCGTGATCTCCTCGGCCGCGCTGGTCATGGCGGCCACGGGGGCCAGTGCCCGGCCGACCAGCTTCCAGGCCACGAGGCCGACCAGGCCCAGCAGCAGTGGCACGCCGATGGCGAGGATGCGCACGAGGGCCCACGTGGCCTCGTCGGCCCCGTCGAGGGCCCGGGCCACGAGCACCGTCACCGGGCCGTCGGGCGTGTCGGCCGCTGACGCGATGGCGACGAAGCGGTCCTCGCCCACGGGAACGCCGTCGAGCACGACCGACTCGCCGGCCTCGAGGTCGGCCACGGGGTCGAGGCCGTCGACGTTGGGGCTGGAGGCGACCACCGTGCCGTCGGCGGCCACGACCTGGATGAGGGCGTCGGCGTCGTCCTCGACGGCGAAGTCGGCCGCCGACCCCCCGCCCGTCTCGAGGGTGGTGGCCAGGTCGTCGGCCCGCAGTTCAGCGGCTTCTCGCACGTTGGAGGTCAGCGAGGACCGGACGAGCAGCACCATGCTCACCGAGCCGATCACCAGGGCCAGGCCGACCAGGGCCACCGCACCGCCGACCGCCCGGGCCCGCAGCGAGCGCATCAGCCCCCCTCGGGGTCGAGCCGGTAGCCGGCGCCACGGACCGTCTCGATGCTCTCCCGGGCGAAGGGCCGGTCCAGCTTGTTGCGGAGATGGCGGACGTAGACCTCGACGATGTTGGGGTCGCCCTCGAAGTCGTCGTCCCACACGTGGTCGAGGATGTCCCGCTTGGAGACCACTGTCCCTGCCTGCTGCAGGAGGAACTCGAGCAGCGAGGTCTCCCGGGCCGTCAGCATCACCTCGACCGCACCTCGCGAGACCCGACGGGACCCGGGGTCGAGGCGGAGGTCCCCGGCTTCGAGCACCACGGGCCGGGGCGGGCGGCCCCGGCGGACGAGGGCCCGCAGCCGGGCCACCAGCACGACATGGGCGAAGGGCTTGGTCAGGTAGTCGTCGGCGCCGGTGTCCAGGGCCTCGGCCTCGTCGAGGTCCCCGTCCTTGGCCGTGAGCATGAGGACCGGGGTCCAGTTGTCCTCGGCCCGCAGGGTGGCGCAGACCCGGTAGCCGTTGACTCCGGGCAGCATGATGTCGAGGACGATGGCGTCGTAGTCGTGCTCCCGGGCCCGCCACAGGCCGTCGGTGCCGTCGTGGGCCACGTCCACGGCGAAGCCCTCAGCCTCCAGCCCCTTGCGGATGCCGTCGGCCAGGTGTACCTCGTCCTCCACGACCAGCACCCGCACCGCCCCAGTCTCGCCGAGGAGGCTGAAAGCCGCCTGAACCCGTGCTCGCCCGGTGTTCGAGGGACGGCCCAGCCAACTGTAGTTGATCTCATGAATTAGACTTCGTATGATGGTGGAGTGACAGAACATCTGGCCGCCCATGAGCTCTCTCATCTCCGGGCGCTGGAGGCCGAGGCGGTGCACATCTTCCGGGAGGTCGCCGCCGAGTTCGAGCGGCCGGTCCTGCTCTTCTCCGGGGGCAAGGACTCCATCGTGATGCTGCACCTGGCCGCCGCCGCGTTCTGGCCGGCGCCGCCGCCGTTCCCGGTGCTGCACATCGACACCGGCCACAACTTCGCCGAGGTGCTGGCTCACCGGGACAGGGCCGTGGCGGACTACGGCGTACGCCTCCTCGTGGGATCGGTCCAGGATGACATCGACGCCGGACGACTGGCCGATCCCGGCCCCCGTGGCCTCCGCAACCCCCTGCAGACGACCACCCTGTTGCGCAGCATCACCGAGGGCCGCTTCGACGCCGTCTTCGGGGGCGCCCGGCGTGACGAGGAACGGGCCCGCGCCAAGGAGCGGGTCTTCAGCTTCCGGGACGAGTTCGGCCAGTGGGACCCCCGCAACCAGCGCCCCGAGCTGTGGAACCTCTACAACGGTCACAAGGCCTCCGGCGAGCACATCCGGGTGTTCCCGCTGAGCAACTGGACCGAGCTGGACATCTGGCAGTACATCCGGGACGAGGCGGTGGACCTGCCTTCCCTCTACTTCGCGCACCGCCGTTCGGTGGTGCACCGCGACGGGATGCTCATGGCGGACCTTCCGCTCGTCCGTCGGGATGGTGACGATCCTCCGTTCGAGGCCACCGTGCGGTTCCGGACCGTGGGCGATGTCCCGTGCACCGGTTGCGTCGAGTCCTCGGCGGCCACCGCCGAGGAGGTGGTGGCCGAGATCGCCGCCTCCCGCGTCACCGAGCGGGGGGCGACCCGGGCCGACGACCGCATCAGTGAGGCCGGCATGGAAGACCGCAAGCGGGACGGGTACTTCTGATGTCCGAGCTCTTGCGCTTCGCCACGGCCGGCTCCGTCGATGACGGCAAGTCGACCCTGATCGGGCGGCTCCTCCACGACGCCAAGGCCATCTTCGAGGACCAACTCGAGGCGTTGGCCCGCGTGAGCCGGGAGCGGGGGGACGAGTACACCAACCTGGCCCTGCTGACCGACGGCCTCCGGGCCGAGCGGGAGCAGGGCATCACCATCGACGTGGCCTACCGCTACTTCGCCACCCCGAGGCGCAAGTTCATCATCGCCGACACCCCCGGGCACCTCCAGTACACCCGCAACATGGTCACCGGGGCGTCGACGGCCGACCTGGCCCTCGTGCTGGTCGACGCCCGCAAGGGGGTGGTGGAGCAGAGTCGGCGCCATGCCTTCCTGGCCACCCTCCTGGGCATCCCCCACCTCGTCGTGTGCGTGAACAAGATGGACCTGGTCGACTGGGACAAGGACCGCTTCGACGAGCTCCGGTCCGAGTTCCGGGACTTCGCCACCAAGCTCGACGTCCACGACGTCTCCTTCGTCCCCATCAGCGCCCTCCACGGCGACAACGTCGTGTTCCGGAGCGCCGCCAGTCCCTGGTACGAGGGACCGACCCTGCTGCACCACCTCGAGGAGGTCCACATCGCCTCGGACCGCAACCTCGTGGACCCCCGGTTCCCCGTGCAGTACGTCATCCGCCCGCAGTCGGGGTCCACCCCGGACTACCGCGGCTACGCCGGCACGGTGGCCGGTGGCGTGTTCCGGCCCGGCGACGAGGTCGTGGTCCTGCCCTCCGGGTTCACGACGACGATCGCGGCCATCGATGGCCCGGGCGGTGTTCCGGTGGACGACGCGTTCAGCCCGATGGCGGTCACCCTGCGCCTCGCCGATGACCTGGACGTGGCCCGTGGCGACGTGATCGCGCGGGCCCGCAACCATCCCGTGGTCGATCAGGACATCGACGCCACCGTCTGCTGGATGTCCGAACGGGCCCGGCTGGAGCCGCCGGGGACCTACCTCCTGAAGCACACCACCCGGTCGGTGAAGGCGAGGATCACCGAGCTGGCCTACCGACTGGACATCAACACCCTGCACCGGGTTCAGGACGCCGGCAGCCTGGGGCTCAACGACATCGGGCGGGTACGGATCCGGACCCAGGCGCCCCTGCTCTTCGACGACTACCACCGGAACCGCACGATGGGCAGCTTCATCCTCATCGACGAGGCCACGCACGCCACGGTGGCGGCCGGCATGATCACCGGCGTCGGCCGGTGAGTGGCTCGACTCCGTGCTGAACGACAAGTCGCTGCTGGTCACCGGCGTGGCCACGCCGGACAGCATCGCCTTCGCCATCGCCCGCCGCAGCCACGCCTTGGGCGCGCGGGTGGCCCTCACTGCGTTTCCCCGGGACCTCGAGGCGACTTGCGAGTTGGCACGGACCATCGGCCCCGACATCGAGGTCTGGGCCCTGGACCTGACCGACGTCGATCAGATCGAGGAGGTGACACGCCTGGCGGCTGACCGCCTGGGCGGCCTCGACGGCGCCGTCCACGCTGTGGCCTTCGCCCCTCGGGCCGCGCTGTCGGGGCCGCTCACCGCGGCGGCCCCGGGTGATGTCGAACTGGCCTTCCGCTCCAGTACGTGGACGCTGGCCGGCCTGGCCCGGATCCTGGCCGCGCTCTCGCCCCCGTCGGGCGGTTCGTTGATCGGCCTCGACTTCGACAGCGAGCGGGCCTGGCCCGTCTACCACTGGATGGGGGTGTGCAAGGCGGCTCTGCGCTCGACGGCCGGGTACCTCGCCCGCGACCTGGGTGGGGCCGGGATCCGGGTCAACCTCGTGGCGGCGGGCCCCTTGCACACTCGTGCTGCGGGCGGGATCCCGGGGTTCGACCGCCTGCTGGATGCCTGGGAGACGACGGCGCCCCTGGCTTGGGATCCTCACGACCCGGCGCCGATCGCCGATGCCGCCTGCTTCCTGCTGTCGGACATGGCGCGGGCCATCACCGGCGAGGTGCTGCACGTCGACGGGGGCCACCACGCGATGGCGGCCCCCCTGCCGACCGCCTAGCCCTGAGGATTCGGCCCACTGCCCGAACTGCAATCCCTGAGAGGAGTCAGATGCCGCCAGGGATCGACAGGTCCCCCGGCGCCGAGGACGGGGCGGGGCCGGCACCCGGTGAGGGGTCGAGCCGCCCGCCTACCATCCGGGCCATGGCCGAAACGACCGACGCCGCGCCGAACTGGACGTTCCTCACCAACCATGCCCACGTGTTGGTGTGTCTGGCCCGCGACCCGGAGTTGCGTCAGCGAGACCTCAGCGCCCTGATCGGGATCACCGAGCGGGCGACCCAGGTCATCCTCGGTGACCTCGAGGCCAGCGGCTACCTCACGCGGGAGCGGGTCGGTCGACGGAACCGCTACCAGTTGGCGCTGGATCGTCCGCTGCGCCACCCGCTGGAGTCGTCGCACTCGGCGAGCGAGTTGATCGGGCTCCTGCGTCGCTGAGCTCCCCCTCGGGTGGCTTGACCCGGAGGCTGTCGACGACGGTGGCCAACAGGATGAGGGGCCAGCAGCCGCCGTGCCGCGATGGCGGGTCAGCGCGGCGACCACCGCGGCCAGACCGATCCACGCTCCCCATGGCGTGCTCATGTGTCACCTCCAGCGATAGACGATACTAGACATACGAAACACATATCGTCTATACTGTGGTCGTGGCCCTGCTGCTCCTCGCTCTCGTCCTGGCTCCGGCCACCGCCGGGATCTGGTCGTGGACCCGCCGCCGACAGGCGGCGGCCGCCCCTCCCGTGACCGCCGCCGGTTCGGCCGTGGGCCTGGCCGTTGCCGTGGTGCTCGGCTTCCTCGTCGCCCGCGGTGACCGACCGCATCTGGGGGATCCGGATGCGGCCTGGCTCCGGGCGGATCCACTGGGGGTGGCCTTGGCGCTGCTCGTGGCCACGCTCGGCGTGACGATCCTGACCTACGCCTCCCGCAACCTCGAGGGCGACGCGAGGGCGTGGAGGTTCTCGGCCTTGGCGAACGGGGTCCTGGCCGCCACGCTCCTGTCGAGCGTGGCCGGTCGCTTCAGCGTGCTGGTGGTGGCGTGGGTCCTCACCTCGATCGGTGTCGTCGCCCTGATCGCCTACCGCGGCGACGGCGTGTCGCGGGCCGCGGCGCGACGGGCCGGGCTCGCCCTGGGCGTCGGCGACGCGGCCCTCGTCGGGGCCTTGGCCATCGTCCTGGGCACCATCGGTGATCCCGACCTCGCCGGGATGGGCGCCGCCGCCGCCGACCTCGGGGCCCGGCAGCTCTCGTTCTTCGGCTTGGCCGAGGTGGGTGCTGCCGGGGTGGTGGCCGTCCTGCTGGTGGCCGCCGCCGCCGCCCGGGCCTCCCAGCTCCCGTTCCCGCTCTGGCTGCCCGGGACGCTGGCCGCGCCGACGCCGGTGTCCGCCCTCCTGCACGCGGGCGCGGTCAACGCCGGCGGGTTCCTGCTCGTCCGCCTCAGCCCCGTGCTGGCCGAGTCGGCCACTGCGCATGTGGTCCTGGCGGTGATCGCCCTCGTCACCATCGTGGTGACGGCCGGGGCCGCCCTGGTCCGCACGGACGTGAAGGGCGCCTTGGCCACCTCCACGAGCGCGCAGATGGGCTTCATGCTCCTGGCGGTGGCCGTCGGGGCCCCACTCGCGGCCATCACCCACCTGATCGGCCACGCCCTCTACAAGGCGTCCCGTTTCCTCGGTGCCGGCGAGGCCCTCACGGCCGCCCGGGTCGCCCGTCGCCACCGGGCCGCCCCGCCGGCCGCCGCGGGATGGCGGCTGGTGCTCTCGCTGGCGGTGCCCGCCGCGGTGCTCGCCGCCGTCGTGTCCCTGCTCGACCCGTCGGTGCTCCACGACGGCGAGGGCTGGATCATCGGTGTCGCCGTCGGGGCCGTCGGGGTGCGGGCGACCTGGGCCTGGCTGGGTCGGGGTCCGCTCGGGGTGCCGAGGGTCCTCGGCGCCGCCGCGGGGTTCGGCCTGACCCTCCTCGGCTACCTGGGCCTGCTCGTGGTCCTCGAGCACCTCCTGCACACCGGCGTCGCTGTCGATGTCGGGGCGTCGGTCGATGCTCCGTGGGCGCTGGGTGGGTTCCTGGTGGCGGCCGCCCTGGGGGCCCTGGCGGCCCGGTCGCCGAGGACCTCCCCGTGGATCCTCGCTCCGCTGTCCGCGGTCGGCCAGGTTCCCGTTCCCGCTCGGCACGGCCGTCCCCCCCGCTCGTCCGGCCTCCGGGCGCCCGACGTACCGGCGCTCGAGGGGGTCTGGTGACCTCCCTACCCGAGGAGCACGCGCGGCTCCGCGTCGACATCGCCTCTGCCGCCCGCCTGGTGGCTCCGTTGTGGCCCGTCGAGCGATTCATCGCCGTCAATCCCCTGATGGGCCTGGTGGACCAGGGCTTCGGCCCGGCCGCCGCCGAGGCCGGCCGCTGGTTCGGTGCCCAGGGCTACCCCGCGCGGTCGCTCCTGCGGGAGGCGTACCGGGCCGGCCGGGTCGACGGTCGAGACCTACGACAGGCCCTGGTCGAGCACGGGGCCGATCCGGAGTGGTCGACCGAGCTCCTCGACGGGCCCGATCCGTCGGTGGCTCGGCCGCCGCGCACCGCGGTGGAGCGGGCGGACGAGCGCGACCACACCGATCTCGCGACCCGGGTCGACACCGAGGTCGCCCGCTGGTGCGCACTGCTGGTCAGCGATCATGGCCTGCCCTTCGCCCCGGCCGGAGCGAGCGCCTACGCGACCTGGCGGCGCCTCGTGCCCGGCGATCGTCGGCTGCGCCGGATCGGATCCACCACGGCCTTGCGTGGGCTCCCGGAGGATCCCGCTGACGCCGTGCTCCAGGCTCTGGACTCCCTGGGCGTGGCCCCCGCAGCCCGGACAGCAGAGTTGCGCGGCCAACTGGCGCGGCTCCCCGGATGGGCGGGCTACGCGCGGTGGTGCGACGAGTGGGCCGACCCGGACGACCCCGCGCCCCGTCTCGGGTTGCTCGATCTCCTCGCCATCCGACTGAGCATCGATGCCCTCGTCGGACCTCTGGGGTCGGCATTCGGGACCGAGTCGGTCGAGCCCGACAACGAGGGACGGCCGTCGCCGGCGGGTGAAGCCGCCATGGCCCTGACGGCTCTGGAGGGTGGCTTCCGGCGCCGCCTGCTCGGCCGCCTCGACCGCCCCGAGGACGGCCTGACCGGCCCGGTGGCCGCTCAAGGTGTCTTCTGCATCGACGCCCGGTCCGAGGGCCTGCGTCGCCACCTGGAGTCCGTCGGCCCCTACGAGACGCTCGGCTTCGCCGGGTTCTTCGCTGTCCCCCTCCGGTTCCGGGCCATCGGCTCGACGGAGGCCTATCCCTCCGCCCCCGTCCTCCTCCAGCCCACCACCGAGGTGGGTGAGGTCGCGATCACCGGGGCCGAGGACCAGGTGCAGCGGGCCGTGCGGGCCGACTGGCGGCGGGCCGATCTGTCCAGCACCGCGGAGTCCGTGGCCCATGGCCCGCTGTCGATGTTCGCTCTGGCGGAGGCCGCGGGCTGGGTGCTGGGGCCCCGGGCCCTGGCCCGGACCCTTCGTCCGGGGACGAGAGGACCCTCGGACGGTCCCCGGACCCGGGTCACCGTCGGAGCCGGCGACGACGAGGGGTTCAGCCTGGAGGAGCGGGCGCTGATCGCCGAGACGGCCCTGCGCACGATGGGATTGACGCGGGCCTTCGCCCCGATCGTGCTCCTGTGCGGCCACCGGTCGACGACCACGGCCAACCCCCATGCCGCGGCGCTCGACTGTGGGGCCTGCGGCGGCAACCGGGGCGGCCCGAACGCCCGGGCGGCTGTGGCCATCCTGAACGACCCGGCGGTGCGGGCCGAGTTGGCGGCCCGGGGCATCGCCATCCCCGAGACCACGTGGTTCGTCGCCGGGGAACACGACACCACGACCGACCAGGTGGTCGTGCTCGACCGGGACCAGGTGCCCGCGGACCAGCGGGAACGGGTCGAGGCCCTGGTGGCGGACCTCCGGATCGCCGGTGAGCGCCAGGCGGCGGCCCGCCTCGGCCGTCTCCCCGGGGCCGGCGTCGGCCGTTCCCGGGGGGAGGTGCAGGCCCGAGCCGGTGACTGGGCCCAGACCCGGCCGGAATGGGGCCTGGCGGGCAACGCCGCCTTCGTCGTCGCCCCCCGCACCCGCACCCGTGGGGTCGATCTCGAGGGCCGTTGCTTCCTGCACTCCTATGACCCGGTCCACGACGAAGAGGGGACGGCCCTGGAGACCATCCTCACGGCGCCCATGGTCGTGGCCCACTGGATCAACGCGCAGTACTACTTCTCGACGGTCGACCCCGAGGTCCTCGGCGCGGGGGACAAGGTCCTGCACAACCCCGTGCCGGGCGTCGGGGTGTTGCTCGGCGCCGGTGGCGACCTCCGGGCCGGGCTGCCCCGGCAGTCGGTGATGGACGGCGACCGCCCCTACCACGAGCCGCTGCGGCTCCTGACCGTGGTCGAGGCGCCGATCGAGCGCATCGACGCCGTCATCGCCCGGAACCCCGTGCTCCAACAGCTCTTCGACGGGGAATGGGTCCACCTCGTCGCCCTCGACGGCACGACGGGGACCTGGTCCCGACGAGGTCCCGACGGGGCCTGGCACACCGAACCCACCGTCTCGGCGAACGAGGCCACCCAACCCGAGGAGATCCTGACATGAGCCGAGCCGGCCTGACGTCGATGACGAAGATCGAGGTGGTGGTCAACGGTGACGACGTCCCGGCGATCGGCGACGTCCTGACGACCTGTGGGGCCAGCGGCTACACCGTGCTGTCCGGCGTCTCGGGCCTCGGCCACCACGGCTTCCACCAGGGACGCCTGCACTTCAACGACCGGGATGCCCTGCGGATGGTGCTCACCGTCGTCGACGACGACCGTTCCGACGCCGTCATCGGTGCCCTGCGGGCCTTCCTGGACGAGCGACCCGGTGTCCTCTTCGCGTCGGAGACCTTCGTCAGTCGCCCGGACTACTTCGCATGACCACGGCGGCAGGGGGTGTGCTCGCCCAGCGGGAGCGGACGGCGCTGGCCACGGTGGGCATGGTCGGCGGCGGGCAGTTGGCTCGGATGACCCAGCAGGCGGCGATCGGCCTCGATGTCGAGTTGCGGGTCCTCACCCCGGACCCGGGCGCCCCGGCCGTTCTCGCCGGGGCCCGGCACTGCCCCGGGAGCCCGGACGACCTCGAGGACCTCCTCGCCCTGGCCGCCGGCTGTGATGTCGTGACCTTCGATCACGAACACGCCCCGTTCGCTCTGCTCTCGGCCTTGGCCGATGCCGGGGCCGTGATCCGGCCGGAGCCGGCCGCCAAACGCCT
>Ga0315283_10000828_pt1 | contig 23630 bp, 27 predicted proteins | sample YL17G09_0_MG_FD_204541 | JGI IMG/M metagenome (GOLD analysis project Ga0315283, IMG submission 204541) | Sediment microbial communities from Yellowstone Lake, YNP, Wyoming, USA - YL17G09_0 | ecosystem: Environmental > Aquatic > Freshwater > Lake > Sediment | place: USA: Wyoming | collected...
TGTCGGCCCGTTCGGTACCGCGGATGGATCTATCAGCCAGATCTATGATATTCATGACATGTCGGACCTTGTACCCCTTATACTCGAGAAACCGCATGATCATGTCGGAAACGACGAAACGGCGATAACTCCCTATATGAGGGACATCATGGACGGTGGGTCCACAGGAATGCATGAGGATCTCTTCGGGATTGATGGGTTTGAAGAAGCTTTTTTCTCTGATGAGCGTATTATAGATTCGCAGGGTGGATTGTGTCTTGTCGGTGAAGAGCTCCGTGCTCAGATAACGTTCTCCTCCATCGGGCAGAATGACCACAATGAGGCCTTCCTCAAGTTCCTTGGCCTTCTCGATGGCCACATGCATAGCCGCCCCGGAACTCATACCGACCAGAAGCCCTTCCTGGCGGGCCAGCATTCTCGCCATTTCGAAGGCATCCTCGTCCAGAATGTTGACCTTTTCGTCAAGCCGGTTCTTATCAAAGATTCCCGGCCGGTAAGAGGCCTTCATGTTCTTGAGCCCCTGGATCTTGTGCTGAAGATAGGGTTCCACACCGACGATATGGATGGCGGGGTTGTATTCTTTCAGTCTTGCGGAAATACCCATGGCGGTGCCGGTAGTCCCCAGGCTGGCGACGACCATGGTCACCTTCCCCTCGGTCTGCCGCCATATCTCCTCGCCCGTCCCTTCGTAATGGGCAAGAACATTGTCGGAATTATTGAACTGGTCGGCACCGAAATAGCGAGCCGGATGCTCGCGGAGCATATTGTAGGCCACCTCGATGGCACCGTCGGTGCCCAGGTTTGCCGGTGTGAAGTGCAGTTCAGCCCCCATGGCCCTAAGGATCTTTTTTCGCTCTTCACTGGCCGATTCCGGCATGGCAAGGCATAGCTTGTAACCCTTGGCCGCGGCAACGAGGGCGAGACCGATACCCGTATTGCCGCTCGTTGCCTCCAGAATGATCTTATCCTTCGACAGCTCCCCCCGCTGTTCCGCACCGTTTATCATAAAAAGCGCGACCCTGTCCTTGATGGACCCACCCGGATTGAAACTCTCTAATTTCGCGTATATTTTTACCTTGCTTCCGGGATTAAGCCGCTGGATCTCCACAAGCGGCGTGTTGCCGATCAGTTCGAGGATGCTTTTTCTGATGGCTTGCATTGGTCCCCAAAAAGAAATACTCTGTGGAATAAAAAACGAAGGCTAATGGTAAATGTTCATTAATGAATCCTATCAGCTTTCGAATTTAATGATGGGGATTTTGATGAACTGAACACCCTCGTCATGGAGTGTGTTCTCTTCATCCTGGGTGGTCGTCCCCCGGATATTTCTTCGGTCTTCTTCTCCGTGATGAATCCGCAGGGCAATCTCAGCGAACTTGTCGCCCACATCGTCGAAATGCTTGTCCACATATTCATGGAGCATCCGGAGGGCCTTCAGAGGAGAAAGTTCCTTTGATTCTCTCTTGTCGGCTACCCGGGCGTCCTTCCCCTTGATGGCGATTGAGGAGGGGACCATCTCCAATTCGGAACTGCCGCAGACAGGACAGGTTATGATCTTCCCGTCGCGTTGCTGCTCGAAGGACGCCCTGTCCTTGAACCAGCCCTCAAATGTATGTCCCTTCTCACACCTCAGATCATATATGATCACATCCACCTACTCCTTATGGCATCCTTGCACCAGCCCCTATACGGTCCGATAGGGTTTACGGACAAAGATACTACATTGATGATTACGTTTTATCCTCTCAGAAATAACCCGCGAAATAATTGTGGACATTTGTCAATAAATTCTATAGAGGTAGACATGTGTCGGGATGTGGCCCAGCTTGGTAGGGCACTGCGTTCGGGACGCAGGAGTCGCGCGTTCAAATCGCGCCATCCCGACCATTTTTTCTCCGCGATCTAACCGACGACCGAGGCCATCTTGAAGATGGGCAGATACATGGCGATGATCATGCCGCCCACGACACCTCCCAGAAAAACCATCATGATCGGTTCGAGAAGGGCCGTCATGGCATCCACGGCTGCATCCACCTCGTCATCGTAGAAATCCGCTATCTTGGACAGCATCGTATCCAGGGCGCCGGTCGCCTCGCCGACGGCAATCATCTGCACCACCATGGACGGGAAAATTTTGCTCTCCTGGAGCGGCTCGGCAATGGTCCGGCCCTCGCTGATGCTCCTTCTCGTCGCCTGCAGGGCATTCTCGATGATGACGTTTCCCGCCGTCTTGCTGACGATATTCAACCCTTCGAGAATCGGAACACCGCTGCTCATCATCGTTGACATGGTCCGCGTGAACTTCGCGACGGCCACCTTTTTCAGCAGGGGTCCGAATACGGGGGATTTCAGTATCAGTGAGTCGATAATAAGCCGCCCCCTCTCGGTTTTTTGGAACCTGCGGAATACAAAGACCATCACGCCAATGACGACGATCACATGGATGAAATAACGCTGCGCGGATTCGCTGGCATTGACCAGAAACTGCGTCGGGCCGGGCAACTGGCCGCCCATGTCGGCAAACATCTTCTGGAACACAGGAATCACCTTCAGCAGCAGCAGCGCCACGACACCGCTCGAGATGACAAGAACGCTCGCCGGGTAGGTCATGGCCCCCTTCACCTTGCTTTTCAGTTTCATCGCCTTTTCCATGTATCCCGACAACCGCTCCAGGATGACATCGAGGATGCCGCCGCTCTCACCGGCAGCGCAGAGGTTGACGAAGAGCTCATCGAATATATCGGGGAACTTCCTCAGGGCGTCGGTAAGACTGGACCCCCCCTCGATATCCTCCTTGATGCTGGTAATGATCTTGGCAAAGGTTTTGTTCTGCTCCTGAGCAGCAAGCAAATCAAGGCACTGGATCAGAGGGAGACCCGCATTGATCATCGTGGAGAATATCCGAGCAAAAACAACTACGTCCTTCTCTGTTACCTTTTGTTTGAGGAAGGGAAGATATTCCGCAAGATCCTTCGGCTTCGTTTTAACCGTGATGGACTTAAAACCCTGCCGGCGAAGCTGACCTCTGATAATCCCCTCGTCAGCGGCCTCCAACTCCCCTTTTTTCACCTCACCTTTTTTTGTTGTGGCTTCCCATACGAATACCGGCATACTTCAATTCCTTTCTCCCCGGTGGATGGTCGATCGGGGACGTCCGCAAGGTCCCTGCTAAATCAAATCCGCCCCTGCTTTCTCATGATCTCGTACATGATGATCCCGGCTGCCACGGAAACATTCAGGGAATTGATCTGCCCCAACATAGGTACGGAAACGAGGTAGTCGCATTTGCTCTTGATCAGTGGCCGTATCCCTTTTCCTTCACTTCCCATAATGAGACCCACGGGACGGTCGTAATCGAGGTCATAAACAGCCTTCCCCTCACCGGCGTCCGCCCCATAAATCCAGAAGCCTTTTTTTTTCATCAGGTCAATCGCCCGCGACAGGTTTGCCGCCACGGCCACGGGTATGTAATTCACCGCCCCGGCGGACGCCTTTACGGCAGTGGCCGTCACCGATGCGGAACGATTCTGCGGAACGATGACACTGCCTGCCCCGCAGCAATGGGCTGTCCTGATGAGCGCGCCCAGGTTGCGCGGGTCCGTTATTCCGTCCAGAATGAGAACAAGTTCCCTGTTGTCTTGATCTCCTTCACCGGCAAGGAGATCCTCTATGCCGGCCTGGCCATAGGTCTTACAGATTCCGACGACGCCCTGATGGGCTTTCTGTCCCGCTAAGCGATCCAAAAACGCCTTGTCCCGGATTTCCGTCCTGACGCCCTTTTGCCCGGCCAGCTTCAGTAGCTTATGAAACGGTTCTCCCCCCCTGCCCTCGGCAATAATTATCTTTTCGAGCGTCCCCCCGTCCCTTTCAAGAGACTCCAGCAGGGGATTCATACCATAAATGACCTGCACGGTCATCGCTCCTGAACGGCTGAAAAAACATTCCTATCGATTCTATACGTCACTTCCTCTTCCGGCAAGACCCCTCGCGATCTCAACGGCGATTCTCTCAGCTTCGCCGGCCGGATCTTCCGCCCTTCTGATGGGTCTTCCCAGGACAATGTAATCCGCTCCCGCTCTGATGGCCTCAGCCGGAGCCAGGGTCCGCTTCTGATCATCGCCGGCTGTGTCCGCCGAGGCTTCCCGTATGCCCGGGGTAACGATCAGGAAGTCCTGCCCGCAGGCCTCACGGATCGGAACAATGTCCCAGGCTGATGCCACAACGCCGGTAACTCCCGCATCCTGAGCCATTCTTGCCAGATTCAACGCCGTTTCACTGCAGGGGCGACTGAATCCCATTTGTTTAAGGTCAGAATCGTTCAGGCTGGTGAGGATGGTCACGGCCAGAAGCAAAGGCTCCGCCATCGCACTGCGCCCGTCCGCTTCCCTGAGGGAGTTCACGGCAGCCTTCATCATCTCCATCCCCCCGAGGGCGTGGATATTGAGCATCCTTACGTTGAGACGGGCGGCTGCCTCAACGGCTTTCGCCACCGTTGCGGGGATGTCGTGGAACTTCAGATCCAGGAATACCTGACCGCCGTCTTCGTGGATCCTCCGGATGATTTCAGGCCCAAGGGCGGTGAAGGATCCCTTCCCGACCTTGAACATCCCCACGTGATTCCTCAGACGCTCGACCCAAGACAGGGCTTCCTCAAGGGTTCTTCCATCGTCCAGGGCAAAGATAAGCCTCCGCCTGGCCTCCCTATTCGGTATACTCCTCATCGCCGATGAATTCCGTATCATCCGGGATATGTTTGAATTCCTCCTTCAGGGCGAGCAGTCGCTCCGGATGGGCATATCCCACCTTGCCGGCTGCGATTTCCCGCAGCGCCGTGACGATCTCCCGGTTATTCTTCGAGTGCGTGAGCGGTTTCGACCCCTTGAGGAGCTGTCTTGCTCTCTGGGCTGTGAGCAACACCAGGGCAAACCGGGTCTTACCCACAACCAAGGCGTCTTCAATGGTAATTCTGGCCATGTTCTTTTCAATCTCCCCTTTTCAAAAGACAATTTATCAATACTTTCCCATGAATATGAATATCGCCTGCCTTCACCGCAATACATCACCATCCGCCGGTCTCTCCCTGCGGTCAGATGCCGGCATTTTCCATTCATTCAGTAAGGCCCCGATCTTCCCTTTCAGACGTCCATATCTGCTCTTCTCGGCCAGATAGACGGCCCTCAGCTGATCGATAGCCTCTTCAAGGCAGTCATTGAAAATCACGTAATCATACCATAAGACCTCCCCGATCTCATCTCTGGCTTTGGCAAGTCGTGCTTCCATCTCTGCCTTGCTCTCACCGCCCCGGCCGCTCAACCGGCTCCGGAGCACCGACAACGACGGCGGTAGGATAAAAACAAAAATGCCATCGGGATAACATTCTTTCAACGCCTTGGCGCCCCGCGACTCAACATCCAGGATCAGATCGTAATCCTCGGCAAGAAAAGCCTTGATTGTCTTTGCCGAGGTCCCATAGAGGTAACCGAAATTCTCCACCCACTCGATGAATTCCCCCTGACGGATCCGCTCCCGGAAGGTCTCTTCCGAGATGAAAAAGTAATCCTTCCCGTTCACCTCTCCCCGTCGCTGGGGTCTCGTTGTGCAGGAAACGGAAAAGTGCAGCTCCGGGCACATACCGATTACGGCTTTGCATAGGGAACTCTTGCCGGTCCCTGAAGGCGCGGAAACTACAATGAATAATCCTCCCTTCGTCATAAGGAACCCTATTCAATGTTCTGGAGTTGTTCTCTCAATTTTGCCAGCTCGCTCTTGATTTCGATGACAATTCGCGACACGCCGGAATCATTGCTTTTAGAGGCGATCGTATTGACCTCCCGGTTCATTTCCTGGAGAAGAAAATCGACTTTTCTCCCCACGGCTTCATCACCCCCCATCATCTCAACAAGTTGGCCGATATGGCTCGCGAGCCGAACGATTTCTTCCGTAATATCACTTTTTTCCGCCATGATAGCCACTTCTTGGATCACCCGGGACTCATCGATGGCGATTCCCACAGCCAAGGTCTTCAGCCGGTCTGTAAGTCGTTTATGATAGTCCAGAACGATCTGTGGCGCCCTCAGGCCGATCGAATCCACAAATCCCCGGATCAGATCGATACGCGCCTTCAGGTCCCGGTGCAGGACCTCCCCTTCCTGTTCCCTCATGGACACAACGGCTTCCATCGTCTCGCCGATGACCGGGGCCACCCTTTGCCAGAGGTCGGACAGATTCTCCTGCCTTCCTGAATAGATAAAGGTATCCTTGAGACCAGCGATCATATTGAGATTGATCTCATCTTTGAGATTCAGCTCCTCTTTCAGCTGCACAAGCAGTGAATGGTAATGGTGAGCAAAGGGCAGGTTCAGCTCAATATTACCGATAGTTTCACGGTCTCCGTCCATATCCACTCGAATCGTGGCCTCAATGCGACCTCGGGAGAAACGTTCGCTGATCATTTTGCGTATTTCCAGTTCGAGAGGCTGCAGGCTGCTGGAAAGACGCAGAGAAATCTCAAGATTGCGATGGTTGAGGGCTTTGATCTCCGCCATATACTTCCTGCCTTCCAGTAGCGATTCCACTCTCCCGTAACCGGTCATGCTCCTGATCATAATTTCACACCATTTCCAATCCGGTATGGGGAATTACGATCCAGCGGGCATTGCAGGATTCACTGTCAGACGATTGCCCCACCTTTAATTGAATGACGTATTTTTCACGGTTCCTGTTGAACATCTCTATCATTTTCTCGTCCAGGTAATCGGGATATGTCCAGGGAAGCGGCTTGAAGGACCTATCCCGGAATATCATCGTCAAATCGGCGTATATACCATCCCTAAGATAGGGCCGATGGGTGTAACCCTTTCCCGTAGCCAGGATCAAATGTGCCAGGGCGATATAACCGGGATCGATATTCACCTGCCGCCTTCCATTCTGACCAGTCAGGCTTTCCTCAATGCCATTTGTGACGATCTTGACATCCGGCAGCGTCTCCGGCCCGATGAGCCTTTCGAAAAAGACAAACCGCCGTAAAAGGGGAGAACCCATTTCTACGGCATAGTAATCCGTGTAATCGAAAGGCAACAGGACGCTGATGAAGTCGAAACTCCCGCAAAGATCCGAAAGGGCCATAAGTGCCCTGTTCATCATTATGGTCCCCGAAGCAAGGACGCTGGCGAGCAGTTTGACCGGAGCCGCCGGTCTGGGTTTACTCATATCACCCTCTTGAGTTCCTTCCGGGAAACGGTGGCGGTTCCGATCTTTCCCACCACAATGCCCGCTGCATGGTTAGCCAGAACGGCTGCCTCCTTGAAGCTCGCCCCGGAAGCCAAAGCAAGGGTGAAAACGCCGATGACAGTGTCCCCGGCACCGGTCACGTCAAAAACTTCCCTGGCCTCTGCCGCAAGACGGGTATGCGTTATTCCGCCATCCCTTTCATAGAGGCTCATCCCCTTTTCACCCTTGGTAATGAGCAGGGCCCGGAAGCGATATCGGTCGAAAAGCGCCCTGATGAGTTGAGAGACGATCCTGCGGTTTTGCGTACCGCCGTTATGATTTCCGATCCCCAGGGCCCGCTCTGTCTCGTGGTGGTTGGGCGTAATCACATCGAAACCCTGGTAGAGTGAGAAGTCATCCTGTTTGGGATCTACGCAGACGACCATGCTCCGTCCGGCCACCAGCTCCCGGATACCATTAAGTAAGGGCTTCGTCACGACACCTTTTCTGTAGTCCGATATGATAACAGCATCTAATTGGTCCCTGGTTGTTCCTATATAAGTAAGCATCCGGTTTATACTGTCCTGCTGGACGGGCTCAGTGCTTTCCCGATCGAACCTCACAACCTGCTGCCCATGGGCGACAACCCTTGTCTTGACCGTTGTGGGGCGGGAAGGTTCCTGCACGATTCCCCGGGTATCGATATCCCTTGCCTGAAATTCCCCGATGAGCCTGTCTCCCATATCATCCGATCCCAAAACACCTGTCAGGGAGACTCGACCTTCCAAGGAATAGATATTGTTCACTACATTAGCGGCACCCCCCAAGAGCAGATTTTCCCCGTGGACCTCCACGACGGGAACGGGTGCCTCCGGTGAGATTCTCGATACCTTCCCCCAAATGAAATGATCCACCATGATATCCCCGACGACGAGGACCTTCGGCCGGCTGAAGTTATCTATGATATCGATAGCCCGCTTACGGCTGATGACCCGTTTCATGGCCTGCCCGTGAATGCCTCCCGTAGTCCCCTCCCTTTGCGCCCTGCCGGGGCTTTAATCCTGACCTGACATGCTATTATCATGGCCGGACTTTGTCAATCCCTTTCTCCATATCCGTTCCAATTTCGCTGGGTGGCCAAAAAAGAACTCTTCCGGATCCCCATCTTCGGGGCGGCAATGAGGAGGGCTGGTTATATCGAAATCGACCGGCAGCATCACGAAAAGGCACCTCACGATCCTCCGAAGAACTTTATTTCTTACTATAACGTTTTTCATGCCATTTTTGGCTTGACAGAATCGATAAATTCATTTAGGAAAACAACCTCGTTTTGTTGAGGAACCCGACCGTTCCGACACGGCCGGGATATACAGCAGGACCCCCATGGCTGCACAGGGTGGGGGTGTGAAAAGGAAGGAGATATCCGTTGGCTTCACACCGATCTGCAGAAAAGAGAAGTAGGCAGAGCCTAAAAAATCGTCTGAGGAACACCTCTATAAAATCCAGAATCAAGACGCTCGTCAAATCCGCATTGAGTGCCTTTGAAACGAAGGACCGGGAAAGCTCGAAGGCGGCGCTGTCCATCGCCGTACCTGCTATCGCCAGAGCTTCATCAAAAGGCGTCTTACACAAGAAAACGGCAGCCCGCAAGATATCGCGATTGACCCGGAAGGTAAATACCCTCGGCGGCTGATCCTGTGCCCCCAAGCTCGATCAGCCTCTCTATCCGCGTCGTATTAAAACCCGGAGGTCTTTCTTCTGCAAGCCCTCTCGGCGGTGTCGGAGGCCAGCTTCAAGAGGGCCTGTCTCCGGAATTCCCGGACAAGGATCGGATCCGTGCCTGCGAGGGTGTAAACCTCACTGCCCGATAAGTTCCTGTCAGCCCAGATGACCTGCTGTGAATCCCCCCTTTGCAGGACGACCTCAAGCCTCACCGTGAGACGTTCCTCCGCGGCCAGTTTATCCTTCCGGTAGGAAAGCGGGGCCGTGGACAAACCGGTAATATGCCCGCTGAGGATCACATCGGCCTGCTGACGGTTCTCGACGAGACGGTACCCTGCCGTCCGAACGAATTGATCGATGAAGGCGCTCCTGAAGATGTTCTCCACCTTCGCCTCGCTGGTGCCATTGGTGAAGGGTTCCACGAAGACATTACGAGGCCCCCTTAGACCCTCTCCCTCAACCGAATCAAGGCGGTATCCGCAGGAGGCCGGAAGCAAAAAGATCAACAGGACTGGGATTGCCCAAACAAGAAGACCCCTTCCCGGCACACCGAACCTTTTGTTCATCATATCTCCGCAATTCCCCCGGACCGGACCGGAAATACGGCCGGCCCCATAAACGGCCTTAGTCCTCAACGACGAGGCTTACCAGTTTCTTCGGGACGTAGACTTCCTTTACCACCCGTTTACCTTTGATGAACCGGCCGATCTTCTCATCGGCCAGGGCCAGGGCCTTGATTGTTTCTCCATCTTCATCTGCAGCGACATTGATTCGGCTCCGCACCTTTCCGTTGACCTGAATGACAATCGTGATCTCTTCCTCGGAGGCCACCTCGGCGTCGAAGGAAGGCCAGGGCATGTCGGCCAGATTTTCTTTGTGCCCCAACAGCATCCAGAGTTCTTCCGTTATATGGGGTACGATAGGCGCCATCAGCAGGATGATCGTCTCGATGGTTTCCCGGATAACGGAGAAGGTTTCCTTGTCTTCACTGGATGGACGATTTACCTGATATAGGGCGTTCAGCAATTCCATGACGGCGCTGATGGCCGTATTGAAGTGGAAACGATCCTCGATATCGCTGGTCACCTTCCTGATGGTCTGATGGGTTTTCCGACGGAGTTGCTTCAGGTCGCCTTCCAGCGCCGTCTTCCCGTCAAAGGCCATGACATTCACGATGCCGTCAAGATATTCCATGACAATCCGCCAAAGTCGGCCCAGAAAGCGGAACGATCCCTCCACACCCTGATCGCTCCATTCCAGATCCTTCTCGGGAGGAGAGGCGAAAAGGCAGAATACCCTCACGGTATCGGCCCCGTACTGCTGGATCAGGTAATCGGGATCGACGACGTTTTTCAGGGATTTCGACATCTTTTCCGTCTTGCCGATCATAACCTCCCCCCCACAGAGGTTGCATCGACCTTCGCCGACCTCCTGGGGGTAGAGGTAGCCGTGTTCCTGACAGCGCATCGTTTCCTTGCAGACCATGCCCTGGGTCAAAAGGTTGGTGAAGGGCTCGTCGCAGCCCAGCACACCGAAATCGCGAAGCATCTTAGTATAAAACCTTGAGTATAACAGGTGAAGAATTGCATGCTCGATCCCGCCGATATACTGATCCACAGGCATCCAATAGTCGACCCTTTTTTTGTCAAGCCCGGGCCGACCGTCGAATCGGGCCGAGCAGAACCGATCGAAGTACCAGGATGATTCAACGAAAGTATCCATGGTGTCCGTCTCGCGACCTCCCGGACCGCCGCAAGTGGGGCAGGTCGTCTCCACAAAGGCCTTGTGCCTGGCCAGGGGCGACCCTCCCTCGCCCGACAGTTCCACTTCCCGGGGCAGGACTACCGGTAGGTCCGATTCGGGGACAGGGACGGTCCCGCACTTAGCGCAGTTGATGATGGGGATCGGAGTCCCCCAGTATCGTTGTCTCGAAATGCCCCAGTCCCGCAGGCGGTATTGGACGGTTCGCTTCCCCCGGCCGATGGACTCCAGGTGCTGGGCTATCGCCTCCATTGCCTTGGTGTTTTCCATCCCGTCGAAGCGTCCCGAGTGAATCAGGATGCCTTCATCGACGTAGGCCTCTTTCATCGTCTGAACGTTCAGGGACCGATCGGCAGGCTGGATAACGACGATAAGGGGAAGGTTGTATTTTTTTGCAAATTCGAAATCCCGCTGGTCGTGCGTCGGTACCGCCATGACACAGCCGGTCCCGTATTCGGCGAGGACGAAGTTAGCGGCAAAGATGGGCATCCTTTTGCCGGTAACGGGATTGAGGCAGAAGGTATCGAGGAAAATACCTTCTTTTTCGTAGTATTCCGAACTCCGCAGGAGGCGATCCTGTTTCTTGACCTTCTCGACGAACTCCCGAACCTCTTTCTCGACGGGTTTGCCCCGGACAAGGTCCATCACCAGGGGGTGCTCGGCGGCGATGAGCATGAAGGTGGCGCCGAAAACAGTGTCCTGCCGGGTTGTAAAAACCTTGATGGCCTCAGTGGAATCGGCCATGGGAAAGAATATCTCGCAGCCGTGACTCCTGCCGATCCAGTTGCGCTGCATGGTGAGCACCTTTTCAGGCCAGCCGGGCAGCCGGTCGCAGTAATCCAGAAGTTCCTCCACATAGGCCGTAATCCGAAAGAACCACTGATCCAGCACCTTTTCCCCCACTTCAGTACCGCAACGCCAGCAGAGCCCGGCCTCGACCTGCTCATTGGCCAGGACGGTCTGGCAATGGGAACACCAGTTCACCGAGGACCGCTTCTTGTAAGCCAATCCCTTTTCATACATCCAGAGAAAGAAAAGCTGCTCCCAGCGGTAATATTCCGGTTCACAGGTCGAGATTTCCCTGTCCCAGTCATAGCTGAAACCCATTCGCCGGAGCTGCATCTTCATATAGGCGATGTTTTCGTTCGTCCAGGCGGCAGGATGGGTCCCATGTTCGATGGCGGCGTTTTCCGCAGGCATGCCGAAGCTGTCCCATCCCATGGGATGCAGGACGTTGAACCCTTTCATCCGCTTGTAGCGGGCAACGACGTCTCCGATGGTGTAGTTGCGTACATGGCCGATGTGAATCCTGCCGGAGGGGTAGGGAAACATTTCCAGCAGATAATACTTTTTCTTCCCCTCATCCTCCTCGACTTCGAAGACGCCATTCTCTTCCCACCGTTTCTGCCAGGATTCCTCGATTTTTTGAGGATTGTACCGTCTGTTCATGCCTGCTTCTTACCTCCCAAACAATGGTTGCCCGCGGACGACCCGGGATGCAGGGAAAGAGCGCCGGTGCCGGGTCTTCACAACCCTCACGGCTTGCATTGTTCAGCCATGCCGAGGCTCTCCTGGTCTGCTTCCTGCTTGCGCAACTTCCCGTAAAGGGCATCCAAAATGCCGTTGATAAAGGAACCGGAATTTTCGGAACCGTAGACCTTGCCGAGGTCTATGGCCTCGTTCAGGGTGACTTTGGGGGGAATGTCACGACAGTACAGAAGTTCGAAGACAGCCATCCTGAGGATGCTGCGGTCGACTTTCGACATGCGCGCTATCGACCAGTTCTCCGAACAACTGCTGATGAGGCTGTCGATCTCATTGATGTTCTGCCAGGTCCCTTCTATCAGGAGGCAGGAAAATAAACGCACCTCTTCCGGGGCATCAAAGTTCTCCCAGAAGAGATCCATGGCCTCAGTGACATCGGCCTTCAAAACATCCAGCTCATAAAGAACCTGCAAGGCGACTTCTCGCGCCTTTCTCCGTTGACGCATTCACTCCTCTGGTCCAGAAGGGATGTCTCCCCGGACGTCCCATGTGCACCTGCTATTCAGGGATTATGGCTTCACCCTTTCTCCAGTTCCGATCTTGCTGAGGAGATCGACCATTTCGATGGCTGACAGGGCCGCATCCCAGCCTTTGTTACCTGCCTTCATCCCCGCCCTTTCTATGGCCTGTTCGATATTGTCCGTGGTCAGAACCCCGAAGGAAATGGGTACGCCCGTATCCAGACCCACATTGGCGATGCCTTTGGTGACTTCGGCGGCGATGTACTCGAAGTGAGGTGTTGCTCCGCGAATCACGACACCGAGACAGATGACGGCATCAAACCGGGCGCTCTGGGCCAATTTTTTGGCAATTAGAGGAAGTTCAAAGGCACCAGGGACCCTGAAGATATGGATGTCCTTGTCATCTGCACCCGCCCTCGTCAAGGCGTCGACGGCGCCATCGATCAGTTTTCCGCAGATGAAATCGTTAAAGCGGCTGGCGGCAATGCCGAACTTCATTCCTTTGGCGATGATTTTTCCTTCCGTTATTTTCGGCATGTTTCTCTCCCCCGGTTATATTCCCCGACCGCCCCTGCATCCCGCTATCCGCTTGTCGGGAAAGGGCGGACGGACTGCTTATATCTTCAGCGTATGCCCCATCTTCTTCTTTTTTGTCGTCAGGTACTGAATGTTGTTCTCATTGGGCTTGATCTCGATGGGAACCTGCTCGGTGATGGTCATCCCGTACCCCTCGAGCCCGACGATCTTCCTGGGATTATTCGTCATCAGGCGAATCTTTCGCACACCCAGATCTACAAGGATCTGGGCCCCGATACCATAGTCCCGGAGGTCCGGTTTGAAACCCAGAGCGATATTGGCCTCCACGGTATCCATGCCATGTTCCTGCAGTTCGTAGGCCTTGATCTTGTTGACCAGACCGATACCCCTGCCCTCCTGGTGCATATAAACGATAATCCCTTTACCCGCCTCCTGGACCATGCGCATGGCCTTGTGAAGCTGATCTCCGCAATCGCAGCGCACGGATCCGAAGACATCTCCCGTCAGGCATTCGGAATGGACGCGAGCCAGGACTTCATCGGCAGCATCGATCTCTCCTTTCACCAGGGCCACGTGTTTCATGTCATCTACATCGTTTTCGTAAACGATCAACTTGAAGTCGCCGCCGTAGCGACTGGGGATTGTCGCCGTCGCTGCCCGCCTGATCAGGGATTCATGCTGCATTCGAAAATCAATGAGGTCAGCAATGGTTACGATCTTGAGGCCATGCTCCTTGGCGAAGATCTCCAGATCGGGCATGCGGGCCATGGTACCGTCATCCTTCATGATCTCACAGATGACGGCGGCCGGTTTCAGACCGGCCAGCCTGGAAAGGTCCACGGAACCCTCCGTCTGGCCCGTACGGACCAGAACACCTCCTTTGCGCGCTCTGATGGGAAAGACATGACCGGGACTGACCAGATCTTCCGGTTTGGCGCTATCGGCAACGGCCGTCTGAATGGTCGTAGCCCGGTCTGCGGCGGAAATACCGGTGCTCACACCGAACTTGGCCTCAATAGATACGGTGAAGGCGGTCCCGAAGCGGGAGCGGTTGTCCCGCACCATCGGTGTGAGATGGAGCTTGTCGGCGATCTCCTCGTTCAGGGACAGGCAGATGAGGCCCCTGCCGTAGCGTGCCATGAAGTTCACGCTTTCCGGCGTTATGTACTCGGCCGCCATGCAGAGATCGCCTTCGTTTTCTCGATCTTCATCATCCACCAGGATGACCATTTTGCCGCTTTTAATGTCGACGATTGCCTCTTTGATCTTACTGACACCCATATCATCACCTTGTCTCGAAAAAAATTCGCCTCCGGATATGCGGATTACTCGAGAAATCCGTGTTCCCTGAGAAAATCCATGTTCAAACCCTTCTGCGGCCCATCATCCTCATCCGTCCTGGCTAAAAGCTTTTCCACGTACTTGCCCAGAATATCCGTTTCGATGTTGACCGCATCATCCACTTCCCGCAATTCCAGCGTGGTCATCCGGGCCGTGTGGGGAATGATATTAACATAAAATCTGTTTTTCTCACAACGATTTACGGTGAGACTGATTCCATCCACGGCGATGGATCCCTTCTCCACAATGTACCTTGCCAGGGACGGCTCCGTATCGACTGCAAAGAGAATGGAATTGGATTTGCTGACCTTCTCCCTTATCTTGCCCAGGCCGTCCACATGACCGAGAACGAGATGCCCCCCTAAAAAATCGGTAAGGCGCAAGGATTTTTCGAGGTTAACCCGATCGCCCGCTCTGAGCGTTCCCAGCGTCGTCCGCGAGAGCGTCTCGGCCGACACATCGGCGGCGAAACCCCGGACGTGCTTTTCCACCACGGTCAGGCAGGCTCCATTGACAGCGATGCTGTCGCCGATCCTGACTTCGGTCAGATCCATAGCGGTATCCACTTCGAGGCGGGAGCCCCGTGCGCCTCCGCTCATTCTGCGGATAGAACCCATGGCTTCGATAATGCCTGTAAACATGACGATGCCCCTGCCGTCAGCTCTCCTCGTCCTTGCCTGCATGGAGGAGCCCCTTCAGTTCCCTCAGAAAATCACTCACATCCCGGAAGTCCCTGTAAACCGATGCGAAGCGCACATAAGCAACGGCATCGAGATTGTGGAGTTGTTGCATGACCCTCTCCCCGATGGCTGATGAGGGGATCTCCTTGCCCTGAAATTCCTGGCAGTCCCGCTCCACATTTTCCAGAACGGCTTCGATGGCGTCGGTGCTGATGGGGCGCTTCTCGCAGGCCTTCTTTATCCCGGCAAGAATCTTTTTGCGGTCGAAGGGTTCCCGACGGCCGTCTTTTTTGACCACGACGGGAAGGACCTCTTCCACGAACTCATAGGTCGTAAAACGCCTGCCGCAGCCCAGGCACTCCCGGCGGCGGCGGATCGCGTTGCCGTCCTTGCTGATCCGGGAATCGATAACCCTGTTTTCTCCGTGGGCACAAAAGGGACATTTCATAATTGGGACACGCTGATCCCGGCTTCCTGCAGGATCTCCTCCGCCAGTTTGTCCCTGTAACCCTCCCGGAAGATGATCCCGCCGATCCCGGCATTGATGATCATCTTGGCGCAGATGATACAGGGGTGGGTCGTACAATATAGCGTCGCCTCCTTCACGCTGACCCCGTGAAAGGCTGCCTGGATGATGGCATTCTGCTCGGCGTGAAGTCCCCGGCAGAGTTCGTGCCTCTCGCCGGAAGGGACGTTGAACTGTTCCCTCAGGCACCCGATGTCGAGGCAATGGCGCAGACCCGAGGGAGCCCCGTTATAGCCCGTCGAGAGAACCCGGCGATCCCGGACGAGAACCGCACCCACATGACGACGCCGGCAGGTTGAGCGACGGGCCACCAGAGAGACGATATCCATGAAGTAATTGTCCCAGGCGGGCCGTTGATCGTCCCTGATCTCTGCATCGTTGGAGGTCGTCACTGCCTTATCCTTCGGACTCTCGCCGCTTGTCACCCTCTGAGTTCGCTTCTTCCCCGGGCGATCCGCTGTGCATAGAGGGGAAACTGCCCGCAAAGAGACCGAACGCCTTCCCGGACCTCCGCAATCTTAGCGTCGTTTTCACGGTTTGCCAGAACCTCGGAGATGAAGCGGGCGATCTGCCTCATTTGTGATTCTTTCATGCCTCGTGTTGTCAGTGCCGGTGTCCCGAGCCTGATGCCGCTGGTGATTTGGGGGCCCGTCGAATCGAAGGGAATGCCGTTCTTGTTCACGGTGATACCGGCACGGTCGAGGGCCTCTTGAGCCTCCCTGCCGGTGATCCCCTTCACCGAGAGGTCCACCAGCAGCATGTGGTTGTCCGTACCCCCCGAGACAAGGCGGAATCCTTCGGCCTGGAGGGCCTCCGCCAGGGCCTTTGCGTTGTTGATGATCTGCTGCTGGTAGGCGTTGAATTCCTCGCTTTGGGCCTCCTTGAAGGCCACGGCTTTCGCCGCAATGACGTGCATGTGCGGACCACCCTGGGAGCCCGGGAAAACACGGTTGTTTAAAGCCTTGGCCAGATCCTGCCTGCACATGACGAGGCCTCCTCGGGGACCGCGGAGCGTCTTGTGGGTCGTTGCGGTCACAAATTCGCAATTGCCGACCGGTGAGGGATGGAGCCCTGCGGCAACAAGGCCCGCGATATGGGCGATATCGGCCAGGATGACGGCGCCGATCCGATCGGCGACCTGTCGAAAAGCCATGAAATCGATGATCCGGGGATAGGCGCTGGCCCCGACGACGATCATCTTGGGCTGATGCTTCAGGGCCTGGGACTCCACCTCGTTGAAATCGATGGTTTCCGTCGTCCTGTCCACACCGTAGGAGACGACATTGTAAAAACGCCCGGAGAAATTGGCCGGGCTCCCGTGAGACAGATGCCCTCCGTGCGAAAGGTTCATGCCGAGGATCGTATCGCCCGGCTGCAGGACGGAAAAATATACGGCCATGTTCGCCTGCGTCCCTGAATGGGGCTGGACATTCGCATGATCGGCACCGAAGAGCTGCTTGCAGCGCTCAACGGCAAGACGCTCCACAATATCGACGAATTCGCATCCCCCATAATAGCGGTTTCCCGGATAGCCCTCGGCGTATTTGTTCGTCATGATGCAGCCCTGGGCCTCCAGGACGGCCGCGCTGACGAAGTTCTCGGAGGCGATAAGTTCGAGGTTTCCCGCCTGCCGTTCCGTCTCCTGGAGAATCGCCTTGGCTACTTCGGGATCGCTCTCCCATAGACTGGACATGAATCGTATCTCCTCAATAGTTTAGAAGTTTACGGCAGAGCTCTGTCTCCAGATCCCTGATCTTATCGAGACGCCCCTGATGACGTTCCCCCGAAAAAGGCGTCTGCAGCCAGACCGCCAGGATCGTCCTGGCCCCCGCCGTTGCCGTCCTTCTGCCGGCCAAAACTAGGATGTTGCTGTCGTTATGGAGCCTGCTAATACGGGCCGTTTCCTCATCGAGGCAGAGGGCCGCCCGGACACCGGGAAAGCGGTTCGCCACAATCGTCATGCCCACACCGGAACCGCAGATAAGGATACCCCTCGGAAATTCCCCCAGGGCAACCTTTCTGGCAACGGCGGCGCCAATGTCCGGATAATCAACAGGGGATTCGTCATGCGTCCCCGCATCGACCACGGCAAACCCTTTCTCCACGAGGCAGGGCTTGATGGCCTCCTTCAGCGCAAACCCGGCATGATCCGAACCGATGATGATCCCTTCCATGGATGTTCCTATTCCCCGTATTTCCTGAAGACAAGAACGGCGTTTACCCCGCCGAACCCGAAGGTGTTCGACAAGGCCGCCCCAATGCCTTGAGGTCTGGCCCGATGAGGTACCAAATCCAGGTCGGAGCCGACGTCGGAATTGTCCAGATTGACCGTTGGCGGCAGGATGCCTTCCTCCAGGGCCTTGACGGTCAGGATAGCCTCGACGCCTCCGGCGCCGCCCAGAAGATGCCCGGTCATCGATTTCGTGGAGCTGATGGCCAGGTTCTTTGCGCTTTCACCGAAGACCGTCCTGATCGCCTCGATCTCGTATTGATCGTTGAGCGGTGTGGAGGTGCCATGGGCATTGATATAATCAATATCGCCGGGAGCCATGCCCGCGTCGCCGAGGGCGGCCTGCATGCACCGGGCGGCCCCTTCGTGCCCCGGCGGTGGTGCGGCCATGTGGAAGGCATCACTGGTCATTCCGTATCCGGACACCTCCGCGTAGATTCGTGCCCCACGAGCGCGAGCGAAGGACAATTCTTCCAGGACAACGAGACCACAGCCCTCACCCATGACGAAACCGTCCCGGTCACGGTCGAAGGGCCGGCTTGCCCTTTGGGGCTCGCTGTTCCGGACCGAAAGGGCGCGCATGGCATTGAAACAGGCCACTGAAAGGGGCGTAATCGCTGCATCGACGCCACCGGCGATCATGATATCGGCGTAACCTTGCGCAATGATCCTCATGGCGTCACCGATGGCGTTCGTTCCCGAGGCACAGGCCGTGACGGTACAATTGATGGGCCCCTTGGCCCCGAAACGGATCGAAACATGGCCGGCACTGAGGTTGGCAAGAGCCGCAGGAATCGTGAAGGGGGATACCCGGCCGGGACCGGCCCTCATGAGGATTTCTTTCTGATTCTCAATGGTGGCGAGTCCCCCGATGGCCGATCCGATAATGACACCTGCCCGGTCCGCCCAATCCCCAGCGATTCGGAGACTCGAATCGGCTATGGCCATATCGGCCGAGGCCAGGCTGTAGATGATGAAATCGTCGTAGCGGCGGAGTTCCTTCTTGTTCACGAAGCTCAGGGGATCGAAATTCTTCAGCTCCGCCGCGATCTTCGTATCGAAGCCCGTCGTATCGAATTTCGTAATATCTCCGACACCGGATCGACCCGCGCAGATCCCCTCCCAGGTATCCCTGACCGAGTTACCCAACGGCGTAACTGCCCCCATGCCTGTAACAACGACCCGCCTTTTCATGGATACCTCCCCAAAGCCATGAACCGGATGCTCAGGTCACACCCTTGCTGCTAAGAAAATCGATGACGTCCTGGATGGTTCGGATCTTTTCCAGCTCATCGTCGGCAATCTGGATGCCGAAATTCTCTTCCATCTCCATGATCAGTTCAACGAGATCCAGTGAATCGGCCCCCAAATCATCGATGAAAGCGGCCTCCGGCACGCATTCCTCTCTGGTAACCTCCAACTGCTCTACAATGATGTCGATCACTTTCTCTGTCAGCGTCATGCACACACCCCCTTACCGCTCTATATAATAGATGATGAATGATTATTTGTCCAATACGGGATGATTTCATCAAGTCGATCGGCAACTAAAGACACCCTGTCTACATATACAACCCGCCGTTGACCCGAATAATCTGTCCCGTGATGTAACCGGCTTCCTCCGAGGCCAAAAAGGCAACGACACCGGCGACATCCTCAGGCGTCCCCAGCCTGGCCAATGGTATCTGCTCCCGGATTTTTTCCTGCGCCTGCGCCGCAAGCGAGGCTGTCATGTCCGTCTTGATGAAGCCGGGCGCAACGGCATTCACGCAGATGGAGCGGGAAGCCAGCTCCCTGGCGAGGGATTTCGTAAGTCCCAGGATGCCCGCCTTGGAAGCGGCATAAGCCGCTTGTCCGGCGTTGCCCGCCTCGGCCACCACGGAGGCGATGTTGATGATCCTTCCCCATTTCTGACGGATCATGGTGCGTGAAACCGCATGGCAGCAGTTGAACGTACCTTTCAGGTTCGTTCCGATCAACAGATCCCAGTCGCTTTCCTTCACCCGCATCAGAAGCCCGTCAATGGCGATACCAGCATTGTTGACCAGGATATCCAGCCGGTGGTTTTCCCGAATGATGTCGCCGATGGATGCCTGCGTCTGTTTGAGACTGGCGACATCAAAACGGCTGATCCGCCCCAACCCGCCCCGTGCGGCAATGAGGCGGCATGTCTCCAGTGCCGCTTCTTCGTCCTTGTGATAGTTGATATAGGCAATGGCCCCGGCTTCGGCAAGCCTGATCGCCACCGCCCGCCCGATTCCCCTCGAACCGCCCGTCACTAAGGCTATTTTCCCGTCAAGCCACATCTTCTGCCCGGCCAATGATGAGGAGTGGACAAGTATCCTTCACTCAGGAGGTCTTCTCCATCGGGATGACCTCCCTGCCCTTGTAAATACCGCAACGGGGACAAACCCGGTGGGGAAGTTTCGGTTTCTGGCACTGCGGACAGACCGAAACCGACGGCGCCGTGATGAAATCATGGGCCCGCCTCATATTCCTCCGCGTTTTAGAATGTCTCTTTACAGGATTTGGCATGACAGTTCCTCTCCTCTTCAATTTGTTTAAACATCGATTTTCCATCTCCTCAGAATCGAAAACCTTTCGTCACCCGATTCCTTTCGGCAGTCGCAGCCCGAAGCGTTCAGATTAACGCCGCAGCGCGGACATATCCCCCTGCAGGTATCCATGCAGAGCACCTTCATGGGGATTTGGAGGATAATCTGTTCGAACAGTAGCGGATTCAGATCGATTTGCTCCTTATCGTAATATCCGAAATCCGCCTGCACATCCTCCAGCCCCTGAGATCCTCGGGAAGTTAGACATTCCGGTATCAGGACGTAGCGGAAGGCGCTCCGGACCGGCACCTGGGTCATTTCCAGACAGCGACAGCATTCCTGGTTCAAAAGGGCCTCCAGCGAGCCTTCGATGACGACTTTTCCCCGGACTTTCGCCACCCGACAGGTAACATCAATTGCCAGTATCGAGAAATCCAGTTTCCCGGCATCGGCACCCAGTTCGGAAAACCAGTCCCCCTCCCGGGAGAAACGGAGGTTCAGACTTTCTTCCGGTATTTTGCTCACCTCGATCTTCAAAATGCGCCTTGCCTTTGCGAAGCTGCGTTTGCATCCCATCCTCCCTGGACGTGTGCGAATCGAAGACTAAATTATAATTGAGGCCCCTTGTCAAGGACATTTTACACACAAATTTACCCTTGCATTCGAGAACTCATTGTTGCATAGATGGCAGGCTGCCGTTAACCGCGCCGTCTCAACTCGTCAGGCAGAACAGTCTTCTCCTTGTCGGAAGGTGGAAACCGCTTTTTTAAGATACCCCTGTGCAGGATCAACATAATTTCTTGAAGGCAGGCAGATAACCTTGTCAAAAAAAAATAACGCCATCTGGTCCTTTTTCTCATCGGTCAAGCTGACTGTTGCGCTGTTCATCGTTACCGCCTTCGCATCCGTGCTGGGTACCATTATTCCCCAGCAGGAAGCTGCCGAAACCCTGACCGGTCGCCTCAGCCCGGGCATCGTCCAGATCCTGAAGACGCTTCAGTTGTTCAATATCTTTCACTCCGTCTGGTTTACCATCCTGTTAGGGCTTCTCTGTTTCAACCTGATTATCTGCTCACTGAACCGTTTCCCCTCTGCCCTGCGTCAGTTCCGGCGACAACGTTCACCCGGACGGCCGGATGCACCGGATCACTTCGAGCCGGATAAACAATTCGTCACAACGGATCCCCCGGCAGTCACTGCGTCCCGTCTTGCAGCCATACTGGAAAAGCGATACGGCCGCATCGAACGCACCGTCGAGGGAACAAAGAGCCTCCTCTATGCAGAAAAGGGAAGGTTTTCCAACTTTGGAGCCTATATCGTCCATCTGGGGATCATGCTGATTCTGGGGGGCGCCATCGCCGGCTTTCTGATGGGTTTTGAAGGATATATTGAGCTCGGCGAGGGTGAATCGACAAACACGGTGTACCTGAAAGGCACGAAGGACACGAAAAAACTCCCTTTCATGATCCGCTGCGACCGGTTCAACCTCGAACTTTACGATGACGGTACACCAAAGCGCTACCGCTCCGATATCAGCTTTTTCAAAGGTGAGCGCCTCGTCAGGCGTGAGACGGTCCTTGTCAATCACCCCGTCCAGTTCGAGGGAATCCGGTTCTATCAGGCAAATTACGGCACCGTCCCCGGTTCCCGGATGACCATGGCAGTAAGGCAAGGCAGGCAAAAGGTTGCGGAACAGGGGATCGAAGAAGGCGCCGACTTCGCTCTTCCGGGCGGCAAGGCCCGGGTGAAGATCCTCCGCCTGGTGGGTAACTTCATGAACCTGGGGCCGGCAGCGAAGGTCTACATTTCATCGCCCGAGGGGGACCTGCAGTTCTGGATCTTCCAGTACATCGGCAGGATCGTACAAGAGAATCCCGGCCTGCTGCTGCAGATGCCCATGATGAATCCAGGTCTGTTCAAGCCCTATGTTTTTTCGCTTGAGCCGGGAGTGGCGCGATACTTCACAGGACTGACGGTCAATCAGGACCCCAGCTTACCTATCGTTACCGCCGGCGCCTCGATCATGATCCTGGGGCTTCTGGGCATCTTCTTTTACGAGCACCGAAGGATATGGATAAGCCTGGAAGACAAAGGTGAAGGAACTTCGGTCTCCATTACGGGCAGGTGCAATCGAAACGATACCCTTATCAGGAGGGATCTCGATCTTCTGGCCAATGCGGCCGAACAGAATGCGGAGTCATCGAAATGATCCACACGTTGATCTTGGGCTGGGTGACCTTTGTCTATTTCGCATCCTTTCTTTGCTATCTGCTCGCGATGCTCCGCGGCAAGGCCTTCTGGGGCCGGCTCGCCACCGGGACGGCTCTTGCCGGATTCGCCGCCCAGACGCTGGCTCTGATTATGCGCTGGATAGCTTCCTACAAGCTCGGCATCGGTCACGTACCGCTGGCCAATTTTTATGAATCCCTGATCTTTTTCGCCTGGGCCGTCATCCTGCTCTATCTCATCGTCGAGTGGCGGACGCGAAACCGCACTCTCGGCGCCTTCGTGGTCCCCATCGCCTTTCTCGCCATGGCCATGGCATCGCTCTCTCCAGGCATCGACAACCGCATACAACCGTTGATCCCGGCCCTGCAGAGCAATTGGCTGACCTCCCATGTTGTCACTTGTTTTCTCGCCTATGCCGCCTTCACCATGGCCTTCGCCCTGGGCGTCATGTTTTTTCTGAAGGGAGAAAATTCACCTGAAGAAACCGGCTGGCAACGCATCCGGGGATTGATTCCCGCCCCGGAGGCGCTGGATGAGCTGATCTACCAGAGCACAGTCATGGGCTTCGTCCTTTTGACCCTGGGCATCGTGACCGGGTCGGTCTGGGCCCATTATGCCTGGGGCTCCTACTGGAGCTGGGATCCGAAGGAAACCTGGTCCCTGATCACCTGGCTTATCTACGCGGCCCTTCTCCACGCTCGTCTCGTGAGGCTATGGCAGGGCCGGCCGCTGGCATTTATGGCGATCTGGGGTTTTGCCGCCGTCCTTTTCACCTATTTCGGCGTGAACCTGCTACCGGGACTGCACACCTATCTGCAATCCTGATGTCGGGCG
>Ga0315283_10000829_pt1 | contig 23630 bp, 19 predicted proteins | sample YL17G09_0_MG_FD_204541 | JGI IMG/M metagenome (GOLD analysis project Ga0315283, IMG submission 204541) | Sediment microbial communities from Yellowstone Lake, YNP, Wyoming, USA - YL17G09_0 | ecosystem: Environmental > Aquatic > Freshwater > Lake > Sediment | place: USA: Wyoming | collected...
GCTCGACGCATACATCACCATCAGGCTCGCGTTCAAGAAGGCCCTCGACGGCAGCGACGGGAAGGCCCAGGAGAGGGCACGCGTCATCATTGGCCCGATGATAGAGGATGTGTTCCTCATGTACAGGGACGGCAGGCTCATCACCCACAACACGAGGCGCCTGCGGCCCGATGTCGACGGCGACATCCTCAGCGGCATGCTGACGGCTGTGACCGCTTTCGTCAAGGAATCGTTCAGGGACGCTGACACGGATGAGCTCAACGAGCTGCGTTACGGCAAGACGAAGATCCTCATCGAGAGGGGGCAGTTCGTGTGTCTGGCGGTAGTGGTCTCCGGTGTCGCATCCATGAAGATGCGCGAGAAGATGAAGGAGGCCGTAGCCCAGATAGGCCAGACGTACGCCGACGTGCTCGAGAACTGGGACGGCTCCGTTTCGAAGCTCAAGGACATCGGCCACATCGTGGACGCTCTCATCAGCTCCACATATACCTGAGCGGGCGTTTCCAGGATGGAAATCATTATTCCCCGGGATATCCCATGCACCCGTGGTGGAACATATGCCGGTGAGAACGCCAGTCATAGTGGTCAACTTCAAGGTCTATAACGAATCCGTGGCCGAGCAGGGCCTCGACCTCTCGAAATTGTGCGATGAGGTGGCCAAGCAGACCGGGGCAAGCATCGTCGTCTGCCCGCCTGTAACGCATGTTCTGGCCACCGCGAGGGCGGCCGGCGTCCCCGTCTGGGGCCAGGCTGCAGATGCAGTCGAGCCCGGAGGCAAGACGGGACACGTGACGCTGGAGATGCTGAAGGCAGCCGGCGCCGTGGGCGTCCTCATCAACCATTCCGAGAGGCGTCTCCAGATAGCGGACATCGAGTGGCTCGTGTCGAGGGCAAAGAAACTCGGGCTAGAGACATGCGTCTGCACGAACAACCCGGCAGTGAGCCAGGCCTGCGCCGCGCTCGGACCTGATTTTGTAGCCGTGGAGCCGCCGGAGCTCATCGGAGGGGACATATCGGTGACCTCTGCCAATCCGGCCGTGGTGAGCAGCAGCGTCGAGGTCGTGAGGAAGGTGAACCCCCAGGTCAAGGTCCTCTGCGGCGCCGGCGTGAAGAACGGCATGGACGTCAGGAAGGCCATCGAGCTGGGCGCCCAGGGAGTTCTGCTCGCATCGGGCGTCGTGAAGGCAAAGGACAGGAAGGCGACATTGCTGGACCTCGCCGCAAGCCTGAAGGCCTGACCTGCGGGACTACCTGGGGCCCTGTGTTTTCCGCATCCGGTGCCGGCGGAACGCCACCGCCACAAAAAGCAGCAGCACGCCAAGCATCAGCGATTGGCCGTAGAGCATGGCTATCTGGTTGGCGTTCCTGGGCTCCGTGCCCGGAATGACCGTCGGCGGCGGGTTGTTGATTGTCACGGTGAGGTTGGCCGTGGCGTTGTAGCCCGGATATTCCACATGCGCCGTGACGACATCGGAGGATAGGTAGACGTACTGCGGACGGTAGATGACGGTGGTCATGCCGTCTTTGTCGGTAACATTGGTCGACGGAGTGAAGATTCGCTCCCCGTAGAAGCTGTGAGGATTTGTCCGACTGGTGAAGTTCACCGTTGCGTTCATGAGCGGAGCGCCGTCGTAGGTCACGGTTGCGGCGAGGACCCTGCTCTCGGTCCACAACATAGTCGTGTTGGACATGAAAAGGGATAGTTGGAGACGTCCGCTGGAGCCCGCTGCCTCGACCTCGGAGACAGGCGCCGGAATGATCGGGATGAGAAAAAGAGAGGCGAGAACGAGCGCAATGGGCCTCTGCACAACGTGAGCATTGCAGGCCCTCCGGATGCTCGTCACATCATTGATATCATAATAATATGTAATATACATTTGCCGGACCGGAACGATATTAACCATCCAAACAAATCAAGCTGGACGGTATGGCGCAAACCGATATCATTTGCGGGGTATGCCCGGCCCTTTTCGCGGTGTTCGCCATCATGTTTGCGATTCCCACCTATCGGGACATCAAGCTAAAGAGGGTTAGGGCGCTCACGCTCATCTTCGGCCCGGTGCTCCTCGCCGGAGGCATCGGCCTGTGGATAGGGATGGTCCTGGGGGATTCCGGCGTCTACGGGCAGAGCGACTCCCAGAACACGTACAACATCGCCATCGCGGCGCTCGTACCCATCGCGTCCATCGTTGGTTTCCTCGCCCTCGGGGACTGCATCGTGCGGCACAGGGAGCTCCGCCCGTGGGAATGGGTCGCCCCGGCGGCGGGGCTCACGCTCCTCCTCACGCCGCTCATGCTCGTGCTCAGGCTCGATTCCCTGATGCTCCTGCCTCCTCTCATCGTCGGCGGGGTCGTGCTGGCGATTTACGGATACTACATGGCCTGGAGCAATCTGGGCCGCAGCATGATGTACCTCTACGGCTCGGGCCTGGTGATGGTAGCCGCGCCGCTGATAGCATTCTTCATCTCCGAGGCGCTCATGAGGCTGGCCGAGGTCACGGTGGTTTACCACGGCAACACGGGATATGTGACGTGCCATGCGATAGCGCTGCCGCCCGACCCCATCACGTGGACCATCCGGGGAGGCCTCGGCGTCCAGCAGCTCATCATGGGCTGGTTCGGCTACACTGGGATGATGAGCTTCCTGCACGGTCTCGGAAGACGGAGGATGCTCAAGAAATTGGCCGCGCAGGGCCACATCCCGCCGGATGTGGCGGCGAGAATGCGGAGCATCCCCGACGGAACGGATGGGATGCCCTACGCCCCCCCTGAGGGGGCGGAGGGCTTCTTCGACCAAAAAAAGTAGTTACTTCATCTTCTTTACGACCATCTCCGCAAGCTCGATGAGCCTGTGCGAGTAGCCCCACTCGTTGTCGTACCACGCCAGTATCTTGACGAAGTTGTTGTCCAGCACCATGGTGTACTCGGCGTCGACGATGGAGGAGAACATGTTCCCCTTGAAGTCGACGGACACGAGGGGCTTCTCCTCGAGCGCTAGGATGCCCTTGAGCTTTCCGTTCGCCGCTTCCTTGAAGGCGGCGTTGATAATCTCCGGCGTCACGGTCTTGCCCAGCTCGAGGGTAAGGTCGACGACGGAGACCGTCTCGGTCGGTACCCTCATGGCGTAGCCGTGGAACTTGCCCTTGAGCTCCGGGATGACCAGCGAGATCGCCTTGGCGGCGCCGGTGGTCGTGGGTATCATCGAGCGGGTGGCGGCCCTGGCGCGCCGGAGGTCCTTGTGGGGAGCGTCCTGGAGCTTCTGGTCCATAGTGTAGGCGTGGATGGTGGTCATGAGCGCCCTCTTGATGCCGAAATTGTCCTGGAGCACCTTGGCCGCGGGCGCAAGGCAGTTCGTGGTGCAGGATGCGTTGGATATGATGTTGTGCTTGATTGGGTCGTACTTGTCGTCGTTGACGCCAATGACTATGGTGATGTCCTCGCCCTTCGCCGGCGCCGATATGATGACCTTCTTCGCGCCTGCGGCGATGTGGGCCTTGGCCTTCTCGGCCTCCGTGAACAGTCCGGTGGATTCGATGACGACATCGACGCCCAGGGCCTTCCAGGGCAGTTTCGAAGGGTCCTTCTCCATGAGCGCCTTCACGGGCTTGCCGTTTATGACTATGGCGTCGCCATTTGCCTCGACAGTTCCCTTGAATATGCCGTATGTGGAGTCGTACTTGAACAGGTGCGCCAGCGTTTTGGCGTCCGTTATGTCGTTCACTGCGACGATGTCCACGCCGGGATGCTCGAGCGCTGCGCGGAGCGCAAGCCTTCCTATCCTGCCGAAACCGTTGATGCCTATCTTGACCATTTCTTTCCCTCCCTGCCCCCCCTCATCCATATTCCGGGAAATAAAGTTAGTGCGTTACTGAATGTCAGAGTGCCAGGATGCACACGACCGCAATGGAGGTACCGGTCTCGAGCGGAATAGGTCTGCATCGGGAGTAAAAGTTTCGAGCAAAAAGGACCGCGTTGATGGTCAGGGTATCGAGAGGAGTGGGACCGCCGCAAATGTCAAAGTGTGACAAAAAGGACGATAATGGCCCCGATGCCAATGGCCGCTATCATTGCCCATATCAGCTTGGCAATGTTGGAGGCGTCCTCGGCGTCCTTCGCCGCCTTGTAGGGGTCGATGACAGGATAGTATGGCACCGGGATATAATATGCGACGGGAGGCGCCGGTGTCTGGCGGCGATTGACGGGATACTGCCTTGCCGCGTCGACGTCCCCGTATGGATAATCGGCGTTGCCTAGCTCCCTGCCACTGTAAGACATCCGCGGCGAATTCCTCTGCGGCCTAATTAATTATGGGATGGATGCGCTCCGCTCACCGCATTCTATTCAATATCATTGCGGTCAGCCTACGGCCCGCTGCCCATTGAGCGATAGCATCGCGTACTGCCCGCTGCCCCGTCCGAACTCACTTCTTCAGCGTGCCGGAGAACTTGCAGCCGGGGCAGGTTATCTGGAGAGGTCTTTCCTCGCTGTAAATGGGGATCGTGGCGCCGCACTTGCTGCAGCGGACCGTCTTGAGAGGGACCTTGTCACCCGGAGACCCCTGACCTGAGATTGTTGGAGCAACGGGGCCCGGTGCGCCCGGCTGTCCGGGCGGCGGGACCGGCTGCGGGGCCGGAGGAGCGCCGGGGCCGTGAGCCATGCCCAGATTTGCGGGCGGAATTCCCGTAATGGGCTGGGGAGGCGGAGGTGGTCCTGCCACGGGCGGTCTTGGTGCCCCTGGAGCGGGAGCCGGTGCGGGTGGGCCCTGCGGTGGCGCCATAGTTGCCGGGCCAGATGGCGGCTTGGCGAATGGGTCGGTGGCGGCAGGGGGGGCACCCGGCTTTGGAGGCGGTGCCGGCCCTCCGACGGGTGCAATCATCAATCCGGAAAGTGGTCCGCCCGCGGGCAACGCTCCCGGTCCTCCTGGAGCTGCGGCCGCAGGTGCGGGGCCCTTGACGGTTGTGGGCGTGGGCATGCCGATGTCCTCGTCTTCATCATCATCGCCCGCAACATCCGATTCCCTGACACCGCCGGGCTTTATCATCCCGCGCTCGATGAGCTCGTTGGACATGGACTCATGGTCCTCGTCGGAAATGCCAAGGCCGTCCCTCTCTGCCTTCAGGAGCGCTTCCTCGTCCTTTGTCAGGATGCCGTCCTTCCATGCCTGTATGAGGGACCTCTTGTAGGTGTCGAACTCCCTCTGGCGCATGAACTTCTCGATGTCGATGGGCGCCTCGTGCATGGCGATGAGGCGGTCCTGGAGGGCCTTGTCCTCGACGGTCTTCCTGATGACGTACTCATGCTCTTCCTTGGAAATGTGCAGCAGGTACCTCTCTTTCGTGAGGATGCCGGCCTCGTCCGTGGTGACCTTGCCGTCCTTGTGGACCTGGCCCAGGATGTGGGCATATTTCGTATAATTTTCGACCTTGGCCGAATCCGAGACAATCAATTTCGCAAACACATAGGCCAGAATCGAACCAACGAGACATATGTAACAGCCTATCTGCGGAACGAGTTTCAGGTTCTTCCATTCAAGTATCGAATTGCGCTGCTCCTCCACCTGCATCATCTGGGCGTAGAGCCTGCTCCCGGCCTCGGGGTCCGTCGCGTTGAGCGCGTCGAGCTCCGTCTGCTTGTCGGTGGTGAACGGGCTTGCGGGCACGTTTATCCCGGCCTGGATGTACGGCACCAGCACCATGACGGTGATGAGGAAGAACGCCGTCGTCGAGATGAGGAAATATCCGAAGGAGACGCCGTTGCGGCCCAATATCATGATGAACAGGCCGATGCCAGCGAATATCATGACCATCACGAGGGCGATGAACATGGCACTCGCAGGGTTGACATTGCCGCCCATGGCGCCGGAGTTCAGAGAGCTCATGGCGAGGTCCCAGCCCGATGCGGAGGTTCCGGTGGAGAAACCGCCTATCTTGCCGGCGTCCACTGAGGCATAGGGAAGCATCATTCCCATGAGGACGAGGCCGCAGCCGAGCGCTCCCATGAGCCTGTAGAGGTATGTGTATTTCGTTGTGAGCATAGGGATACATGAAGGGCTTTGATTAATTAATATTTCCCGCTAGAAGCGGCTCATAGTAACCATTTTAATAATGGGGGCCCATCTTCGAGGGATGCCGTTCGTTCCGACGGAGGAGATGCTGGAGCAGGCCCGCAGCCTGCCGACCGGACTGTGCGACCACTGCCTCGGCAGGCGGTTCGCGCGCATCCAGGAAGCCACCAACGCTGAGCGCGGAAAGGCCGTCAGGAAGGCGCTCGGACTCCCCGAACCGTCGGGCTGTCCATTCTGCGAGAACCTGTTCAAGGACCTCGACGGTCTTGCGGCGGCAATAATCAAGAGAATCGGGGAAAGGGAATACTCGTCGTTCCTGATGGGCGCGAAACAGGAAAAGAGCGTTCAGGAATTGGAGGAGAAGCACGGGTATCCGGAGAACCTCAGGTCGGAAGTGAATCGCGAGTTGGGCAAGAGGCTTGAGGCTCTGACCGGAAGAGAGGCTGACTTCGACAACCCCGACATCACCATCGTCGTCGACACGAGGTTCGCTGGCTTTGACATCCAGGTGGCGCCGCTCTACTTCTTCGGCAGGTACCGGAAGCTCGAGCGCGGCATCCCCCAGACCCGCTGGCCATGCCGGGATTGCAGGGGCAAAGGATGCAAGCGGTGCGGCGGCACCGGCAAGATGTATCAGACATCGGTCGAGGAGCTGATCGCAGTGCCAATCATGAGCGCATCCGGCGGGACCGCACACTCGCTCCATGGTATGGGCCGCGAGGACATAGACGCCAGGATGCTCGGGTCCGGAAGGCCATTCGTCGTCGAGATCCAGAACCCTATGAGACGAAAGCTGGACCTGCCCGCACTCGAGGCGGAGATCAACAAGTTGTCCGTGAAAAGGGTGGAAGCGCTGGGCCTTCGCCCTTCCGGCCTCAAAGAGGTAAGGGCCCTGAAAGCGTCCCGGATGCCAAAGATCTACATCGCGGAAGTGAGCTTCTCCGCTCCAGTTCCCGAGGAAAAGCTTAAATTACTAGAGATTACTTTCACCGGGCTACAAGTCGTCCAGCGTACGCCTGAAAGAGTAGCACACAGGCGGGCCGACCTGGATAGGACCAGAAAGGTCCTTGAGTTCCGGGTGGAGAGCCCGGGCCGGTTCAGGATAACCGGTGAAGCGGGCCTCTACATAAAGGAGCTCATCCATGGGGACGGGGGAAGGACCCGCCCCAGCGTCTCGGAGACGCTCGGGGTGCAGTGCTCGGTGGATGCGCTGGATGTCATCGAGATGGGAGGAGACTGGGATGGTAAAGGCATCGAAGGGCTTCCGTGTAAAGACGAGAAAGGTAATGCGGATCAGCCCGAGGAATAAGGGACTTCCGACCATAACGGCCACCATGAGGGAGTTCGCCGTCGGCCAGAAGGCATGCGTCAAGCTGGACGGAAGGGTCCAGAAGGGAATGCCACACCCCAGGTATCAGGGACAGACAGGGGTAGTGGTCGGCCAACAGGGAAAGGCATTCCTGCTCAAGATAATTCAGGGGAGCAAGGTCAAGCTGCTGGTGGTAGGCCCGGAGCACCTCCAGAGGAACTGAGGAGGCGTTGTATATGGACACGGACGGCAAGGTTGTTCCAATAGCCGAGGTCCTCAAGGCCCTCGAGAAGGAGAGCGGAAAGCGCGAGCTGGGCTACGAGCAGAAACTGGCAATGGCCCACGCACTGCAGTTCTCCAAGCTCAGCCTCGAGGATTCCGATAAGCTCAAGGGAGATCTGATGAAGGTGGAGCACATGACGGACGCCCTCGCTTTCAAGATCATCGAGATACTCCCCATCACGCCGGAGGACGTGCGCGTCATTTTCGCCAAAGAGCGCTATTCACTTGAGCCGAACGCCATCAACTCCATAACGGAGGCAGTAAAGAAGTTCGCTTGAGCGGGTCAGGTGGGCTGCCATGGAAGACTACGCGTTCATTTTAGACTATCTTGCCCAGGGTCATCCCGACGGGCGCAAGTTCAAGCGTGAGCCCATAGCCTATGCTCTCGGCGAGAACGAGTTCAAGATACTCGAACTCGTCATAAAACCGGATGTCACTCTGACCATCGGTGATTACGTATACATCGGCAAGGAGATGGAGAAACGCGATAAGATACTCCATGTGAAAAGACGCGTGTCATATTCGGAAATCACCAACGCCGCCCAGAACGAGCTGCCGTTCATAGTCGCCGAGATAGTGAAGAAGTACGAGGAGCGGTTCGTGCGCTTCTTCAACGAATCGCAGCCCATCAGCACCCGCTTCCACATGCTCGAGCTACTGCCCGGCCTGGGCAAGAAGACGATGTGGGCCATCCTCGAGGAGCGCAAGAAGGCGCCGTTCCAGAAGCTAGAGGAGCTCTGCACCAGAATTCCCTCGGTCCATCACCCCGAGAAACTGGTGGCCAAAAGGATCGAGCTGGAGCTTTCCGACCCCAACCAGAAATACCACCTTTTCGTGGCCAAATAGTGGGCGCAGGCAAATACGGCCTGGAGAAATCCAGGGCAGAAGGCAACGGGAGTTCGGGGCTTCTGCGGCTACTTCAGCAATTCTCCGCAGTTCATGCAAAGAGAGTCGCCCAGGGAGGTCTGCTTGCCGCAGTTGGAGCAGAACTTGCCGGTGGATTTCATCTTTGCACCCTTATGGGCCTCATACTCCCGGTCCACACGAAGCTCTATCGCCCTCATGACCTCGAGGTCCAGGCGCCTCTCTTTTGCCACCATGTTCAGGTAGGCCCGCTCCTTTTCGTCGATGAAGCCGTCGTTGAATTTGGAGGTGCGATAGGCCTCGTGGTACTCCTGGGCTCCTTTCGGGATGTCTCCCTCCGGCGGGGGTATCGGAGGGGTCTCGGCAGCCGGCGTCCTGCTCACGACCGAATCCTCCACATGGACCTGGCCCGATAGCGCCGAGCGGCTTACCACGGAGCCGGATATCTCGGTGGTGCCAGCCGCCTCGCCGGACCCGATGACGCTTTTGTAGAGTATCGAATCCTTTATCACGGTCTGGTAGCTTCGCATGTCCACATAGACAGGCCTCTTGATGTTGGCCTGCTTCTCCAGGGCCTGGTTGAACTTCTCGGCCACGGTCGCCAGCAGCGCGGTCATCCTGGTCTTTGACTCGCAGCCTATGTGTATCTCCGCTATCCCGCCGACCTCGACGCCCTTGCCTGAGGTGGCTTTCTCGGTGACCATCCCTATGACGGCGTAACGGAGTTTCTTGCCCTTGCCGGAGGGGTCGTCCTCCTCGCCGTAGAACAGCGCCTCGGCGTGGTAGGGCGCCTTCTTGCCGCGCTCCTTCCCGACCTGCACGAGCCCTGAGCTGGCCAGGGCCGACCTCAGGACCTCGAACGCCGTGGTCAGGCTGACGCCTGAGGTGATGGGCTCCACACGGCTCTCCTTCATCCCGGCGCCCTCGTAGAACGAGATCACCATCGCCGGGTTCGGAACGTCGATGGAGCCGAAGGTCGGGCAGTAGCACGGGAACCTCTTGGCCTCGCAGGGCACGCTTATCTTAGTCCCCTGGTAGTCGCGGTAACGCATCTCGGCGTCTATCACCGTCTCGGTGCAGATGTAGGGGTGGAAGAAGAGCTCCGCCGTCACCTCCTGGTCGCGCTTGGGGTCCAGCGCGTTGAGTACCAGCATATCCTCGACATCTCCCTCGCCCTCCTGGTACTTGAAGCGGTCCAGGAGCGTCGGGGGGCTGATGTGATGGAACCTCAGCACTTCCCTCTTATAGCTGATGTAAATGCGCACGTCGGTTATCATGAGGCCGCTGTGGTTTATGATAGCCAGCTTGTAGACGAAGAAGCCTTCCTGAAGGATGGGGCGGGCGCTCAGCAACACACTGCCCTTGGCAGCGACCGGCGGGGAGGGGGCCGTGGCCGCAACGGACTTCTGCCCTACCACTACGGCTGAGAGCTTCAACTGGTCGGGCTTGATGGATTTCCCGGCGTGGTCGTCGTACGAGAGCGTGACCTTGACCGGAACGTCGCCCTCCCTCAGGAAGCACAGATTGAGCTTCGTCTCCTTGTCCGTGGCCGCCTTCAGATAAGGGACCCTCACGGTCGATTTCTTCTCCTCCGCGCCGAAGTCCGCCGGTGCTTCCAGCGTCACCTCGATGTTCTTGGCCAGGGCGCTTCCGGTGTTCTTGATTATGAACTGGAACTCCTCGTATTTGTCCTTCAGGTACTCCTTCCTCGGGATCTCCACGGAGATGGCCGGCCGGTACGTATCGTCCAGGCGGTCGAGGTCGCTCTTGAGGTCGGCGAGATTGCGCTTGGATTCCGCCAGCTGGCCGTACGCAAGGAGCGCCTGTATCTTCTCTATCCTGCCGTTATAGGTGACCTTGTCGATGGCGGCCCACGAGCTTGCGTCATCCACCCGTGTCCTCTGCCCGCCTAGCTGGCCATTGATGGATTTCCAGTCGGCCCTCGTGGTCTTGAGCTGCTCCAGCATTCCCTCGGCGGTCTTGGCGTCCTCGCGCGCCTCGGGGAACCTGTCCCGCTCCATAGCGTCCCGCGTCGCCTGCACCTTTGCACCGACTTGTTGCAGACCATCCTCGTCGCGGCTGCGGGCGGCTTGGAAGGGGCCCGGCTCAAGCCTGGCCATCTGAATACCCAGCTCCGCCTCCAGGTTCTTGGTCTGAAGCTGCTCCTTCAGACCCTTCAGTTCGCCTTCCACCGCGCCCAGCTTTTTCTGCAGGTCCGATGTCTGCGTCTGCTTGTCCTTGACGCCGGCCTCCAGCTCGCTGACGAGGGAATCGCACTGCCTCGCGCTGTCCTCCGCCTGAAGGATGTACCCTGACGTAAAAGCAACGTTGGCGTTGCCCAGGACTGCCCTCGCCGGTCCGGTTTGCGGGGGCCGCGGCATTCCGTCCAGGGCCTTGATGCGCCCGTCGAGGGCGATGAGGACTGTCTTCACGCTCTCCGTCTTCTTCCGCAGCTCATCCTGCGCCATGGCGTCCTGCTGGCGGCGGTACTCCGCAGCTTCGCGGGCTTCGAGGCCCTTTCGCCTCGAATAGACGGCGCCAATGACGACACCCCCGATGAGCATCGGAAGAATGAACAAGAGGAGCTTCACGCTGAATGCGAGGTATGCGGCGTCGATGGTGTAGAGTATATTCGTGATGAACAAGAGGAAGAACGATGCGGCCACGCAGCCCAAGGCGGCCCCGACATTCCTGCGGCCCCGCCCCGGCGGCGTGGCACCAGCCGCCTTCGTCGCCGCGCCTCCGGCGAGGCCGGCGCCAACCGACATCAGGACGATGCCGATGAACATGTCGAAGATGGGCACGTCGTCGGGCGCCCCGAAGACCAGCGCGTAACCAATGTTCTCGGGCGTCTTGACGTTGTACGCATGGGATTCCAGGAAGCGGTTCCCCCTGGTATCCTCCACTCTTAACCTGAAGTCATAGGTGCTGTCCGGCTGTACCATGTCCAGGACCGCAGTCGTCTGGTCCTGGTTGAGCACCCTGAGGACCTCCACCCAGGGATTGTCCCCAGTTTTGCTGTACTTCCTCATCTCGAATACATAGGCCCTGAAGTTGCTGGTGGTGGTGATCTTGATCCATTTCACTGATACGGTGTTGAACGTGACCTTTGTGACCGTGAGCCCGGTGGACGCCGGGTCTGGCGGGATATATGTGCCCATCTTCAGAGGGACCTCGTTGGAATCTGTGTATGCCCTCTCGGCATTGTAGACCCTTACCCGGAAATAGTATTGGGTCTTCTCTTTGAGCGGGGGTATGTAGCGGTTTGTGTCCAGGCTGGGGTTCCCCAAACTTGCGGATTCGGCGGCGCGATACAGGACTTGCATCGAATCGATGCTCGATCCGCTCGTCGTCGAATAACATAATATCCGCTCGGTGACATTGGAGGATGACTGCATGTTCCACTCGAGATATCTGTTGTTCTCGACGGTCAGGGTGACGGGGCCCGGCGTGGGCCTGGCGGTGGTGGTGAAGCTGCTGACCTGGGAATCCGCCGTGCGGTTCGTCTTCGTCACCACGCGGACCATGATGTAGTAGGTCGTGCTCGGGTCCAGATTGTAGTACCGGCCGCTGATGTTTGTGTAGAGATTGTACGGCGTCGTTGTGGTGATGTTGGAGGCCGAGGTCGACGCGAACAGAAGGTAATGGTCCAGCGACTCGCCCGAGGTGCCCGCGCTCCAGTTCCAGAACGCCCACGTCTGGGAGGAATTGGTACCGGAGAAGGTCGGCGTCGATGGGGAAGGCACGGTAGGTCCGGCCGTTGTGGTGAATGTCACGACCGCCGATGTGCGCGTCTGAGGGTTCCCGGCGACATAATAGACCCTCACGGCTGCATAGTAAGTGGTGCTCGAATTGAGGCTATTGAGGTTGTAGCTCGTGGCAGTACCAACATTGGTCGGTGTCGTGTTCAAAAGCGTCGCGTTCACATTCGACCAGAAGAGCTCGTAGTGGTTCACTGAGTAGGACCCGCCCCAGCTCCAGTGGAGCGCCGCGTTGGTCTGTCCGACGGCGCCAACGGTGACGACGGGGTCCGGAACCGTGGCAGTGCCGCTCTGCGAGAACACATAGTACTGAGAACCGGATTTGAGGAAAATAAAGCCTTCCTTGCCGTCGGGCCGCCAGTTCGCGGATATGACCGTAAAAGGTTCGCCGAGGTCCTGGATTTGCTGAAGGTTGGGCAGGCCACTGAAGAGATAGACCGATGTCGGATTTGCCTCCAGGGGGAGATATGCCGCGGTGTTGTTCCTCCATGCGACCGCCGGGAGTTTGGCGCCCGTGCTCCCTATGAGCTGGGTGACCGACGTCGGCGAGGTGGCGTTCCAAAGGTAGGCGACCTTGTCCCCCGTGGTCACGATGGCCTTGGTGCCGTCAGGGCACCAATCGATGTCGATGGGCCTCTGGGTGAGGATGCCCGGGCTGAAGAGAGAGGTCACGTCGTCTATCATTGCGTCATCGATGCGGAACACGCGGTTGTCGCCTATCAGCAGGGCGTAGCTTCCACCCGGCCTGAATGCTATCTTGGAAAAGGACATGTTCGCTGTGGTGACGATGCCGTACCCGTCCAGACTGAGGGCATCCATTGTCGTGACCTGGCGTGTGGAAGCCGAAAAATGAAGAATTGTGCCGTTGTCCCCCACGATATAGGCGTATGCTCCGCCGGGGTGGCACGAGACCGAGCGCAGCTCGCTGGTGTTCCCTGTGTTCACGGGCATAATGCTATTGGATTTGGTTATAGTGTATGCCCGTCCGTCGGAGCCGACCACGAGGGCATCCCCCGTACCGCCAAACACCGCGACCGCATTGAAATTGAAGGTGCCCAGCGAGCCCTTGGGGGAGATATCGGTGAAATTCGAGGTCGCGGAATTGTAGCGGAGGGTCCAGTCGCCCTCAGCGGCCACGACCATAGACGAGGAATCCGGCAGCCAGGCGGCGTCGCGGAAGGCCGGGTTGATGGTGAGGGACATCTGTGAAAAGGAATCGACGGCCCGGCCACCGGACGCACCTGCCCCATCGGATGGAAGAAGGAAGCATAGCCCCATCGCAAAAAGAAGAGCTACCATTACCACAGCGCGGAATTCTGTATATCCAGCGATGAGCGTCCCACCCGTGAAATTTGAAATGACTTATTCGGTTATAACACTTCCCATTATAGATGGTTTTATCACTGGATGAGAACAAGCCGCTCTGCCTCAGGTCCGACTGTTCAATCATCGTCTCTCTTTGGACGTCTGCCCCTCTTGGCCCGCCTTTCCTCGGTCTCCACCTCGACGGCCTCTTCCGGCTCATCTTCGGCCTGCTCGTCGGGCCCGTCCTGCGGGGGCTCCTCGGCCTGCACATCTTCTTCTGGAGTGGCATCATCGGCTGCTGCCGTTTGGCTCACATCGTCCTCCGGGCGGGAGGGCCTTTTCGTCTTGGACCTGCGCGGGGGTGCAGGCGCGTCGTCCTCATCCGCCGCCGGCTCGTCCTTCGCATCTTCATGGTCCTGCTTTCTTTTGGCGGTCCTCTTGTCCTTTTTCTTGTCGCGGCGCTCCCGTTTGTTCTTCCAGAGCGTGAATGTGAGGAACGCTCCCACTACAGCCGCCAGCGAGATGACGGATACGACGATGGGCATGTTGAGCGGGGTGATGCCGCCCTTTCCGCCGGGCTTCTTCACGGGCGGGATGACGGGTGTCTCGCTGGGGCCCTTGACGCTCACGGTGATACTGTCCTGCGAGGTATCCGCCGGTACGCCCAGAACTATGGCATCCGTCCTGACGGTGACCGTGCATGTGGTGTTGTATGTTGCCCCCGGAATTGTCAGGTTGGCGCGGAAACCCTGCGCCGAGGATGCTGTGAACGTCATCTCCAGCGGGGATACTGAGCAGTTCCATGCCTTGTCGTTGGACGGAGTGAGCGTGACTTTAACGCTCACCAGCTGGACGTAATCGACCCGCACTTCCCCGCCGATGATTACAATGAGCTCGCCCTCGCTGCCGTTCGTTTCCAAGGTATCGTTGAAGATGGTGCAGTGGACGACGATGGCTTTCGTGCCCTCGGGCGCCTTTGAGGCCTCGGCACCTGCAACGAGGCAAAGGGCCAGCATGGCCGCCGCTGCGAGCGCTATCAGCTTCACGCCAAGAAAATGGCGGGGGGGGCACAAAAAGGTTGCGATGGGGGTTGCACCACGGGAAAAGTTAAGTCAGGACATTCCGATGCGCCCCGCGAGATGGTGCGATTGGACCGAGAGAAGATGGCGACGATGATAGAGGCCAAGGAAGTGGAGCTCCTGCGCCTGCAGTTCACGGACATCACCGGGCTCGTCAAGTGCGTAGAGGTGCCTGCGGAGCGACTAGAGGACGCACTCGATGTCGGCGTCTGCTTCGACCTCTCGTCCATCGAGGGCGGCGCGCGCACGAGCGAGAGCGACGCACGGCTCATTCCGGACCCGTCGACGTTCTCCGTGCTTCCCTACAAGCCCACCATCGCCAGGATGATATGCGACGTCTTCGGCCACGACCTCAAGCCGTTCCCCGGCGACCCGCGCGGCATCCTCCGGAAGATGATGAAGAAGGCCACGGACCTGGGCTACAATTACATGGTCGGACCTGAGCTGGAATTCTTCCTCTTCAAGGCCAACGGCACCGGTTTCGATAACATGGACAAGGGAGGATATTTCGACAGCGTCACGAAGGACCTGGCCTCGGACATACGTGCCGAGGTCATCCGTGACCTGAAGGGCTTGGGCATCGGCACCGAGGCGGGCCACCATGAGGTGTCCCCTAGCCAGCACGAGATAGACCTAAAGTACGGGAACGCCGTTTCCACGGCGGACAACACCGTCACCGCCCGCGAGACGATAAAGCTGGTCGCCGCCCAGCACGGGCTCATGGCCACGTTCATGCCCAAGCCCCGGGAGGGCATGAACGGCTCCGGGATGCACATCCACCAGAGCATCTGGTCCAAGACGGGGAAGAACCTTTTCTTCGATTCGAAGGACAAGTACAAGCTCTCGAAGCTCGCCAAATATTTCATAGGTGGCCAGCTCAAATATATCGACGAGATAGTGGCCATCCTCGCGCCGACGGTGAACTCGTACAAGAGACTGATTCCCGGCTTCGAGGCACCCAACCTGAAATGCTGGGGCTCCCTGAACCGCTCGGCGCTCATCCGCGTTCCGCAGTTCACGCCCAAGAGGGAATCTTCCACCAGATGCGAGCTGAGATGCCCGGACCCGACGGCAAACCCATACCTCGCGTTCGCGGTCATGCTGGAAGCGGGCCTCCGCGGGATAGAGCAGAAGCTCGACCCGCCGGAGCCGATAGAGAAGGACGCATTCAAGCTGACACCGGAAGAGGTGAAGAAGTATGGAATATCGGCACTTCCCGGCTCGATAGGGGACGCCCTACGCGCCATGGAAAAGGGCACCATAGCCCGGACCGTCCTGGGCGAGCACGCCTACTCGAGGTTCGTGGATTCCAAGAGCGCCGAATGGCTCGAGTTCAGGCGCACCGTCCATGCCTGGGAGCGCGACACATACCTTGAGAAGTTCTGAGCCGAATCGCACGTGCAAGCATTCTAGGCCGAGGCAATTCATGGACGGTTCGAAGGTACGTACGACAAATTATTTAACGGGCATCTTTCATATTAGTATCAATGAGAATAGGCTCATTACTTATGGCAATGGCGGCGGTGGCCATCCTGGCATTGGCATCCGTCTCATCGCTTATCACATCCGTTTCCCCGAACCCCTGCAGCGCCTGCCACGGTGCGTCGTACACCCAGACGCTGGACATCCTCGAGGGGGATGTCAACGAGAGCATTCCCGCGATGCTCAACGGCTCCGAGGTCCTCAATGTCACCGTTGTCCTGAAGAACACCTGCAACGCCGTGACCATGTATTACAACATGGAACAATTATCCGCCCAGCTCTCGTCCCAGAGCGGAAAGTTCAAGGTGGTGAACCCGACGTGCTGGATAGGGACCCTCAATCCGGGCACGGTCAAGGCCACGTGGCAGATATACGCGGCCTTGCCGGGCCAGGACACGCTCGTGATTACGGCCCAGGGCAAGAATCCCCACTACAACTGCCAGATGATGGACACCTATTCTCCGGCAAGGAGCATCATTATCAATTACACCCCGCCCAACAATCCGCCGATGATAACCATCGGAGGGCCCCCCGGGACCGTCAGGCTGACGGGCGGCTTCAATTACGGCCTTTCCTGGACATCCTACGACGAGGACAAGTCCGGCTGCCGCGTTTCCCTCTACTATTCGACGGACAACTTCACTGCCGCCAACACGACCATAGTCTCCAAAGCCTCCAACACCGGCACCTACAGCTGGCTCATCCCGAGGATCAACTCCACCACAGTCCGTGTAAAGGCGGACATCAACGACACCGGCGGGCTCATCAACAGCTCGTACAGCGGTACCTTCACCATTGATTCCGCACCGCCGCAGATAATCAACGTGTCCCCCGCCGCCCGGTCGGCAAATGTCACGGATTCCGCCCTCATCTCCGTCGAGTACTCGGAGAAGGTGGTCGCGGGCTCGGCCCAGGCGGCGTTCTACATCACCCCGCCCGTTTCGAACATCATGTGGTCGTGGAGCTCGGATTACAGGACCATGACAGCGACCCATGACCCGTTCGACGCCGGCACGAACTACACATGCACCGTCGCCGCCGGCGTTAAGGATACCACGAACCCGGGCAACACGAACCAGTCATCGTTCTCGTGGAACTTCTCTACGCCGCTCATAATAATCCCCACGCCGACGATATCGCTCGCGTCCCCCACCGGCGGGGAGAGATACTACCAGAAGAACCCGATCACGGTGAACTGGAAGGCGAATGGCGGCACCGGCACCCTGCGTATAAATGTCTCTTTCACGGAGGATTCCGCGACCAAGCCATACAGGACGGTGGCCGCCGACCTTGCCAACAGCGGAAACTACACATTCCCCGCGCCGACCGCCGTTTCTGACGGTTGCAGGGTCAGGGTGACGGTCTACGATGCCAACGGAATGGAGGCGTCCTTCACAAGTGCGCAGTCGTTCTCAATCGCCAAGGCCCCGTCGCTGGCTGCCACGTTCGACGGCCCGTCGGTGTTCTACGAGAACGACAGCATCAACATCACATGGAGCACGCTCGGCGGTGCGGGCGATGTGTCGGTGGCGGTGTGCTTCCAGGACGAAAATGGGTCCTACGAGCTGGCGGCGGACCAGCCCCGTGACGGCTCACTCAGATGGAAAATTCCCCGGTTCAACACTACGGAAGGCTTTATCGTGGTGAATGCCACCGACAGCTGGGGGACCGTCGTCGAGAACATTTCACGGAACATCACGCTCACACACAGGGTCCCGCCGCCTCCCCCGCCCCCCAAGCCGAACCACCCGCCGGTGGCCTCGTTCACCATCGAGGAGAAACAACTCATCGAGGATGAGAAGGCGACCTTCGACGCGTCGGGTTCGAGCGACCCCGATGGGGACCCGGTGGCGTTCATGTGGGATTTCGGTGACGGTTCGAGCACGGCGGCCGTGAACTACACCAAGCTCATCCATGTGTTCCTGAAACCGGGAAGGTATAATGTCGTGCTGATGGTCAGCGACGGCAGGAACAGCTCGGTCCAGTCGATGGAGGTCATCGTCGACAAGACGCCTGCGGCGACGAGCGGGGGAAGGGCGCAGGGCGACTGGCCTCTCGTCGCATTGGGCGTCGTGGTCATGATAATGGGGACCGTGGGAATCATCTACGCAGCCGTTACTAAAAGGAAGAACGCTGTTGGTACCGCACCGGACGGCTCTCCCCTGAGCCTCGACGCCGACAGCTGCATCGGCTGCGGCGGCTGCTCCAAGAAATGCCCGACAGGCGTGATAACGATGGCCGACAAGCGGCCCGTTGTGGCAGCCCAGAAGTGCAATGCCTGCGGCATCTGCGTCGCGAAATGCCCCAAGGGAGCATTGAGCCTGAACGGGGCGCCAGGAGGTGCAGCCCCTGCGAACAACGGTACCGGTGTCCCGCAAACCGACGGTGCCATGGGAGCCGCCCCAAGCAGCAACGCGGCAGACGCCACATTGGCGGCAAGCGCCGGTACCGAGATGCGGCAAACGACGGATGGCACGCCACAGGGTAGCGAGACGATGTCAATGGCAGGTGCGGAGCAGCAGGGCGTTGACGCGAACAAGGGTGAGCCCTGAATGCGTCCCTCGTCCAAATTGATAATTGCGGTCCTTGTCCCGATTCTCGTCGCCACGGCGATAGCCCCTCTGGTCTTTCCCGCCGGAAGCATCTGCGAATCCTGCCATGCCCCCGGAAAACCGGAAGGGAATTACGTCTTCGCACAGCCCCAATTGACCTTCACGTCCCCTTCCGTCGTCCAGCCCAATTCTTCGGTGAATGTCTCCCTTTCCGTCAGCCACGCCGGCAAATATACTGTCAAATCGTTCACAGCGGACCTTTCGCTGGAAGGCCCCGGCGACCTCGAATCGGGTGAGACATCGGCCAAGGACATACGCAATATCGGGAGCGAGGGAGGTTCGGCCGTCATTGCCTGGAAGGTCCATGCCGGTTCGGAGGGGATGCTTCTTGTCAACGCCAGCATCAACTACACTGCGCACTTCAAGCACACCAACACCCAGGGCAACGACGAGTATCCATACCAGTTCCTGAGGGCGCTCACTGTAATGGTCAGGCCCATCGCCCTCAGAATTTCGCTCTCGGAGCTGTCGTTCAGTACCGGCGCCGGGACATCCAAGACGTTCGAGCTGGCGGCGCTCTCTGAAGTGAAGAACATCACCCTGAAGGTCTCGCCCAACATCGCCGGCGCGGCCAATGTCGCCACCACTGCCTTGGGCAAGCTTGGCGCAGGCGAGCGCCACACGGTCACCGTGAATTTCCTGGGCGGAAGCGAGGCCATCAACAACGGCAGGATAGACCTCGTATGGGAGAACGCCACGGGCGTCAAGGACAGCGGCTTCGTTGCGGTAAGGGTGGTCCAGCCCCCGCAGCAGGAAGCCAAGTCGCCCGTCCCTCTCCTGGGCCGTGCGACAGGCCTGGTCTCGCTGGGCCTTCTCATAACGTCCATCCTTCTGGGCCTCGTCAAGATGGGTAAGGCCCGTCGGGCGAGGCTCCACTGCGCGGTATCGTGGTTCATCCTGGGCCTGAGCGTCTACCACGGGCTCATATTGTTGCTGGGGCCCTATTCGTCCCTGACGCTGGGCACGTACGTCATCCTCGGCTACGCCTCGGCGGCGGTGATGGGGGTTGCGTCCGTCAATGGCCTTCTGGACAAATGGATGTCACGAAAGCTCGGGTACAGAACGTGGTTGTGGCTCCATCGGATAAGCACCATTCTTGCTATCGTGCTCATTATCGTCCATGCAATTATGATAGGGACCGATTTCAAATTCCTGAGGGGGCTCGCCGGCGGCGAGGGGGGCGGCGGGAACGGAAGGGGGGATTGACCACATGGCCGCACATGAGCTCGAGTCAGTCATGCTCTACATCCATCCGGGCATCGCCATTGCGGGCCATGTCTTCGTGTTCATTTACACGTGGCTCCTCCTCGCCGGAAAGGAGCGGAGGAAGGTCGAGTTCATGGGAGCGGTCGCCTGGGTGCTCGTGCTCGCCGGCCTCGTCACCGGAATGATATGGGCGCAGTGGGCCTGGGGCACATACTGGTCATGGGACCCCAAGGAGAACCTCACCCTCATCCTGTTCATAACGGTTTGCGCTGCCCTCGGCGCTTATTTCGAAAAAATGGAGAAATGGGCGAAGCGCCTCGCTGTGCTGTCCTGCGCCGTCGCCATCGTGACCATGTTGACGTCTGTGATAATGCAGGGACTGCACTCGTTCCTGTGACGGACCGCACCCTGATGGATACAGTCGTTCAACCCTTACAATCACACTGAATCACAAGGTGAGCTTGCCCTTCTTCAGGAGCTCCGCAAGGTTCGCGTCCAGCTTCTTCTCGAGATTCGTCGGGTCGTTGAGCGCAGCGCGGGCGAAGCGGTTCTGGTCCTGGATGATCTTCCGTGACTCCCGTTCGGCCATGCGCTTCTCGTTCTTTATGCTGAGGAGCTTGTCGCGCATCTCGGCGGCCTTCTTGTGCATGGCGTCCGCCTTCTCCCTGCTCTCCAGGAAAAGGGTATGCTTCTTGTCCGCCTCGTTGTGGAGCACGGAGCATTCCTCTATGAGCTTCATCATGCGCTCGTGCACCTTCTGGGCCTCTTCGTAATGCTTCATCACATGCTGGTGCTGCTCGTCCGACTGGGTGAAAAGGTTGGATATGGAGGCATCCATCTCGCCCACTTCGACCTTGATGACCTCCATGTCCTTGAGCTCGGCCTCGAGGCGCCGGAGCTCGTCCGCCTTCTTGTGGATGTCCGCTATGAGCTCCTTCTCGTCCTCCAATGTCAGGACCTGGGTCTGCTGCTTCATGTCGAGGAACGTGAGCTCGGCCTTGCGTGCCGCCGCCTCGCTGGGCAGGTCGGTGTATATCTTCCCGGCCTTGGAGCGTTTCTGACGGAGGATGGACTTGGCCTGGTCCTGGAACTTGTTCCGGAGGCGCTTGTGTTCCCTCAGAAGTCTGACATGCTCGTCCCGGTCCGTCTTCATCTTCTGGACCATGTCCAAAAGCTCGTGCTTGCGGTCGTTGAGTGAGTTGCGCTCGTCTCGGGCCATGATGGCGGCCCGGTTGAACTCGTCCCTCCTGGCCACCACTTCCTCGAACTTGCGCTCGGCGTTCTCGATTTCGGACTTCTTCGCCTTGGCCTTGGCCGCGTCATCCTCGGTCATCTTCGATTCCCCCTCGATGCGATCCTGGCCGCCACCGCCCCCGCCACGAATCCGGCGTCGATGTTCACCACGACCAGCGGGGAGCACGACTGGAGCATCGCATACAGTGCCGATCTCCCCTTCCCCGCCATGCCGTAACCCGTGGACACCGGAACACCTATCACGGGAGCGTCCACCATGCCCGCCACGAGGGTGGGCAGTGCGCCCTCCCTTCCCGCAACGGCGATGTATACATCTACCTTTTCCCTAATCATCTTTTCCAGAGCCTCGAAGAGCCTGTGCACGCCCGCCACGCCCACATCGTATGCGCTCATCGTCCGGCACCCGAGCTGCTCCGCGATGATGCGGGCCTCCTCCGCGACACTGTAATCCGATGTCCCGGCGGATATGACGCCGACCAGGCCGCCTGGAGGGGGCAACTTGAACTTGCCCGTGGTGAGGATGACGATTCCGGCGGCCTCGTACTTCTGGACCTTGAACGGCAGTTTCCCGAGCGCATCCATCTGCTCCGCCGAGGCCCTCGTGACTATGGCCCTTTTCTTCTTGGTCGTCATGGTCTCTGCTATCTTGAGCAGGTGGTGCAATCGCTTGCCATCGGCGATTATCACCTCGGGAATGCCCGTGCGCCCGTCGCGCTCGATATCGATGCATGCGAAATCGGCTATTCTCATCGCAATCGAGGAATGCGGGCCTCCTCATAAAATCTTTTGCTAGTCGATAATGAGCCCGTCCATGAATCTCGTTCCATACCATAACACCAAGCAATTTCCATCGGCATAAACTCTTCGCACCCTTTTTCGTTTCCAAAATCGCCGCTATTCCCTATGACGCTGCGCTTTTCCAGTGCTCACGCTCGTGCTTCCATAGTTTCAGGATGTTGTGCGTCGTGCATATGAGCGACCATTCCATCGAAACCTTTTCTTCTCCGCGCAAAAGGAACCTGTCCAGCCGTCTCGCATCCTTGACCTGTCCGAAGACGGGTTCCACCGTCTTGCCGCGCATTTTGTAGATTCTCCGACCACGCTTGGTCAGCAATTTTCGCTCCATCCTGTCCCGCAATGTAGCCAAAGCGGGGATGCGTCCCCTTGGGGGCGGAAGCTCCTGCAGAGCCTTTCTCTGCTTCCAGTCCTTCTTCGTGGCGATGAACAACTCGACACCCGGCGGTGCCTCGATAACGCCCTTCTCACTCCAGTATCCGGCGTCCATCGTTCCCATCCCCGGCAATACCCCCGTCATGTGCCTGACCTCGTTGAGCATCGGCGCAAGCTGATGTACATCGTTCTCATCGGTCGTGATTGCCTGCGCAACGATTACCTGGCTTTCGCAATCCACGACCGCCTGGCCGTTGTATCCCTGGATGAAGCCCGACCGCGTCTTCATGATGCGGCTGTCCGGGTCGGTAGTATTTGCTTTCTTTTCTTCATCGACCATCAAATCCGGCGATTTCGGCTTTCTCCCGCGGAGCTTCATCCCGGTCTCGTTCTCCTTCCGCTGGCGCGCTTCGATTTTCTTCGCCTGCGCATCTGCCTTCTCCTTCTCTTCGCGGGCGATCCTCGCAAGGCCCTCACGGATGAACTCGCGGCGCTTCTTGGCGTTTCGGAGGAACTCTGGCGGCTCGTCGCCGCGCTTGTCCTTGCCGTATTTAAGGTCATCTTCCTCGTCAGCCTTTATCCCGGCGAGGAGTGCATCATTGATTTCCTTCTCAAGGCGCGCGTCTTCCTCGGTCAGCGCATCCTTGGTCTTGCTCTTCGATAGGCTGGCATTCGCTTTCATCTTCGTCCCATCCAACGCCACGATATCCAGTTTCACCAGACCGGCGTTCCGGCACAAAAGGATTACTTGCTTGAAAATACCCTTGAGCGGTTCTATGTGTATCCTCCTGAACTGGCATATGGTCCGGAAATCGGGCGTGTTTCCGGCGCCAAGAACGCGGAAAGCGACATCCTCCTCGACGGCCGAGGCCATCCTGCGCGAAGCCGGGATTCCCTTGCAGTATGCATAGAGCAGTATCTTGACCATCATGGCGGGATGGAACGGTGGAGCACCCGCCTCGGCCTTGTTGTAGTATTCATGAATGGACGAAAGGTTAAATCCATCGACGGTGTCGGATATGAACAGTGCGAGATGTCCCTCGGGGAGCCAGTCTCTCGGGTTGGGTGCAAGCAGGAAGCTCTGTTTCGGATTGTAGTCGATATATTTTCGCGTCATTGTTATCGGGAAAGGGATATGGACGTTTCTAGATTTATATTTATCTACGCGTAGAGAATGAATGACTATTAAATTCGTGTTAGGTTATCGACGGGGATTCGTGGACGGGCTCTAATATATAAATT